>ORJL011459935.1_pt1 | contig 18423 bp, 19 predicted proteins | sample 1779941 | NCBI WGS metagenome assembly ORJL01 (sample SAMEA104232317, study PRJEB22302) | groundwater metagenome | biome: forest; feature: aquifer; material: groundwater | place: USA | collected 2011-08-07 | depth 5.8 m | reverse complement strand
GGAAAGAGACAGGACTGTTGTAGTTTTCGCACTCTAATCCCCTAACGAACTTTATTCCGGATTTTGACCGTTAGCGCATGTGTGACTCCCATGTTTCCATGTAGGATAATGATCGGGATCACACAGGCGCTAAACAGCGGATTAGAAAACCGTCCCTACACCACTCCGAAATTGCAAAGAGCTATTTCCGATAAAGCCTATTATTTAATCTCTGCGCGCTTTGCGTCTGCGCTCCCTGCGGTTAAATTGTTTTTGCCTTAAACGATCTAATTCTTTGCGGTTTTCTCTTCCCCTATGTTCTCCAACAAACCAGCCTTAAGCGCAAAGCGCACCAACTCCGAACGGTTCTTCAATTCCAGTTTTTCCATTACACGCTCACGATACGTATCCACTGTTTTAGGACTCAGCGAGAGTCGCTCGCCGATTTCGCGGCTGGTGAATCCTAACGCCGTCCAACGCAGCACTTCCGCCTCGCGCGCCGAAAGGTTGATCAGAAGTTTTCCCGTTTGCTTTTCTTGCAAGAGTTGTTCAGCTAACGCACTGGCGGCAGTCGGATGCACGAAACGTCCTCCGCCATGAACCACGCGAATCGCTTGCAGCAGATCGGTGTGCGCCGAAGATTTTGGCACGTAACCGTCACTACCGGCTTGTAAGGCTTGCACCACAAACTCGCGCCCACTGTGCATCGAGAGAACGATCACCCGGACGTGTGGATAGACGCGGCGAATCTCGCGGATAGCTTCCAGCCCGCCCATGCCGGGCATTCCCAAATCCATCACCACTATGTCTGGTTGCGTTCGAGCCACGACGCGGATCGCCTCTTCGCCACTGTTCGCCTCCCCCACAACCTTTATGTCCTCTTCGCTCTCTAACAGAGATCGCAACCCCTCGCGCAACACTTGATGATCATCTGCCAGCACAATGCGGATCGGAGTCGTTGCCGTCATAGTGACTCCTCTGTTGTTTGAAATGGGACGCGGACTTCGATTGACGTGCCTTGCCCCGGCGTGGAATAGACCGCCATCGAACCGCCGATCATCTCTGCCCGTTCCTGCATACTCAACAACCCTAACCGCTGCCGCCCGCCGGAGTTATTCGCGGCAGAATTGTGATCGAATCCTTTGCCATCATCTTCTATACGCAAACACACGGCATAAGGCAACATCACCATCTCCACCAACACCCGACTCGCCGCCGCGTGCCGCACCACATTAGTCAACGCCTCTTGGGCGATGCGATAAATAGCGATCTCCACTTCGGATGGCAAACGTTGATCGCCCAAATTTAATTGGCAATCGGCGGCAAGCCCAACCTTTTCTGTCATCTCTTGAACCAGAGTCCGCAACGCCAGCTCCAACCCAAACTCTTCCAGCGCGGCAGGGCGCAAACGATAAGAAATTTCACGCACCTGCTCAATCGTCTCTGACACCTCTTGGCACAAACTCGCCACGTTTTCGCGCACAGACTCTGTCGTCTGTTTCTCCAACGCTTTAAGGCGCACTAGCAAACTGGTGAGAGTCTGTCCGGCGCTGTCGTGTAAGTCTCGCGCCAAACGAGATCGTTCATCCTCTTGCGCCCGCACCAACGCGCTCAACAACGTTTGCCGCGCCATCTCTTTCTCTTGCACACTGGCGTGTAGCCAAGCATTTGCCACCGCCTCCGAAACTTGCGCCCCAATCGTCGTCAGCAAATCCATATCATCTTCTGTGAACCGTGACTCATCGGAGCAGAGTAAATTCACCAGACCAAATTTTTGACCACGCGCCTCAAGCGGAATAACAACGTGATTGTAGATCGCCGTCTCCGAAGAAATTCGGCGGCAGGGGCGGACGGCGGCAGTGGGACCGAATTCGCCGGAGAGCAATCCTTGTTGGCAGGCGCAGAGTTGATCGGATGTTTTCAACAATTCGATTCTGACATCCGTTGGCACACCCATGAAACTCGCCAAATGAAACTCGTTGCTCTCACGATCCCAAATGTAAATGTAGCCGCTCTGCAACCCCATCACGTCGAGAGTCGTTTTAAGTGAGGCGTCCAAAACTTCTTGCAGTTCCAAATTTCGGTTCGCCGCCGTTGCCACGCGGTTGACGGCGGACAGTCGCCGATTGGTGCGCTCCAAATTTTGTTGACCTGCCACCAACTGATCGATCATCAAATTAACCGAGCGCGCCACTCCGCCGATCTCATCCTTTGCCCAGATGCGCGCCCGTGATGTCAGGTCGCCATCAATCACACGTTGCGTCGCGCGCCGCAATTCCAACAACGGATGAGTCAACACCAGCATCATCAGAAAGGTCAGCAAGATAGACGCTACTGCCGCCAACGCCGTCACCAACAACACACTTCGGCTGCCCGCCTCCATCGCCACCCGCACCCGCTCATCGGGCAGCAGATACGACAGCCAATCCGATAGACCCGTTTGCACCCAATAGTTGAGCGTGAAGCCCAATATCAAAACGGGTAGCACGATGATCCCGGCGATCTTGATTCGCACCGGCACTGCTAAAAAAAACTCAACGAACAAATCGGCGAGTTGGCGTCGCATGGTGATTCTCAGTGTATAACTTTTCCATTCAGCCTCCATCTATCTTTTATCTCCCTTCGGCGTGACACATGACATATTGTGCTATCGCTCGGCTGGGTGATGCCGCCTTTGCCGCGCTGCTGATTCTTTTGTCACTCCTCATCGCGCGCGGCGACGTAACGATAGCCTTGATTCAATTTGCTGGAAGGTCAAGCGGGAAATTTTATAGACGCTTGAGGATCGCTAACAAATCCTCTACGGCGGGTCGGTCAGCGGGATCGTAACTGCGATAAGCAAGTTTGAGAATGCCATGTGCATCAACAATGAAGTCGCCACCTAGTTGAGAGGTGTCGGATTCGTCTTGTTTCGGAATCCATTTACGACCGGACACCAGAAGTTTGGCATACGTCCACAGCGTGCGCGGACTCCATGAACGCAGGCGGGAGCGATCCAGTTGATAAGCTTGATACACTGTGCGATCCGAATCGAGTAAGACTTCAAACGAGACGCACGTTTCGCGCATCCATTTTTGCAGAGCAGGCAACGTGCCGAAAGAGATGATCAGCACGCGCGTATTTAATTTTTTGAATTCCTCTTGGCGCTGGCACAACTGTGCCGCATGTTCACGACAAGGCAGTCAACCCAAGTGACGCAGAAACACCAGCAAGACGGGTTGACGGGACTCGGCTAAAGAAATTTGTTTTCCTTCCACCGTGCGTAGATTAAAGTTTGGAGCGGGTTGTCCGAGATTAATCGTGGGCATAAAAAATAAAATCACTTTAACGTAATGTGCGCCACGCCCAAGCGAGTCGTTGCGCGGCAGTGAACATCACCAACGCGCCAAAGCCGACGAATAAAATAGTTAAGTGATCAGCCCACAAAAAGAAAAAGCAGTAGGTCAAGATCGTTTCGGTGCCGCCGATCAACCCGCGTGGCATAACGATAGAAGTTGAGGTCTGAGAGGCGGCGACATCTTTGGCACGCTGGTGGTTGTTTTTTTCCAGAATAGCGGCGAGATACATCCACGACGCGCTGTTAATGTAAAACGACGCTAACATAAACGCCAACGCCAAGTAGCGTTGATCACTGGGCGCACTTATCACCAGCGCGATGGGCAGCGCGGCGTAAATAAAAAAGTCTAACAAGATATCGAGATAACCACCGAAGTCACTTTGCTTTTTGTGAACGCGCGCCAGCAATCCATCCAAGCCATCGAGGACGCGGCTGAACAGCCATAACACCAACGCCCAAACATACAAACCTCTTGCCGTGAGTAAGACAGTTAAAATTCCAATGGCGAAAGCTGCTAACGAAATCGCGTTAGGCGAGAGATGCGGCAGTCGCGCCGCAACGGTTCGCCGAGTCGATCTTTAGCGCGACGCATGGATGAATCAAGCATGGCGCTCCTCCTTGCACATCGTTTGCCACGACAAGCGAGAGTGAGCGCGTCGCTGCCGATTGAGAGCGAAGGGCGAGTAACGCAGTTGGTCGCCGATGGCTTTCTGCAAAAGTTCCAACATAGATTTATCGCCAAAGAAATGTTGGCGATACGCACCATCGCCCATGAAGCCCACGCGACGGTTCAGTAGATTCAAACGCAGCTTGTTATCCGGCAAATGATTCTTGCCATTGAGTAAATCTTTGAAGGCAGTAGACATCCACGGGAAGCGGGCGAACTGGGTTTTGATTTCGGCGACGGTGCGATCCACGTCGGCTTCATCATCGGGATTGACGGCATCCATCAGCGCATCAACTTTTTCCTGAATCTCAAAGAACAAGGGGAAGCCGCCACCCGCTAAACGGTGCGGGCGCATGAGTGCCAGATATTCGGCGCGAGTCTTGGCGCGATAGCGATTGGTGATCAAACGCAGATATTCGAGATACGCCCCCAACAACCACAGCACTTCATACAGATTCCACAGTTTAAAGTTGTGCCACGATTTGAAAGAACTCGCCACGAGCCGATCGTGCATCTTTATGTAATTGAGAGTCATCGTCTCCAACGGCGCGAAAGCTTGCGCCGAGTAATCGCCGGTCTGCTTGGCATTGAGCAACAAATCAGCCAATAGAAAAATACTGGCGTGCGTGACATACAACCCTTTGGAGTAAAGTGGATCAATGAAACCGGCGGCGTGCGCGAGTAGCGCAAAACGATCTGCCACGATGTGATGCGCAGAATACTGCAACCGTTCAATACGCATCCAGTCGCGGACGGGACGGGCGTCTTTGAGTTGAGCGTACATGTCAGGAAATTGTTTGAGACATTCAAAAAATTCCTCTTCGGGAGTCAGATCGTTGCGTTGCGCGTAGAGGCGCGGATCGAGTTGCAAGCCGACGCTGCAAAGTGGATTGGTGGAGTCGGCGTGATTGTTGAAAGGAATGATCCACAACCAGCCGCCTTTGAAGATGTGATGCAGTGTGCCTTCCGAGAGCCGATACGGATGCCCAAATTTTTGCTGTGACGGACCGACGTTATTGAAACAGGGCACATCCACCATGTGCGTGAAAATTGTGCGCGAGTGCGTGAGGCAATCACGATGCCGCCAATTGAATTTGTTGGCAAGCAATGATCTCATGCCGCCCGCATCCACGATGTACTCGGCTTGATAGGTTTGTCCTTTGTGGGTGATGATCTCCACGCCATCCGCCTGAACATGGATATCTTGAATGAGCGTATTTTGCAGAACAGTCGCGCCGTAGGAAATCGCCACTGAAGTTAAAAAATAATCTGCATCCTGACGATGGATGTGAATCTCATGACCGTAAGGCATTTTGGGAATGACGGCTTGCAAGCTTCTGTTTACATCTACCTTCTGCCCGGAAGTGTGATGCACAAAACTGAAGTGCCGCTTGACGCCGTGCGAGTTGCCGATGTAGTTATAAAAATTTTCCGAACTGTAATAAGCGAGTTCAGGCACATCATAAAATTCCGCCAACGCCCGCATCATTTCAGATGTTTCCAAGATCATGGATTCGCCAATCGCAAAACGGGGATGTGCGCCGCCCTCGAAGACGATGACCGCTAAACCCTGCCGCGCCAGCACGGTCGCCAAAGGGGAGCCGCCCATGCCAGAGCCGATGATGGCAACGTCATATTTATTTTGTTCGTTTGCCATCCGCTACGCTCCGGGCACTGCTTTCAATAACCTGTCTACTTTAGCTTTGATGGTTGGGGCAGGAGCCGCGCCGACGAGACGATCTTTGATCTGCCCTTGGGCAATGAATAGCAAAGTCGGGATACCCTGCACGCCATATTTCCGCGCCCATTGCGAATTCTCATCGGTGTTAACTTTAGCGATGATTACTTTGTCGGCGTACTCGGCAGCAATGTTTTCGAGTACGGGCGCAATCATCCTACAGGGTCCGCACCAAGGTGCCCAGAAATCTACGACCACGGGTGTGGTTGATTTCAAAACTTTGTTCTCAAATTCAGTATCGCTAATATGGATGGGTTGGTTCATCATCTGACTCCTGTTAAGTAAATTGTTAGCCGCAATAGTTAGACGCGGTATGAACCCGATCTATTACCTCTTGGTCTATAATCAGTTTATGGTTCAACGAACAAACGACGAGTGGTTAGCGGCGCTCAGACAAAAAGGGGAACCACAAGCACAGGCGATTGAGGATTTGCGCGCCATCATCTTGCGCGGCTTGCCGTACGCCCTTGCCGGAAAACTACCAACTAACAGCCCGGAATTTGAAGCGTTGGCTGATGAAGTCGCTCAAGAAACATTGCTGCGTGTACTGGATCACTTACATACATTTGAGGGGCGCAGCGCTTTTACGACGTGGGTTCATAAAATTGCCGTGCGCGGGGCGTTGACCGAACTACGCCGCCGACGTTGGCGCGATGTGCCTTTGCCAGAGATGGAAATGGATAACGAGTCGGATTCCCCGACGAATGAAATGCCAGATGATAAACCGAGTCCCGAAGTGGCAGTGGAGCGTCAGGATTTGATGCAACGGGTAAACCGCATCATCATGGAAGAGTTGACAGAGAAACAGCGCCAAGCCCTGATGGCGGTGGCAATGAAAGGGATGCCGCTGGAAGAGGCGGCTCGACGCATGGGGATGAATCGCAACGCACTTTATAAACTTATACACGATGCCCGCCTGCGTCTTAAGCGCCGCCTTGAGGCGGACGGCTTGACCACTCAACAAGTGCTGGCGACCTTTGCTCAAGAGGCAAGGTAAGAAAAATGAAGGTTAGCGCATCTATGAGTACGAGGATTGTCTATGAAATTAAATGATCTCTGGAATCAACTTTTTCCAAAGAAAAAGCCGCCTGCGTCAAGCGTTCAGCCGGACGCAGTACAAAAAATGATGGATATGCTGGCACACACACACGAAGTTGAATTGACGTGTGATGAAGTCTTTGCCATGCTCGATCAGTTTACGGAACTCGCCGCGCAGGGTGTGGACGTTGCTCACCTCATGCCCTTAATCCAACAGCATCTCGATATGTGCGCCGACTGCCGCGAGGAATACGAATCTTTGAAGCTCGTTTTGCAACACGCGACGTAAGTCGATTCCAAAAATTATTTCTAAACCAAACATCCTCTCGCAATGTTGCGAGAGGATGTTTTTGTTAAAGCGACGCGAGATGAAGTGTTTCAATCAATAGCGCAAGTAAGAAAAACGCTCGCTGGGCTATCTATAGCATGAGGTCACTACATGGAAAACACAACGATTGTCTCGTCTCAAAAGCGCTGGTATGAATCTCATGCCCAAAAACTAATCGCCTTATTCTTATGGGTGATTCTGTTGAGCAGTTATCAATGGTATGCCTATAGTCAGCAATTATCTCCTTTGCAAGTTGTGCAACAGTTATTGGCATTTCTTACCGATAGTTTTTGGGGACCACTGCTTTACATCTTCCTGTATGCCATACGCCCTCTGATCCTCTTTCCCTCCACGCCATTAACTCTCGTCGGTGGTTTTATCTTTGGACCCGTTTGGGGAGTGCTGTACACGATTCTTGCTAGCAACTCCTCGGCAATGGTCGCCTATTTTGTCGGGCGTTATTTTGGGCAAGGGTTGTTGCCCGAAGGTGAGTCTAACAATTTTGTACAACGCTATGCAACTCGTTTGCGCCAAAACAGTTTTGAAACGATCTTGATCATGCGTTTTATTTTTATGCCGTACGATCTCGTCAATTACTTTGCGGGTTTCCTTCAGATCAGATGGTTGCCTTTCATCTTGGCAACAGCACTCGGCTCCATCCCCGGCACCATCGCCTTCATTTGGTTTGGCGCCTCTATCGAACGCTTCGATGGCGCGATCCCCTCTCTCAACCCAACCACCCTCGCCGCGTCTCTGGTTATCTTCGTTATCAGTTTGCTGCTCGCCCGAGTCTTCAAAAAACGCGAAGGGATTTCTAAATGACCGCCGAACATTTTTCAACGGTTGTCATCGGTTCTGGTTCGGGGGGAATGACCGTCGCTATAGGTTTGGCAAATCTCGGAAAGAAAGTTGCGCTGGTGGAAGGGCATCATGTAGGTGGTGACTGCACCAACGTCGGCTGTGTGCCATCGAAGACTTTAATTCATCTGGCGAAAAATTTTAAGCCGGGTATGAGCGCCGATGAAATCTTGCGCGAAGTGACTCGCAAGCGTGATACCTTGCGCGAAAAAGAAACTGAAGAAGTCAAACAGATGGCGAACTTGATCTTCATTCAAGGTTGGGCGAAGTTCGTTGCGCCCCGAACACTTAACGTAACGCTAAATGGAATCGCGCGCCTGCTCACCGCCGATCACATTGTCATCGCTACGGGCGCACGCCCACGCTGGTTAGAGATTCCCGGTTTGCCAAAGGAGCGCACGCTCACCAACGAAAATCTTTTTGACCTGATGCATCTTCCTAAACATTTAGTGATCGTGGGCGCGGGCGTGATCGCCCTCGAGATGGCGTTTGCCTTTCACAAACTTGGCACGCAGGTGACGCTGTTCGCCCTCGACTCTCGTCCGTTGCTCACCGCCATCCCCGAAGCGTCTGAAGCCATTCAAGCCGAACTGGAGAGGCGCGGCATCATCACCTATTACAACACGACGGCAAAATTTTATGATGAGCCCACGCAAACATTAACTTTGAAACGCAGCGAACAAGAAATTGTGATCAACGAAGTGGATAAAGTGTTGATCGCCATTGGCAGAGTGCGCAACATTGATTCGCTTGGACTGGATGCGGCGGGTGTGAGATTTGATCGTAATGGGATTCAAGTGGATCACGTTGGGCAGACAACTGCCAAAGGTGTTGCCGCCATTGGCGACGTGACGCCGACCTCTGCCTTCACCCATTCGGCTAACGCGCAAGGGCGGCGTGTCGCGCAGCGCATTGCTTTTCCATTCTTGCCCATCTCGCGTGATGAACCGCTTTACCCCAACGCCACCTTCAGCGATCCAGAGGTAGCCAGCGTAGGTTTGACTCCCGCACAACTCGCCGCGCATTGTCATCCCAACGTCATCCGCCGCATCCGCATAGATTTAAAGACTCACACTGATCGCGGTTACACCGATGGAGTCGAGAACGGGTTCATTATTGTGGATGCTGTTCGCCTGACCGGGCAAATTCTACACGCCACCATTGTCGCTCCGCACGCTTCGGAGATGATTTCTTTTTTCACGTTGGCGATGAGTCAAAAAATTTCGTTATACAAAATTTACCGGCTGGTCTATCCCTACCCCACCTATTCGAGCGGCATCTTGAAAGTGGCTGACTTCTTCATGCGCGAAACTTTGACGCATCTCAGGCAAGAGATAGTCGCTTACCTGAAATATCGTTTTGCGCGACCGCCAGCTAAAACAGATTAAATTCTTTCCGAGTAAGGTTTGCTTTGATCGAAGCGTCTATATCAGTGAAGAGGCGTAACACTTTCACTATTCAAAAAAAGGAGAACATCATGAATATCGTAGGTGCAATTGTCGCAGGTCTGGTTGGGACTATCGTCATGAGTATGTTATTGCTCATGGCTCCCAAGATGGGTATGCCCAAAATGGACATCGTTGGGATGCTCGGTGCTATGTTTAGTAAAGAGAGCAACACCGCTCTCGGTTGGGTGATGCATTTGATGAACGGCGTGATCTTTGCCATTATTTATGCCTTGCTGTGGTCGGCGGGTATTGGTTCCGCCACCTGGCTCAACGGTGTGATCTTTGGCATCGTGCATTGGCTCATCGTTGGCTTAATGTTTGGCATGGTGCCGCTGATGCACGTCGGCGTGAAAGCCGGAACCGTCCCCGCCCCGGGTTTATATATGACTGCCAACGGCGGGATGATGTCCTTTGTCGGCGGGTTGATGGGGCATGTCGTTTACGGATTGGTTGTCGCGCTAACTTACGGCTTCATCGCTCGCTAATCAACGCCACGATCAATTTGTCTTGCCAAGCCGAGCATCCCCTCTCGGCTTGGTCTTTTTATCAGGAGTATTCTTTATGGACAACAACAAGCCTCGACTCATCGTTTACGGTCACGACTATTGCGGTCTCTCGCAAATGTTGGCGGAAGCTTTAGCCGAACATCACATTGACCATGAATGGCGTGATGTGAAAAACGGCGAACCACGTTTTCAAGATGAACTGCGAAAGTTAGCGCGCGGCTATCTCTCCGTACCGACGGTGATCTTCCCGGATGGCACCGTGATGGTCGAGCCGCGCCCCAATAGAGTCTTGGAAAAATTAACTTCATCTTCGCCCGACAAGGTAATCAAAGAATGACGTTTTCGATTCTTACCACCGCGCAAATGGTAGAAGTAGATCGGTTGATGATCGAAGTCTATGGTATTCAACTCATTCAGATGATGGAAAACGCCGGACGCAATTTGGCGGAGCTGACGCGGCGGATGTTAGGCGGACAATTAAGCGGACGCCGAATCGTGATCCTATGTGGCGCGGGCAACAACGGCGGGGGCGGGATGGTGGCAGCCCGTCACTTACACAACGGCGGCGCCACCGTTCACATCAAGTTGGTTGCTGATCATTATCTGAAAGATATTCCCGCCCATCAGTGGCGAATCTTAACTGCGATGGGGTTGGCGACGAATGATGATCCCGATCTTGCCAAAGCCGATCTTATTCTTGATGCCTTGATCGGATATAGTTTGAGTGGCAACCCGCGTGGTGCTGCGGCAGAATGGATTGAGCGTGTAAACGCTTCCAAGCGTCCGGTGCTTGCTCTTGATACACCGTCAGGACTCGATACGACGACTGGCATTCCCGCCGCATCCTGTATCCACGCTAAAGCAACGATGACCTTCGCCCTACCCAAGACCGGATTAGTGACACCACAAGCGCAATCGTTCGTCGGCGATCTTTACGTAGCGGATATTGGTGTGCCGCCTGAACTTTATAAACGCATGGGTATCATCGTCGATCCCATTTTTAGCCAAGAGACTATCATTCATTTCAATAAAGGAAACTAACATGAACCCAACTTCAAACTCCAAGTCCATTGTCGTCTACAGCACCGTATGGTGCCCCGACTGCAAACGCGCCAAAAAATTCTTTGGCGAGCAGCGCGTGCCTTACATCAACATTGACATCGAACAAGATGCCGAAGCGATGGCTTTCGTCGAGAAAGTTAACAACGGAAAACATATCATCCCGACCATCGTCTTCCCTGATGGTTTGATGCTGGTCGAGCCGTCGAACGCGCAACTCGCCGAGAAGCTTGGCTTGCAAACAAAAGCGCAGCGCACTTTCTACGATGCGATTGTCATCGGCAGTGGACCGGCGGGGCTCACGGCGGCACTCTATATGGCGCGCGAAGGAATCGAAACGCTGGTCATTGAAAAAGCGAGTGTGGGTGGTCAAGTCGGCATCACCCAAACGCTAGATAACTTCCCCGGCTTTGATGAAGGAATTTCCGGAGCAGAGTTCGCCGAAAAACTTGCGCGGCAAGCGAAGCGCTTCGGCGCAGAGATTCTGCAAGCGCAGGAAGTGACCGACATCTCAACCGATGGTCCCTATCTGTGCATCCGCACAGGCGATGGGGCAGAGTATGGAACGAAAGCGGCGCTGTTATCTACCGGCGCGCGTTATCGGAAGTTAAATGTGCCCGGCGAAGATGATTTGATCGGCACCAATATTCATTTCTGTGCTACCTGTGATGGCGCGTTTTACAAAGGGAAGAAAGTGCTTGTCCTCGGCGGCGGCAACAGCGGCTTTGAAGAAGGGTTGTTCCTGACGAAGTTCGCCACACAGGTAGACATCGTACACTCCTCGCCTGAGGTCAAAGCCAGCCAGATTCTGCAAACGAAAGTTGCCGAACAACCGAACATGACCGTCATCGTCAATCACGCCGTCAAAGCATTTAAAGGCAAAAACAAACTTGAAGCGGTTGTCGTAGAAGATCGGGCGACAGGCAAATTAAAAGAATGGCATTACGACGGCGTGTTTGTATTCGTTGGACTCTCGCCTAACAGCGATCTAGTGAAAGACAAAGTCGAGATTGATAAGAATAGTTTTGTTGTCACTGATAAGACGTTGATGACATCGTTGCCAGGATTGTTCGCCGCCGGTGATGTGCGCGCTGATTCGACCCGACAGGCAGCCTCTGCCGCCGGCGAAGGGGCAACGGCGGCGTTGATGATCCGCCGTTACCTAAAGGAGCAAGGATGAAACTATTTCAATCACTGAGTCGCCAAAATAATTTGGCGAACTTAGATCGTCTCAAAAAACACAGCATCAACGATGCGATTGTCGTCAAGTTACGCGACTTCGTGCGTAGTGCCAAAGATCGTGAACTCTATCGAGCCAATCCCCGTTATTGGGCAGAACGTTTGGGGCTTGATGAACGAGCAACGCTCGAACTAATAGTTGTCGGAGTCGTCGAAGGATTATTTGATCTCACTTGGCAAACCATTTGCCCTATCTGCAAAATTTACGATAAGGCAGCCGCTTCTCTCGATCAGGTCACTCAACTGCACCACTGCGAAAATTGCAACCACGACTTTGAAGCAAACTTGGACGAAGGTCTTTTTGTCACCGTCTCCGTCAATGACAACCTTCGCCGTCTGACGGCTGCCGATCGCGACGATCCAATTTTCCACGACTGGGTCAACGCGCATCATGGTCTGGTCTCCGCCCTCACCTTCACTACCATTCCCGCTTTTCAGGAATTCCTCGCCTACCAATCTTTAGCAGAGGGTCAATCGCTGGGAATCAAAAAACTGGCGATTTTCTTTTCAGACCTGCGGAGCTCAACCGCTCTCTATCATCAAGTGGGTGATGCTGAAGCCTACCGTCGCGTCTCCGAACACTTTAAGGTGCTGTTTGAAGCGGCAGCAAAGCACAACGGCACTGCTGTAAAAACGATTGGTGATGGAGTCATGGGGATATTTGCCGAGCCCAAGGATGCGTTAGCCGCTATCGCCGACTCGCTCACCGGGATGGCGGCACTTAATCAACAGCTGGGTCTTCAAGGTGAGGAACGATTAATGCTCAAGGTGGGCTTGCATGTCGGACCGTGTATCGTCGTAACGCTTAACAAGCGGCTGGATTATTTCGGTGAAACCGTAAACATTGCCTCACGCTTGAGTGGGGTAGCGCAAGGCGACGATGTGATTCTGAGTCATGACGTATTAGAAGACCCAAGTCATTGTGCCTTCGCCGAAAGTTTGGGTCAACTCACTCCGTTAACTGCCCGACTCAATGGTTTGCCGCAGGATTTTGATCTCCACCGTTTGATGATCGCTTAATCCAAAGTGACAGGATAAATGCGTGAGCCGCTTTTCCTTTAAAAGCCTTCGCAGCCGTTTGCTAATCGTGTTGCTTGGCTTGACCGCCTTGCCAGCACTGCTGATCGGCGGGTTGGCTAACTACAATGCGCGTCAAACCATTGAACAACGAGTGATCGCGCAACTCAACTCTATTGTCGATCTCAAAAAAGAGCAGATCAATATCTGGCTGGATGATCGGAATGCTGATGCTCGTCTGCTCGCCGACAATTTTCTCATCGAGGAACATTTCACCGAAATTCTCGACCCACGAACCGATCCCCAACGCCGCGCTGCCTTCTCAGGTTTTTTGATCGACAACTTACACGGCGTGCAAAAAGCCCGAACGGGTTATCGTGAGATCATGTTCGTGGACCTCGGCGGCAAAGTAATCCTTTCTACTGATTCAACCCACATCGGAGCAAATTGGTCGGCGCATCCTGCAATTGTTATGACCTTTGCTTCGCCAAACGGCGAATACATTTACGACATCCATCACGAGGATGACAGTGATGCGCTTGAGATGACTTTCGGGCGTGTGATCCATGCCGTGGATCTTAAAACTGACAAGGTGTTGCCTAATGTCAACGGCGCAGTAATTATCCGAGTGCGAATGGATGAAACACTCTATCCGTTTATTGGCAATTGGCCTGATAGAGGGGTGACGGGTGAAACGTTACTGGTGCGAAACGCAGAGGCAGATACGTTATTCCTCAACCCTCTCCGATTCAACGAAAACGCTTCTCTCACTCTTCATATTTCCAAGACTTCACCCAATGCTCAACCGGCTCATCTTGCGGCGGCGGGGCAAGAAGGGATTATTCAAACGTTGGATTATCGCGGCGTACCGGTGTTGGCAGCATACCGCGCGATCCCTCAGATGAAGTGGGGAGTTGTTGCTAAGCGTGATAGCGAGGAATCATTTGCGCCAGTGGCTGAACTGGCACGCGAAGTGTTTATCATTACGGTGTTAATATTAATTGCGGCGGCAGCGGTCGCAGTGATCCTCTCGCGCGCGCTGACTCAACCTCTCGCTCACCTCGTAACGGTGGCGCAATCTGTCGCCGCCGGAAATTTTGAGGGTGAGATTGTCGTCGGTAGTCGGCGCACAGATGAAATCGGTCAACTCTCCAATTCGTTTCAATCTATGATTACCGCGGTGCGTGATCGTGAAGCCCAACTTCAATCTCACGCCAAGGAGCTCGAACTCCTCAATGCAGTGGGGCGCGACATCGCCGCGACTCTGGACCTGCGCGCCATTAGCACTCATGTGGTGACACATGTCGCCGAGCGCTTCAATAATTTTCTTTGTGGATTGCTGTTATACGATGAAACATCTGAAGAACTTGTCACTTACTCTGTTGCCGGTCACGGCGCGAAGCGGATTGCCCTTGGCGGGCATATACCGCTCGGTCGCGGGCTTATTGGTCGAGCGGCGCTGACGCGCCGAACCCAGCTTGCCAACGATACGGCAGCATATCCTGATTTTGTGCCGCTAATGGGTCTTGATATTCGCGCCGAAGTAACCATTCCCATTTTGCGTGAAGAGAAACTTCTGGGTGTATTAGTCGTGAGCAGTGATCACGTCAACGCATTCCATCGTGATGATGTGTTATTGCTTGAAACGCTTGCCGCGCAGTTAGCGCCTGCCGTAGAAAATGCTCGCCTCTTTCGTGATTTGAGCGCTTCAAATGATCACACACTGGATGCGTTAGCCGCCGCGCTGGATGCACGCGATAAAGAAACAGAAGGTCATTCTCGACGTGTCGTCGCTTATACACTTGCCATCGCTCGTCGAATGAATTTATCTCAACAGGAACTCGACACGATTCGCCGCGGCGCACTGTTGCACGATATTGGCAAGATCGGTGTGCCAGACGCTGTTCTATTGAAACCCGGTCCGCTGACCGAAGAGGAGCGTACCGTGATGCGCCGCCATCCTGAATGGGGTCAACGGATTCTGTCGGGTATCCCATTTTTAGAAGCGGCTGCCGAGATCGTATGCGCGCATCAGGAACGTTGGGATGGTGGCGGCTATCCGCGCCAACTTAAAGGTGATGCGATTCCGCCGGGGGCGCGCATCTTTGCCGTCGCCGATACATATGACGCCATCACCTCAGATCGACCTTATCGTGCCGGACGATCTTATTCTATCGCCCGCGCCGAGATCGAAGCGGGAAGCGAAACGCAGTTCGATCCGCGCGCGGTGGAGATATTTTTACAAATTCCCGAATTAGAATTCATGCGTTTGCGCGCAGAAGCACTCACCTCACCTGCGGTGACTCAGCCGCTCCCGCTATGGGCGGAACTTCCTGTTTCCTCCGCCTCATCAGTTGAATTAGAGGCGCTCAATCGTTTAATCAAAGCTGTCAGTGGATCTCTAAATCTTGATGAGATTCTGCGTGAGGCGGCATGCACCACCGTCGAGACGCTGGGCGCGGCGGCTTGTGGGTTGTTCTTGTATGAAGCTGAAACGGATATTTTGACTCTTGCCGCCGCCTACGGATTTCCCGAATCACTTAAGGATCGTTTTAGCCGTTTCCCTGTAAGTGGTTTTCATAATGAAGTGGTCGTGCGTGAAGCGTGTATTCGCTTGCACGACGATATTGCCGAAGTGCCGGTCTTTGTCGAATTAGGGTTATTGAAATCACAACCAGAGTGGGGCGCTTATCTGTGTGTCCCGTTGACCGCGAAAGGTGAAGTCAGCGGCATCATGGGCGTACTCAGCCGACGACCCCGCGCCTTTGAGTCACATGACATCACTCTGTATCAAGCGATGGGTGAACAGATCGGCTTGGCGATTGCGAATGCGCGGCTCTATCAAACGACTCAACAACAAGCCATGACCGATAGTCTGACCGGCGCTTATAACCGTCGTTATTTTGATGAGTTTCTACCAAAAGAGATCGAGCGTTGTAATCGCTATCGTCATGGTGTTTCTCTGATTATGCTCGATATGGATCGCTTTAAAGAATATAACGATGCTTACGGTCATCCGGCGGGGGATGAAGTGCTTCGTCAGGTTGTGAGACTCATTCTCAAAAACGTGCGTGGGGTGGATGTAGTTGCTCGTTACGGCGGAGAAGAATTTGCCATTGTTCTACCGGAGACCGACCTCGCCGGGGCGTGTATCGCTGCCGAGAAGATCCGCGCTGTTGTTGACACTCATCGTTTCCCCAAAGGTCGTCTTACGGTTAGTTTAGGTGTAGCTCATTGTTCGCTTGATTCCGAATCATCTCCGGATGTGCTTCTGGCTAGAGCGGATCAAGCGCTATATAAAGCGAAAAACAACGGACGCAATTGTGTTTGTGTATGGCAGCCAGAGTTCGGTTCAGTAACCAGGCAGACGCCATGACGCGACCCTTCATTTTTCGCAGATGGAAAGTCGAAGATGTATCGGCGCGCATTTAGCAGCGAGAGAAGATATTCCCATGTATAAGTTCACTGTCAAGGAATGCCGAAATGCCTGAACTACATCCGGGCTTAGTGGTTCTATTTGGGTCCGGCGAGACCTCGCCTAGTGGAGGCCGCATTTTTGAATCTGTGGCTCAGCGACTCGCTGGGCATCTGCGAGCGGTCATCTTGGAAACCCCAGCCGGCTTTGAATTGAATTCAGCCCAAGTCGCGGGGCGTATCGCCAATTTTCTGCGCCAACGTTTGCAAAACTATCAACCGGAGATCGCCGTCATCCCGGCTCGTAAACGAAACATCTCCTTCAGTCCTGACAACCCGGAACTGATCCTTCCTCTGCTCCAAGCTAACCTGATCTTCTTGGGTCCAGGAAGCCCGACCTATGCCGTTCGCCAGTTACACGAGAGTCGTGCTTGGCAGACACTGGTTGCCCGCCATCGTCAGGGTGCGACGATCGTCATGGCGAGTGCGGCGACTATCGCCGCCAGCACGCAGGCTTTGCCCGTCTACGAAATCTACAAGGTCGGAGAAGACCTGCACTGGCTACAAGGACTCGACTTCTTTGGCGATTATGGCTTGTCATTGGTCTTCATCCCTCACTGGAACAATACCGAAGGTGGTGCCGAGTTGGACACCAGTCATTGCTTCATGGGTCAAGCACGGTTTACGCAACTGCTTACGTTGATACCGCAAGAAATGACCATCGTAGGGATCGATGAGCACACTGCCTTGATGATTGACGTCGAATCTGCCTTGTGTCATGTGATGGGACACGGCGGGGGCACCGTGATCCGATCCGGGAAAGAGCAACACTTTGCTTCACAACAAAGTTTTTCTCTTACCGCACTTGGTTCCTTCAAGTTGCCCGAACCTACTCTGGGCATTCCTTCAATAATCTGGGAGGAAACGCTAGCAGCCCAAACCGAAATCGCCAAACCTGCGGTGCCATCCGAGATCATGGTTTTGGCAGAAGAGCGTCAAGCAGCTCGCGACCGCCGCGATTGGGCGACAGCAGATAGCTTGCGTCAGCACATTGCCGCTCTGGGGCGGAATGTTCTGGACACTCCAGAAGGGACGCGTTTAGCACACCGATAAATATAAAAAGGAAAATTGACCGCTTATTTCTCCGCGCTTTTCTGACACGCCCGGACGAGTCGCTTGACCGTCCGGGCGTTGTGTTTCTCTTGAGCAGATCGTCATTGACTTGACGCGGCGTGAAGGTATTGATTGTAGATAAAGTAATTTCGGCAGCGTGATTGGCGTATTGCAAAGTTGTTGCTAAACTATGAAGGCAGTCAATTATCTATTGACTGATGACAATTTCGAATAAGGAAAATATAAATGACTCCAAGGAACTTAGAAGATGGCGAGAGTGATTCAGCAAAAAGGTTTGGTGCAAAATTTAAGGGGTTCAGAACTAAGAAAAAGGCGTTAACCCAAGAGAAGGTGGGGGAGTTGACTGGCTTCGGTGGAGACCGCATCTCAAAAATTGAGACTGGGAAATCCCCGCCATTACTCGAAGATTTAATTGATCGCCACATCCCGATCTTTGTTGCAAATAAAATTTTCAAAACCGCTTCCACCGCTCTTGAATTTGTTGAGATTCTTTATGAATTGACACGGGATGACGCAGTGGACTCCCGTTTCGAGTAAATTTAAGTAGTCAAAACCGAATTATCAGCCAGCGAAGTGTAGAGCGCAGTCGGCAAACGCAAACACGACAAGATCGTTTCCAATAACGATGGCAGAGGCGCGAGATACTTGGAGACGTTCCCTT
>ORJL010314249.1_pt1 | contig 18429 bp, 12 predicted proteins | sample 1779941 | NCBI WGS metagenome assembly ORJL01 (sample SAMEA104232317, study PRJEB22302) | groundwater metagenome | biome: forest; feature: aquifer; material: groundwater | place: USA | collected 2011-08-07 | depth 5.8 m | reverse complement strand
TTTGCTGCGCGGCAGCGGCCTTTCCGCAGGCATCACCCCCGTCCTGTCCGACTCCTTGGAAAGAAAAACCCTCCCCCAACCACAAGCGCCCGGTCAACTCAGCTGAGCAGAGGCCGGGCGATCCGGTTAAGCGCCATCGGCTTGGGCTTGAAGAGCGGAATAGCGGCTTTCGCATAGGTATCCGTGTCCGCCTTGACGTAGTTCTCGATCCATTCCATTCCGCCGCTCGTTCCGACCGCCTTGCCTTCCCACGTGCCGGCGAGACCCGAGTAGAGGCCCCAATGGACGAACATCCCGAACCGCGCTTCGCGCCACCATTTCATTCGGGCGTCGCGCTGGGCCGGGGTTTCCTTCGGTGACGACGTCTCGGCCTGCGCGCCGGCGGGGAGTGGTTCCGTAATCATGGACGCGAGGAGGAATGTCGCTGTCGCCAGGAGCAATCTGGATTTCATGGGAGGCATCTGAACATCTTTAGGCCTCTTTGGCAATGGTCGGGTGGATCTTCACCCCAGTTGTCACGTTGGCTTCGGACCGTCTGAAGGCGGGATTCCCAACCTTCGAGGGTCTTGCTTCCTTTGCACGGCCCGCAGGTTGGGAAACCTCACCCCGACCGGGAGCGCCGGCATCCTGCCGGCGAAGGGCTGAAGAGACGCCCTCCACGCCGGCAGGATGCCGGCGCTCCCAGCGAAAGGTCGTTACGATTCTCTTGCGGTGAGGTCCATCTCACCGGCCAGGCATTACGTGTCGGTGGCGTTGTCTCGGCTTAAGATCTACGGACCGCCTTCGGGCAGGACCTGCACCGTCAGCGCGGAGGCGGCGTTGCTTGTGCGATAGACCCGTTGCGTCGCCTTGTGGAAATCCTCCGGTTTCGCTGTCGCGATGTTCACGAAGCGTTGCGGGTTGAGGTCCACCAGCGGGAACCACGAACTTTGCACTTGCACCATCACGCGGTGGCCGCGGCGGAAGGTGTGGAAAACATCGGGCATCGTGAACTCGATCTTCTCGGCTTTGCTCGGCACCATCGCCTCGGGCTTCTCAAAGCTGTTGCGGAAGCGGGCCCGCATCACGTCGCCACGCACGAGTTGCTGGTAACCTCCCATGACAGTATGGGCGGGATTCGGCTCTGGGTTTGGAAAGTCAGGGTCATAGACATCCACCAACTTCACCACCCAATCCGCGTCGGTACCCGTTGTGGCGACATGGAGCGTGGTCTTGATCGGACCGGCGAAGGTGAGGTCTTCTTCAAGGGGTTCGGTTTCGTAAACGAGCACGTCGGGCCGTGACGCGGCGAACCGCTGGTCATGCACTGGATAGCCTCGGGGATAGTCGGTGGTCACCTCCATAGTGAACGGCACCGGCTTGGCGGGATCACTGATGTATTCGTCGAAGGCCTCCTCGGCTTCCTTCGGCGGGGTGAAGTTGAGCTTGCCGCCGACGCGGAAGAACAAGGTCCGCTCGCGCACGTTCTGAGGGGGCCAGGCGTCGAAGCGTCGCCACTGGTCCGTGCCTGTCTGGAACACGTAGGCTTCAGGCAACGGGTTGTTGGTGTCGCCTTTTAGGAACCGGCGGAAGAACGGCAGTTCGATGTGTTCGCGATAGAAAACCGCTGTCTTTGCGTGAAACTTCAGCTCTCCCAGCTTCCCCCCGTCCGCGCGCCCCCACTCGCCGTGCGGCCACGGGCCCATGACGAGGAGGTTGGTGATGCCGGGATTCTGGCGCTCCGTCCAACGATAGGTTTCCAGTGCGCCGAAGAGATCTTCCGCATCGTACCAGCCCCCCACCGTCATTACCGCGCAACGGATGTTCTTCAAGTGGGGTCGGATGTTCCGCGCCTGCCAGAAAGCGTCGTAGTTTGGGTGGGCCAGGAACTCGGTCCACGCCGGGATGGCGTTTTTGAAAAGGGCGGTGTCCGAATTTGCCAGCGGCCCCATCCGCAGGAAGAAGTCGTAGCCGTCGGGATTGTTGAAAACGAAATTTCTGCCTCGATCATGCAGTGGGTCGTCGGATTTCTGCCCGAACCAGTAGAAGAAGCCAAAGTTTTGCGAAAGGAACAACGCGCCGTTGTGATGGAGATCGTCGCCGATGAACCAATCCGCGATGGGGGCTTGGGGCGAAGCCGCTTTGAGCGCGGGATGGGTGTCGATCATCCCCATCGAGGTGTAGAAGCCGGGATACGAGATGCCGAACATGCCGGCTTTGCCGTTGTTGTTCGGGACGTTCTTTACGAGCCAGTCGATGGTGTCCCACGCGTCGGAGCTTTCATCCGCCTCCTTTGGCCCCTTGTTTTCATTAAACGGACGAACATGGACATAGGTCCCTTCCGACGCGTAGCGTCCGCGCACGTCCTGCATGACAAGGATGAAATTATCCCTGGCCAGTGTGTCGAACGAACCGCTGAAGTCGCTGTAGTTGTCCGCGCCATAGGGCTTCAGGGCGTAGGGCGTGCGCGTGAGCAGGATGGGCCATGGCTGCGAGTCGTCCTTGGGCGCAAAGACGCGTGTGAAGAGCCGCGCGCCATCGCGCATCACGATGCGGTGTTCATATTTCGTGTAATGCTCGGCCAGCCAGAGGGCGTTGGTGCCGACCGGTTTCTCATCTTCCACCCAAGCGTGGCTTATGGCGGCGAATTGGAGTGCGACCAGGGCAAGGAAGGTGCGAGGCGAGATATTCATCTCGCGGGAATTGATCGCAAGTTACTACGGCTGGCAAGGCAAAACTCGGGAGAACATTTCTTAACCGCAAAGAACGCCACGGAGCGCGAGGGAGAAGCCGGGCAAAAAGGCATTGGCTCGCAGGATATTAACTTGCACCTTGCTTAAAGTAAAGTATCATTTTATAATTTGTGACATGTGGATTCCACGGACTCTCGAATCGCAGTTGCTGCGGGCGGTGCGGCAACGGCCGGTGGTGGTGGTCACCGGGGCGCGGCAGGTGGGCAAAACCAGCCTGGTGCGCCGACTCTTGCCGGGGCACCGGTATGTCTCCCTGGATCTTCCGAGCGAAGCCGAGCAGGCGGAGCGCGATCCGATGCAATTCCTCCAGCGGCATCCGCCGCCTCTGATTATCGACGAGGTCCAATACGCCCCGGGAGTGTTCCGCCATCTCAAGGCAGTCGTCGAAGCTCGGCGCAGTGAGAACGGGTTGTTCGTGCTGACCGGTTCGCAACTCTTTCCCTTGATGTCACACGTGTCGGACTCGCTGGCCGGCCGCGCCGAGATCTTCGAGCTATCAGGCTTGTCGTTTCGGGAAGCCACGGGCGCCCATCCCGGGCTTGGGCCGGTGGACTACGCGGTGCGCGGGGGGTTTCCGGAGCTGCATGAAAAGCCGGAGCTGGACGGGTCCGCGTTTTACCGTTCGTATATCGCGACCTATCTCGAGCGGGATTTGCGGTCCATGCTGAACGTGGGGAGTCTCCGGGATTTCGAGCGGTTCCTGCGCGCCTGCGCCTTGCGCTCGGCGCAACTGCTGAACAAGGCGGAGCTGGCCCGCGATGTGGGGGTGAGCCCGCCCACCGCCGCGCAATGGCTTTCCCTGCTGGCTGCCTCCGGCCAGGCGGCCCTGCTGGAGCCGTGGTTTTCTAATGCCACCAAGTCGCTGGTGAAGACGCCGAAGTTGTATCTGACGGACGCAGGCTTGCTCGGCGCGTTGCTCGGGGTGCGCACCGGGGCGGAACTGATGGCTTCTCCCCTGGCCGGAGCAATTTGGGAAACTGCTGTGGCGTCCGAGTTGCGGCGTCAGTTGCTCGACGCGGGCCGTCCGGGCGAACTGTATTTCTGGCGGGAGCGGGAGCGGGAAGTGGATTTCCTTATCCACCGGGGCGGACGTTTCCTGCTGGCGGAGGCCAAGTTCACGGAGCTTCCCGATGACCGGGATGCCGCCCATATGCGGCTGGTCGCCTCGCGCCTGCCAAAAGGATCTGTCCAGCTCATGGCGGTCATCTGCCGCTGCCGCAACGCCTATCCCTTGGGAGGCGGAGTGGAAGCGCTCCCACTGGCCGAGGTGAAACAACTGGTTGACTGAAAGGTGAGCCACGCCATTGGACGAAGGGCCGCCAACGCTGTGCATTACCTGGAGCAAAAATGATCAGCCTATGACGATGCCATCGAAGAAACCGCCGCCGGTCATGCGCGATTCGATTGACCCTATTTCAATGCCCTGGCCTCGGACTTTTAACCGCAAAGAACGTCAAGGACCGCTAAGGTTTCCTGATTCTTGGGCTCATCCCCGCCAGTGTCTCTGCTCCTTCGCGCTCCTTCGTCCTTGGCGGTTGATCCCTCTTGACAGACGGTGTTAATCGTTGTATTTAATCAAGCGACTAAATCGTAAGATGACATCAAACGCCTAAACGTATGGCAAGATTTGACTCAGCGCAACGCGCGAGAATCCTGGAGGCCGCCATCCGGGTCTTTGCCGAGCAGGGCCTCGAAGGGGCCGCCATCCGGATGGTCGGCAAGGCCGCGGGCGTGAACAGCGCGCTGCTCTATTACTATTTCGAGAACAAACACACCCTGTTCGTAGAGGCGGTGCGAGTGGTGATCCGCGGGTTGCTCGACAGCCTGGCCACACGCCGCCGCGAGTTCTCGGACGGACGGGAGCGGCTGACGTTTCTCGTGGACGGCCTGTTCGATTACTACGGGGCGCACCCGGCCCGCCTGCGGCTTATGAGCGTGGCGATTACCCTGCATGGGGACCTGCTGGGAAGAGTCGTGGAGGACGTGGCGAGGGAGGGATCGCTCGTACCGCTCGAGGTGTTGGCCGAGGGGATCACGCGGAACCAACTGCGGGCGGCGCACCCGATCCAAGTCTGGTGGAGCATCCTGGGCGTCTGCCTTTTTAGTATGCACATGGGCGAAGTGCGGAAGCACATCGATCACACGAAACTGCCCATGCCACTGCCGGATTTCGGCCAAGTGCGGAAAGAAGTCATCAATCTGCTCTGCGACGGTCTGTCCCTCCCGCGCGGCAGGAGCAAGTCAACAGCGAAGGGCGCAAGGCTATGAGAAATACGTTCATCATCCTTCTGGGGATCGCCGCGGGTCTTCTGGCCGGTTGCAAACCCGGCGGCGTCAAGCCGGACGGTTCCGGCACCATAGAATGCACGCAGGTGCAGGTCTCGCCCCAGGTCGCCGGCCGGCTTTTGAGCCTGGCGCCCCACGAGGGCGACGTGGTGAAAAAGGGCGACGCTGTTGCCCGGATTGATGCCGCCGATTATACCCTCAGACGCGATGAGGCGCGTGCAACGGTCGCCCAGGCTCAGGCCCAACTGGACCTGATGTTGGCGGGTTCGCGGGTCGAGGATGTGCGGCGGGCGCGAGAGCAGGTGCGCGAGGCGAAGGCCACCGCGGATGCGTCCGCCGCCGATCAGCGGCGCATCGAGAAGGTCTTCGAGCAGAAGAGCGCCACACAAAAGCAGATGGACGACGCCAGGGCGATGGCAGAGCGGAGCGCCGCAACGGTGGCTGCGGCGGTGCAGAACCTGGCCCGGCTCGAGGCCGGCAACCGCCCGGAGGAGATCCAGGTGGCGCGGACGCAAGTGGACACCGCCAAAGCGAGGCTCGCCACGCTAGAGAAGGCGATCGCCGATTGCACTGTGACAGCGCCGTTGGACGGCGTGGTGACGACACGCAGCCGGGAGGACGGCGAGATGGTCGGGGTGGGGACGCCTCTGATCACGCTTTCGCGATTGGACGAGGTCTGGCTGTCCGTCTATGTGCCGGAGACTCGGCTGGGCCGGGTGAAACTGGGCCAGCCGGCGAAGGTGAAGCTCGACGGCGAGAGCAAACTCTTTGACGGCACGGTGACGTTCATTTCACCCGAGGCGGAGTTCACGCCGAAAAACGTGCAGACGCCCGACGAACGGGCCAAGCTGGTGTATCGGCTGAAGATCACCCTCCCGAACGCCGACCGTGTGTTCAAGCCCGGCATGCCCGCTGACGGTTACCTTGAAGCCTCCAAATGACGGATACCCATCGCATTCCAGCACTTGAGACGCACGGCTTGGCGAGGGCGTTCGGTTCGGTGCCCGCGGTGGCGAGTCTCGATCTTACGGTGGGTCGGGGGGAGATGTTCGGGTTGGTGGGGCCGGACGGAGCAGGCAAAAGCACCGCCATCCGGCTCTTGTGCGGAATCCTCAAGCCGACGGGCGGGGAGGGCCGGGTGCTGGGTTTCGACCTAAGGCGCGAGGCGGAGGCAATCAAGTCGCACATCGGCTATCTCTCGCAAAACTTCACGCTCTACGGTGATCTGACCATCGACGAGAACATCGAGTTCTTCGCCCAGCTCCACGGAGTGCGGGGCTTTCGGAAGCGCCGGGACGAGTTGCTCGAGTTCACACGCCTTACCCCCTTTCGCGGACGGCTGGCGCAGGCGCTTTCCGGCGGGATGAAGAAGAAACTGGCGCTCGCCTGCACCTTGATTCACACACCGGACCTGATTTTTCTGGACGAGCCTTCGACTGGCGTGGACCCCGTGTCGAGGGGCGAGTTCTGGAGCATCCTCAGCGGTATCCTCGAGCAGGGGGTGACCATTCTCATGACCACACCCTACCTCGACGAGGCCGAAAGGTGCCACAGAATCAGCTTAATGCACCGGGGCCGCGTTTTCATGACGGGGACGCCAGACGAAGTGAAGGGGGCGCTGCCCGGGAAGGTGTTCGACATTCAATGCCCGACGCCTGCAGCAGCCTACCAATCGCTCCGCGCCAAGTGGTCATCCACCAACCTCGTCTTGTTCGGCGATCACGTCCATTTCTGGACACCCGATGGCGAAAGCGACGCGCGCGCCTGTGTGGAATGGCTGGACGGGGCATCGCTGGGGCCGGCCCGCTTCAGCGAGGTCACGCCATCACTCGAGGACGCGTTCGTGGCGTTGCTGGGACCGGGCGAAGCGAAAGAACAGAAACCGTGAAAGGACTCGTGAAAAAGGCGTCAACCCCAACGGGGTTGTGGCAGTGGAAACTCGTTCAGACGCAACCCCGTTGGGGTTGGGCCAGGCATGGGGGCGGTGTCCCCAGGGTAGGCGCGGCGCGCCAACCCTGGGCTTCGGTACGGAATCCCGTTGGAATTCTTGGCTGGATGGTTGCCGTCTGTTTGTTGCCGGCTTGCGTTAGCCTCGCGGGAGACGCGCCGCGGGTGGTCACGCCGTGGCAGATCGTCAGCAACACTGTGGCTCACAGCCAGCGGCTCAGGATGATCGACCGCGATGTGGACGCCGCCACCGCCAGGCAGGACCAGGCGCGCGCCCAAGGCCTGCCTCTGCTGAGTGCCGATGCCAAGGCCTCGCGTTATACCGGACTGCACGACTCACAGTTCGGGCCGGCATTGAATATTCCCGCCATCGAGAACCGCTATGGTGCGGGCATTACGATTTCCCAACCCGCCTACACTGGTGGGCGGGTCAAGAGCCAGAAAGAAAGCGCCGCCTTCCAGACCACCGCGTCGCGGCACGACCGTCGAGGCGCGGAAGCGGACGTAGTTCTGCAGGCCTCGACCGCGTATTGGAACTGGTCGAAAGCCTACTATTCGGTGGAATCCTTAAATGCCGCGGTGGCGCGGGTGGAGTCGCATGCCAAGGACATGCGGAACCTTCATGAGGCCGGCCTGGCGACGGATAATGACTCGCTGGCCACCGACGTTATGCTTGACCAGACCCGGCTGCGTCTGGAAGAGGCGCGGCGGCGAGTGGAAATCGCCAACGCGCGCATCACCTTCCTGACAGGCCAGTCCCTCCCGGCGGACAGCGTTCCCGAGCAGGCGGCCGCGCCGTCCGACCTCGGTTTGGCTCCTGAGGGGATGTTGCTGGAGATGGCTCAAACGAACCGGGCGGAGCGCGCCGCCCGTGAGATGGACGCTCGGGCGGCGGAGTCTCAGATTAAGGCCGCCCGGGCGGAGTATTCGCCGCAATTGTCGCTCATAGCGCGCTACGAGGATTCCCGGCCAAATCTGATGAACATCCCTCCGCAGGACAAGTGGCAGGACGACGCCTTCGTGGGCGTGTCGGTCTCCTGGAACCTCTTCGACTGGGGCCTTCGGAGGGCCAAGGTGGCGGAGGCTTCATCGCGCTCCGCACAGGCGCGTCTGAGAGTGGAACAGGTGGAAGACCAGATCGCCCTGGAGGTACGCGAGGCCCGGATTGACCTCCAAGACGCGCGCCAGCGGGTAACGGTCGCTGAACGATTTGCGGAGAGCGCGCGGCGGAACTACCAGTCGGCCACGGATCTCTGGCACAACGGGCTCGCCCGGCACTCGGATGTGCTCGATGCTCACGACCAACTGACGACCGCGGAGTACGAAGTCATTGCGGCACGGGCGGACGTGGCGCTGGCGAAGGCCGCGCTGGATCATGCGGTGGGAGCGCTAAGCGCCTCTCCGCCCGCGCGCGACGAGAATCAGCGGTAGCCTCCTGGCAACCTCAGGCCAGAACCACCATGCCCGCCTCCACCGCATCCAAGGAAACTGTCATCGAGGTCAAGGACCTGACCAAGGTGTTTGGTCGCTTCACCGCGGTGGACCGCCTCAGCCTCAGTGTACGAAAGGGTGAGATTTTCGGCTTCCTGGGGCCCAACGGCGCGGGCAAGTCCACCACCATCCGCATGCTCTGCGGCCTGCTTTCCTCCACCTCCGGCACAGCTACGGTGGGCGGGTTCGACATCAACCGCGAGCCGGAGCGAGTGCGAGAGAACATCGGCTACATGTCGCAGAAATTCAGCCTCTACCGGGATCTTACGGTGGGGGAGAATATTGCGTTCTTCGGCGGCGTGTACGGGTTGGAAGGGAGCCGCCTGCGGGAGCGCGCGGCGGCCGTTGTCGGGATGGCTGGCCTCACCGGCCTGGAGAGCCAACTCACAGGTACGCTCTCGGGAGCGCTGCAGCAGCGACTGGCCTTGGGCTGCGCCATTTTGCACGAGCCGCCCATCCTGTTCCTCGACGAGCCCACCAGCGGGGTGGACCCCATTTCGCGCCGGATGTTCTGGGACCTGATCCAAGACATGGCTGCCTGCGGGGTGACTGTTTTGATCACAACTCACTTTCTGGACGAGGCCGAATTCTGCCAGCGCCTCGGCTTCATCAGTGCCGGTACCCTGGTGGCCTTGGACACCCCGGCCGTCATCAAGCATGAGGCGGTAGCCGAAGACCTTTTCGAGGTGTCCCTGGCGGGCTTTCGCGGCGCCCGCGAGAAGTTGGAGGGACTCGAGAGTCTGGTGGCGACCTCCTATTTCGGCTCGAAGTTGCACGTTTTCTGCGAGCGCGGTGCTTACGACTCGGCGCGGCTGGGAGAGGCCATCCGCGCGCGCGGGCTGAGCGTCCAGTCGGTCGAATCCATCCCGGCACGACTTGAGGACACCTTCATCCGACTGGTCCAGAGGCAGGCTGAAAAGACCGGGGCATGAACCGTTTCCTTGCCATCTTCAAGAAAGAGTTCCGCCAGATCCGGCGCGACCCGCTGTCACTGGGGCTGCTGATTTTCGTTCCGGCGATGTTGATCGTGCTTTACGGCTACGCGCTGTCGTTCGACGTGAAGCATATTCGGGTTGGCATCCTGGACGAGGACCGCACCCAGGAAAGCCGGCAACTTCTGGACAGCCTGTTTCAGAATCCATATTTCGATCGCGCGACCACCCTCTCGCGCCGGGCGGACGCGGACGCTCTTCTGAGTCACGGCCAAGTGCGCGTGGTGCTCATCGTCCCCCGAGGCTATGCCGAGCAACTCGCGCGCGGCAAAACCGTTCGGGTTCAGGCGCTGGTGGACGGCGCCGACGCGACCTCGGCCGGCACCGCCGTCGGTTACCTGGATGCGCTCACCGAGCGTCTGACCCGGAAAGTCCGACTGGAAGCGCTCGCGCGATCCGGCGCTGGGGCGGCACTCCCGATGGTGGTTCCCGAGCCTCGCCTTTGGTTCAACCCGGAGATGGAGAGCGCGCGCTTTCTGGTGCCAGGCCTGATCGCAATGGTGTTGATGCTCTCGGCGGTGATCGCCACGTCCCTGTCCATCGTCAGGGAAAAGGAACGGGAGACGATCGAGCAGATCGTGATTTCGCCGGTGCGCTCGCACGAGTTGCTTTTGGGCAAGACGCTTCCTTATGTCATCATTTGCCTGTTGACGATGGTGATGGTTCTTTTGCTTGGGTACTGCCTCTTCGGCATCGTTGTGAAAGGATCCTGGCTCTTGCTCTCCGCAGCCACCTTGCTGTTCCTGTTCGCGGCGTTGGGGATGGGGATGCTCATTTCCTCCATCACCCGGTCCCAGCAGGTGGCGTTTCAAGTGGCCACACTTGCCACGCTGCTGCCGTCGATCATTCTGTCCGGCCTCATCTTCCCGATCCAGAACATGCCGCTGCCGATTCAGGTCCTGACGTGGATGGTGGTCCCGCGGCACTTCGTGACCGTTCTGCGAGGCATCATCCTCAAAGGCGCGCCCCTTTCCGCGCTGTGGCCCTCGCTGCTGGCCATGCTGGTGCTGGGGGTGTTCTACAACCTGGTGGCGGCGCGCATGACGCGCAAGATGCTGTAACGGACTTCGATCCTAAACACCCATGAAACGTATCCGGTGTCTTCTGGTGAAAGAGGTGGCCCAGCTTCGGCGCGACCGGCGTCTCTTCAGGATGCTGCTGATCGCGCCGGTGGTGCAGCTTTTGGTGATGGGCTTCGCCGTGAACACCGATGTGCGCAACATCAGCCTGGCCGTCCGCGACAACGACCACACCTACCAAAGCCGGGAGTTCGTCCGTGCGGCCGGCTCCTCGGGCTACTTCAAGACCCGCCTGATCGCCGGCCCGGAGTCTGGCGACGGGGCGCTACTCGTCTCGGGCAAGGCCGGGCTGGTCCTTGTCATCCCGCCCGGGTTTGGCGAGGACCTCGTCCGGCGCCAACCGTCGCGAGTCCAGGTCCTGGTGGATGGGGCTGACAGTAACTTCGCCGTGCAAGGCGTGAATTATCTGCAGAAGGCCGCCCGCCAGTTCTCCGAGGGCATGGTCCGCGTCCAGCTTGCCTCGGAGGGGCCCCAGCGCCAGGCGCCGTTGGCCTCCGTGGTCGCTGAGACTCGCGTTTGGTATAACCCCGACCTTGCCTCACGCTATTATCTGGTGCCGGGGATCATGGCGCTGCTGCTGCTCGTTGCCACGATGCTCGTGACCAGCATGGCCCTGGTCAAAGAGCGCGAAGACGGCACCTTCGAGCAGCTCATCGTTACTCCTTTGAGGCCCGCCGAGATGATTGTGGGCAAACTGCTGCCCTTTGTAGTTGTGGGCTTCGTCGAGGTCACGTTCGCCGTTCCTATCATGCTACTGGTCTTCCATGTCCCTTTCAGAGGGAACTTCCTGTTCCTCTACGCCATGTCCGGGCTGTTCCTCCTTACCACGCTCGGTCTGGGGCTGTTCATCTCCACGCTCGTGAAGACCCAGCAGCAAGCCATGATGGTCGCGACCTTCTTCGTGATGATGCCATTTGTATTGTTGTCAGGCTTCGCCTTCCCGGTCGAGAACATGCCTCGCGTGATTCAGGCCGTCGCCCATATGATTCCGCTGAAGTACTACCTCACGATCCTGCGCGGCGTCTTCCTGAAGGGAAGCGGTTGGACCGAACTCTGGCCCCAAGCCCTCGTGCTTCTGGTCTGGGGGTTGGGGATTCTGACGCTGGCAACGGTCAAGTTCCATAAGCGGCTGGATTGAGCGAGGAAGAGGTGGGGTGGTTTCCACCGAACCCTTCCTAATCTGATGGATACCGCCAGACCCAGTCGCCGCTTTGAAGGTCCAGGGAGCCGTAACCATCCTTCTTGGTAGCGACCACCCCGGCATCATCCTTTTCATTCCAACCGACCGAGTAGAGTACAAACATGCCATTTGCTTCTCGACGGTATTTGAGCGGCTGCCCACCAACCACTCCGTGCGGCAGTTTGTCAATGAACTGCGGGGCGAGCGCATTGAGCGATTCGGGAAACGCCCCACGCGCCAGTCGGCAGCGCTCGAGCGCGATCGCGGTGCGGGCCAATCCCACCGACGCCTGGGCATAGGCAAATTTGATGGCCACATTGCCTAGTGCGGGCAGCATCAACCGCTGAAGCAGGTTGTATGGAGTCGGGAATCTGGTGGCGGCCGCCAGCGCCGCACTGCCTCGCCGTGCCAAGTCCGCAGAGAAAGTGCCCCGGCTCGCATCCGCCAACGGGATGTAGTAGTTCAGCATCATGCGGGCGCATCGGAGCTGGTTCTGATAGAACCAGCCAGTGGGGATCAAACGGACGATAAAGCCGCCAGGCAACCAAGGATTGCTGCCATGGCCGTCGAGATTACCTACGCCTCCCAATTCCATCAGCGTGGCCGGGTGAAGGCGCAAGCGGTCCATTTCAGCGCCCTGGGCTCCCAGTTCGCTGCGCATGCTCAGCAGGTAATCGGCGAGGAAATCGAATTTCGCTAATTCCGCATCGAGCGCGACTAGTTGCGCGTCAGCCCATTCTTGTTCCGCCAGGCCTTCCCAGATCGACTGGAGCATGATCTGCACCATCGCAATGCGAACCAGATGCGAAATCAAAAACGGCTCCGCGCGGACTTTGTCGCTCAGTTGCAGCGCGAGTCGCACGTCGTCGAGGGCCTTTTCGGGCTGGCCGGCTTGCAGTTCGGCCGCACTGCGCAGTTGCAGGACTTGCGCGCAACTTTTCAGGGGGGCCAGATGCGGCAACAGAATGGCCCACGGCGATTCACTGTCGTAGTTGACCGGATACCGCGAGGAAGACAGCCGGTTGGCGGCGCGCAGTTCCTCAATCACGGCGTCATATCTGCCCAACGCCAGCAACACGTCGGCCGCCGGCGATTGCATCTGCGCCGAGACCGGAAAGTCATTGGTCTCTTCCGCAAGCCTGCGGTAATAGCGCTGCCAGCCTTCCAGGCTGGTAAACGTTTCTCTGACGCGGTCGCCCGCGAGGTCCTTTTGACCGGGGAAATCGTGCGCGAGTGGCATCCGCATGCGCACCACGAATTGATTGTCGCGTTGGCCGGGAGGGATGGGCTTCCCATCGCGCGTCAGAGCCTGGCCATAGCTTGTGAACGCTATGTCCGTCATGGCAAAATTCTCATCGTCCGGCACTGCCCTCGGCACCACCCGACTCAGATCAAAATGCTCTCCTTTCGTTTCCCATTTGTGCTTGAAATGGCTCCAGGCGAGCCATCCGCGCAGATCTTCCTCGGCGTAGAAGAGCAGTATCAAAGAGATGAGGCAGGCGCAGGCGTAGCCGACCCGCTTAAGATTGCGCCCGCGGCAAAGCCAGCGGCCAAGCAGCCACACGCCGAGAAGGACCGTTGCTGTGGCCAAGCTGGCACCGAGCATCAACAGTGACGCGAGCAGCCAATCCTCGAAACCCCACGGTCCGACGGGAAGGAACCGCGTCGCGATCAGAAGGACCGCAAATGCCGCCGCCACCATATACAGCCACGAGCGAAAATAGCCCGTGCCTTTTGATGATCGGTTGCCCAAGCCTTTGGGTTCTTCATTCATAGATATTCGTTGCAACCGGTGTGAGCCTGCTCATTCTCTGTAGCCAGAGCGGACTTCCGTTTGCTGGTGCGCCGTCAAGACCTCTGCACGCTTGCCGTGCGGCCGTGAGACCAGCACCCGCAATTTGGACCACGCAGCGCCGGATCGCTCACGCGAGCCTATCAGTTTGCCCAATGGTCGCTCTCCCGCTGTTTCAGCTCCGTGACGGCGACCAGGTCGAAATCCCGGAAAAGGAATAGATTGCGGGAAAGACATACTCTCCAGTGGCGGGATGGGCTCAAATTGTCTGTCCCGCCCCCGCTGAGGGAAAGGTAGGGCTCGCTGTCCTCAGCGGGCCGCACACGCTGTCGAACGCCCAGAGCGGCGCGGTAGGGACACCGCGCCCTACCCGCGGAAACGTAGCGCAACTTCCAAGTCTGCCGTGTCGCAGGTTTCCAAACCTGCCGGGCGGGCGAAAGGGGTGAGTCCCTCGTAAGTTCGACCGTCGCAGCGAGGTCGCACAGCCTGCCGACTTTGAAGTCGGCGATACGGCAGGTTTGAAAACCTGCGCTACGGAGCGGGCGTCTGGGTCGGGTGCTCTGACCGGGCGAATTCTCAAACACTCAAACAGGCCCTCAGACATTTAGGCTGGAGCGTGGGCACGCGGCCTGCATAATCGCGAAAACTCTGATGGAAATATGAAAGAGAACAATAACCGATTCTCAGGTGCGCGCGCAGGGTTGAAAGGCAAGATTCTATCAGTCATTAGAGGCTGTGCCGGGATGATGGTTGCGGGAATGGTTGCTGTGGTCGTGATGGGCGCGAGCATCACCAATTCGGAGTATGCGAGCGCCATTGCGGGAAGTGAACCGTCAAAGAACGCGGAGCGTCAGTTGCTCGCCGGGACGCTCGGGTTCAAGGACCTGGTCCTTGTCCAGCGCAAGGAGTTGAATCCATCGCACGTCTATACCTATCACGCCGAGGGGCTCTCCGACGGGGGCGGCCTATTCCGGTATCGAGTATCCGATGGGAAACAGACTCGATTGGTGGATGCAACGGGTGGAATCATTCTCGATGCGCAGGTATCGTACGACGGAGCCCGGATATTGTTCAGTTGGAAAAAATCGATGTCGGATCCCTTTCAGATCTATCGGATAAATGCCGACGGTTCCGGACTTGTTCAGATTTCTCAGCAGGCATGCAACAATATGAATCCCTGTTGGCTGCCCGATGGCGGGATCGCTTTCCTGTCGGATCGCAAACCGGCGTTTGCCTATTGTTGGATCACTTCCTCGCCGGTGCTGTATCGCTGCGACGGGGACGGCTCGAATGTAGTTCGTCTCTCGGCGAATTACCTCAACGATTTCACACCCTCGATCATGGACGACGGGCGGATTCTGTTCAGCCGCTGGGAATACGTTGACCGCCCGGCCATTCCGATCCAGTCGATCTGGGCGATCAACCCGGATGGCACGGGACTTTCGGGCGTATTCGGCAATCGCGTGCTCTCGCCCGCAACGTTCATGGAGGCGCGTACCATCCCCAACACCAAAGGAAAGCTTCTCTGTGTCATGACCTCCCATAACGGGCCCTGTCGCGGGGCGATCGGCATGCTCGATCTCACGCGCGGCGGCAACGCTCAGGAGGCTATCAGCAACCTCACTCCCGAGGTCAAGGTCGGACCCGTCAACGACGCCGGTGCGGGCAATGCCTTGCGCGGCCCTTATGAGAGTCCCTTTCCCATCAGCGACCGTTATTTTCTTGTTTCCAAGTCCGGCTGGGTGCTGTTGCGGGACTACGAGGGCACGGTTGATGTCCTGGTCCTCAAGCCTGGGGGCGGCGGCCTGGGCTACTACAGCCCGCAACCGCTCGCAGCGCGTGCGCGTCCTGTGGCGGACCGTCCGGTAAGTTCCCTTGGAACCCCGCAGGAGCCGTGGGCATCGGTGGTGTTGCATGACGTGTACTTCGGGCTCGAGCCAGTGGTGAAGCGCGGCGAGGTCAAGCGGATTGCCGTGGTTCAGGAGATGGAGAAGAGCAAGCTCTCGCATGTCGATCAGCGCGCCTTTGGTTTTCAGTTTCCGGTGGTCTCTTGCGGAGCGACCTATGCCCCCAAGCGCGTGTGGGGCTTCGCGGATGTCGAGGCCGATGGTTCGGCGCACTTCCGAGTGCCCGCGGGGGTGCCAATCTATTTTCTGCCGCTCGACGCCGAAGGCCGGGCCGTGCAGCGCATGCGCACCTTCACGCACTTTATGCCCGGCGAGCGTCAGAGCTGTAACGGTTGCCATGCTGATCGCAACTACGCGTCCGTCCGTTTAAACACCGCGCGCCCATCCGCTTCGCTCCACGCCGCACAGGAACTCCAAAAGCCCGACTGGGGCGTCGTCGGATTCAGCTACGCCAAGATCGTTCAGCCGGTGCTGGACAAGCATTGCGTTCAGTGCCACGACGCCCGAACGCATCTGGACCTGAGCGGGGACCGAACCGACTTCTTCAGTGTTTCCTATGAAAACCTCGCCCGCGCGAAGACCGGCGCGGAAAGCGGTCGGGATCACAATGGGAACATGGCCAATTTCGGAAGAAACCCTTATACCTCTTGGATTCCGAGCTTCAACGGCACCGAGTCCAACATCCTCGACATCCAGCCGAAGTTCTGGGGGTCGCCCGTCAGCAAGTTGGCCGACGTGGTGATCTCGGGCCACAAGGCCACCAACGGCACGGCAAGGATCAATTTGAGCTTCGCGGAACGACAGCGCGTACTGATGTGGATTGATCTCAATGTGCCTTTCTACGGCACATCCCAATCGCGTCAACCCCTGCTTCAGGGATGCCGGAGGATTCTCCCCGAGAGGCTGAACGCGCTGCTCGACGACGTAGGCAAGCGACGCTGCGTCTCCTGTCATGCCAGCGGTTTTCAGCGCGGCTTTTTTGTCCGGCTTGAAAGCCCGGCCTTGAACCGATTCCTGCTCGCCCCTCTGGCGAAGCAGGCTGACGGCCTCGGGCTTTGCGGGGCGGGTGGTTTTGCCACGACCGCGGACCCTGACTATCAGGCCATTCTCAGAACCTTTGACGGCGTCGGCGACAAGCTCAAGGACCGCATCGATGAGGACTTCTATTAAAGGGCGCTCTCGATCGCCTCGTCCCGTTCGGACGCCCAGCAGGTTTGGAAACCTGCGAAACAGCAGACTCGGAGGTCTGCGTTACGCCATGGAGATCTCTCCCGTTTTCTGTATCAAACGCGTGGCCCGACGCGGTAACCCGCGACCCCTGGCTGGCTCAGCCTGCGAATCATCAGCTCTCATGCGTGCGAAGTGGACAGTCAGGATTTCGCTTGTGTCTTTGGGTGGGTCATTCGCATGATTTGCGCATGGCATTCTCCAGTGTTCGGCTTTCTTCCCTGATTAACGTGTTGTCCCCTGAATCCACGCGGTTCGGACGCGTGCTTGCGATTCTCAGCCTCTGCGGCGCGTGTTCGACCCGCGCTCAGAACATCCTGCCCAATGCGGGATTCGAGGAGGGCGACCAGGGGCCTGCCGGGTGGCGTCTCGCCGAGGGGGTCGGAGAGTGGGGACATGCGGCGCATGGCGGCTTGCGCGGCGTCACGGTGGAGGGAGCGGGCGAGGACCAAAGCTCGTGGAGGACCGAAGCGATCCCGATGGCGCCGGGGCGGCTATATCGGTTGCAGTTCTATGGACGCCGCGAGCGGGGGGCGACCGGCACGGCCGTTTCGGGCACAGGACGGGTGAATCGGGATATCAGCCTTGGGGATGACTGGGAGCGGCATCAGTTCGTGTTCGCGGCGCCGGTGGACGGGGCGACGGACTTTGTTCGGCTCGGTCAGTGGCACGTGCGCGGGAAACTCAGCTTCGACGACGTCTCGCTGGTTGAGGTAATAGCTCTGCATGCCCGTGCGTCGGAGGGCGGTGACCTCGCTCTCGGCGAGGGAGAGTCGATTCGGCGGGGCATCTACCGGTTCGAGCCGGAATTGAACTGGCTGGGAGCCAACTATCATCGGCCCCTGACGACAAACCGGGCTGGTTTTAACTCGAATCGGTGGTTGTTCGCGCCAGGCGCGGAGGTCGTCTATCGGCAGGAAGTCGCCGGGTTCCAGCAGAAGAACGCCCGCGTGAAGGTCGGGATCAACTATCATGTGGGAGGAACGCTGCGAGTGGAGGTCAGCCGGGAGGGTTCGAGCTGGACCTCCGTGGGTGAGTTTGGCGCGGATCGGCGCGGCGGAGAAGTGGAGCTTCCGGCGGTCTTGTTTCCGGCCGATCAGATCTTGGTTCGCCTTTCTCAGGCGGGGCAGGGGGCGGGGTTCCAGGTGGATACCTATCGTTACGAGGCGGCGCTGGAAGGCGCACCGCCGGAGTTGGAAGGGGAAACACGCTTCTTCGACGTGGACGCGACCTCGCCGCTGGTCGGGGTCGGCGTGCGCGAGTTCACTCTGGCGGACGCCGCAGGCAAGGAACGGCTGGTGTTGGCGGTCACCAATCTGGCCCCGAAGGCGATCAGCTTGAATGGGCAAGTTAGCCTGGAGGTGGAAGGGGGCAAACCAGGGGCAGCGACGAAGTCAGTGCTGCCAGAGATACGGCTGGCCCTTGGCGAAGTCCAACGTGTGAATGTGAGTTGTTCGACCCCGCCGAGTCCCAGCCACAGGCTGCGTTTGCAGTTGACGGATGCAAACCAGAAGCCGGTCTTCGCCGGGAGACTGGATGTGCAGGGCGGCCCGCTCAGCGACAACAGCTTCGGGTATCTCCTCAAGGGAGGCAGCGGACTGGACCTTTGGTGGTGCGAGAGCGGTTGGAAGGTGGGGCGCGGGCGGGCCTTGCCTGCGAGGCCGGCGCGTGAACGGCTGGAGCCGGTGGCGCTTTCCGCAGCCCGAGGTGAGTTCGAGGCGGTCCAGGTGGTGCTGCGGCCCACGCAGGAGGGGGTGTTGCGGAATGTGGAGGTCGAGCCTCTGCCAAATCTGAAG
>ORJL011759982.1_pt1 | contig 18431 bp, 14 predicted proteins | sample 1779941 | NCBI WGS metagenome assembly ORJL01 (sample SAMEA104232317, study PRJEB22302) | groundwater metagenome | biome: forest; feature: aquifer; material: groundwater | place: USA | collected 2011-08-07 | depth 5.8 m | reverse complement strand
GTATTGCACAAAAAAACTGGAGTAACGCTTCCCGTTCAGCCGAAAATCTCAGCGAAATATTATTGGCAATTGGTAATGTCGCACAGTCAATAAACTATGCAAAGGAAAGTGTTAAATACGCAGATAAAAGCAATGATGAGTTTCTACGCATTGCAATGCTAACCACTCATGCCGATGCTTTGCACCAACAAGGGAATCTAACTGATGCGGAAAAACTTTTTGTGGAGGCTGAGGAAATGCAAAAAGCACGCCAACCTGAGCACCCATTTCTCTACTCTCTTCGAGGTTTCCAATACTGCGATCTGCTTTTAGCAAGGGGAAAATACAAAGATGTATTAAAACGCGCTAATACAATAATCGAAATTGCTCAAGGTAATAATTGGTTACTCAATATTGCTCTAGATAATTTGACTATCGGTCGTACACATATTCTTCAAGAAGTACAAAATGGTAGCAGTAACTTCACTCAAGCTACAACCTATCTTAACCAAGCAGTGGAAGGTTTACGAAAGTCGGGTCAACAAGATGATCTTCCCCGTGGTTTATTAACCCGTGCAGAACTATGCCGTGCAAAAAAAGAATTTCCCAAGGCGCAAAGAGATTTAGATGAAGTTTATGCAATTGCATCGCGTAGCGGTATGCGTTTATATCTAACAGATTACCATCTCGAAAGCGCACGTCTCTGCCTTGCAATGGAGAAAACTCCAGGCACAACTACAACCCCCGGCAATCTCCGCTCTATCGCACGCGAACATCTCAACGCCGCAAAAAACTTAATCAACGCAACCGGCTACCACCGCCGCGATAAAGAAGTACAAGATTTGGAACAAGAACTTGGAGTTGTGTAAAAATTGTTCTTCATCCTACATAGTATTATATCACCCACTCCTGAGGCGTGCATGCTTTCAGGGTTTGAAAATGTATTCTTGCACATGTACTATAATCATATCACCCCGTTGGGGCTCCGTCGTCCAAATCCCGAAGGGGTGGCATAAGTTTTTACTCTTTATAAAATAGCTTGTATCATTAACCGAAGAGTTCACCTTAATTATAATTTCCTTCCATCAAATACATACACTTTATTATAAAACCGGCCCGTTTCATCGGGCTGGAAACAGTCCCGTTTACGGGGCTTTATTCGTAATAGCGTGACCATTTATGGTCATGCGGGAGTCATTGCATTTAATAATATTAGGTTTACAACCTACCTCCCCTTCTTCCCGCCAAAGGCGGGAGGGCTGGGGAATGAGTTCGGCAACCATGAAAGAAACAATTGTAGTGTCGCCCACCATCCACGACACCAATAATTCACCGACCCTTTCACCCCCCCCACATTCCCAACCTTCAAGAATAATCCGTATATTCACATCTATACTATGAATCTCGAAACACTATCAATTAGATTGTGAAACAAAACAAGAACAAACCACAAAAAACAGTTGCCCCTCTTTCTCCTTCAAGAAAAAGAGCGTTCATGCTGTTTCTTATTCTGTTTCCTGTTGTATTTTTTATTGTTACAGAACTTGCCCTGCGCTATTTCGAATATGGCGGCAACCTCGATCTTGTCGTAAAAACAACAAAACTCGGTAAAGAATACTACACACTCAATACCGATGTTGCAAAACGGTATTTCTCCCAAAAAGGTATCGCTGTCCCCGAAGCGTATGACGACCTCTTCGAAATCGACAAAAAGCCAAACACAAAACGTATCTTCATGCTCGGCGAATCGACAATGGCAGGCTTCCCATACGAGTATAACGCAACCGCCCCGCGCCTGCTTCAAGATAGATTAAAACAACTCCTCCCTCAATTCAATATTGAAGTCATCAACGTCGGACTTTCGGCAGTGAACAGTTACACCGTCCTCGATTTTGCAAAGGAACTCACCGCTTACCAACCCGATGCGTTCATCGTCTATGTAGGGCATAACGAGTTTTACGGTGCGATGGGCGTCGGCTCAACCGAGTACTTAGGTCAATGGCGGTCGATGATTAATCTTTATCTTGAGTTGCGCCAATTCCGCCTTTTCCTTCTCATGCGCGATGCAGTAAACGGAATCCGGAACCTCTTCCGCTCTGAAACCATATCACCCAAAAGCACACTCATGGGAAATATGGTTCGCGAGAAAACCATTCCATATACAAGCGAATCTTATACCATCGCGAAAAATAATTTCGAGGCGAACCTGCTTGACCTGATCGAGATTGCAAAAGAGCATAAGATACCGATTGTCATCAGTACTCTGGCAAGTAATTTGCGCGACCAAAAACCCTTCGTCAGCAGTTTCAGTGAGCATACCTCCGAGCAGATGAAACAACAGTGGCAATCGGCGATGAATGAAGGAACAACACTATTACAAAAAAATGAACCTGTTCCGGCAATCGAATCATTCAAAAAAGCAATTGCCATTGATACACTGCAAGCAGATGCTCACATGTCGCTTGCCCAAGCGTACGATCTCCTGCATGATACCATCCCGGCAAAACGCGAATACGCAAAAGCCCGCGACTTCGATGGGCTCCGGTTCCGTGCAACATCAGAGTTCAACACACTCATCAGACAAATCTGTGCGGCAAATGCCGTTCCCATTGCAGATGCCGAAAAAGTATTTAACGAACAATCCCCCGGAGGAATTGTCGGACACAATTTGATGATTGAACATCTTCACCCCAATTTCGATGGCTATTTCCTCCTTGCAAAAACATTTTTCCAAAGCATGGCGAAGCATAATATCCTTGCTCCCAACAATGAATACAAGTGGGAAAACCAACTCACCGATGAACAATTCAAAGAACGTTCCGGTGTTACTCCATTCGATCTGGAAAAGGCAAATTACCAGATTTTCGAACTTACCCATCGGTGGCCCTTTGTTCAAACAGAGAGTGAAACCCCCAAATATCCTGTTACATCCAAAGCGGCTGAACTTGCCATCGCTGTGGCTAAAAAGGGGCTCGCATGGTCAAAAGCGCGAACCCAGCTTGCAGAGTGGTACGATAAAAACGGTGACTACGCAAGTGCCGCAAAGGAATATTACGCTCAATCGAAAGTCATGTGGTATTATTATCTCCCCCTCATGTATATGGGAGATATGTACCGCAATATGAAGGACTCTGTGAGAGCGGAAGAAAATTATCTCAAAGCGCTCGCAATTGAAAATTCTCCTTTCGTCCATGTCCGCTTGGGAATGTTTTATTACGATCAGCACAACAACACAAAATCAATCGAACATTTTGAGAACGTCTTCAGCAATGAACAGTCTCTTGTTTCCATGAACACGCAAGACCGTTCTCTTGCGCGGTATTTTCTTGCCGCCGCATATTGGGCAACTCAAAACAAAGATAAAACAATTGCAAACTTACAGCTTGCCCTGCAACTCGATCCCAATAATTCGGATGCAAAGCAATTACTCAACATGATCACAAACTAACGCAACCAATGAAATCAATTTTTCTTACTCTCAAAAAATGGTGGATGGCATTCGCCCACGCTCTCGGCTGGGTAAATACCCGCGTCATTCTCTCAGTTGTCTATATTGTAATTTTCGGCATTGGCGCGATGGTGATGTTTGTACTGAGAAAAGATCCGCTCCGCAGAAAATTTACAAAACAACAATCTTATTGGATGGATAAAGAACCCATCGCCCACACACCCGAACATGCAAAACGGCAATTCTAATATGAACATTCTCGGCATATCTTGTTATTACCACGATTCCGCCGCCGCGCTTATTCAGGATGGAATACTCATAGCCGCCGCTCAGGAAGAACGCTTCACCCGGAAAAAAAACGATCCTGATTTTCCAATCAATGCAATTCATTATTGCTTGCAAGAAGCCGGTATCACCATTAACGATATTGACTACATCGGCTTCTATGATAAACCATTAACAAAATTTGATCGTATTCTCCAAACTTCAATTTCAACATGGCCACTCAGCCTTCCCTCGTTTATCAAGGCAATGCCTGTGTGGTTAAAAGAAAAACTCTGGGTTCCCGGTGCAATTCGAGATCAACTTAATTACAACGGCCCCATCTTGTTTTCAGATCATCACATTTCCCATGCGGCAAGCGCGTTTCTCGTCTCTCCATTTGAAGAAGCCGCAATTCTTACAATGGATGGCGTTGGTGAGTGGGATACCACAACGTACGGTGTTGGTCGTGGAACTGATATCCAATTGACAAAAACAATTCACTTCCCCCACTCTCTGGGATTATTGTACTCTGCGTTTACCTATTATCTTGGTTTTCGTGTTAACAGTGCAGAATATAAAGTTATGGGACTCGCTCCGTACGGCACGCCTCGCTTCTATGACCTCATCATGAAAAACCTCATCGATGTAAAACCCGATGGCAGTTTTCGTTTGAACATGGATTATTTTATCTACGACCGCGCTCTCACAATGACCGGAAAAAAGTTTGAGCAACTTTTCGGTGAACCGCGCCGCGAACAAGAATCAACACTCACACAATTCCACAAAGATGTTGCCGCAAGTTTGCAGAAAGTCACCGATGATGTTGTAGTTGCAATGGCAAACCATATCTATCAAGAGACAAAACTTCCCAATTTATGTATGGCAGGCGGTGTCGCTTTAAATTGTGTAGCGAACAGTAAAATTCTTCAGCGTACCCCATTCAAAGAAATTTTTATCCAACCCGCCGCCAGCGATGCAGGCGGCGCGCTTGGCGTGGCATTCTATATTTATAACACGGTGTTAAAAAATCCCCGTACATTCAAAATGGAACACGCATTTTATGGTCCGGGATTTTCAGATGATGAAATACAAAAATTCCTTACCGAACACGATATTACAGCCAAAAAACTCCCTCGCGCTCAATTAATTGATGAAGTTTCACAAATCATTAACGGTGAAAATGTCATAGGATGGTTTCAAGGAAGAATGGAATTCGGACCTCGCGCGCTTGGTGCGCGAAGCATCATCGCCGATGCCCGTAACAAAGAAAACTGGCAAAAAGTAAATTTGAAAATTAAATACCGCGAAAGTTTCCGCCCATTCGCTCCAACCGTACTTGAAGAACGGACTGCCGATTATTTTGAGTTCGATAGACCGAGTCCGTACATGCTTCTTGTAGCGCAGGTGCGAGAAGATAAACGCATCGTCCCTGCAATCACTCACGTCGATGGTTCAGCGCGGTTACAAACAATCAACCGCGCCTCCCATCCTGAATACTACGATCTCATCCAAGCATTTGAACAAAAAACAGGATGCCCGGTCATCATCAACACATCATTCAACGTCCGTGGCGAACCAATCGTTTGTACTCCCGTTGATGCATTCAAATGTTTTATGAACACCGAAATGGACTACCTTGTCCTCGGCTCATTCCTGCTCGATAAAAAACAAATGAAACCGATTTTCAAAGATCCCAACTGGCAACAACAATTTCAGTTGGATTAGTAAACAGCATCATGTTTTTGTAGGGGCGGGGTCTCCCCGCCCTTGCTCCTCACAGCCCATAAAAATTCCCCGCCACAAAAAATTAAAAAAGTCATTGCGAGCCTATCCTGCATCATTGATCAGCAGGATAGAGCGAAGCAATCCCCCTCCACAAAAAAAAATTAAAAATTCTCACATACTGAAATTCCTTGCATTTCATTGCGAAGAAAATTATCTTCTTGCTATAACATTATTTCTTAGTATCGCTAATCGCAGGCAGTATAAACTATGGAAGCACCGAGAGTATTTATTAGTTATAGCCATTTAGATGACGAGTGGAAATTACTTGTCGTTAAGCATCTCAAGGTATTAGAGAAACAACACATACTTGATGTATGGGATGATACACGTATAGGATGTGGGGATGATTGGCGGAAGGAAATTGAACAGGCAATCAACACGGCACAAGTTGGTATTCTTCTTATCTCTAAAAATTTTCTCACTTCAGATTTTATCCTCGATGAAGAGATTCCAAGATTATTACTACGACGTCAAAACGAAGGAATTAAAATCTTTCCTATTATTGTCTCACCTTGTGTATGGGATGAAATAAACTGGCTTAAGAAAATGAATTGCCGTCCGAAAGATGGAAAACCACTTTCAGGTGGAACTCAACATCAAATTGATTCTGACCTAACATCTTTCACAAAAGAAGTTTTAGCCATTTTAAAAGAAGTAAATGCTCAACAAGATAATTTCGGAGCGACTCTAAAATTCAGCCCTCCACATCCCACAAAAATCTCCCTCTCCAAACTCCCGGTTACCGACCTAACACTTTTTGGAAGAGAAAAAGAACTTGCACTTCTGGATGAAGCATGGAATTCTAGAAACGCTAATATTCTTTCGCTTGTAGCATGGGGCGGAGTCGGTAAAAGCGCGCTTGTAAACAAGTGGCTTGATACAATGAGAAAAGAAAACTATCGCGGAGCGGAACTTGTGTTCGGTTGGTCGTTTTACAGTCAAGGTGCAACGGAAGGAAAACAAACCTCTGCCGATGAATTTATTGCATCCGCTCTTGAATGGTTTGGCGATTCCGGTTCTACAAAAGGATCTCCGTGGCAAAAAGGCGAACGTCTTACAGAGCTGATCAGCGAGCAACGCACACTCCTCATACTCGATGGGCTTGAACCATTGCAAAACCCTGTTGAATCAGGGCGTATTCAAGATCCTGCACTTTCAACTTTATTGCGGGAATTAAAACATAGCCATGACGGACTTGTTGTTATTACAACGCGTTTTCCAGTTGATGGTTTTCAAACTACTACTTCCGGCATTCAGCACAACCTCGAACAACTCTCAGCAGAAGCGGGAGCAGCGTATCTAAAATATCTCGGTGTAAAAGGATCGGATTCTGAATTGCAAGATGTTTCTAACGATCTTAAAGGTCATGCTCTTGCTTTAACGTTAGCAGGGACTTACTTAAAAATAGTATATGATTGTGATTCGCGTAGATATAAAGAAATACCCCGATTGATTAATAATCAAAAAGAAGGAAAACATGCTCAACATATTATGGAAGCTTATGAGAGATGGTATAAGGACAAACCCGAGCTTGAGATATTACGTTTAATGGGTTTGTTTGACCGACCCGCCCCAAAAGGAGCAATAGAAATTCTTCGCAAGAAACCTGCAATAAAAAGATTAACAGAAAAATTACAGAAATTATCTGACGCTGATTGGATGTTTGCTATCAATAATCTTCGATCTGCACGTTTACTTTCAGAGCAGGATCCCAAGGAACCGGATAAACTAGATTGCCACCCTCTCTTACGCGAACACTTTGGAGAAACTCTAAAGAAAAAAAAGCCAATTGCTTGGCAACAAGCAAATGGAAGATTGTACGAGTATTACAAAGCTTTACCAACAAAAGAGTACCCCGATACTCTTGAAGAAATGGCTCCTTTACTTGCGGCAGTTATACATGGATGTCAAGCCGGATTGCATAAAAAGGCTTATGATGAGGTATATTACCCACGTATACGAAGAGGGACTGCTGACTATCTTGCACACAATCTTGGAGCGTTCAGTGCTGATTTATCTATGATATCAGGATTTTTTGTACACCTTTGGGAACAGATAGTAGTTAACTTGAATGAAGATAATAAGATTTGGATTTTTAACACAGTAGGTTATGACCTTAGGGCATTAGGACGTTTAGCTGAAGCAGTAGAGCCGATAAAAATTTCGCTGAAGATGTGCATTACTCAATCAAACTTGGTTGCTTCAGCCCGCGTAGCTTGCAATCTCAGCGAACTATTATTGTTGATGGGTAACGTTGCAGAGGCTATACAGTTTGCAGAGGATAGCATTAAATATGCTGATAGAGGCGACTATGTTTTTCTTCGAATCATAACACGAAGTGCGCTTGCTGACGCGTTGCTCAGACAAGGAAATTTCATTAGAGCAAAAGAATTATTCAGCAAAGCTGAAGAGATACAAAAAGTAGATCAGCCCATGCATCCACTTCTCTACTCATTTCATGGGTTTTTGTATTGTGATCTTCTACTAGAAATGGGGAAATTTGAAGAGGTACTACAACGCGCAGAAAAAACAATTCAATGGGTTGCACCACTAAAATGGTTATTAGACATTGCTCTTGACAATCTTTCTATTGGACAAGCGTACTTTCTTCGAGAACAACAAGAAGATAGTGTTGAGTTTAATCTATCAACAGCCTATCTAGATCAAGCACTTGAAGATTTACGAAAGGCAGGGCAACAAGATACTACCTTAAAAGGTTTATTAGCCCGCGCCGAACTCTACCGTGCAAAAAAAGAATTCCCCAAAGCGCAAAAAGATTTAGCCGAAGTGGAAGAAATTGCAACGCGAAGTGGCATGCGTCTCCATTTAACAGACTACCATCTCGAAAGTGCACGTTTATATATTGCCATGAAAGAGGCAGGCTACACAGAACATGATACCCCACCAGAACACCTCCTCAAAGAAGCGCGCGAACATCTTAAAACAGCAACAAAGTTAGTAGGAGAAACCGGCTACCACCGCCGTGATAAAGAAGTCCAAGAACTTGAAATACAACTTGGCGTTGTATAATACTCACACGAGAATTAAAACATAAAATCCCCCGCCACAAAAAAAAATAAAAAAGTCATTGCGAGCCTATCCTGCATCATTGATCAGCAGGATAGTGCGAAGCAATCCCCCACCACAAAAAATAAAAACTCACCCTCCCTCCCTTTGCATAGAAAAGCGGACAGAGGAGAATAGTTGGATGGGTATGAGGCGAAAAAATAATCCCATCTACTGAATATTGACGACTGAATACTTAAATACTGACTACTGGTTCCCCGCAAAAATAATCGATAATTCTTTTAAATCACACTAACCATCGTTGTAAAATATTTGTAAATAGGCTTATATCACTTCAAAAAAGCCATTTATATTTTTCATACAGGAATATATTTGCATCTGTCTTATAAATTTCGTACTTTTTTTTAGTTACAAACTACTAAAATTAGCACCATTTATCTGTGCAACATGTCTATGTTATTCTCCTCCTGTGAACATCACTCACAGGATAATCTCCTCACACTCTATTAAAGGAGTACAAATGAAACTTGCGTTATACCTTTTTCTTGTTGTAACCGTTCTGCTTCCACTCTCTGCTTTCTCTCAAAATCTGGAAATACATTACATCAATGTCGGTTGGGGTGGTTCGACTCTTGTCGTCGGGCCTGATGGCACTACTATACTATTAGAAGCAGGTGATACCGGTGAAGGTACTGCATCTGTCGTTCCTTACCTCGCGTCCATCGGTATCGATTCAACCGATGGTCTCGATTATACAATTGTCGGTCACCAGCATTGCGATCATCTTGGCGGACTTGATGAAGTGGTCAATGCCGGCTATGACGTTCATACAAAAAATTATTACAACGGTTCCTCAACAACTTCATCATGCGTTACGGGATGGAATAGCGCCGCGGCAACAACGACTGCCGGCTCTCCCATTACAATGACTGTCGGCACTGTCATAAATCTCGGCTATGGCGCTAAACTTACTTGCGTCGCTCAAAATGGAAACATCATCGGCGGTGGCACAATCTCCGTCTCCGATGAAAATGATCGTTCGCTCGCAATCCTTGTTCAATACGGTGGGTTCGATTATCTATGGGCAAGTGATATGGGCGGGGGTCAAATTGATCAATCATGTACAGGCAGAACTACATCACAAAAAGATATTGAAACATCAGTCATCACCGCTATCTCTCCCGGCGGGGCATCTCCCATGATAACAACACAAGGCATTGATGTGCTCCATTGCAATCATCACGGAAGCGAAAGCTCAACAAATAAAAATTGGATGAATCTTTCCAAGCCATCTCTCGCAGTGATCTCCGTCGGTCACGGACAATCTGCAAGTTATCAACTCCCCCGAATTCACGCCGTCGATAGTGTATTGCTGGCAGGTGGTAGCGCATGTATTACCGTCCCGGCAACATTAGTCCTTCAAACAGAAGAAGGTGACCCGACCGGCGCGGCAACAAGTTTTTCAGGATACTGTGTCGGGAACATTACGATTAGTACTAACGGTGTCACGAATTACACCGTATCTGCTGATGGTGCAGTCACAGTAGGCTCTGATGAACGTGCCGCGGCAGGATTACCTCAAACCATTACGCTTGATGATACCTCGGGGACAAAAATTGTCGATTCATTTAGTGATGGCAATTTTTCCTCAAATCCCGCTTGGGGCGGTACAACAACTACGTTTCAAGTAGTCACAAGTAGCGATGTCGGTGCAGGTGCAACAAATTCCTACTCCCTTCGCTTAAACCAAACTACTGCTGTCTCAGGGACAGAATACCTCTCGACGCAACGAACTGCTTCATGGGGTTCTTCGCAATCATGGTCATGGTGGTGGGGACGAAGAGGGCAAGCCGCAACCGATGCCAACAACGCCTCTGTTTGGGTATTCGCCAACGAATCGAACCTAACATCCGGGACTGTCGACGGTTATCGTGTTAAATTTGGTGATGATTCAGGCAATGATGAAATAGTATTACAATCAGTTACGAATGGAACGGCAACAACTATCCTCACTTCATCCGGTTCAGTTCCAAACGGACAAACTGATTATGGATTCATGGTGAGAGTGACAAGAACGAGCGGATCTGTGTGGACGCTTTACACTTCCACTCTCCCAACTTCAAACGGTACGGGTGCAATCGCAACAGATTTACCAATTGCCTCAAACATCACCGTCAATCAAGGCTCCATCACCGACTCAACGTACAACTCATTTTCAAACGGATATGTTGGATTTGTTGCGGTACACTCATCGGGTTCAACACCCCGTGTCGGCTGTGAGTTCGATCAACTCTCCTTCGATACAAGCAGTACGGCTTCCTTGATAAAGAGCGGTGTTTCATTTACAACAGTTCCATCATTATTCAATCTCTATCAGAATTACCCCAACCCGTTCAACCCGACAACGACAATCCGCTACGATCTCCCCGTAACGGCAAATGTTCGGATTTCAATATATGACGTTCTCGGAAAAGAAGTCGCTCTCCTTATCGATACACAACAACCCGCCGGTGAGCACTTTGTTGAATTCAATACTCCCGGACTTTCAAGCGGAGTCTATTTCTACCGTCTCGAAGCAAATGATATAACTGACCCATCGCAATCATACAACGCGATACGAAAGCTAGCTGTGATTAAATAGTGGATAATAAATAGATGATGGTTAGTGGGGCCCCGGCGAAAGTCGGGGCTTTTTAATAACTATCCCCAAAACCAGAATACTCATGTAATATTTTTATTTAGAAACCATATCACGTTGGGATTGTCAGGTTAAGAACTTCTCAAAAAATATTCAGATCAAACACCCTTGCTCCCCTCCTCGAATGAGGAGGGGCTGGGGGTGGTTTCATCATAAAAACGAATTGCGTTATTTAATTGATATGCTTATTAAATTGAAATACAAACAATTCTAGCTCTTCTTCTCTTAACCTGACAGCATTGGGATTAAGGAGAGGTTTGCCGGGTGCACTCCACCACATCATCCCCCATCCGCTTTACCCCTCTTCTTTACAACCTTCTTCGTCTTCAATCCCTCATTCTGTTTCATCCGTTCCTTTATGATGTTCTTGATGAGGGTTACCGGTAAGGGCTTCTTAGGGGTAAAATGAATCGTTGTCCCGGTGGTATGAAATTGTTCTAATTCCTTTTCGAATATTTTTAGAATGCTCTTATTGACAATAAACAAAGAACAATGTTCCTTAAATGCCGCAAAACCGATAAGATGCCCCAGATATTTATATAGCGGGATTTGATAACTGATAACCTCTTCAGCTTTTGGTGCAGTAGTTAGTATATGTTTACGTACCTTCTCTAAAACAATCCGCTCTTCATTAGGAAGCGATTGCAAATATTCATCAACATTCTTAGGTGGTGTTGTTTTATTTTGCTTTTTCATACGGATCATGGAACAATGTTATACTCTGTTTTTCAATTGTAAATAATACTCCCTCAATTTTTTATCAAGATGTTCAATAGCATAACGCAACATCGTTCGAGACATTGTCGCCGCATATTTATCTAAAAATTCTAACAGGTTCTGCCTGTCTTGCTTCCCGGCTTCACGTACCCAACCGCCAACTGCTTTATGAATTAAATCGTGTTTATCCTTGATCAACATCTCTGCTATGGCAAACGTATCGGCAATATCACCCTGTCGAATGAAATATGCTGTACTCACAATAGCTGTCCTGCGCTTCCAAATATTTTTCGAACGAGCCATTGTGAATAATATATCTCGCGGTTTATCAAACAAATAACCGCCGATAACAAACGGAGCGGACACATCAACCAGATCCCAGTTGTTAATCCTATCCATTCTTCTGATGTACAAATCAAAAAGCTCTTTCCTCCGGGTTTCGGACGTTTTTTTACTTCGGGCTTGCTTATCCATAATACTTAATCCCCCTGTCTTCACTTCGTGAATTTCGCTTTCAAGCAAATGTTCAATTTCATCCGGTGACATTCCAATACACTCTTTCGCAAGAGCAAACACCTGCCCCATACGGACACCGATAAACACATCCCCCTCTCCATAGTCTCCTTCACCCGTCTTAAAATACTTTAAGATTTTTTTCGCTTCAACAGGAGAACTCATAGCATGTAATCGCTCAATAAACTGCTTTGCGTTACATGGCGTTTCAATACCGGATTTCTTTTCTTTCTTTTGAGAAACCCGTTTAACAGCCCTTGCCGGTTTGGTTGTATTAATTTTCTTACCCATAGTGTATCAATCCAATGTATCCTTTAATAATCCACCAATGACAAATGACTAATAACTCCTGACCACTGAATACTGACATACTGAAATACTGAATACTGAAATCCCAAACATTATTTCCCATCAAAAGCATCTTGTAACTTCTTAATATCCAGCTTATCCATTTCAAGCATTGCCATCATTGCCCGCTTCGATTTTTCGGCATCACTGCTCTGAAGCAATGAACCCAATATCGTTGGTACCACCTGCCACGAAAGACCGAACTTATCCGTTAACCACCCGCATCTGCTCTTTGCTCCACCATCGGAGAGCTTCTCCCAGTAATGATCCACTTCTGCTTGTGTTTCACACTTCACAAAAAAAGAAATGGCAGGAGTAAAACTAAAATGCGGTCCACCATTCAACGCATAAAATTCTTGACCGTTGAGCTCAAAGGTCGCGCTCATCACCGATCCCTTAGGACCGGGTCCTGCATCTCCGAAACGCGAAACATTAATAAGTTTAGATTGAGGAAAAATTGAAATGTAATAATTCACTGCCTCCTCGGCATTATTATTAAACCACAAGAACGGTGTAATCTTTTGCATACTAGTAACCTTTGATAATGAATGATGATTGAAAGAAATATTGTTACAATAACACTGTGCATTTCGAATATAGCAATTGACCGGAATAAACCAAACCGGATATAATCCTCTAAAATTTGAAGAAATGAAACAAAAAAACCTCTCAGATAGCCGAAATTCGACATCGATAAGTCATGAAGTATACATCAGCATGCTTTTTGTATTTTCCTTGAAAAATTCATAGAATAGCATACTTAATTGATTTTTTTTAGATAACCCATCGGGTTCTCTCTCCAAACCATTATAGGATTTTTTATGAACGAAACCGTACTCGAACGTTTACTTCGCTATGTAAAGATTGACACACAATCCTCCGAAGAATCTGAAACATATCCCAGCACAGCGAAACAATTTAACCTCCTCAATCTCCTCGTCACCGAATTAAAAGCGCTCGGACTCGCTGATGTCACTATCGATAAATATGGCTATGTGATGGCGACTCTTCCATCAAACATTCCCGAATCTGATGCCGCATACGCAAAAGTTCCAACCATCGGACTCATCGCTCACGTTGATACTTCACCTTCAGCCTCAGGTGAAAATGTAAAACCTCAGGTGATGGTCTATAATGGTGGCGATATCATTCTTCCGGGTGATTCCTCAATTAAAATTACCGAAGCGGAAAACCCCGAATTAAAACGCAACATCGGAAAAACAATTGTCACTACTGATGGAACAACGTTACTCGGCGCAGATGATAAAGCGGGTTTAGCAATTATCATGACAGCAATGCAAACACTTCTGAACAATCCCAAACTGCAACACGGAAAAATTCGCGTCGGCTTTACTCCCGATGAAGAAATCGGTGCAGGCACGCGTTACTTCGATTTGAAAGCATACGGTGCAGATGTAGCATACACAGTTGATGGCGATACCCCCGGCGAATTAAACAAAGAAACATTCAGCGCTGATGGCGCAACAATTACGGTACATGGAAGAAACATCCACCCGGGCAGTGCAAAAAATATCATGGTCAACTCAATTAAAGTCATGGCTGATATTATCACCCGTCTCCCAAAAAACATGTCCCCCGAAACAACCGAAGGGTACGAACCCTACGTACATCCCCATGTGTTAAAAGGTGAAGAAGAGAAAACAACATTAAGCTTCCTGTTAAGAGATTTCGAAACTTCAGGATTGGCAGAACTGAAGAAAATTCTCGAGAGAATTATCAATGAGGTGCGCCCCCTTCACCCCAAAGCGCGTATTGAACTTGAAGTAAAAGAACAATATCGTAATATGCGCGACGGCGTGTTGAAAGATCCACGTATTTTAGATAGTATGTGGGAAGCCACGAAACGCTCAGGCATGGAACCGGAATGGGTTCCTATTCGCGGCGGTACGGATGGTTCCCGGTTAACGGCAATGGGCTTACCCTGCCCCAACATTTTCACCGGCGGTCAAAACTATCACGGCAAAACCGAGTGGGCATCAGTATGGGGTATGGAAAAATCTGTCGAAACTGTTGTCAATCTTGTCCAAATTTGGGTTGAAAAAAGCAGATAAACTTATAATGTAATGTAATGTAAGCGTTAAGCCTCAATCCCAATGCTGTCAGGTTAAAATAATTTCGCTCCCTTCCCTAATATTAGGGAAGGGCTGGGGTAGGGTAAGAGAGGCGAAAAATAATCCGCTTCTTTACTATTATCGTCCATCAAAAAAATTGTTTCCAATTATCTGATGAGTCCGATTTATCGGGCTTTTACCGGGCTGTCACGGACCATTCCGTGACAGTATAATGTCTGCAAGATGTCTTTCCTGCAAGAGCAAGAATCCAATCATCTCAATTTCAAAGGAATTCGATGTAGTGAATATTTTCTCTTGGTTTAAACCTTAACCAATGAAAACATTGGCATCAATCCCCTCAGCTTGAGACTTCTTTTTGCGATTACTGCATGCAGGACAATTGGTGAAGCTACGAAATTTCACTTCCCTGTCTTTATATGAAATGGAATGACGACCCACGCTTCAACCACTTTCTCCCCCGACTCCACCGGAGTAAATTCCCATTGGAGCGCCGCGTCTAACACTGTTTGGTTAAAGATCTCTGAATCCGATTTCATCACTTCTGCCTTTTTCACTTTCCCATCTACTCCGACTAAGCATTTTACAAATACTGTGGCTCGTAATTCACGATGAATGAATGTCGGTATAACGGGGTCAACCCGTTTAATGGCAATAGGCTGTTTTAAGAGAACATTACAAGCATCAAAGATGCTATCCTGTATATTGATAGTGGAAATACCCAATGTATCAGGGATGGTTTGTAAAACCTTTTTTTGATTCTTTTTACTTGCGGCAACTGAATCAATATTAAAATTTGAGGAAAGTGAATTTGTATCTTTGACAGAAGATTGTACCGTTTTCATCTCTCCAAACCTTTTGAAACAAATAATACAAAGTATAATAAGGAGTAGCAAGTGGTTTTTCATAGTATCAACAGTGGTACAAAAAATTTGTTTATATGGTCAGGTGATATTGATTGGGTCGGTATATACATATCAACTTTCTCTGTAGGAAGAATATACTGTAAAATCGGTGCCGAATCAATAATATTGAACCATCCCTATAAAAGTATACACATTTGTAACAATCCCATCGTTGTAGCCCTCCCCTAACAATTGACCTTATACCCATCGCTCGATGTACTAATCAACCCACCCCTGACCAATAACAATAGTCACAATAATATCATGTGCAAGAACACAAATATTTCAAAAAAAAGGCTTTTTTTTGAGTTTTTGTTTGCAAATGCGGCTATAACGTGCTAAATTCACTAAGAATTTTTATGTCACTGCCTAACTCACTTACAATCGCACGTATCCTTCTCACACCCGTCTTTCTGGTGATGATGTTTTCCGAATCTCCATTCTGGAAACAGATATCGCTTGTGGTGTTTATCGTTGCCGCGCTTACCGATTACTACGATGGATACGTCGCACGTAAATACGGATACATCACACGATGGGGAAAATTCCTCGATCCCCTCGCCGATAAAATCCTCTCCTCATCCGCGCTCTTTGCATTCGTCTATCTCAATTTAGTCGATGGCTGGATGGTATGGATTATTGTCATCCGCGATTTTCTCATTACAGGCTTACGCAGTTATGCAGAGTACAAAGATCAACCCATTGTCACATCACGCCCTGCACAGGCAAAAACACTCGGCGAGTTTGTCGTATTGTATTACATCCTCACCTTATATATCGCAGGAACAGTACAGGGAATTCAGGCAAACTACGGTTCGCTCATCGCAACCCTCATGGATTCGCGCGTCCTCTTCGGGATGATGTTGTTGGTAACTCTTTCTTCGGTCGGGACTGCCATCATGTACCTTTTTGAGTACCGGAAATTTCTAAAAGAAAGTTACCTCAGTGTATTCGGATCAAGAGAAGCAAAGTAAGTTCGCACAAATACCATACATCTATCGTCTCATCGCCACAGGACTGGGGTCAGGTTACTCGCCCATCGCATCCGGTACAGCCGGAAGCGCGCTTGCTGTTGTATTATACTTACCCCTATTATTATTACCGGCTGAGATCGTCCAGCCAACACTTCTCGCACTTACTATACTCGCGATGATACTGGGAATCATCGCCTCCGCAAAAGTAGAACATGCAATCGGAGACGACCCCTCAATCGTCGTCATTGATGAAATAGTCGGGCAATGGATATCACTGCTCTTTCTCCCCGTCTCAATATGGTCAATCGCCGGAGCATTCTTCCTCTTCCGCATTTACGATATCTTCAAACCCTCCCCGGCGCGCGAAGCCGAAGCAATGAAAAACGGCTGGGGCATCATGATGGACGATGTTGTTGCAGGTGTGTACGCGAATATTACTGTCCGTGTCATCCTCTTCATTATGTCAAAGTTCATGTAATAATAATTACTTCAATCGAAAGAACCTCAACTCCGGTTTCGAAGACCATTCCAAAGTCACTTAGCGTTTTTTGCGACTGCTTTGCGCTCTCTGCGGTTAAAATATTTTTTAACTATATCATACATTGCTCGGGTGTCGTGGACCATTCCGTAGGCACTTAGCGTCTTTTGCGACTTCTTTGCGCTCTTTGCGGTTAAAATATTTTTTAACTATATCATACATTACTCGGGTGTCGAAGACCATTCCGTAAGCACTTAGTGTCCTTTGCGTCCTTTGCGCTCTCTGCGGTTAAAATATTTTTTACAATATCATACATTCAATACACACAAAAAAAGGAGTGGCTTCACAGAAACCACTCCTTTTTAACTCATTTCCATCTGTATCGTGAACTATATACCACGAACACGTTACATCTAATCCGTTTCCTTCGCTCTCATCGTATCCCACAATGCATATCCGAACAGAAGCGCAAACGCAAACAACCCTGCATACTCACCCGCAGAAGAATCCGCCCAGTTTGCATTATACATAGTTTCATTCCAATCCTTCTTAAAGAAACGAAGAAGAGCATTCAATACGCCGAACAACGAACCGCCGGCAATAAACCCTGAAGCAATCAACGTACCGCGCGAGAACCGGGCATTATTCAACTTCTCATTCTTCGTACGGGTAGTCACCCACCATGCAACAAGTCCGCCGACAACAAGCGGTGTGTTAAGTTCTTGCGGCAAATACATACCAAGAGCAAACGCCAACGGCGAAATACCAACCATAATAAGAATCAACGATAACACAGCGCCCACAAAATACAACACCCACGGAGCCGCAACATTCGACATCAACGGCTGAATAATCGCCGCCATTGCATTCGCTTGCGGCGCAGGCATCGCCTTCGAATCCTTAAACCCGAACGTCTCATTCAAAATATAAATCACAGCGGCAGTCGATGCGGCGGCAAGAATAATACCCAAAAACTTCCACACCTCCTGCTTCTTCGGCGTAGAACCAAGCCAATACCCAACCTTCAAATCAGTCACAAACCCGCCCGCAACCGAAAGAGCCGTACACACAACACCGCCAATTAACAGCGCGCTCAACATCCCCGATTCACCGCTCAACCCCATCTTCACCAAAATAAACGAAGACAAAATCAACGTCATCAACGTCATACCCGAAACAGGATTATTCCCAGTAATAGCAATCGC
>ORJL010487339.1_pt1 | contig 18433 bp, 23 predicted proteins | sample 1779941 | NCBI WGS metagenome assembly ORJL01 (sample SAMEA104232317, study PRJEB22302) | groundwater metagenome | biome: forest; feature: aquifer; material: groundwater | place: USA | collected 2011-08-07 | depth 5.8 m | reverse complement strand
TCGACGAACACCTTGTGGATTTTCTCCGGCGTCTTCGCCGCGACTTCCTCGATGTCCATGCCGCCCTCGCTCGAGGCCATCAGGCACACCCTCTGCGTGACCCGGTCCACCACCATGCCGACGTAGAGCTCCTTCTTGATGTCGGCGCCTTCTTCGATCAGCAAGCGCCGCACTTTCTGCCCCTCGGGGCCGGTCTGGTGCGTCTTCAGTTGCATGCCGAGGATCTGCCCGGCGTAGGTTTTCACCTCGTCCGGCGATTTCGCCAGCTTCACGCCGCCGCCCTTGCCGCGGCCGCCGGCGTGGATCTGCGCCTTCACCACCCACACCTTGCCCGGAATGGACGCGGCCGCCCTGACCGCCTCGTCGACGGAAAAGCAGGCTACGCCCCGCGGCGTGGGCACGCCGTATTTACGCAGCACTTCCTTGGCCTGGTATTCGTGGATTTTCATGTCTCGGGTCCTAGTGGAATCTCAGTGGGATGATCAGGCAGACGGGCGGGCCAGCGCATTGACCCAGGTCAACCGGCGTCAATCGGTACCGGTCTTCTCTGCGCGCTGCCAGCGTGGATAGTACAGGCGCACCGCCTCGCCGGCTGTGTCGAGCGCATGGCAGCGGTCGAGCTGAAACGGCTTCCTGCCGTCGTCGTGATTATCGCGCTGCTCGCCCGCGAGCACCTGGATCGCCGCAGAGGGAAACTGGCCGAGCAGCTCGGTCAGATGGGTGCAGCCTTTAACATTGCTGAAGCGCTCATATAAGGCCTGGCGGAATCCGCGCATCAGGTTCAATCCCGCCAAAGCGGCGTAATCGGGCGCAATCCCGGCGCAATACGGCGGGTAGGGCATGGCGTCGGTGCAGGCTTCGGCGCTGACCACGTTCATGCGCCGGTCTATGGTGAGGCGGATCCACATGTCGTGCACCGGGCTGCCGGCGGGCCGCACGCCCGGCGCGAGCAGGTAGTCGTCGGGTTTGACGTCGGTCAGATGGGCTTCGATATCCCACAGGCCGTCGGCGCGCGCATAGCCCTCGAAGCGGACGCTGCGGGTGTGTTTGCGGATGCGGGAGACAGGATCGGCGGACAGCGGCATTGCTTGCGGGAAAAATGTCGTTGAAATCAGAGCCAAATGGTAACACAATCGCATGCCCCCAGATCAAAGGCAGCACGCGCTTCACGATCGTTGTTCACTCATTGGAATTGCGGCCGTACGCCAACCGACATGAAACACATCCTCGCGCTCGACCAGGGCACCACCAGCTCGCGCGCCATCGTGTTTGGCGAAGACGGCAGCGTGCACGCGCAGGCGCAGCAGGAATTCCGCCAGATCTTTCCCCACCCAGGATGGGTGGAGCACGACCCGGAGGACATCTGGGCCTCGCAGTTAAGCGTCGCCCGGCGCGCCCTCGCCCAGGCCCGGCTCAAAGCGAGGGACATCACCGCGCTGGGCATCGCCAACCAGCGCGAGACCGCCATCGTGTGGGAGCGCAAGTCCGGCCAGCCGGTACATAACGCCATCGTCTGGCAGGACCGCCGCACCGCCGACGCCTGCGCCAGCCTGAAGCGGCGCGGCAAGACGAATGTCGTGCGCAGCAAGACCGGCCTGGTGCTCGACCCCTATTTCTCCGCCACCAAGCTCGCCTGGCTGCTTGACAGCATCCCGGGCCTGAGGCTGCACGCCGAGCGCGGCGAGCTCGCTTTCGGCACCGTCGACAGCTGGCTCGCGTGGAAGCTCTCCGGCGGCGCGCTGCACATCACCGACGTGTCCAATGCGGCGCGCACCATGCTCTACGACATCCACGCCGGCGACTGGGACGAGGACCTGCTCGCCCTGTTCCGCATTCCGCGCGCGCTGCTGCCGCGGGTGCTGCCGTCTTCGCGCGTCTACGGCGAAAGCGCAAAAAACGTTTTCGGCGCGCCGATTCCGATCGCGGGCATCGGCGGCGACCAGCAGGCCGCGCTCTTCGGCCAGGCCTGCCACTCGGCCGGCATGGCCAAGAACACCTACGGCACCGGCTGCTTCATGCTGCTCAACACCGGCGCCAATGCGGTTCCGTCCAGACACGGCCTGCTCACCACGCGCTGCGCCCAGACAGGATCGAAGCCGCAGTACGCGCTCGAAGGCGGCGTGTTCATCGCCGGCGCGGTGGTGCAGTGGCTGCGCGACGGTTTGGGTTTCATCCGTTCGTCGGCCGAAATCGAAGCGCTCGCCGCAAGCGTGGAGGACACGGGCGGCGTCTACCTGGTGCCGGCCTTCGCCGGCCTGGGCGCGCCGCACTGGGACGCGTACGCACGCGGCACCATGCTCGGCCTCACGCGCGGGACCACGCGCGCGCACATCGCGCGCGCGGCGCTCGAAGCCATCGCCTTCCAGTCGGCCGAAGTGCTGCATTCGATGCAAAAAGACGCCGGCATCCGCCTGAAGGAGCTGCGCGTGGACGGCGGCGCCGCCGCCAACGACATGCTGATGCAGTTCCAGGCCGACATCCTCGGCGTGCCGGTGCTGCGACCGAAGGTGCTCGAGACCACCGCGCTCGGCGCGGCCTACCTCGCCGGGCTCGCCACCGGCGTGTGGAAAAACACCGCCGCGATCGGCCGCCAGTGGGCCGTCGGGCGCCGCTTCGAGCCGGCGATGAACCGCAGCGAAGCGAGCGCTCGCATGCAGGGCTGGACGCGCGCGCTTAAGCGTTCGAAGGATTGGGCCGAGCGCTAGCGGAGTGATGCCGGGCTGCGATGCTGCGCGGACGAAAACCCGTCCGCGCGCAATTGTCGATCCCGGACCAGAGCCCCGCGCCCTTTTTGGTGTTAAAACAATAACCGTGATTCTTGTACGGATGTGCTTTTCATCCGCACAAGAATCACAGTTGGCGCGCAGAGCGCGCAACGGTCCCGCCGCGACTCCGGCTGACATTCGAGGATACTTCGAGCTGCGGCGCCCGCGCTTGCGCGGCCGGCGGCCCGGCCGCGCGGATCGCCGATTGCGTACGGACGAAAACCACGTCCGCACGGAATCGGCGATCTTGGATAAAACCCACCCATGTTGTCCTTGGTTTTAACCATAACCGTGCTTTTGGTACGGATACGCTTTTCATCCGTACCAAAAGCACGGTTGGCGCGCAGAGCGCGCTATGTCCGCTCGTGCCACGCGACGGAATTTAAGACGCGGTAGTTGCGTGGCGACCTGAATCGCGCCCCACGCGGCTCAACGATCCGCGCGATTGCTCACCCTACGCCGTCCCGCCCACCGTCAGTCCGTCGATCCTGAGCGTGGGCTGCCCCACGCCCACCGGCACGCTCTGGCCTTCCTTGCCGCAGGTGCCGACGCCGGTATCGAGGCGCATGTCGCTGCCGATCATGCTGACGCGCTTCAACACCTCGGGCCCGCTGCCGATGAGCGTGGCGCCCTTGACCGGATAGGTCACCTTGCCGTCCTCGATCATGTAGGCTTCCGACGCCGAGAACACGAACTTGCCGCTGGTGATGTCCACCTGCCCGCCGCCGAAGTTCACCGCGTACAGGCCGCGCTTGACCGAAGCGATGATTTCGCGCGGATCCTCGCCGCCGTTGAGCATGTAGGTATTGGTCATGCGCGGCAGCGTGATGTGGGCATAGGACTCGCGCCGCGCGTTGCCGGTGACGGGCACCCCCATCAGGCGCGCGTTCAGGCCGTCCTGCATGTAGCCGCGCAGGATACCGTCCTCGATCAGCACCGTGCGCTGGCTGGGATTGCCCTCGTCGTCGATGTTGAGGGACCCGCGCCGGTCGGGAATGGTGCCATCGTCCACCACGGTGACGCCCTTGGCGGCGACGCGCTCGCCGATGCGGCCGGCGAAGGCCGAACTGCCCTTGCGGTTGAAATCGCCCTCCAGACCGTGGCCGATCGCCTCATGCAGCAGGATCCCCGGCCAGCCCGGCCCGAGCACCACGGTCATGCTGCCCGCCGGCGCCGGCCGCGCGCCCAGATTCACCACCGCCTGATCCACCGCCAGGCCGGCAAACTGGCGCAGGCGCGCGTCGTCGAAATAGGCATAGTCGAAGCGCCCGCCGCCGCCGGCGCTGCCCTGCTCGCGCCGGCCGTTTTCTTCGACGATCACGGTGAGCGACAGGCGCACCAGCGGGCGCACGTCCGCGGCCATCAGGCCGTCGGAGCGCGCCACCAGCACCACCTCGTACTCGCCGGCGAGCCCCGCCATCACCTGCACCACGCGCGGATCGAGCGCGCGCGCGTGTTGTTCCAGGCTTTCGAGCAGCCGCACCTTGTCCGCGTCGGCGAGCGAGGCGAGCGGATCGGACGGGCGATACAGGTCGCGCCCGTCACCGCGCCGCGCGGCCGCGCCACGGCGATGCGCACGGCCGCCGGCGACGCGAACACGGCCCTCCTGGCCGCTGCTGCCGATCGCGCGCGTGGCTTTCGCAGCATCTTCCAGCGCCAGCAGGCTGATATCGTCGGAAAAGGCAAAGGCGGTCTTCTCGCCGGAGATGGCGCGCACGCCCACGCCCTGCTCGATATTGAAACTGCCCGACTTGACGATCCCCTCCTCCAGGCTCCAACCCTCGGAGCGCACGTACTGGAAGTACAGGTCGGCATAGTCGATTCTGTGCGCCATGATCGAGCCGAACACCCGCTCGAGCTTGCCCGCGCCGAGGTCGTAGGGCGCGAGCAGGCAGGATTCGGCGGTGGTGAAAAGCTGCGTCTGGGCGTGGGAAATGGTGGAAGTCTGCATTGAGGTCATCGGGTCCTGGGCAAGAGCGCGCATTCTACGCCGTTCGACAGAGAATCCGGGGCTGAGTTCTCCCGCTGCCGTGTCAGGCGGCTGCGGACGCAGGGACTGACGCGCCATAGACGGGGCGCGACTGCTCGACGCGATCCAGCGGGCTTTTCACGCCGCGCCCGCCCTTGTTCAGGACATGGGTATAGATCATGGTGGTGCTCACGTCCGAGTGCCCGAGCAGCTCCTGCACGGTGCGGATGTCGTAGCCGCTTTGCAAAAGGTGCGTGGCGAAGGAATGGCGCAGCACGTGCGCGCTCACCGGCTTGGTCAACCCGGCGCTGGCCGCCGCCTGCTTCAGCGCCCGGTGCAACACCGAATCATGGAGATGATGGCGGCGGATCACGCCGTCGTCCGGATCGACCGAGCGCGCTTCGGAAGGGAACACATACTGCCAGGCCCACTCGTAACCGGCGCGCGGGTACTTGCGCGCGAGCGCGTAAGGCAGATGCACCTCGCCGTGCCCCTCGCGCAGATCGATCGCGTGCAAGCGTTTCGCCTCGCCGAGCTGCGCGTGCAGTGTTTGCACCAGGCGTTCCGGCAGCATGGTCACCCGGTCCTTCTCGCCCTTACCGTCGCGCACCAGGATCTGGCGATAGGCAAAGTCCACGTCCTTGACCCGCAGCCGCAGGCACTCCATCAGGCGCAAACCCGATCCATACAGCAGACCCGCCATGAGCGCGTGCACGCCCCTCAACTGCGCCAGCAGGGACTCGGCTTCCAGCGGTGAGAGCACCACGGGAAGGCGCACCGGACGCTTGGCGCGCACCATGCCGTCCAGCCACGCGAGATCCCGGCCGAGCACCTGCTTGTAGAGGAAAAGCAAGGCGGCGAGAGCCTGATTCTGCGTGGCGGCAGCCACATTGCGCTCGACTGCGAGATGGCTGAGAAAGGCGCTCACATCCGGCTCGCCCAGCGTCGCGGGGTGGCGCTTTCCGCTCCAGAAGATGAAACGCTTGATCCAGTGCGCGTAGGCCTCCTCCGTGCGGCGGCTGTAGTGCAATCGCCGGATCGCCTCGTGCACTTGGTCGAGCAACCGAGGAGAATGCGGCGCCGGAGTCTCAATTCCATTATTAACAGCAGGTTGGTTCATCGCAATCGACCTATCACGACCTGTGTTTTCATACAGTACGCCTATCCCCGTGTTTTTGCAAGCCTTCGCCGCGCGGTGTAGCATGGGGCCATGGGTTTATTTGTGTTTAGGCAAATGATTACACGTTCGGCGTTCGTTGCGCACATTGCTCGGGAGAATTGCGTTGCCCATTGATCGACTCGATTTCGATAATCTTTCGGAAAATGACTTGACGGAACTGATCGTTGGCCAAGTCCCAGAAGGACTACGCATCGACTACAAGCGCGATCTCTACGGAAATTCCGATGCCGACAGGCGCGAAGTTCTGAAAGACATTTCGGGATTCGCCAATGCCTTCGGTGGACATCTCATTGTCGGGATGGAAGAGCAAAATGGACTCGCAACCAGTATTCCTGGTGTGCCGGATGTCGATCCGGACAAAGTTGTCCTCTGGTTTGAGCAGCTTGCCAGAACTGGGCTTGAACCGCGAATTCAAGGTCTTCGTACCCGGGCGGTGCCACTGTCCAGCGGCGCTTCCTGTTTTGTGCTTCGTATTCCTCGAAGTTGGCATCCGCCTCATCGAGTGAGCGCACAAAATTCAAACCGCTATTGGATTCGTAACTCCGGCGGAACACATGAGGCAAGCGTGGACGAGCTAAGAACTTTATTCACAATCGGAGCCGATGCGTCACATCGCGTACAGCAGTTCCGCGATGAAAGGCTACGCGAGATCACCATTGGTCAAGGGCCTCGGCCATTAATGGGCGATGGACGAATGATTCTCCATATTGTTCCTTTGTCCGCTGTTACGTCATCTTGGCAAGTCGATCTTGCAAGGGTTGCTGAACTCCATCGGGCCTTTTCTCCGATTGGTAGCACGGGGATGCCCCGCTTCAATCTTGACGGCTGCGTAATCGAACGAGGTGGCGAGCACAACCATGGCTACACGCAGATTTTTAGAAATGGCTCTATTGAAGCAACAAAGGCTTCCATTGTCGGCCCGTATGACGGAAAAAAGTACATTCCCTCCGGCCCGTTGGAGACACACGTATTCAAGTCGTTACCGTATTACATCAATGGACTGCGCGATCTTGGAGTCCCTCCACCCCTAATCGTTCTGATCACCTTAGAAGGAGTAAAGGACGCAGCCTACAAAGTGAGCAATAGCATTTTCGATGACCAGGAACCCGTCATCGAACGAGATGTCGTGTTCCTGCCGGAGTGTGTCGTCAATGAATACGGCGAAGTCGCTGAGTACCATAGAGCAGTGAAACCGGCTTTCGATGCGCTCTGGAATACAGCCGGGTACAGTTCTGCGCAGACGTTTTCCGCCGACGGCATCTGGATCGGCAATGCTCGGAATCGTTGAAATCGGCGGCTCGCTATCTGTACGCCGAACTTTAGCTGGTGCGGACGGGCCGGAAGCGTCGTACCATTTGTAAGCATCGTGCGGGCCCGCCGCACAGCACGACGTTATGCGGCAAAGATGAAGCTCCGTATACCAGTCACGACACTTGCATTTGCGTTGTCAGCAACATTGGCTGTTTCAGGTTGCGCAATACTACGGAATACCACCTATAACCTATTAACAAGGCCCTCGAGTAGTGGAGCGAATGAATTTGATTTCGTTATAGGCGTTGATCTCATCAAAGACTTAGGCGGCGATGAAGACAAAGTCGTTGCTGATGTGCTTCATACCGAATTGAACAGGCGTCAATATTGTCCGAAAGGTTATGAGCTCACTTTTCGTGCATTTGCACAAGGTGGTGGCTATCTTCTTTTTCGCGGTCGATGCCTGTAGTCGCACAGAAGCCGCCACTCGACTGTTGAATGCCTGCTGTCGGGGAATTATTACTCCGCTTTGAGCACGAACAGGACAGCCAGTACTATGAGTGACATATGCCGTTGCCGCATAACATGGCGGTGTACCCGGACGCGCGTGAGGCATCGCGCGTTGGTAACGTGTCAGTAGCCGCGCGCCGGTAACCTCCACGTTAGGCATCGATAGAGCCGCCCATGGCGCTAGATCCAAGCCCGAGACTTGAGCTTCATTGGTCTCATAAGGAAAAGGGCGTTGCCCGTGCTGCCTTTGACAGCGCTCTGGCGCGTGAGAATGCGAGCATTAGGCGGGAGGTCGAGAATATGCTCCAACGGTCCAGTGAGCCGAGCGCCGTATGGGACGTTCTCGAATTCCTCGCAACTAAGCAGCGCGAGATCGAACGGAAGTACGACTACCGCTACTCGGTGCTCACGGGCGTATTCGCCCGTCTACTTGCCGAAGCCTGGATCACTGAAAAGGATCTTGTCGGGCTTGGTGCTGAGAAACTCGAGCTCATACGGCGCGGAGCTGGAACAGTGAGGGAACTCGATGCCTAACATGGCGTTGGTGCGGACGCGCCGCGAGCTGGCGTGCTTATTCAAACGGTGTGCCGCAGCGCGCCGCACAACTCCACGTTAGGTGGCTCTAATGAGCACAAATGCGACTCGCAATGAGGCTTGCGTTCCGGGGGCGGGGGCGGCTCGAGCACTCTCCCCACACGTCGCGCTTTCATTGCTCGCTATGGTCGTACTGCTTTACGGTTGCGACTCAAAGCTAACTCCCGACCAAATTGCCGCAATAGAGAAAGTGGAGGCTGAGAAAGCTGCGTACTTACGCGACTTTCAGCCCCAGATGGATTCTCTCAAGCGCTGCACGGATGCAAGCTTGGATTCTCTCAAACGCTGCATGGATGAAAGCCTGGTCGAACGGTGTGCTGCCCGCTGTAAGCCGAAATTCAAGCCGGGCAGCGAAAAGCAAGTAGAAATCGAACGCTGTGCTGATCGCTGCCTAGACGATGTAGGAGAAAGGCGGCTGGTTTCCGAGCTTTGCACGAAGAAAAGTGAAGACTCAAGCTCTTGTGGAAAGCAGTTCGCAACTGCATCGAAGCCATCAAGCGCAGACTACGACCTTGCATTAAGAATCTGCATTGAAAAAGACGTGCCAAGTGACTACTGCACAGGTAAACGGAAGTACAAGTAGTCTCCGTCAAGGAAAATAAGGAAGTAGTCGCAAATGAACGAGCACGAACAAGCGTTTGAAAAGTACATGCGCTCAGTCCAGCTCTTAATGCTGGACTTTCAGTTCATCGAGGAACTACTGAAAATAGTTGTTGGTTGCTCTTATGAGGCATTGCGGCGCTCGGCGCCTTCACTTGTCCGCTTCCGGCCAACTCGCGGGGACCTCGAGAAAAAGCCACTGGGTCGGCTGATTGACAACTACGAGGACGTGTCACGCAATGAGACTCTGGTAAAGCAATTGCGTGCTGTTGTTCAAGACCGCAACTTTTGTGCGCATCAGTCCCTGGTGCTGCACTTTGAAAAGCAGCAGGATGTTCAGTATCTTCAGAATGAGTGCCTGCGGCTCGAAGCGATACGACAGAAAACCAAACCATGTGTGGAGGCCTTGCACGCTGAGTTCGAGCAATTCGTTAGCTTTCTGCAAGAGCCACCTAACACCACAATCGAGAGGGACGCGCCGCAAGCGGCGCGCCCCTCATTGTGAACGTTAGGGCTCATGCGTATCCTGACTCTCCTCGGCTGCTGCGGCGTTTTTCTCGCCGGCTGCTTTCCCGCTATTGCGCCGTTCCCCGAGTACGCCGACGCGTGGATTGGAAAGCCCGTCGATCGTCTGGTTGCGGCCACAGAGCGCCCGGAAAGTTATGCTTCGAGAAGTCATTCGCAAGCGCGCTTTTATCAACTCGCCAACGGAAACGGCGTTTATGCCGCGGCGGAACGAGAAGACTGCATCGTGCATTGGGAATTTAATCGGGAGCGCCTTATCGTTGCGTACAAAACCGAGGGTGAAAAATGCCGTTGAGCCCTAACCCTGTGTTGGTGCCGACGGGCCGCGAGCGTCGCGTCCCATCAACCGCCTTGCCGGCCCGCGGCACAACACCACGTTGGGCGACTTAAGAATGGTCCGCGCCGCTCTGACATTTCTATTCGCGTTGTGCGCCGGTTGCGCAACGACGTCGGAGCCGTCGCTTCATGAACTCGAAGCATTCGATAGCTGGGTTCACTCCGCGTTCTCGAAAGCCGATCTAAGTACGGCATCGTCAATTAGAGCCATTGGCAAACTGCTTACTGAATCGTCTGTCCCGTACGAGGCAGGGCACGCAGTGGGTAAATGGCGGGTTACTACGTACGAATTTGACGGGCTAACGATTGTTGCACTCGTTCAGGAGGCACAACCACAAAGGGCACTCCTTAGTGGCATCATAATACTAAGTTCCGCGTGGCCGTTAACGAATGGCTTAGCGGTCGGCGTTCCGGTTTCAAAGATCAAGATGCCGGTGCCACCAAGCGACAAGCCACTGAGATACTGTGGCCTGAATGAATGCGTCGAGTTCGGCGAAGAAAACGGCCAGATCTCAAAGATTATGCTGTCACTATATGCAGAGTAAGTCGCCCAACCCTTTGTTGCTGCGGACGGGCCGCCAGCGTCGTGCCAGCGCAGCGGTCATCTTGGCCCGCCGCAGAACAACACGTTAGGCCTGGAGCCCAGATATGCCAATGGTGCCCGTAGTTGTTGATAGCTCGACCGTAGCAATCACATCTGCAATTTCTGCTGTAGTCACATTTGGCTTTTGCGGAGCGCTTGGACTGAGAGCAGGGCCTTCGCTTGCCATCGCGGCTGGCGCCGGGATTGCGCTTTACAGTCTTGGGGTAATACCCGTTGGGTTGCTCGTAGTAGTTGGCATTGGTATGGTCGGCGCCATTTTCAGAGTACAACGGAAAAAGTGGGTTCAGCGCGAAACCAATGCCGTGGATTACATACCCGCGCCCAGGCTCAATGCCTCGGCCCCGCCAAATCGAAAGTTGTCCAAGGCAGACTATGCGCTATTCGGTGTGCTGTTTCTAACCGCACTTTTCCTACTCATATGGCAGCTTCGTTAGTGTTTGCCGTTGCTCGCCGCATGAGTGCGCCAGGCCTAACCCGGCGGTCAACACGGACGCTGCGCGATAAAGCCGCGCAGCGCCGGTTACCTCCACGTTAAATTGCTAGGCGCATGCACCCGACACTTGAATTGATCGCGGTGGTTTTGCTCGGCGTCGGAGCATTTGTCGCCGCTCGGGTCTCGCGCTCCCGCCACGTCGCGAAATTCGGCCCGCCACCCGCTGGCTCATCCGTGCGTACGTTGGCATGGTTTGTTCTTTGCTCGGCCGTACTCGCATCGCTCGCTTGGTGGTCGGTGTTCGCTTTCGGCGCCGTATTCGTAGCGCTTATCCTTTTTTCCCAGCTTGTCGGCTTCCGCGCACGTTCGTGGGGTCCATGGCAGCAGTTTCGCGACGGAGCCATTGTTTCCGCTCTATTTGCGGCACCGCTAATCGTTGTGGCACTGTGGTTTATCAATGGCTAGCAATTTAACCCGTAGCTGGTGCGGACCGGCCGCCAGCATCGCGCCACATCAACTGTCCGTGCTGGCCGGCCGCACAGCACGACGTTAGGTTACTCAAGCCATGGCACACTTCTTACACGTCTCGGCACTCATTGGGGTATGCATTATGGCTGCGGGAACCCATGCGCAAGATGCTTCGGAGCAAAAGGCGCAGGGGTTTATCGACGTGTTCTTGACCACATGCTTAAAGCACTACGGCAAGCCGGATGCATTGCGCGCGGATCTGGACCAACGTCGTTTACCCCAGGTCCCCGCTCAATACGCGTCATTCTTTCTCAACGGAAAGGAAGGGCACGCTTGGTCGGCCACAAACCCAATGGGTGAATACGTAATATCACTTCGGGCAGATGGTGTATGCGCCGTTTTTGCGCGGCGGGCAAAGGACACGGAGGTCCAAAAGCTCTTTGCCACATTAGTCGAGGGGCTAGCTATACCGCCCATGACGGTGAAGAAAGAGGAAGACAAGTCCTCGATGACGCCGAATGGGCCGACGAGGTATGTCAGTTATACCTACTCGAAAGCAGAAGCTAAGGGTTCGCTTCACTTTGGCCTGACCACCGCATCGTCCGAGAGCGCCGATCTTCAAGCTATGGCTACGCTATCAATGGTGCGCAATGAGTAACCTAACATTTAGCTGCTGCGGACGGGCTGCCAGCGCAGTGCCAATGCGAGCAACGGCGCTGGCCCGCCGCAGAGCACAACGTTAGGCCACACAATATTCGGAGGATGAGGTGAAAATCTACCGCGGACCACAATCTACCGAGGAAGCTTCCGTCACGGACGAAAAGAATGCTGCCGAGATCGGAAAGAATTGGGCGCCTGGGGAGACGATCGTATTTGATGGCACCATCGACAAGACCGGTGTACGCCATACAAGCATTGGGATAGAAATTGAGGAAGCCGATATCGTGGCGCTCACCCGCGCGTTCTTGAAACACCGTGATTCCGGACGCAGAGAACTGATTCATCAACTGACGGAAGCGCATGAGGAGGAGGTCAACGGCTATCGGGAGGCGTTTGTTAAGCTAATCAATCTTTCGCACAAGATAGTTGACGCACCCTCCAAGCAAGAATTTGCCGAAGCCATGCGGGCGGTTGTGGATCACTATGACCGGTTTAATGTTCATGATGCAGAGCGGCCCCCAGATTTGAAGTGGGTCAAGTGGAGTGAAATCTAGATGTGGCCTAACCCCGCAGCCCACCCGGACGCGCGGCGAGCACCACGCCATAACAAGCTTTATCGCCTGCGCGCCGGTGGCCGCGAACGTTGGGCCCCATGAGCCTCTCCATCGTTCCACTCGCTGAGTCGCATTTCGAAGGCTTACGACGTGCCTTTGATTCAATTGCACGCGAGAAATGTTATCTCGCGTTTTTCCAAGCGCCTCCACTGGAACAAGGGCTCGCATTCTATCGGAACATAGTCACAAACGACCTCTGCCATTTTGTAGCGCTTGAAGACGATGTCGTTGTCGGCTGGTGTGACGTCCTTCCCACTCACGGTGAGGCCCGCGCTCACGTCGGAACCCTGGGTATTGGGCTTATTCCTCAAGCCCGTCGCATGGGCATTGGTGCAAAGCTCATTGAGGCCGCACTCGCGAAGGCTTGGCGCAAGGGCTTCTCTCGCGTCGAACTCACTGTACGGACCGACAATGCAAACGCCAAGGCACTTTACGAGCGCCTTGGTTTCGTTCTCGAGGGCGTTAACCGCAATGCTTTCTTCGTCGACGGCAATTTCTATGACACCTACTCAATGGCGCTGCTCCGTTAAAATGGTGCCCAACCCGGCAGTCGAGAGGGACGCTTCGCGGCGATGCCCCTCGCGCCCCTCACTTCTACGTTAAGCATCTTCATGGACGAGAGAATCATTAGAGGTCCACCGTTTGTCGCGGTTATCGTCGCATGCGCGCTAGTGGGAGCTGCCGTTGCACATCAAAAAGGTTTTGATTCGTTTGGGGTAGTAATCGGCGCTGCATTTGGCTCCTTTGCAAGCGCTGCAATTATGCTTATTGCATCGGCCTATCGGTCGATTGGCCCGACACCCAAGACCGCCAACTCCCGGTCGCATCAGGGTATAAACCTCGGCCGTTGGGGCGTCCTGATAGGGGCGCTCGGCTGGAGCGTAGGGGTCTTCGTCTCACAAATTGCTGGTTTCGCCGTCGTTGCGTTCGCCTTCCTGGTTGGATTTGCCGGCATATTGGTTCATTTCGCAATTGTCTTCAGAAAGCGTGACAAAGATGCCTAACTCCGCGTTCGAGAACGGACGCGCCGATAAGCAGCGCGCGTTTGGTCTGCGTCCGTGGCGGCGCGCCGCTCACCGCGAACGTTATACCTCACCATTCGCACCGCGAAGGCTCTAGACATAGCTACGGCATTGCCGTAGTATGGGCCCATGTTCGAGTTCATCGAGGCACCCTTTTTCACCAAGGCTCTTGATCGGTATCTCGATGATGACGAGTACCGCGAGTTACAGAGTCATCTGGTTAAACATCCGGAGTCCGGAAAAGTGGTTCCAGGATCCGGAGGCGTACGAAAACTTCGTTGGGCTGCCGAAGGGCGCGGAAAACGCGGCGGCTTGCGGGTAATCTATTACCTACGGCTGGCTCATGGGCACATTTGGATGCTTACGATTTACGGCAAGAACGTAAGTGAAAACATCCCGCCACACGTCCTGAAATCAATGAAAGAGGCAATTGACGATGCGAAAAATGACTGAAAAGCAATTGAAGAAATGGGAGCAATCCCGCGATATTGGGAAAGAAGTCCTTCAAGGAATTCGTGACATCAAAGCCGGTCGCATCGGCCGCCGCTACACGACCGAGTCCTATCCAATAGTCCGCGCTAGAGAAAAGTCAGGGCTGTCGCAGGCGGAGTTTGCCCAATTGCTGGGTGTCTCGATTCGGACTATCCAAGACTGGGAGCAAGGGCGTCGCGAGCCAAATGCCGCTGCAAAGACTCTGATTAAAGTTGCAGAGCTTCACCCATCGGTGCTGCGTAAGATTGCAGCGTGAAAAAGTGAGGTATAACAACCCGGCGCAGTCGGACCGCCTCCAGCGCAGCGCGCTTCCGGCGGCCGCTGGCCGGGAACGTTATGTGGCAAGAACATGGCGCTGAATGACATTGAGAGGACGCGGGTCGAGAGGGCAGTTGGCGCATTTGTCGAGAAGTTCCGGCCGGCCCCGCATATTCGCCCCAAACTCGATTTTGGGTTCCGGGTCTCAGGTCAGAGCGTCGAGCTGTTCGAGATTCGGCCTCAGTGGGATCGGTCAGAAGTAAAGCGAGAGCGCTCATTTGCCAAAGCTACGTATGTGCGGACCCAAGGCAAGTGGAGGGTATTCTGGATGCGTGCGGATCTGAAGTGGCATAGCTACTTGCCCAAGCCCGAGGTAAACGCAATTGAGGAGTTCTTGGCCACCGTGCAAAAGGATGATCACGCGTGTTTCTTTGGCTAGGCTTGCCACATAACTTGGCGCCCCACACGGACGCGCCGCGAGCATCGGCGCCTCTTCAAGCGTTCCGCTTGGCGCGCCGGTGGCGCCCAACGCGGACGCGCGCGAAGCGGCAGCGCTTTGCGGACATCGTCACAGCGCGCGCCGGTTGGCTCTACGTTATGCCGCAAGACCGTATGGTCCAGCGTAGGAACCAGGTCCTTGATATGCTAGTTTCATGAAGGTCAGCGAAATACTGCGAATGCTGAATGACGATGGCTGGTATTTGGCGCAACGCGCGGCAGCCACCGGCAATTCAAGCATTCTTCGAAACCTGGCCGTGTCACCGTCCCCGGGAAGCCAAGCGACGACTTGGCGCCGGGTACCCTAAACAGTATCCTGAAGCAGTCTGGTCTGAAGACGTGAGGCTCACATGCGCTATGCCATCGTAATCGAGAAGGCCGAGAGCAATTTCTCGGCTTACGTGCCTGATCTTCCCGGGTGTGTCGCCACCGGTGCTACCGTGGAGGAAGCTGAGTCGCAAATCCGCGAAGCGATCGAATTCCATCTCGACGGCATGCGTGAAGACGGAATCGCGATTCCGCAGCCGGCAAGTCGCGTGGAGTATGTCGATATTGCGGCATAACCCGGCAACGCACCGGACGCGCGTGAGCCACCGCGCAACTCGTCGATCCATGACCGCGCGCCGGTGGTTTCCACGTTGGGCCACATAATCACGCTTTACGTTAATCATGAGTTGCATTACTATAGCGCATGATCAGATCGTTCGCGTGCCCCGAAACGGAGGCGCTGTCCAAGGGCGAGCGCGTCCGGCGATTTGTAAACATTGCTGCAGTGGCGCAGCGAAAACTTAGACAGCTACAAATCGCGGGTAAATTGAATGACTTGCGGGTGCCCCCGGGCAATCGCCTTGAAGCATTAAAGGGCGGCCGCCTCGGGCAACACAGCATTCGCATCAATGATCGGTGGCGTGTCTGTTTTCGCTGGACGGAAGCAGGCGCTGAAGGCGTAGAGATAATGGATTACCACTGAAGAGAGGCAAATATGGGAAAACTCAAACCTGTCACCCCTGGTGAACTCCTCCTGGAGGAATTTCTTAAACCCATGGGTATTAGCAAGTATCGCCTGGCAAAAGAAATCAGTGTTCCTGCCCAGCGTATTGGAGACATTGTCGCGGGAAAGCGCGGGGTCACTGCTGATACTGATTTGCGGCTTTGCCGCTTCTTCGGTTTGTCCAACGGCTATTGGCTACGCGCGCAGGCGGCTCATGACACTGAGGTTGCTGAGCGCGCAATCGGTCCCAAGCTGGTGAAAATCAGGCCTTGGTCCGCGCATGTGGCCCAACAAGCCGTTGCAACGGACGCGCCAAAAGCGGCGCGCCGTTGAACGACGACGTTGGGCGGCTTGATCATTCATGCGCCTGCTTCCGCAGCTTTTTGCCAACAACCGAGCATGGGCGTCGCAGCAAACCCGCCGGGACCCCGCTTTTTTCGACCGTCTCTGCGCGATTCAAACGCCAGCGTACCTCTGGATCGGTTGTGCCGACAGTCGCGTCCCGGCAAACGAAATTGTCGGCCTCGCTCCGGGTGAACTCTTTGTCCACCGCAACGTCGGCAATATCGTCCGCCCGGACGATCAAAACTGTTTGGCAGTCTTGCAGTACGCCGTAGACGTGCTCCACATTTCTCACATTATCGTGTGTGGTCACTATCGTTGTGGGGGAATCCACGCTGCTTTCGGGCCTCCCACAACTGACCCTCTGGAGGGATGGATTGCCCACGTGCGTGCGATCCGCCAGCTATACGCTGAAGAACTTGTGACGCTTCCTGATGACGAAATGCGCTGGCACCGTCTCTGCGAGCTCAATGTTATCGCACAGGTGCGTATGCTTAGCGGCCTCCCAACCATTGTTCGAGCATGGGAACGCCGCCAGCAGCTTGCCGTTCACGGCTGGATTTACGACCTTCGCGACGGCTTACTCCGTGATCTTGAAGTCAGCATCAACACACCGGCGCCATGAGGCTGCCCAACTTTAGCTGGTGCGGACGGGCCGGAGGCGTCGTACCATTTTCCACCAGCGTGCCGGCCCGCCGCACAACATTACGTTGGGTGGCAAAAAGGGAACGAGCGTAGAATTCGACAAAACGTCGAGGTGACAAATGAAATTCACAATTGAACACGAACGTGAAGAAGACGGGCGCTGGCTTGCCGAAGTCCCCGAACTTCCCGGAGTTCTCGCCTATGGAGCCACTGCTGACGAAGCCATGGCGAAAGCAGAGGTACTCGCTCTACGCGTTCTGGCTGAGCGCCTTGAGAACAACGAGGCTGGACCGCAACCCATCTCTATCGGGTTCGCGGCTGCATGACTTCTTGGCCATCGTCCAAGGCTAGACAGGCTTTACCGAATTGGCTGGACGCTAAAGCGACAATCCGGTTCCCACAAAACGCTCTCCCGCCCCGAGTGGCCCGATGTGGTCTTCGCGTTTCACGATGGCGAGGAAATTGGTCCGCGTATGCTTGCCCGTATTGCAAAGCGCACCGGCTTGACGCCTGAGGATCTATGACTGTCATGCCTTGCCACCCAACCGCGCCGTCGAGCGCGACGTGGCGCAAGCGGCACGCGTCTCACGGCGGACGTTCGGCGTCATAGAGGCTGGCCCGCACGAGTTGTCCGCATCGGGGTACCATTGCGCCATGCAAGTCGTCACAGGCACAGTTGTCGGGGGCAAGGTGATCTTGGAGGGTGCATCCCTTCCAGAGGGGACCGTCGTTACGATATTGGCGAAGGACTCGGAGGCAATGGTGCGTCTACCACCTGCCCTTCAGGCCGAGCTTGAGGAAGCTCTCGATGAGGCCGACCGCGAGGAAGGAATCTCCGGAGATGACCTCCTCGATAAGTTGCGGAAATACGACTGAACTTGGCGCTACTCGTTCGTGTCAAGCCAAGGGCTGAGCGGCAGATTGATGCGGCCGCGGTTTAGTGGAGCGAGAACCGCCTTGCAGCGCCTGGAGCCATTCGCTCTGACCTGAAGGCCGCACTCGAAGCACTGGTTGAGCGGCCGGGCATCGGCACCCTGGTCGAAAATGCCCGCGATCCCGAAACGCGCCGTCTGTACTTGGCGAGAACCATCTACTTCGTCTACTACCGTCCGCGAGACAAGTACCTTGAAGTCGTCGCATTCTGGCATTCCAGTCGCGAGAACGGGCCGAGCGTTTAGCGCGAAATGACGCCGACAGTCATGCGAATCAACGCAAACACCCCGAGCACGATCATGACGAACCAGCCCGGCTCCTTGGTCGTAATATGGGTTTTTGCACGCCGTCGTTAGAGGTCGCGATAACCGTAACCGAGTCGCCATACGATAATATGGCTATTCGCCCATATCCATGCTAGCCTTCTTTCATGGCAAAGACGCGGTTCGAATGGGATCCTAAGTAGGACCAGGAAAACCAGGATAAGCACGGTGTTGCGTTCGGGGTGGCGCAGTTCGCTTTCGCCGACCCGAAGCGCGTGATAGCCGAAGATCTTTCGCATAGCTCAAGTGAGAAGCGGCACTTTTGCTTCGGCCTTGTGGAAGGCGGAGTCCTTACTGTCAGATTCGTGTATCGCGATGACGTAATCCGTATTTTCGGGGCAGGTTATTGGCGCAAAGGAAAGCAAGTTTATGAGCGGGAAAATAAAGTACACAAACGAGCCACTCGGAAATCTTAAGGTT
>ORJL011603860.1_pt1 | contig 18439 bp, 17 predicted proteins | sample 1779941 | NCBI WGS metagenome assembly ORJL01 (sample SAMEA104232317, study PRJEB22302) | groundwater metagenome | biome: forest; feature: aquifer; material: groundwater | place: USA | collected 2011-08-07 | depth 5.8 m | reverse complement strand
GAAAGCAGGATTTGAAAGAAATAGAGCATATGTTTGAATTGTTGAACCCTATAAGGCAAGAATTTGTAACAAAGGACCAGCTGGATGAAGAGCTCAAGCAAAGAGACGAAATCGTCAGATAGCTAACCTAATTAAAAGATATATATATCACCTAATCAAAATATACAATAGAGGGATTGAATGATTTATATGTTTCATTCAAAGTCCTTATTGTGAACTTTGACAAATTATAGGTTAATCAAAGTTCTCAATATAATAATAAGAAGATAGATTGACGCCAGCCAACGACGCACTAAGTGCGTCCAAGCATACAGGCGTTTGGGTGAGTAGATGTTTTTCAGTCATAAAAAAGAGGCAAAAAAACCGATCGATCCTGCAGATGTTCAAAAACTTACTTCAAAGGGCATGAGCGATAAAGAAATAATCAAGCATTTCAAGGCAAAGGGCCATTCCTACGATGAAATTGAAAAGGCAATGATGATTGCAGTCAGAGAAAATATATCAGAAGCGCCTTCTCCACAACAAATGATGGAAACGCCTGAACCAGAGCCTTTATTCTACGAGGAAGCACAGCCTCCAACAGCAGAAGAAGTTTATATGGAAGAGCCATCAGAAAGCTTGGTTGAAGAAGTGGTTGAAGGTCTTATAGAAGACAAATGGCAAAAATTTTCTGTAGAAATAGACAGAATGCAAAATGAAATTGATAAAATGTCTGCTGAAATGAAACAAATGAAAAACACACCCATGCCACAATCAAAGGAAGTTCTTAAAATGGATGATTCAAGAATCAATGAACTTAACGAACACCTAAATGATATTGATGCGCGTGTCGGTGGATTGGAAAAAGCATTCAAACAATTCCTGCCTGCATTGACAAAAAACATTGAAATGCTCTCCACAATGGTGCATGAATTGAAAACAGGCAGGACAGAAGAAATGCGTGTTTAGTTACTAGAGTTTTTAACATTCTAACATACATAAATAATCTTGTAGCCATTGATCTGTAAATCCGTAGTCTTGCCAATAAAATCTGTCATAAAAATGTATTGGTTGGCCAAACCAAGATAATAAATTCAAAGAAAAAGTTCTAAACAAACCTCTATTCTGGGAGAAAATGCCTTCGTTTGGCGAAAAATCCCACATATCATAGGCACTAGAGTACAAACCTCTCTCATCTCGACCAAAAGATAGTGTATAGTGGTACAAATCCGCATAAGAAAAAGAAGGCGGTACAATATCGTCTGTTTTTTCTAACCCCATTAATTCGTTGTATGATACCACATCACCCTCATTCATAATTAACAACTTAGCTAGTCTGCAGTCTGTAATGTGGCTGTCACCTAATACAGCAGGTCCAACAAGTCGTAAGGGGTGCTTTAGATACGGACTAAGGCTGTATAAGGTTTTGTCTTCTATTCCGCTGATGCGTGTTGGTCTATGCTCTGAAACAGGCAATGTATTTTCTTGAATACCAAGGAATACAGCATTCAAATCGGTACCGTTTACTTCCATACCAGTGTAATCGCCACGTCTAAAAAAATAGCTGGGATTCTTAATCACTTCACTTAGTTCATAGTTGTAATAACGTCCTGTATTTGACATCACATTATAAAGTGCACGTCTAGAAATCTTTTCAGATGCTAAAGCTAACAATAAGCCAGCAGCAACTATAGCATATTTTGCTCTTCGAAGCATGTTTGAAAGCTTAATGGAAAACCTTAAAAGCCAAAATAAAACCTAAAATATTATAGTGCTAATTAATATTATGCCAATCGGAGATTATGAATTCGACGAAGAAACGCAAAAAATGCGTATTAACTTTCTTGGAAGCATTTATGGCGAGAGCCTGGAAGATTACAAAACTGTTATGGCAATAACAATCGACAAGCTCATGGAATTAAAAAAAATCCCTCGGCTTGTTCTCGCAGGCACAAGGGAATATGAATATGACTTCAATGAGACAAAAATGCTTGTCGAAATAGCAAATGTTATTGATAGCATTCTAAGGCAAAAGATAATAGCCATAAGCAATATTGTTGTGAAAGGGTGTGAATCTGAAGCGCAAGAACGCTTTTCATTTCTTCAGCAATTCCTTAACAATTTGCGTTACGATCCTATTGATTCTTACAAACAATTGATGAGAGAAATAAGAAAAATAAAAGTAAAGTCTCAGAGAGAGCAAGAGTTTGTCATAAGAACCTGCTACATCCATTATATGAACTCAGCCCTGCTGCCATTGAAAGAAATGCTTGACAAATGCAAAATGATTGAAATAGCCCAGCCTTATCTTGCTGAACATAAAGACAGGGCGCTTTACAGAAAAATATTCCACCCGACTGTAAGGCCAAATTTTATTTACACCCGCTATATTTCATTGCCGCCTCCATACGCAGAACTAGTGCATAGATACAATGTAGGAGGGGGTAACGACGCACAAAGTGCGTCAAGCAGCACTGAAGTACAAATCTATAAAGTCCCGGGCAAGATACGCTATCTTTACCATATCATGCCGCCAGAGTTCAGACTGTCAGAAGAAGAATACACAATGTTGGACAGGGCAAGAGAATATTTAGGACGACACGAGCCAAGAGAAGGTGATTTAACAGAACCCGAAAGGGTAAGGGAAAACTTGTTCAGAATTGGTTTGGACTTATTAAGAGACATGAGACCTAACATGCCAGAAGAAAATTTGGTAAAACTTGCAAACATACTTACACGCTACACAGCAGGACTGGGAATTATAGACCTAGTTCTTCAGGACGAAAATGTGCAGGACATTGCAATCAACTCGCCTGTTGGCAGAACGCCTATTTTTATTTTCCACGGAGAATTTCAGGAGTGCGAAACAAACGTAATCCCAAGCAGAGAAGACGCAGAATCATGGGCTACTAGATTCAGACTGTCATCAGGCCGTCCGCTGGATGAAGCAAATCCGGTGCTTGATACAGAATTGGCTGTTCCCGGCGGCCGTGCAAGAGTAGCAGCAATAACACGAACACTGTCGCCTGACGGTTTAGGTTTTGCTATCCGCAGGCACAGGGACAAGCCATGGACTTACCCGTTGTTTGTAAAAAATAAATACATTGATCCATTTTCTGCAGGCCTTATGTGGTTCTTGGTTGACGGAGCAAGAACTTTGCTGATCGCTGGGACTAGATCATCTGGAAAAACTTCGTTCCTCGGTGCGACAATGGTGCAGATTATGCCAAAGATTAGAATCATAACAACAGAAGATACGTTAGAATTGCCATCAGACCAGCTTCGTGACATGGGATATAATATTGAAAGATTGAAAGCGCGATCTGTAATAACACATATAGAAACAGAATTACCAGCTGAAGAAGCATTGAGAACAGCTTTACGTTTGGGAGATTCTGCATTGATTGTCGGTGAAGTAAGGAGCGTAGAAGCAAAAGCCTTGTATGAAGCAATGCGTATTGGCGCTTTGGCAAATGTCGTAGCAGGCACAATTCACGGAGATTCTGCGTACGGCGTATTTGACAGGGTAGTGAATGACCTGGGCGTGCCACCAACAAGCTTCAAAGCAACTGATGTTATTTTTATAGCAAACATGCTGAGGTCAGCAGATGGGTTGAGATCATTCCGTCGCGCAGTAGAAATAACAGAAGTAAGAAAGCACTGGAAGTCAGATCCTGCAGACGAAGGGGGGTTTGTAAATCTTGCAGAATATTCTGCAAAGGAAGACAGGCTCAAGCCCACGAAAACTCTGCTGGCAGGCGAATCTGTTGTACTTGACGACATTGCATCGCGTGTAAGAGAGTGGAGAGGCCGTTGGGATGCAATATGGGAAAATATTAATTTGCGCGCAAAAATTCTTGACACTCTGGTCGTTTACTCTGACAAAAAACCTTACATTATAGAAGCACCGGGCGTTATAGAAAGCAACAGCCAGTTCCATCTTATCAGCCAGCAAGTACGCGATGAAATTGGCATACTAGACAGCAAACTAATCTATGAAAAATGGCTGAGTTGGTTAAGATCAAAATAATTCAGTTGCAGTTCTTTATTTACCCGAGGGCTTTTTTCTTACAAGAAAAAAGGGCTCTATGGCTAAGGAGCAAGTGATGTTATGTTTGCTGTGATTTATCGCTGGAAACTTAAGAAAATGTTTCTGAAAAAGCTTTCGTAGAAAATTGGCATAAAGGGACAAAAAACATCTATAAAAAATATGGCTCGCTTGGCTCAAGCCTTCACAAATCAGATGATGGAAGATTCATAGCATATGCGCGCTGGCCAAACAAAAAAAGCTGGGGGAAAATGATGGTGGATGAAAAAGAAAGCAATAAACAATACGTTACGCTTATTGGCAAGCCTGTTTTGTTAAAATTAATTGATGATCAATTATAGCTCGCCAACACAATATTCAGGATATAACTTTGTTGGTATCTATATGTGAACCAAATAAATAATATCCTGATTGTTTATTTGGTTAACTATAAAGGTTACTAAAAGAACAGTACTTCCGCATGTGTGTTCCTTCTTCTTAAGCTTGAGCAAAGCGGAACGTCAGAACCGCTCTCAACTATGTATCACATGCGGAAGTACTAAAGAAAGACTAGCTCTTTATTTAACCCATTCTAAATATATGTTATGCCTGACCCATATAGAAATCCTTTTCGTCCTATAAAAAATCCAAAGTCACGGCCTTACAAAGTTTTTGAAGAAGAGGAATTTGAGACAAAGCGCCCAAAAACTTTTTATGAAAAGGCTTGCAATCGTGCAGAACAGATAATGAAAGTCAAGGTTTCCGGAAAAACTAGAGATAAATTAGAGGATGCAATAATTTTCTCTCACCTAAAAATAACGCCAGAAGGCGCGATGTCGCTCACAGTTCTTTTTACTCTAATTTCAATAATGATTACATTTGTTCTTATTGTGCTTGGCTTATTTGGCCTGCCTGGCATTGGATTTGGTTATGGAATACTCACATTAATGATTATACTATTTTTCACAATGTACCTTTACAATTATCCAAACCACTACAAAGCGCGTTATGAAATTGCAGCAGGTTCGGGTATAGTGACATTCATTCTTTACATGGCAATGTACATGAGAAACGTGCCAAATTTAGAAGGCGCTGTAAAATTCGCTTCTACTAATATTGAAGGCGCAATGGGGTATGAGATAAAAAAGCTGCTCTGGGATGTAGAAGTTGGAAATTTCACATCAATGCAGCAGGCTCTGCTTGCATATACAAACAAATGGTCAAAAAACAGGGATTTTGTAGAAGCTATAGAACTTCTTGTCACATCATTGCGACAAAGCGGCTCTCGCCGCTTGCTGTTATTGGATGAAGCAGTATCAAGAATATTGGAAGGCAACAGAGAACAGGCGCGTCATTTTAACCAGAAATTAAAAATGCCTGTCATGGTTGTTCATGCTTTAGGTATTATACTGCCTATCATGGGATTAGTGCTATTTCCAGTGATATCTGTTTTCTTGAAAGTAGAATCAACTGTATTGTTCGTAGGATATGACATAATACTTCCGATGATTTTATTCTTTGTTATATCTCGCATATTGGAAATAAGGCCTGTAACATCAAGCCAGATAGACATTTCAGAAAACCCTGACATACCGCCGGACGGCATGGTGCGTGTCGGCAAAAAAAATGTAAAAGCATGGCCCATAGCATTGCTGATTGGCGCTGTAATAATCGCATTCGGTGCAATGCTGTTAAGAGTTGATAAAGAAGGGCTTTTCCCTGCGGTAATAATTACTACAGGCATATCTGTGGGCATAGGCGCTTACTTCATGCTTCTGGCTAAACAAAGACTCAAGGTAAGAAATGAAACAAGAACAATTGAAAACGAATTCTCCGAAGCGCTGTTCCAGCTTGGCAATCAGGTATCGTCTGGAAAGCCAATTGAAGTTTCAATAGAGCAATCTATGGACAGGATTGAAAATCTCAAAATAAAAGACTTGTTTGAGAGGGCGTTGAACAATATGAAAGTACTGGGCATGACATTTCAACAGGCATTTTTTGACCGACAGTTCGGAGCAATAAAGCACTACCCTTCAAAAATGATAAAATCCATCATGAATACAGTAATAGAATCTTCGAAAAAAGGCGTTGATACAGCTGCAGCCGCAATGCTTACAGTTTCTAGATATTTGAAAAACATCCACGACACACAGGAAGAAGTAACAGGAGAACTAAATGAGACAATTAGCTCTCTAAAATTCCAGGTTTATTTTCTTTCGCCTATGGTTTCAGGAATAGTTGTTACGCTTGCTATAATAATTATACGCATACTTGGAGAGCTTGCCACAAAAGTTGGCGATCTTCCGCAAAGCACTCAACTTCCATTCATAAGCAGTTTTGCGCCGAAAATCACGCCGCTTGAATTCATAGTTATAGTTGGCATTTACATTATAGAAACTGCGTTCATACTCAGCACATTCATCAATGCAATAGAAACAGGCGAGGACAAGATAAGCTATTACAATATTTTAGGCAATACCCTTATCATCGGCCAGATAGTGTTCGTAGTAATCTTAATGATAACGCTGGCAATATTCACGCCGCTTATATCGTCCGTAGTAGGCTAGCTCTTAAAGTAGAATCAACAAATAATATTCTTGATGTAAGGTCTGTAAAGACTCCACTTCTTTGGGGTTGCTGCAGACCTTTAAAATAATATTCTTGATATAAAGATTCTATAAAGACTCCTGTTCTTTGGGGTTTCGTAGAGACCTTTCTTTCAAGAAAGGGATGTACTATGGCGTTTGAATTTAATGAATATCTGTTATTAAAGATATTTGTATTTGTTTTTATTCTGGCGCTGGCATTAGCATTAGTATTGACAATAAATGATTCAGCCTTTCCGCTGAATTTTGGAGCTGGATAAAAATGAAATACGTCTATGTTGAGAAGAGTATTTCGTTTCACAGTGTGTTTGGACGCCAATGCGTCGATTCACTTGGTGATAGAAAATGAAAGGTGCATTGCCTGAAATGCCGCTAATGGTTCTTGTAATACTCATTACAATGTTTATTGGAATAGGAGTTTATCTTTTACTGTTTGGCGACTCAGCAGGAGTGTTGATCGGATGGATTTCTCCATTTGCTCAAGGCATTCCTGACGCGCTTGGGTGACGTTTATGATACCTGTGCTTGAATCGCCGTTTTATTTTATTGTCATGCTTATTATAATAGCTATAGCGGCGCTTGCTTTTCAAGCTACATTTCAGTCAGGCGAACAGGAAAAAACAGAAGTCTTGAAAAATACGCCTGTTCCTTTCATAAAGACGATAGGAAACATTATTCGCGTCACACAGGAGCCTGAAATTGACGTTTCCTGCTCTCAAGGCATTGAGCAAACCCTTTATACAGTAGAGTTAAAACAGGCAAAAGTAAAATTTCTGGAGCGTTCATCTAAGCAGGATGTTTATGTGTCCATAGTTTACAAAGGCGCGAGGGCTGTCGCTGACAATATAAAACCTTTAGAATCTGAAGTCGAGCAACTCCTTAGTTCTGAAACAAAAGGCGTGGTAAAATTTATTAATTTGTTAAGCGATGAACCCCCGCCGCTTTTGAAAAATGATGTTGCAGAATATCAAGGGCAAATAGCGCCATTGCAAACATTATTCTTAAACAATCATATGGTGACATTGCAAAGTCTTGAAAATAGAAGGCTATCTTCGACAGGGCCTTTTGAGTTTTTAACAGGCGGCAAATGCACAGCAACAATTCGCTTCCAGTGCTCTCAAACAGACATACAATTGATAAGATTATACTTGGAAGACGACAGTGTAGCATGCAATGACCAGGAAGACCCGGAAAAATGCGAGAAATATATTAGCCCATGCAAAGTCGTGGCAAAAGTCAAGCTTGACGCTTATGCGGATGCTACAGAAAGCTGTGGGGAACGCAAACCATTATTTCACGTAATCGGAGACAAAGCAGGGGATTGGGAAATAGGAGACCCGTTATGGATCATTTTCTGGAAAGATGAAGAACAGTACAAGGACTGCTGGAAAAAAGAACGCTTTGATCCAGACGATGGCGACAGATGCGATCTTGCATATCTAGGCGCGCATGAAATTCCCGTGCCGCCATCAAGCTATAAAGCAGGCTGCGCGTAAATTAATGCATGTCAGATGAGCTTATTGAAAGCGCTCCATTATTTTTTGTTGGATTGTTAGTAGTATTAGTGCTCATGATGGCTTTCGTATTTTTCTCTACGTTCAAATTAGGCGCTGTTGCAAACCCGCAGGGAATAACTGTCACAACACCGCGAGAGGATCAGGCTGCAAAAGTTACAATAGAAGATTGTGTAAAACAAGATTTAGGCCAGATAACAAGATATGACTTTAAAATAAAAATCATCGGCTTGGGATTATTCTCCCAGGATAAATATGAAAACTTATTGCCGGTATTTATTTTCAAGAGCTCTGCTATACCTGCTGAGAAAATAGGTGAAGATGCTATAGACCCTGCAAAAGGAATTTCTATACCAGACTCGCAAAAAAAAGACCCGCTTGAAAGCATTTATTCATTTGAAAGTTATGAAGCTATTTCTGTAGACACCTTTAGCCCTTCAGAAACAGTTTTAATCACATTCTTAGCTACAGGCGAATCCAGTTCAGTCGTAGCAGAAGAATGCAAAACTAATGCGCTGAAAGCATTTGAAAATTATAGAAGCAATCCACAAGAATTCAAGCTGTTGCACAACTTGCAGGAATTTCAGAGAATATGCCAGCCTCTGATAAAAGGCACAGTGTCTGTAAAGGCCACAAACACATGCATAACGCCAGAAAGCGTGCGCCTGAATATTGTTGATTTATCTGTAATATCAGAGCCTACAGGTGAAAATACAAAAATCATATTCACAGTCACAGCAGTAACGCCTATAACCTCTGACAAACATGTTAAAATATACATTTCCTGCAATTCAGACGAAACAAAAAATCTATATCTACCAAAAGGAGATGCTTATATTGAACAAAAAGACCTTATCACAAACAAGTATGCTGTAAATATGCAGTGCGGCAACGACGATATACAAGTGCAAGTAATCAAAAACTGCATAGACAAGGACGCCACGCCAGGCTGCGATTCTGCGCCAAACCCGGACGACATACTAGCTTCAGAAACGCGCCTGCCGCCGGTTGCATGAACCGACGCACAGCGCGTCTAATAGTAAAGAACATTAATTTTGGAACATTTTATAATGTTCTTTCCATATAGTAGATTGTGGTTAAAAGTTCCATTATTATTACAATCTACTATAAGCAGTTGATAAGCTTAAGAATCTTCTTATAATCACTATTGTATAGTGGTATTTATGAAGTGGGCTAGAAAAACTGTGCTAGTGCTGGGTTTAACAGCTTTAGCCACATTACCATATACATGGAAAATATTGTATAAGGGTGCAATAAATTTATACGATTCATACGCTAATAGAAAACAACACTCAATTGCATATGAAGATTTCAAACCAGGCGATGAAGAAAAGTTTTTCCCTTCAGGATGCAAATCCTATGGCAGTTTAAGAAGGGATGTTTTAGTAGGGGTAGAAAAAGCATTAGGGCTTGCGCCTTTAGATGTAAACGACGATGGCAGAGAGGATTTTCTAAAATTATGTTTTGTTCGTAGGCCTTTTATAAACGAACATGTTGACTATGTCGCCGGCGCTGTTTCTTCTAATTCTGATAATGGCTACACAGGTTTAAGCCTACAAGTAAGGAAAGGAGTAACGAAAGGAAAAGCAGCCGAAAAAGGAGATTTGCATTTGAATTCTGTTAGAAGACAGAATAAAGCAGACGAGCTTTTGGTGGTTTCAGGGAATACAAATTTTCGATATTTGCTTAATTGTCATACAAACACTTGCTCGCTTACACCAATGACTATTGATGATTATTGTAGTACGCTTGCAATAGAAGATGATGGAGAAGCTATGAATCAAGCATGCTGGGGTGTTATGAAAAGAACTGCAGGTAAATTTAAGCCTAAAAGCCTTATTCCTATTCTTCGCAAAAATGCACGCCTTCCCGATGCAGCCAGAGCTTTGGGTCAATATAATGATGTGTTAAAGCCATGGAATATCGCAGATTTATGCCCAGACAGCACGTGCATAACTGCAAGAGGGAAAGGGTTGACCACAAGAACATCTTCTGAGTTATTCGGATCTATGGCAAGTCTTGCAACAGATTATGAAGAAACTAGATATGTTGCAGACTGCTTGGAAAGAATTATAACAGATGAACACAGAAGTCGCGATGCATGTTGGAATAAAAATGACGCATTGCGAACGCTTGCCTCTATGAAAGATCCTTATTCAATGCAACGTGCAGCTAGTCTAGCGTTTTCTCCATATTTACCAGAATGCGTGCAAGGAACAGCATTAAAATTACAGCAAAAATTTATGCCGCATGCTTTCGTAAAATGATTTAATAAGCAGGAATTAACAATTAATTATATGAGTATCAGCGCCACAACATCAGCATTGGTAGTTTTTTTAGGCGCGCTGATTGTCGTGGCAATAATTGCTATTTTGTATTTTACAACAGGCCAGGAGTCTTCCAGCTTGTGGGCATATTCTAAAGGCGGATTATTGGCTTTGTTTGGCGTAGGATGATAAATAGAGGGTTTTGAATAACCATATATTTCATTCAAAGCCCTTATTGTGAACTTTGACAAATTATAGTTAATCAAAGTTCTCAATATTATTTATACAAATGAAAACAATATTTATCATGCGCATAGAACAGCTAGTTGTTTCAATAATTTTGATAATGATACTTTTGATTGTAGTATTGTCTATAACCAGCGGCATACTGCCTGGACTCAAAGGCGGCCTGGGATTTTTGTTTGGTCAGATTCCAAAGTGATTTTATGCTTACGCTAGAGTTTATGGGTTGGACTGTTGCAAAACTTGTTGTTTTAGCCATAACCATATTTGCAGTTTGGAAAGGCCTTTCTGGAATAGTTGCGCCCGACCTGAACAACGCAGTTCTGACAGCCGAAATAATCAGGGGATCAATAAACGACGTCTGCACAGGCTTGGACCATACAACACTTGAAGGCATAAGCTTGACGCAGCCAAAACCTACAAAATTTTACGGGTTCTCAACTATTCTTCCAAGATATCAAATACAATCATCGGGCGACCCCAACTATTTGATATATTATGAATCTTTTCCGGCAGGAGAAGCAGCAGGATGGGATATTTACACAGGACTGCAATACAGAGTTATAACGCCTTTTGATTATCGAAAGTTCAATGCCAATAAATTACAAGCCCCAGACGACATAATAAAAGAGCCGGCAGATGTTGAAAACTTTATGAAAGCGCTGCACCAGCATGTAGCTGATGCAGGCGAGGAGCTTAAAACAAAAGCAGAGGAAAATGATTTGCAAATCACGTCTGCAGATGTTTTTATAACAAACATAGTTTTATCTGACAGTCTAAATGTTTTCCCGGATCAGGAGCCAGAAAAACCTGCTTTAGGCAAAGAAGGCGAAGGCAATCTTGGAAAATGGGAAATAGAAGAGCTGCCAGATGAGTCTGGAAAACCAGGAAATAAAGGCAAGATAAACAACAGGTTCAAATTAACAAATGTAGTTATTGAACAGAATGCGCTTGAACGCTCATTGATAAAATACAGGCCGTGCGGCGACAATGCAATTTGCTTGAAAACCAGAGACACTGTTTACAAATTCCCTCTTAGCAGCGCATGCAAGGACATAAAGAGAATAGAATTATTGTATGATCTAGATGTTCAGCCAGAAGACATTGGAAACCAGCTGTCAATATTCATACCATTTTACAATTGGTTTAAAATTGATGATGCTGCTAAGTCACTAATAGCGCTAATGTTAACTTACAAATCATCTGATTTTTATCTTGCAAGCCCCTGCAAAATACCGGGAACAATACAAGTAGAAAAAATATTGTGTGGTACAGGTGAAGATCCTGGAAATGTTTGCAAGCGCGAAATAAGCTATCCTATATACAGTTATTCAGGCGGTGATTCACCTGTCGTTACATATGAAGGAGATCACTATCGGTGTGTTGAAAACATAGGAGATAATCTTCACGATGTAAACAGCGATGATTCATTATCGCCTAACGCAGGCGATTGTATTAGAATAAAAGTAACGCAAGAAAGGCCAAAGGATTACTGCTGGACAGTTGAACCATATAAAGAAGGCGGTTTGTTGTCTGGACATAATATTTTGAAATTAGCTGCCGGAACTATCCAGCTTCATCCTGTAAAATTCAACACCGCATTTCTGAAAGACAGCAGTTCTATTGTTCTCTATCCAAGCGGCCAAGGCGAAAAAGGATTTCTAAGCACTTTCAAAGCACTGGAAGAACGATGGGGTTGGGGCTGGCCAGGCCAAGTAACTGACTAAAATTATTTTATTATAATAGACAGTGAATAGTAATTATGCGCGGAACGCTTTGGTCCTATATAACGCTGTTAATACTTGCAATAGAAGTAGCAGCAGTTGCGCATGTGCTTTATGGGGCTTTTGACGAGTCAGCTTCTCTTAGCGCAGCATTGAATGGAGAACGCATATCAGGCATTGTAAACCTGCTTCAGTCATCGCCGCCAGGCACGCAGCACGAATATTTATTGCCAAGGGGCAGTTGCGCGCTGCGCGTAAGGCCCGGAAGCATAACGTTTGCTGCAAAAAGCTCAAATGTGCAAATAAACTACTCATCGGATTACACAAAAATAATTGATAATAATTTTAGAGGCAAAGTAAAAGTTTCAAAGGATTTTTTTGAAGTAGAATGCAACAAAAGGTCTGAAAAACCTATTTATTTCAAAAGATGCGAAAATGAAATCAAAGTTTCAGTAAATGATAAAATATTATGTTAGGTGATAAAAATTTCAGAAGATGCGCCGGGAATAAATGAATTGTTTACATTAGTGCTAAGATTAACCATCTTTACTGTAGTCATTATATTTTTAGTCGCTCTGTTTATAAGTTTTAGAGCGACAACTCAAGGAAGGTTTATAGACAGGGACGCTGTGCACTTTTCAGAGAGCCTTTACCTGTCAGACGCTGTTTCGCATAAAGTTATATTCAAAAAAACAACACTAGACGCTGTAAAAAACAGTAAAATAGAATTTTTTGCGCGGACGTGTGACAAGGGATATTTTAATAAAATTACAAATATTGAAACAGGCGATGTCTGGGAATTTGGATACAAGCCAAACAAGAAAGTTTTGCTTTCAGAAGCATCCATGAATGCAATAGCAGGCATTTTATCAGATAACAAGCCAGAAAATTACGAAAATGTAGATGAAGCGTCTATGGCAATTACTTTGTATGACACATATACAACAAGAATAACCTGTGAAATAGAGAAAGCATTCCTGTCAAAAGAAGTTCAGACCTCCCGTGCTCCATGTTTATTTGATGGGTCAAAAAAAGACTGCGGCATTGAAATTGCACAAATAGGTGATGAGTTATGTATTAGAAACCCGTCAGCTTCTGAGCCTGTAGACTGCCGTTCTTTTAAGATACCATTTATAATGGATGATGATTTCAGGGATTATGAAGCTGTAAAAATAGGCGATGAAAAGTTGTCAAAATTCAAGATGAAAGCATACCCGCTTAAAGTCGGCTCTGCTGGAGTTGATTGCGACGCGCTAAAGACAGATTTATCAAACGTGGCGCAAGACCAGGACGATGAAGTCGGATCTGTAAAACTCTGCCTGGAGGAAATTTAGTCATGTTAATAATATCTGAAGTAAAAGATCTACAAGAACAAATGTTCTTTTCTAGCATTGTAAAGGTCTTTTCTTTCAAGAAAAGAGGTTTACTATGAGAGGATTTTTGGAAGAAGGAAATACATTGTTGGTAGTAATATTTGCAGTTGTCGTAATAGTCATGGCTTCAATTTTAGTTGCTATAGGGACGTTTACAAGTTTTTTTAAAGGCGTCCCGCAGGTTGCTGAAGAGTTTAATATATTAGGCGTAAAGTCTCATCCATTCTCCTTGGCAGAAGTAATATCGCATAAGCGTGATGAAGACAGAAACTTATTTGAAGAGCTATTACAAGCGTCTGCATCAGGATTAGATAAGTCAGACACAAAATCAGTGCCATTGGCGCTTTATGGCATAGCCAGCCAGTTTGATTTTATAAAATATTTTGAATTTTCTTTGAAAAGAAATGATAAAACATTGTTTGTTACGAGCAACATACCATCAAGATGCGGACAGAACGATGAAGGATTTTGTTTATATGATCCAGGCTATGCAAATGTGTGCGACACAGGAAGGGTTGTAATAGACGGAAAAGGGAAATGCACAGAACCTGAAACAATATGCTGCAAATATGATCCGGCCGAATATGTTCAAAAGCAGGGCAAGAATAAAATAGTAAAATGCGGAAATAACGATGCTGGTATATGTTCAGAACTTAAAAAATGCAACGTGGGTTTAGATCCGTTAGGCAAAGAAGCTGATAAAAAATGTAAAGATGCAAATGACGGCGAAACGCCATACTGTTGCACGCCTTTGACATCTGTTTTCGAAGAAGAAGGACAGGAAAGGATAGCAAGAGTGCCTTTCCTATACAGAGGCCCTGCGCTATTTGAACCAAAAGAATACAACTGCCAGAGTGTTTTTTCAAAATGCAGTGGTGAATACATAAATGGGTTGTGTGATTACATAGGAAATCCAAATGTCAAGTGTTGTATCTCAGACGTAATACGATGCGCCCCGCCAAACAACAAATACTTGTGCAGGGACACAAATAAAGGACCAGAGCACTGCCCTGCCCAGCTTGTAGACACGCTTGACAAACCAACAAGAACTTGTCCAGGTCCTGAAACATATAGATGCTGTAAAATTGAGAACCCGCCTGAAATAGATCAATCCCAGCTGAACGACCCAGAAATACTTGGCAAGTGTATATTAGATGGCCAGCCATATTACGATGAAGTTCTTGGAGAACTGGAGGTGAAGGTCTTTGAAGGGTAGCGGCGACTCTGCGTTTACTTTATTTACAATAGCATTCATGTTGATTTGCGTAAGCATACTGATGTATGTCATAACAAACGACCAGATAAAAAGAAGTGAAATAGTATTTGCAGATTCAAATATAATGAGCGCAAAAAACACTTACTTTCTGATCAACAGGTCGCTAGGTTTGACATGGTATGTGTCATCTGTGCAGTCGGTTTTCAGAACGCATGATGAAAGTATAGGATGCGGATTTGATGATACTGATATTTCAGATCCTGAAGACAGGCTGCCGCAATTATATTGGTATAAATTTGATCCAACAAAAGAAAAAACTAATAAAGAGCTTCCAAGGTTCCCTGTAACTGAAAAAACAAAATATAATTTCAAGGAAAGCGTGTCATTTGTTCACAACCCTGCAATATGCTATCCAAAGCCGGAAAAAGATTCATCCAACGATGATTTCGAATATCATGTATTGGAGTACACAAAGAACAAATTTGTATCTTACCTGAAAATACCCAAGCAATTTAAGCTGTCCGGAATGAAAATCGAAATTCAAAATACTGAATTAGAAGGAATAAAATTTGATGCAGATCAAAAAGGCATGGAATTAAAGACGTCGCAAAAAATTTCATTAGAATCACAACCAACAAAAATTAATAAAGATGCGCCAATACTGAAAACCGGCCATGCAACATTAGTTTTTACAGAGCTTGATAAAATAATCAAAGCTGCCAGACAAGTTGTTGTGGATGTCTTTTTAAAAACCTCAGACAGCTTGGTTAAACAAAAGAATGAACCCCTGTTCAGTTCAACTTCTATATTTCCTTCTCCTTCATTTCCTTTTGATTTGTCAAAACGCTACTTGGACTCTTTTTCTGCCGGTATAAATCTGAAACCAACAGAAAGCAAAGATAAGTATTTGGAAAATTTCAAAAAAGAAATGGAAGATTCAATAAATAAAATTATATCCGAAACAGGCTTCACAACAGCTACGCATAAAACAAATATTAGTGCGCTTGAGCTCTTTGCATCGCATAAACCCGGTGATGTAAGGTTTGGAGCACAGTGCGTAAACGGGTTGTGCATAGATATAAACAAAAAACCTACAGCAATAGCATGTTCTGCAGACAAAGGTTGCGGGCAATATACTCAACTGATTGTCCATTATGATGCATCGGTCAATTTTTCAGAAAACATGAAGGTGCCTTATTATTACCACAATAATTACCAAAATACATTTTCACCAAGGGATTTCTCTATGGAAATAAAATCAGAAGATTATTTGCCTGCAATAGACTGTGAGGAAAGTCCGTATGGAGATTTTCAAGCAAACGATCCAAGAACATACTTTAGCATCGTGAGATTTTATAGCTGGGAACGCAGCGATGGCGGAGATGTTATATGTTACTGCAGAAAATTATGGGCCTGTGAAACTTTTGTGCCTGGCTTGCCCAATTCAAATTTCATATCTGATGGCCAGCAAATATCGCCAGAAGAGCCTTGCCGCCCCACGCTTCAATTCATAGATGGCAATGATATATTCTGCAGAAATGGGCAATTCGTCGTCGAATGAGCCTTTTCTTTCGTAGCTTATAGAATTTATGCTACAAAGAAAACCCTCGGGAAATCTGCAAAGATGAAATCTTTGAGATCTCAGAGACTTCGTCTCTGCAGAAGAAAGGAATATTAATATCACAAAAAGCAAATATGATAATGTTAATATCTGAAAGTAAAGGTCTTGAAGAACGCCAGTTTTGTTGGAGTACAACAAAGACTTTTGGAAAAAGTCTTTGTGTACGCAAAGAGTTTTATAAAACTCTTTGCTGTATTGTAAAGACCTTCTTTTACAAAAGAAGGCATTTGCTATGAAAGGCATGGCAATTGCGATGGAGACAATTGTTTATCTCATACTTGCTGTCACTGTTCTTACAGTATTGCTTTATTTCTTCACATCACAGGCAAATCCCGCGCAGAACAAGCTTGATCTTTACAGGCAGCAGCAGGAAGGATGCTTGGCTTTTGCAAAGCAGCAAAAAAGCTGCCAGGAAATAAATTTCCCGCAGGCGCCGCAGCTTGAGAAAACATGCAAAGCATTAAACGACTTTCAATCATGCAGAACAGGCGGCATAGACCAATGCTTCAGGGAATGCTGCAGAACATTCTGCGGGCTAGCATGAGCCTTTTCTTTCGTGCATTATAGAACTTATTGCACAAAGAAAACCCTCGGGAAAAGAAAGTTATATTATAATGAAAAGGTCCAAAAGAAAACGCTCAAGCTATATATACCCCGTTTATCCATTAAATAATATTAGAAGATTAGGTCAATATGACCTCCAGTTCTTTTGGAGTATTGTAAAGACCTTTTCTTGCAAGAAAAGGCATTTACATGGAACTTCCAATAAACATGATAGTTATTATTGCTGTCGCAGTTCTTGTTTTGACAGTAATAGCAGCTTTCTTTACCGGCGCGCTTAGTCAAGGCGTCAACACTATAGTGGTAGAAAACGCCTTCCAGAAAGGATGCCAGCTTGCAAAAACAGTTCATTCATGTAGTATTACTAGCTTTACAGTCTCTGGATATAGGCAAACAGTAAAAGGTATACAAGAAGATCCTGAAGGGCTTGGTGTACAATTCGATGTAATATGTGGTTTGAAAGGAGCAACAGGACAAGCATGTCTGAGATTGTGCGGCTGTGCAGCTTAAACAACTAAATTTTGACACTTTACTAAAAGAAAAGGCTAGCCTTTACTCCATCTTCCCAATGAGCTCTGGGGCTTCTTTGTCTCTTTCATTTTGTTTATGGCATTTTCTATTCTTTCTTCTAAGAACTCGTGCTCGTTGCACATTATTTTCTTTACTTTTTCTAAATCTATTTGCTTCCATTTTAGATGATAATCACAAACAGGCGGATTCTTGAAAAATTCTAGTATTTCTTCAGGCTGCACCTTGAAATCCCATATCAAGTCTTCAAAAATCTTATTGAAAGTTTTCTTTTCCTTTACCCTCTGAAATGCTTTTTTGGGCCCATATCCAGGCACTCCGCCCGGATTATAATCAGTTCCAATAATTATGCTCATAGCAATAAGCTGCTCATGTGTCAGCTGCATTTCCTTAAGCAGTTTATCCAAAATTATAATTTCAGGTAATACTTTATTGCCTGCTCTTTTGCCTGTTATTGAAAGGTTTTTTGCAAGCCTTGGGGTGCCAAATAAAAGAGCATCATAATCCTGTGTTGCGGCAGCATAAACATCGCCTTTTTTGCACATGTATGAGCACATGGCTTCCCCCTCGCTTGGAGCTTGAACAACTGGTATGCCCATCGCATCTAAAAGCTGTTTTGAGCCTTCTATTATTTCAGCTGTTATTGTACTGCTGCGCATTGCATATTTTCTCGCAGCTACATTATCGCCCTTGTCCAACGCTTTTTTCCATTCGTCCATCGCTTCTTGCCTTGAAGTTTTTCTTTGTTCGCCAACAGCT
>ORJL011287405.1_pt1 | contig 18440 bp, 12 predicted proteins | sample 1779941 | NCBI WGS metagenome assembly ORJL01 (sample SAMEA104232317, study PRJEB22302) | groundwater metagenome | biome: forest; feature: aquifer; material: groundwater | place: USA | collected 2011-08-07 | depth 5.8 m | reverse complement strand
CCATGAACGACGGCGTAGGCCACTGCTCGATGGAGGTGGGCCACTATACCTACCAGTGGCAGCCTAACTTCATTGGCTTCTATTTCAACCACTGCCACCGGAACACGGTGCAGCACTTCGAGTTCGGCCTGTTCAACGCGCTTCTTATTGACCCGCCGGACGCCTACTTCGCCACCCAGTGGAACCCCAACATTCCCATCGGGGCCGGACGGGATGGCAATCGCCGCATCGCCGCCAACCTCAGCAACCTTAGGGGCCCCGGTGGCCCAATTCCAGCAAACCCCGGCGGCGGCGCAGGCTTCGAAGGCGCAATCGTCCCGAACCCGTTTCCGGGTTTTGTCGGCGGGTTGATTACCGACCCAGACCCTGAGGCCGATAACCCGAACTTGCCTTCCTATCTCAAGTTCCCGGTCAACCCCCACGCCATGACCGTCCCTTATGATGTGGAGGCGTTGTGGGTCGTCGACGACCGCGACTCGGCCTGGAGCGACCTGGCGCCGGACGCGCGGGCCACATATCCCAAACACGGCTCAATACCAGGCGTCAACGACAACTTCCACGGCGATGCTGGCGGCGGCGTCGGTCCCAGCGATTTCTTCGCCTTTAACGATTTCAACCCTGACTACTGGTTTGTCACGGGCGTTCCAGTGCCGGCCCACAGGGGAGGCGTAGGCACGATCCCTGCCGGTATCGTCATCCCTCCAGCTCTGATAAGCGGCACTGCGACGCAGGTCTCCATCGAGGCGCAGGTGAACCAGACCATCCTGGTCCGGGTGCTTGATGCAGCCTACAACAACATCACCGTCACATTCCCGGTTGACATCACGATTATCGCCTGGGACGGTCGCGCCCTCGGCGTGGCGCCTTTCAACGAGTACACACATTCATACCTGGTCCCGGCCAACACCCCCATACACACCAGTGTGGCGCGGCGCTTCGATGCCCTCATCAGGGTAAACAGCCCAATAAGCGACTTCGCCACCGTCCAGTTCACCGATACCCGCTGCGGCACTGCGACGGGCTTCGAGAGGCCCGTGCTTTGCACCGCCAAGATCCCTATCAATATAAAGGGCGTAGCTGTTGCGCCGCCTTCGGAGCCTACTCCTACCCCCGTAAGGCCCAGACCCGTTTCGCCGAGTCCGACGCCTGTTCCGGGGACTGTAGAGTCCCTCTCCATTTCGGGCTGGGTGGCGGGCACCAAGCGCAACGAACCCATCCCTGGCATCCAGATCAACCTGACCGGCGCCATGAGCAGGGTAGTGTTCACGGGAGCCGACGGCAACTTCTTCTTCAGTGGGCTGAAGGCAGGCCGCTACACAATCACGCCGTCCGCTCCTCGTTACTCCTTCTCGCCGAGATACCGTCAAGTGACGATCAGGAACACCAACAAGGTGGGTCAGTCCTTCAGGGCGAGGACTCGTTAGTCCTACACAGCTTTCGCGTGGTTGGATGGCCGCCCTCCTAAGAGTTGCGGCCATCCAACTGGCGTGGAGACTTCCGTGGAGTCGTCGCGTCGGCGAAATAAGGCGCAACCCGCCCGTTGCCAGGCAGTTGATAGGAGGTAGCTACATGAAAAGGTGGTCATCGTTTGGTGCAGTGGTCTTCCTGGTCCTAACGCTCTTGCCAGCCACGGCTCAGGCTCAAGTCGCACCGTTTCCACCACAGATCACGCTCATGCGTCCTGCGCTACCCACGGCCCAATTTGGAAGTGGAGCGCCCAACATAATCGACGTTAGAGCTACCTCGGCGGGCTCCACCATAGTCTCAGCGGCGTACCAGGCTGTCTTTGGCGACCCTCCTGGGACGTTCGTTGCGAGGAACATCTTGGACCAATTCCCCATCACGCCCTTGCCAACACCGAGGACGACGACAGTCGTCCTATCCGACAACACGCCTGTGCCGGCAGGGGTGCCCGACTCGGCCGTCGCCTCAGTGGTCATTATTGGGACGGTTGCAGCCGTAGACGCCGCAAGGGGTGAGTGGCGGATAGGCAACCCCGCGGTCGCCGTCTACGAGAGCGCGACCACCACCATTCAGGGCGCTCCTGGGGTTGGCGCCGAGGTCAAGGTCGAAGCCTTCAGGACGCTTGCACCGGGTCCTCTGGTAGCGGACTCAATCTCGCAGCGTTCGAACGATGCCCTCCCGTTAGCGGCCCCTTTCAAGGACATTACCTACCTGTACAACGGCTCCATCGAGTCTCAGACCCATGGATCAAAGTCTCCGGGAGTCAAGCTCGGAGGGGATGTGTGGACGGTCGGCGGGGTCCCCTTCCGCATCGACGATTCTTACTCCCCGGCCTCCATAGACCCCGGCGTAGGCATGGGCGTCGGCCTGAGCCCGGCCGTAACGGTGCAGTTCAGCACGCCCGTCGCTGTCAACGCCAATGGCTCCAATGTTGCCCTGGAAATCCTCCCTCAAGTAACAAGCGCCATACCGCCAACCGTACACCACCGTCCTTTAGCAAACAACGATCCCGCGCCCGTTAACCTGCCAGCAGGAACATGGAAGGTCTATTCCATTGGAGGGGTGGTGACCGAGATCAATGCCGACGGGGAATGGCGAATAGGCAATAGTGAGCCTCCCATCTATGTTTACCAGCACTTCACCACGGTTTTCAATGGGGCCAGGCGACCGGTGGTGGGTGATGACGTTCGCATCGCCGCCAACCGAACTTTGGTCTCGGGCCCCATCGTCGCAGACGTTATTACCCTGGTCGGGGAAGGCCCACAACCTCCCGCCAGCGCGGAAGTGATTAGCGCTTACCGCTACAACGGAGTCGTGCAGATAGCGGGAACCGAGAACTGGATCGTTGGCAACGCGACCTTTGGGACCACCCATCCAGATTCCCCGTCAGCAATCGATCCATCGCTGGTTGTCGGCAGTCAGGCCACTGTGGAATTCAACTACTCGGGACCTCCGCCAGCCGACCCCACCCTGTGGGTGCCGCTCAACCTGGACGCTCGCACCAACGTGCGTAGCGCTCAGTTCAACTCCCCGGCTTCGACAGGCGACCGGGCCGGTGTCCTGTACCTGCGGGCCACCGACGCCACCCAACAGGTCACAACAATAGCTGTGCCCGCTACCCTGGCGGCCATGCCCGCGGCTGTTCCGACTGCACCCGGGAACCTGGCAGCCGCGCAGGCGAGCCCCACCCAGGCAGACCTCACCTGGACCGATTCTTCCACCAACGAGACCAGCTTCAGGGTAGAGCGCGCCACCGACAGTGCATTCACTGTAGGCAAGCAGACGTTCGTGCTGCCGTCGGGCTCCTCTAGCTTCACCGACACCACGCTAGTCGCGGGAAGCGCTCCGTTCTACCGCGTGATGGCGGTCAATGGCGCGGGCGAGACTTCCTCTAACGTTGTACGGGTCACTGCCGTGGCGATACCTGCTGCGCCGACCAATCTGCTCGCCACCTTGACAAACCCGACCCTGGTAACCCTGACCTGGACGGACAACTCCACTAGCGAGACCGGCTTCGTGGTCCAGCGGGCCGATGACGCAGCATTCACCCAGGGCTTTCAGACCTTCAACGTCCCTGCGAGTGCTGGCCAGGGCACTTCTGTTACGTTCCCCAATACGGTCACTGCGGGGACAGTCTCCTTCTACCGCGTTATGGCGGTCGCCAACACCGTCGGTTCGGCCCCGTCCAACACGGTCCAGGCAGGCGTGCGCGCCGTCGCTCCCGCGCCCAGCAATCTCGTTGCCACAATCAGCGGCGCGACAAAGGTCGATCTCACCTGGGTCGACAATGGTACCGACGAAACAGAGACCCATGTCGAGCGGGCAATCACCCCTGATTTCGCTGACACGGTTCACTTCATCTTTGCGCCCAACGTGACGTCTTTCAGCGATACGACAGTTGTGCTGGGCCAGACGTATTTCTACAGGACCCATACTATCAACGCCGCCGGCCCTTCGCTTTGGTCAAGCGTTGTGCAAGTCTCTCTGGCAATTCCGGCTTCCCCAGCAGGCCTGACTGCCACGGCAAGCGCCAACGCAGTTACAGTGGCCTGGACGGACAACTCCACCACAGAGACCAACTTCCTGGTCGAGCGGTCTTCCGATGGCGCCACCTGGCTTCAGTTGGGCAGGGTTACCAGCACCAGCACCAGCGGCATAGGTAACCAGTTCTCTACGACCGATACTACCGTATTGTCGGAAATATCCTACACATATCGGGTGAAGGCTGGCAACAACGTCGGCGATTCTGCACCCTCTCCCACGGCTAGGGTGGTCATAGGCGATAAGGACCTACCACCCACGCCAGCTCCAGCCCAACAGCCGGTGGTAGTCCCCGATGATAAGGTCAAACCGCCATCTCTTGAGCCCGGAAAAGCGGTCATTTCCATCGTGCAACCGAACAGGGACACCACCATCGAGCTCGCGGGCCATGGCAGGGTCAAGGTGCCTCAGTTGGCTATCGCCAGCACCTCTCAGATTGAGCTGCATAGCCCTGCTCTGGAGCAGCTATCAAGCAAACCATCGGGGAACCTGAGGAACCTCCTTCAAGTGACCCTATACGACGACAAGGGCAACCGGCGTGACTCGAGCAAGCTCGACAAGTCCCTGGAAATCCATATGCAGATCACCGACGCGGACATCGTCGCCGCAGGGAACAACCCGGCCAACATCGAAGTGCAGACCATGAGCGAGAGCGCAGGTAGCAGGTGGGAAAAGATCACCACCGGCGTCGTGGTTGACCTGAAGAACAAGGATGTCATTATACAGATCGACCACCTGTCGTTCTTCGCAATAGTCGTGACTGCTCCACCAGCCCAGCAGCCGACGCCCACCGTGCAAGCGCCGGCCACCGGCGACTACGCCCCGGGCCAGGCGTCGCTCTTGCTGGTAGTGCTCGCCGGGTTTGCCGCGATGCTAGTCGGCGCTTTCGTGATCAGAGGCGCCCGACGGGACGAGCCGAGGAGCTAGCGCCCAAGGGAATTCGCAAGAAGCTTAATGAAGAAGGGGGGTCTTAGAAAGACCCCCCTTCTTCATTAGCGGTCCAATATCACCGGTTTGGGAAGAGCCTGCGCCGTTTGAGGAGAGCTCTCCCTCCGGCGAGGCCCTGTAGGCGCCCTCGGGGCACAGCAGCGGTCGACGCCTCAAATTGCAGCCCTCAGCTCTTGGCGCGGCCTCGCCTGGGCTTGAACACGATCGAAGGCATAACTTCCGCCGAATAGGCGAACCCGGACGCCTCTGTGACCTGGCCGTACTTTGCAGTGAGCTGTTCGATGGGCCCGGCGTCCAGGGCTCGCATCGGGCAGCCTGCAACGCAGATCGGGAGTTTGTGTTCAGACCAGCGATCCTGACAAAGGTCGCACATTTCCATCTTGGCGTCTTTGTCTGCTCGGAACTGCGGGGCCTTATATGGGCACACTTCAAGGCACATATCAGGGCAACCGCTTCTCCCGAGGCATGCATCCTTGTCCACAGAGACGATGCCAGTCGCCTCGTCCTTTGTTATCGCTCCCGCCGGACAGGCCGAAACGCACGCAGGCTTGGCGCAGTGGTAGCAATGCGTCTTCTGATACGCCACGAACACGTTGGGGAACTTCCCACTTTCGATCTCGTGCACCCTGATCCAACTCGACGGCCCCGGAGGCACGTCGTGCCAGTCCTTGCACGCAACGGTGCAGGTGTGGCAACCTATGCATCTCGTCTGGTCGAAGTAGAAACCAAGCTGCATCGTCGTCCTCCTACGCCTTCTCGACCTGGACCAGGGTCGCGTTATACATGAAGGCCCCCCCGTAGGAGTAGCGGTCGGAGCAGAGCATGTTCGCACATCCCCCTTGATCGACCCCGTTCGCATCCGGCTCGTACCAGGCGCCTTGTGGAACGTCGACAACTCCCGGCATTATCCGCTCGGTCACCTTGGCCAGTATCTTCATCCGGCCCCTGTCATTGAATACGTGCACCATGTCCCCGTCCGCGATGCCCCGCGCCTTTGCGTCGACGGAGTTGATCGAGATCGCCTGGGGTTCGGTCTCTCTGAGCCAGGGGATGCTATCGTACTGGTTATTGGAGCGTCTCCGGAAATGGCTTGTGATGAGCTGCAGCGGGTACTTGGCCGCGAGGGGGTCATCGCGCCCTTCCCAGCTAGGGATGTACTTGGGCACCGCAGGCAGCTCCGGGTTGTTCAGGTCTGCCCACAACGAAGAAGCGATCTCGATTTTCTTGGACGGTGTCCGGAGCGGGTGGGCCTCCGGGTCATCGACATACTCCTTGAGTGCGACGTGGGGCTCAGGAAGACGGATGTGGAATACGCCCTTCTTCTTGAACTCATCGTAGTCCGGTATCTCGCTCCCTGCGATCATCTCCTTGATACGTTGCTCTTCGGTTGCCTCGAACCCTTTGACGCCGAGCTTCTTGGCGAGCAGGCACGCGATTTCATACTGCGACTTGGACTCGCCGAGAGGATCGAGCACCTTGTGAGCGTACAGGTAGACGGGTGTACCCACTCCGCTGACCAGGTCGTTCCTCTCCATAAAGGTGTTCGTAGGAAGGACGATGTCAGCGAACTTCACCGTCGGGTTCATGAACTGTTCCTGGACCGCGATCATCTCGACGTGCTTCGACTTCAGGGCTTTGACGATCTTGTTGACGTTGGGCACCGTGCCGACGTAGGCGCCGTTGGCGATCACTACCATCTTGCAGTCGGCCTGGTAGCCACCGGCCTTGCCGTTCAGGATGAAGTCTGCGACATCGCAGAAATGGACTCTCGAGACCTTGTACCACGGAGGGGTTCCCTTCGCAGCCTTGGGCGCCTGATTGTCGACCGGGTTGTCCCACGCCCCACCCCAGTGGACCTTGTATGGGTACCCTTCGAGCGACTCCCATGCCCTTCCTGCAGCGTCGCCGCCGTGAACACCGACGTTGCCGGTCATGGCCGCCAGTGTAATCGCAATCCTGTGGTACTGCTCCCCGAAAGCGACCCGCCCGGGCGCTATGCCTGCGATGAGGGCCGCCGGTTTCGTGGCAGCGTACTCCCGTGCGAGTTGCGCGATGGTGGTTGCTGGCACACCGGTGATGTGCTCTGCCCATGCGGGTGTCTTGGGTATTCCATCCTCTGTACCCATCACATAGTCCTTGAACTTCTCGAACCCGACGGTGTACTGTTCCAGGAACTTCCGGTCCTCGAGTTTCTCCTTGATGATGACGTACGCCATAGCGACGAGCATGGCGCCGTCGGTGCCCGGCCTGATGGGTATCCACTCGTGGGCGAGTATCGCCGCCGAGTCGGTACACCTGGGGTCTATGGCGACGATCCTTGTGCCCTTTTCCTTGGCCTGCGTAAGGTACCAGGTGCTGTTGACGCCGGTAACAGCACTCGCAGGGTTCCAACCCCACATGATAATCAGCTTGGAGTTCAACAGGTCGTCCCGAGTATTGGCTGTGTGGGAAGTGCCGTACGTCGCCATCTGGGCATAGACGCCACCCTGGAAAGAGGCCATCGCCCATGTCCTGGTATAGCCCCCCGCCTGGGAAAGCACCTTGATCATCAGGTGGTGGGTGTGCAGGTTGCCTAACTCTCCCGCGACGACGAACAACATCACGCTGGCTGGCCCGTATGTGTCTCGGATACGAGTGTAGTTGCTGGCAACCGCATCGATGGCTTCGTCCCAGGAGATCCTTACGAATTTGCCTTCGCCACGTTCTCCGACACGCTTCAGCGGGTACAGGATACGGTCGGGCGCGTAGACGCGCTGGCGGTAGGCCCGGCCCTTGAGGCACGCACGGAATTGAGGGTCTTCGCCGTCGTCCGTCTCAATGCGTGTGATGACGCCGTCCTTCACATGGACTTTCAGAATGCACGACCCTCCGCAGTGGCTGGCGCATGCCGTCGAGATGACCTGCTCTCCACTCACGCTGGCTCCGCTTTTCTCAGAACTCATGGCAACCTCCGTGACCATCCGGAATCCGTGTAGCCATCTGTCACACTATGCTGAGACGCTTCTCCTGGGCGAACACGGCGGCGCCCAGGGCGCCGATTATCTGGGGATCGAAGGCGATTCGCGCCTTGAGGCCGGTCGCTTGCTCGAGGCGGCTCACTATTCCGATGTTTTTGGCCACCCCACCGCTTATGGAGAAGCCTTCTTCTATGCCCACGCGCTTCAAGAGCGTCATGATCCTCTTGGTGATGGCCTCGCACGCCCCCGCGAGGATGTCCTCGGGGTGCTTGCCACGCCGCAACAACCGCACGATGTCCCCTTCAGCAAAAACAGCACAATAGCTATTTATCAGCGCGGGCTCCTCGATGACTTTCATCGACATTGGCCCGATATCTTCCAGCGGCAGCTCGAGAGTTCGTGCGACTCTTTCCAAAAACCGTCCTGTGCCCGCTGCGCACTTATCGTTCATCACGAAGTCCACGAGCCGGCCCCGCTCGTCGCACCGTATGGCCTTGCAGTCCTGTCCGCCCATGTCGAGGATCGTCCGCACTTCGGGGAAGAGTCTATGTGTCCCCCTCGCGTGGCACGATATCTCTGTAACGTCGCTCCGGGCGAACGGCACATTGGCGCGGCCATACCCCGTCGCGACGACATTGTCGAGGCCGTCCATCGGCACTCCGGCGCGGTCCAACGCCTGGCCCAGCACTTTCGTTGCCGTCCCAGGGACATCCGGGCTGGTGAGAATGGTGCTCCAGCAGACTATCTCATCGTCCCGAAGGACGAGCGCCTTCGCCGAGCGAGACCCTACGTCCACTCCCGCGACAATCATGTTCGAGCCGCTCCTTTTTCCCGGGCGATCAACGCCGCTCCAAGCGCCTCGACTATGTTCGGGTTTTCCGGGACGTGGACCTTGCCGTCTATCCTCTCCTCGAGTGCCTGGACTATGCCCACGTTAGCCCCAAGCCCTCCGATCAGGGTCACGTCCTTTTCAAAGTCCACCCGGGCCAGCAGCGAGTAGATGCGGTCGGCCATCCCTTTGAAGACACCCCTTAGAATGTCTTCGGGCTTCTTGTTGAGGTGGAGAAGCGAGATGACCTCCGACTCGGCGAACACCGCGCACGTCGTGTTCACCTCGACGGCCTCAGTCGACCTCATCGCCAGTTGGCCCATCTCCCGGACGTCGATTCCAAGAACGCTGGCGACCATCTCCAGGTATCTCCCGCTGCCAGCCGCGCAGACCTCGTTTCGAGCTGTCCTGATGGCTTTTCCGTCGCGGCACTTCGCCACCAGGCACTTCTCAGCGCCGACGTCTATCACCGTCCGCGTGGATGGGTGGACATGGCTGACACCCTTCACGCAGCAGAGGACCTCGCCGACATGCTCGGTCTTGAAGGGGATATACTCGCTTGCCATCCCCGTCGAGACGATGCATGCGACATCTCGAAACTCCACATTCCCATCGATTTCGGCCCGCTGCATTGCCCTCTGCACAACGAGAGCGGTTGCTTCTTTACCGGCAGGGATAACCACGTGGGAGAGCATCGACCCATCGTTCAACAGCACAACCTTGATAGTCTCAAGGCCCGCATCAATCCCCGCTGAGATCATGATTCCGGCTAGCCTTTGTTCTGGAGGCACATTTCGACAAAGTCCTCCAGCCTCGCCTGGAACTCCCGCTCGTTGTACGCCTCGTTATCGAGCATCCTGCCTTCTATCAGCAGGGTGGGCACCCCGATCTCTTTCTCGGCGCGCTCAGCCAGCACCTTCTCGACCCCCAGAGTAACGGTGCAGCCGCTCTGAGCGAAGTGGACCAGGGCATCGAGTTTGTACTCCTTGCACTGAAGCAACACATCGTCTATCCATCTATCCGCCAGCCCACCCCAGACGAGCGCGTTCAGTTGGCGCGCCTCTTCTTCGAGGGGCGTGAGTTTGCGGCCGTACTCGGCATCATCACCGAACACCTTGTATTGTGGCCCACGCGGGTCCCAGGCGCGCCCCGCCGCGAAGAATGGGACGGACACCCCCATGCTCTCGAGGAAGCTGAAGGGGTCAGCGTAAAAGACCCCGGTGACCAGCCAACCGACTCGCATTCGCTCGTGGGGCAGCGCACCCTGGCCTTTCTCAACACGTCCCTTCAGTTCGTCCCGGAAGCTCCTGTAGTAGTGGAGGTACTTGTCCGGGTCGATTGACGGACTCACCGCCGGAAGCCTGAATGTGTCCCTGCCTGTTATCGGGCAAGGCACGGCTTTCTTGAATTGCTCCACCTCCCACATGTACTGGTGGGCCTCCCGGCCTATCCTGTGGAGCCGGTCCAGTTTCTTCTCGTCGTATTTGATGCCTGGCACATTCGCTTCCGCGTAGTTGATCAGCTCTCCAAGCTGGGCCGCCACATACTCGAGGGATTTCTGATTTGACTCGAAGTGTGTATCGACCATGAACCAGGGCACACGGAAGTGGCGGGCGAGCGCCACTTTGTTCCACATATGCGCCCCGCAAGCGTAGTTGCTCGAGACCACGAAGCTCGGAGGAGGCACATCGCCCTTGAGAGCCATCGCGACAGACACTATCGCCCGGTCGCAGGCATGGTCAGGATACCCTGCAGCCCTGGCAACCCTGAAGTACTCCGGCGCGAGCTTTGCCTGTCGGTCGGCAGTCGTGGGCCCGTCCCAGTCATGGAAGCCAAGCGCTTCGAGTATGCCGGTGCCCACAGCACCCTGCCCGTAAGAGAACGGCTCCCCGGCTTTCCAGGCGCGAAGCTGCTCTTTTCGCTTGTCCCGCTCGAGCTCGTACAGGATTTGAGTGCAGTTCAACATGGAGGGATCGGGGTTCTCTTGTATCCGCTTTATGCGTCTCTCATACCTGGCGATGTCGTCTTCTATCCAGCTCATCTTCTGCCTCCGGCCCTTCAGATTGCGCGTGTTTCAGCAGCGGCCACGAGTTGCGCCTGGGACAAACCGAGTTCTCCCTGGTATATCTCAATGTTGTGTTCACCCAATAGTGGGGCACGCCGGTCGATGCGCCACGGAGTCTCGTGGAATATCCAGGGCGCCCCTGCATCTCTAAAGGATTCCCCGAGTTCTGGATAATGCACGTCTTTGAAGAACTCCCGCGCTTTGAAATGCCGGTCTGCGAGCAGGTCTTCGGGGGCGTTGACTGGCGTTACCCACAGGTCGTGCGCTTGCCCTTCCTGGTAGGCTTCCTGGGACGTCTTGTCGAGCACAAAAGCCAGGACCATGTCCATTAGCATCCCGGACTCCCGCTCCCGGACCGACGGGTCCATGTACTTCTCGCCGGTGATTTCCGGGGCGTAGTCGTTCTCCTTAGCCCAGTTGACGAAGTTCAGCCAGGTCGACTGGTCGCCGAGGCGGAAAGTCCAGTGCACCAGCTTGCCGTCCTTCCCCCTCAACATGCTTGGCATGGTTATCTCTTCCATGGCGTGGCGGCCCGTCTGTCGCTGTACCTGCTTTCTCGAGTACATCCAGAAGAGGTTCTGGAACTCCACCGTGATGGCCATGCAGTCCTGGACCGAGACGTCGACCTGCTGGCCTTCGCCGGTCGCCTGGGCTTGAAGCAACGCGAGCATAGTCCCAATCGCCGCCTGAACGCTGGCCGTGGCATACGACTGGTTGCCGTCGCACCGTATCGGGGGAATCGAGTGGTTGTCGTAACCGCAGATATTGAGTGTGCCTCCCATCGCCAGCCCGACCAGGTCCGACCCCTTCCAGTGGGCATATGGGCCGGTCTGCCCGAAGGGCGTGACGGAGGTCAGTATCAACCCCGGGTTTACTGTTTTGAGATGCGGGTAGGACAGCCCAAGCGATTCCAAATATCCAGGGGCAAACGTTTCCAGCACTACGTCGGCCTTGGCGACCAGCCTTCCGAACAGGTCTCGACCATCGGTTGTCTCCAAGTTGCACGTGATGCCGCGCTTGTTCAGGTTGTAGTGCCAGAAGTGCAGGCTGCGGTTGAGGTCCGGCACGTCGTGATAGAACGGCCCGATCCGCCTCGTGGGGCTGCCTTCGGGTGGCTCGACTTTGACCACGTCTGCTCCCATTCCCGCGAGCAACTTCCCGCACAACTCACCGCTTTCCCCGGCCAGATCAAGTATACGCACCCCTTCTAGAACTCCAGCCATTAGAGGACCCCTTTGCACGCGAGCTCCTGCACCTGCCTGTCAGGTATTCCGAGCACCTCGCGGTAAAAGTAGTCGTTATCTTGGGCTATCACAGGCGAGCCCCATTCCCATCCACCAGCAGTCGCGGACAGCTTGGCGGGAACTGCCTCGAACGGCCAGCGCCCCATCGCGCTGTGGTCCAAATCGACAAAGGTCTTGCGGTGCCGGAGTTGAGGGTCCCGTTCGACGTCCGCTCCCTTGAAGACCGCACCCGCCCGCACACCGGCTTTCTGAAGAATCTGCATCAGCTCGATGTCATCGAACTTCACTGTCCAACTGTTTACCTTCTGGTCCAAATCATCCTGGTGCTCCAACCGCGCGCCCATGGTCTTAAAGTCCGGGGTGGAAGCCCATGGGGGGCTACCCATCACGTCGACGAGGGAGCGCCATTCATTGTCGTTGAATACCGCGATCGCGATCCATCTGTCGTCGCCGTGGCACCGGTACCCCCCGTGCGGGGCTGCTGCCGGGTGCTCGAGGCGGTTCCCCGCTGGATAGTCCGGCCTGCGGGATGGCCGACCGTTCGCGGTATAATCGAGGACCTTCGTGCCTGTCAGGGTGGCTGCGATGTCCGTGGTAGACCCGTCGATGTACTGGCCCCTCCCGGTACGGTTGCGGTGGAAGATCGCCATCAGAATCGCAAGGCAGTTGTGGTAGGCCCCCTGGTGGTCCATATAAGAAAACCCGAGGCCCGATGGCTCCTGGCCAGGCAGTCCGGCCATGAAGGTAAGTCCGCTGAGCGCCTGGACACTCGGCCCGACCGTTTTGACGTTGGCGTCCGGCCCTGCATGGCCCATGCCCGCCATGCTCATGTATATGACGTCTGGCCTTATGCGACGGAGGGTCTCGTAGTTGTAGCCCCACTTGTCCATGACGTCATAGCTGTAGTTCTCGGTGACCACGTCGCTTATGTTGATAAGCTCCTCGAGTAGCTTCCTGCCTTCGGGGCGCGCCAGGTTTAACCTGATACAGAGTTTGCCTGGGTTGAAGTTGTTGTAGAGGCCGCTCTGGTTGAACTTCCTCTGCTTGACCGCCTCGACGACAGTGAGCGACGCATCGGCCTTGCCGTCAAGTGCAAAAGGGGGCTGTACCCTGATGTAATCGAGCTTGGCCTCGTGCTCGACCCGGATTACCTCCGCACCGAACCACGAGAGTATCCGGGTGGTCTCAGGGTCGACTCCGTACCACCCCAGGTCGGCTATTCGAACGCCGCTCAGAGGGCCGCGTTTCACGACGTTGCGCTTTGCGCTGGCCTTTTCACTGGTCATTTGACCGGACACGAGTCCCCTTTCAGTTCTGGTGTGGGCCAGGCTCACCGGAGGGTTATTGGAACCTTGGTCCGCCGCACACGGCAATCGTCTCACCCGTCATCCACCTGGATGCGTCCGAGACGAGAAATAACACTGGATAGGCTATGTCGACTGGCTCCCCTATTCGCCCCAGGGCATTCTTCGCCGCATACGGGTCCTTCCCTGCGAGAGTCATCGACCTGACGTACCCTTCGTTCATGACCGCACCCAGCGCAACGCAGTTGACGCGAATGCCGTATTTGCCCCACTCGCCAGCCAGGACCTTGGTCATCTGCTGGAGCCCCGCCTTGGCCGAGGCGTAGGGCACAACTCCCCAGGCCCCATTGCTCCCTGCCAGCGATGAGATGTTGACGATGACCCCCCGCTTCTGCTGGATCATCACTCTCCCAGCATACAGGCAACCAAGAAACGGGCCCCTCACGTTCAGCGCTGCCAGGTTGTCCCAACTCTCGACGGTGAGTTCTTCCGCTGGTTTCATATACGTGCCGCCCGCGTTGTTAACCAGGATGTCAATCTGCCCGAACTCCTCCATCGTCCTCTTGACCAGCCCCTCGACATCGGCCGCGACTTTCACGTCAGTGCGCACCGGTAGAGCCCGGCCCCCTTGCGCCTTCACTTCCTGTGCAACAGCCTCCAGGTTCTGCATCTTGCGGCTTGCCAGTACGACGATAGCGCCGTGCTTGGACAGCAGCAGGGCTATCGCCCTGCCTACGCCGGTGCCGCCACCCGTGATAATGGCTACTTTGCCACTCAAGTCGAAGGGGTTTTCAGGCATCTGTTGCATGGGCTGCTACGACCTGTCTCGCGCTTCGACCCGCTCGATGAAGGCGCCCACGCGGGTCTTCAACTGGCCGACGTTCGCGAGGTGGTATTCCCGGTCCACCGTCAGCGCGGGAATTCCGGCCTCGTGTAGCCTTGCCATCAGATATGGGGTGCCGAAGTGCCTCGGATAGGTGTAAATCTGCGGGAAATTCACCACTCCGTCGATATCGAATTCCCTGACCCAGGCGACTACTTGATCGACTTGCCGGTCCCAGAAGGCCATCCGGGGATCGGCAGGCCGCTTCATGTAGCGTTCGGCGAGAGCATCCACCGGGTCCTTGGTTTCATCGACCTGCCCCCAGAAGTACCTGCTCGCCGTGTCCAGATCATCCATCGCGACCACCGCCCCTGCTTCCTCGATCAGTTGAAGATAGCCGGGGTGGTCAAGCCTGTCGCTCGACACCAGCAATCGGGGGCGGACCTTCTTCATAGCCGCCTCTCTTTGCTGGAGGTACGGGAGCATCGCCTCAAGCTGAGCGGTGAACTGGTCCTTCGGCATGACGGAGCTAGCCGTAGCTAACTGAAGCACCTCGCTGCCGGAGAGCGGAGGTCTCGCCCTTTTACGCAGTTCGTACACCTTCGCGAGAGCTGCCCTCCACCTGTTATACGTTCCGATGGCGTCGCTCAGGGCTTCGCTCGTGATCTTCGCTCCCCTCAGGTCTCCTAGCTCAGTCACGAGGCGACGGATGGAGTCGGCGAATGACGCCACGCCAAGTTCCGAGTCAACATGGGGAAGGTGCATGATGTGACGGTAGGACGGCTTGCCAATGTGGGCGCAAACGTCGTGAAATCGCCGCAGGTCATCATCATTGTTGGTGCTGACAAGTCCATCGAGGAAGGCCAACTCCCCAGACATGATGGACTCCAGGACGTGCGTGCAGTAAAGGCAGATATTCGCTGGCCTGTACGCTGACGCGAGGGGAGTGTTCGCCCGCCAGGTGCCTGTGACGCGGAATGGCAGCATTCCAGCAGCGAATATGACCTCTTCCGGGACGTATGTGCAGGTGAGGCCGATGACCTTTTTGCCCTGCTTCCTCCAATCCAACGCCCACTTCGTCCGGGCCTGTTCTGCGTTGCCCGACAGCAGTGACTGGAGTTGGGCCTCCATATTCAACGCAGTACTGGTCGTGGCCATCTTCATACCACCTTTTCCATCTTCAGAGCTTTGATGTCATGCGAAGTGTAGCCCAGGCCGCGAAGCACCTCCTCGGTGTGCTGCCCGAGCAGCGGCGGAGCCTGATGTATGTGGGTCGGCGTTTCGTGGAACATCCAGGGCACGCCAAATCCCTTGAACTTCCCGATCGTCGGGTGGTCTACCTCGACGACCAGGTCGTTGGCCAGCACCTGTGGATGTCTCGCCAGGCTCTCGATGGTGTTGAAGGCGACGCCGATGCCACCCAGTTCGTACACCCGCTGCAACACCTCTTCCGCCGTCTTATCCTTGAACGCCGCTTCCAGTTCCTCTCGAAGCGCCTCGCGGTTGGTATTCCTAGCGAAAATGGTCAGGAATCTCGGGTCTCCCACCATGTCCTGGCGACCTACTGATGCGAAGAATTTCTGCCAGGCAGCTTCGTTCGAGATGTACCCACTGATATAGAAAATGAAGGTCACTGGCAGGTCTTTGGTCTGGTAGCCTATTTCGGGAGGCCGGCGTTCCCCATCGACAATGGAAGGGCTTGGCGTGTCAGGGTCCGAGTCCCATCCGAGGGCGTACGCCTGCGCGCCGATGATGCTGCCAAGCTCGGACACATCGACCCGTTGCCCCTTGCCAGTCCGCTCTCTGTACAGAAGGGCTCCCATAACGCCCGAGAGGCAGTCCCTCGCAGCCGCCTCGGCCGCCGTGTCGTCGCCCAGGGTGACCGGCGGTTCCCCCTGGACTCCCTGCCAGGGCCAGAAGCCGGACATCGCCTGTATAACCAGCTCAGACCCTGGTCGATTGCGGTAAGGCCCATCCTGGCCGAACGGGGTGACGGTGACGTAGACCAGGCGCGGATTGATGGCCCGCAGGTCTTCATAACCGATGCCCAGCCTATCCGCCTCGCCTGGCGGGAAGCTCTCGATGAGCACATCGGCCCTCTTGGCAAGCCTGAGGACTACCTCTTTGCCCGGTTCGTTAACAAAGTCCAGGACTATCCCCTTCTTGCTGCGGTTCAAAGAGAGGAATGGTGCGCTCTGCCCATCAGCCAAAGGGGGGCCAAGCCGTCGAGTGAAGTCCCCGGCGGGAGGCTCCACCTTAACGACCTCTGCACCCAGGTCGCCGAGCATCATGGCGCACAGGGGCCCTGACCAACCCTGGGCGAGGTCTATGACTTTCAAACCATCCAGTGGCGTCGGCATTGTTTGTCCTCTGCGGTTCCCCGAGTTACATCTGGGGAGGCGGTGGGCCAAGCCACCTCGAGGCATCCTCGGGCCCGTATCCGAGATCCCGGAGTATCTCGTCGGTATGCTCCCCTGGAGCAGGGCCAGAAACAAAACGGATGGGTGCTTCACTGAACTTGATGGGTATGGGCGGTATCGTGAGCATACCCCAGCGAGTATTCAGTTTTTCGAGCATGCCAGTGCCCATGATATGAGGGTCCTCGCGCATGTCTCGATAGCGAAGGAACATCCCGCACGGCACACCTTGTTTCTCCAACAGTTTGAGCCAGTTCTCCGCCGTGTTCCCCGCGAAGATTTCCCCCAGAGTCCTTATGAGTTCTTCCCGGTGCTCAACCCTCATCGCATTCGAGGCAAAACGATGGTCTTGCGCCAGGTCGGGTCGGGCTATACCCTTGCAGAGCCCCTCCCACTGCTTCTCTTCCAGGACCGAAACGGCAAAATAGCCGTCCTTGGTCTTGAAAGCCTGGCTCGGCACGATCGAAGGATGCCCGTTGCCCATTGGCTTCGGCGTCTGCCCGAAAACGAAGTACTCCGCAGTCCTGGTAGTCATCGCGTGCACGGACGATTGCATCTGAGAGGTATCTATTTTCTGGCCCTTGCCCGTTTTCTCGCGTACGTATAGCCCGATAAGGACCGCGTTTGCGACACACTGGGCGGCCATCAAGTCGGTGCGCGCAGCCATTCGACTCAGCTCAGGGCGACCCCCGGGCGCGCCGACGACGCTCGCGTGTCCTCCGAACGCCTCTCCATACGGGTCGTAGCTGCCCATTTTGCTTAGCGGGCCTTTGGCTCCAAAGCCGGAGGAGTTGACGTATATGAGGCAGGGGTTGATCTTTTTCAGCGTCTCGTAGTCGATTCCGATACGCGCGGCCGCATCGGGTCGCATGTTATCGAGGTAGGCGTCGGCCGTCTTGATGAGCTTGTAGAAGATCTCTCTTTGCTTCTCTTTCTTCAGGTCGAAGACGACCCCGCGTTTGCTGGCATTGACAACGATGTAGAGGGTATTCAGGCCCTTATGCGTTGTGGGGCTTTGATGGATGATGTCCCCCGTGGGGGGTTCTACCTTGATAACATCCGCCCCCATTTGCGCCAGAATACAACCGGCCTGGGGCCCGACCGCCGCGTGTCCCATGTCGATGATCCTTATTCCATCGAGGACGCCCGGCTTCTTGTTCAGCTTCGAATACTCCAAATTTACCTGTCCCTCAGCCCTTCCTCAGCCGGGGGTCTAGCACATCTCTGAGCGCGTCCCCTAGGAGGCAGAATCCGAACACCGTTGCACTGAGGGCCAAGCCGGGAAAAATTGCCAGCCATGGAGCACGCTCCGCATTGGCGATGGTCGCCCCCGATATCATCGACCCCCAGGACGGCTCTGGCGGCGGCGTGCCAAGCCCCAGGAAGCTAAGAGAGGCCTCGATGACAATGGCTGCTCCGAGCGCCGCGCTCACGAGAATGAGCCAGGGGGCGATGCACTGTGGCGCAACATGCCTGACCATTATTCTAAAGTTGCTGGCGCCAAGCGCCCTCGCCGCCCCTACGTACTCATTGGTCTTCACACTTATCGCAGCCGAGCGGATGACCCGGGTCGAACGAGGTAGTTCGATGATAGCGATGGCGATGATTACATTGTTCACCGAGCGTCCCAGGACGGCGATGATTGCCAGGGCCAGCACCAGTGTGGGGAATGACATGACCACGTCGACGAACCTCTGCAGGATGGCGTCGACCTTTCCACCCATGAAGCCACTAACGAGTCCCAGGGCGAACCCCAACACATCCCCGAAGAGCACCGATACCAGCCGCCTTTCGTCCCGCATCGGAGCCGGCTCCTCCGCAGGAGCAACGGCAGGAGCTTCCGGCGCT
>ORJL010853758.1_pt1 | contig 18441 bp, 13 predicted proteins | sample 1779941 | NCBI WGS metagenome assembly ORJL01 (sample SAMEA104232317, study PRJEB22302) | groundwater metagenome | biome: forest; feature: aquifer; material: groundwater | place: USA | collected 2011-08-07 | depth 5.8 m | reverse complement strand
TGGTAGCCGTGGGTTTTAACCCACGGTTTTACGCGCCCACGGCACGCGTCGCGTCGCGACGCCCGAACGCCGCAACATGCCCCCGCCTCAACCGTCGCTACGCGACGAAACCGCACCCCGCCACCTTACCGTGGATTGAAATCCACGGCTACCAGCAGCACCTCGCTACGCGAGGAACCGCGCAGCCGCGAAGGGGTCAGTATGTTCCGGATTCCTGGAACAGATGGCGCAAGGAGCGCTCCGCACGATGGCTACTCCGCTCGAACCGAAAGCTCACCTTGCCGGGCTGCTCGTCCGGGGGGAACCAAGCGGTCGGTCCCTTCCTGCGCCCCCCGCATTTTGGGCATTTACCCGAAACGCGGAAAGACCTAGTCTCCGCGTGCGAGTATCTCGCTGCCGATCGCCGCGCCGGATTCCGGGACCTCTTGGTCATCCGCCGCGCCGCCAGTAAGTTCGCTTGCGACTTTGATGAAACTGCACGAAACAGAATCTGCCGCGCTTCCCGCGCAGCCGCTATCCGCACCCGTCGGGGGCCCGCCGGACGCGGGCTCCAGCCCTGGACGGTCGAGCCGCCAGCGCTTCCTGGATGCATGCCGCTGCCGTCCGCTGGATCGCCCTCCCGTCTGGCTCATGCGCCAGGCCGGGCGCTGCCTGCCCGAGTACCGCCAATTGCGCGCCCAACACTCCTTCCTCGAGTTGGTCCGCACGCCCGAACTGGCGTCCGAGGTCACCCTTCAGCCCGTGCGGCGCTTCGGGTTCGACGCCGCCATCTTGTTCAGTGATATCCTCGTCATCCCGGAAGCCATGGGACAGGCCTACAGCTTCCGCGACGGAGGAGGAGTTCAAATGGCCTTCACCCTTCGTTCAGCCGCTGACATAGACAACCTGGCCGAGGATGCCGTGGTGGAACGTCTTCAGTACGTCGCCGACGCCTTGCGCCTGGTCAAGCGGACCCTCGATGGAAAGACCGCGCTGATCGGCTTTACCGGCTCCCCGTGGACCCTCGCCAACTTCATGCTCGAAGGAGGCAGCTCGCACCAGTTCAGCAAGGCAATGACCCTCTTCCAGACCGAGCCGCGTCTCTACGCCCGCCTGGCTGAGAAGCTTGCGCGCGCCGCGAGCCTCTACCTCGATATGCAGATCGAAGCCGGCGTCGATGCCGTTCAGATCTTTGACACGCTGGGAGGCGCGCTGAGCGCAGCCCAGTTTGTGGATGCCTCCTCACGCTGGATGACACAGATGGTCAGCGCTGTCGGAGGACGCGTCCCCGTCATTGTCTTCTCCAAAGGGATGAACAGCCGTTGGGAAACGCTGGTCCAAACCGGAGCTCAAGTGCTGGGGGTGGACTGGACCGTGCCATTGGCCCGGGTGAGAACCGAATTGCCGGCTCGCACCGGCGTGCAGGGGAACCTGGACCCCGCCGTCCTCACCACCACGCCGGCACAGGTCGCCGCCGCCACGCGTGACATTCTTGAAAGCATGCGCGGCCATGCCGGGCATATCTTCAACCTGGGCCACGGGGTTCCTCCGGAAGCCGGACTGGAGAACATCGCCAGCCTCGTGGATACTGTTAAGAACTTCAAATGAGTAGAATGAACGTCAATCTCGATCTGGTCAGAAAGCACAACGTGGCCGGTCCACGGTACACGTCCTACCCGCCCGCCACGCAGTTTACGGACCAGGTGCGGCAGGAGCAGGTGGCTGAGAGCATCCGCGAAAACAACCAAACAGCCCGCGATCTCTCCCTCTACTTCCACTTGCCATTCTGCGAAACGCTCTGCTGGTTCTGCGGCTGCACCACCGTTATTACCACGTCCCAAGAGAAAAGTTTCACCTACGTCCGGTACCTGGGCAAGGAGATGGCCCTCGTGCAACCCCTCCTCCACCCCGACCGCAAAGTCGTCCAACTCCATTTTGGCGGAGGCAGCCCCACTTTCTCCCATCCCGACCACCTTCGCGCCCTGGGCGACATCATCCATTCCCGGTTCCAGTTCGCCCCGGACATTGAGGCTGGCGTCGAGATCGATCCGCGCCGGCTCACCCAAGACCACCTCACCGCCCTCCGGGGCATCGGCTTCAACCGGGCCTCGATGGGCGTTCAAGATAATAACCCACGGGTCCAGGAGGCCGTGCACCGGATCCAGCCCCTCGAACTAACGGCCCGTGTAGTGGATTGGATCCGCGAGGCCGGGTTCTCCTCGTTGAACATCGACCTCATCTTCGGCTTGCCGTACCAGACCGTCGCCTCGTTCGAGAAGACCATCGATGAGGTCCTTGCGCTGGCGCCGGATCGCTTCGCCGTGTTCAGCTACGCTCATGTCCCCTGGATGAAGCCGGCGCAACGAATTTTTAAGGAGGACGTCCTGCCCACCGCCGAGACCAAGATGCAGCTTCTCAAGCTCACCATCGAAAAGCTTACCTCCTCGGGCTATGTCTATATCGGCATGGACCACTTCGCCCGAGCCACAGACGAACTGGCCATCGCCCAGCGCCAGCGCACCCTCCAGCGCAACTTCCAGGGCTATAGCACTCGCGGCGGCGCGGACATTTACGCCTTCGGGATGTCTTCCATCTCCCAGGCGGATGGCGCCTATTGGCAAAACGTGAAGGATCTCCCCGCCTATTACGCCGCCCTCGATCAAGGCAAGTTTCCCCTCGCACGAGGCTACATCCTCAATCAGGACGACGTGATCCGCCGCCACACCATCATGCAGATCATGTGCAACCAGGGCGTAAGCCACGAGGCGTTTGGCCAGCGCACGGGTGTGAAGTTCGTGGACTATTTCTCGAAAGAACTGGCCTCGCTCGATGACCTGGAGGCGGATGGACTCCTCGAACGGAAGTCCGACGCCTTGGAAGTCACCGAGTTGGGCCGCCTGTTCATCCGAATTATCGCCATGCGATTTGATGCCTATCTGCCGGCCCCGGGCGAGCGCCGGTTCTCCAAAACGATCTAATTCCACATGAAACAGCCATTGTCACACTGGCTCGCCGTCACCGCCGCCCTACTCGCGCTGGCTGGCTGCGCCACAACCCCTAACACACCCCTCACCCGGACTCAGCGCTCTATGTCACTCGAAGCCCACGTATTCGGCCGCATGCCCGACGGCACGCCGGTCAATATCTATACCCTTAAGAACCCGAACGGCATGACCGTAAAGGTGACCGAACTCGGGCTCATCATTAGCGAACTCCACGTTCCCGACCGGAACGGAAACGTGGGAAACGTGGTGCTCGGCTTCGACAATCTTGATCGGTACCTCAAGGGCCACCCCTTCTTCGGCGCCATCGCCGGCCGCGTTGCCAACCGGGTTGCCAACGCCCGGTTCACACTCGACGGACGGGAATACACGCTCGCCAAGAACAACGGACCTCATCACATCCATGGTGGCAACAAGGGCTTTGACAAAAAAGTGTGGAAGTCCCGCCCCCTCCCCTCCACGGACCATGAGGCCGCCGTTGAATTCACCTGCCTGAGCCCCGATGGCGAGGAAGGTTACCCCGGGAACCTCACCGTCACCGTGACTTACACCCTCACCGACAAGAACGAGTTGAGGATCACTTACGGCGCGACCACGGACAAGCCAACCCCGATCAATCTGACCAACCACAGCTACTTCAATCTGGCAGGGTCCGGCGACATCCTGGCCCATGAACTCCTCCTGAACGCCGATCATTACACTCCCGCTGACGAAGGGCTCATCCCCACCGGCGAGATCCGGAGTGTGAAAGGCACACCCTTGGACTTCACAAAGTCCACCCCCATCGGCGCGCGATCCCAGCAAACCGGCCTCAAACCCGGCGGCTACGACCACAACTTCGTGATCAACCATGCCGGCAAGGCCCTGGCACGCACCGCCCGCGTTTACGAGCCCGGGACAGGACGGGTGATGGAAGTCTTCACCACCCAGCCTGGGGTGCAACTCTATACGGCCAACCACATGGACGGCTCGGTGATCGGGACTGGCGGTGTGCCTTATCCCCGCTACGGAGGGTTCTGTCTGGAGACTCAGCACTACCCGGACTCGATCAACAAACCCAGCTTCCCCTCGGTGATCCTGCGGCCCGGCGAGACCTACAACACCACGACCGTCTTCGCGTTCTCCACAAAGTAGGACATGGTGAGTGACGCCATTTCAGGGCTGATGCAAGGTTTGGTGAACGAGTTCCCAGGGCGTTGCCCTGAGCTAGTGAGTGACTGCGCCTTTGGCGCGCTGGAATCCGCGCTGAAAGCGCACCGAACCACCAGCCCAGGGCAACGCCCTGGGAACATCCCCCCCAACCCATCTCGCCCTGAAGGGGCGGAACTCGGAGCCCAATCGATGTCCTGATCACCCTCCTGCATGCGATGCTTCGTGTTATCGCGGGCATCCCGGTTATTTCAATCCCAAACATATCGCTCATCAAACGAGACGTTGTATCGCTCCAGGAATCTCCTGAACTCCTCCTGGAAGGTGACCTTCCGATGGTGTTCCTCCTGGTCCTGGATGTAGTGGACCACAGTGTCGGCCTGCGACTCGCCGATGGAAAAGGCACCGTATCCGGCCTGCCAGGTGAACGCCGTCACGCCACCCTCGGCCTTCATCCATTTGGATGAACTCTTCTTCACCTCCTCGACCAAGTCCGCCTGGGAAATGGTCCTCGCCAACTTGAACAGAATATGGACATGGTCCGCCACACCGCCCGTCTGGAGGGACGGCGATTTGAGGTTGTCCAGGGTACCGGCCATGTAGGCGTGAAGGCGCGGACGGATCTCCGGGCGGATCAACGGCTCGCGGTGTTTGGTGCTGAAAATGAGGTGGATCAGGACTTTGGAGACCGATTGTGGCATGGCGGGTAACGCCCTTTCATGGCTGATATAGGGTTTGGTGAACGAGTCCCCAGGGCGTTGCCCTGGGCTGGTGAGTGACTGCGCCCTTGGCGCGCTGATGCGGGTGCGCATTCATGTTTCCAAGGGCTCCACTTCCCGCCCGCAGCCACTGCCACCACTGGTCGCGGAGGTGCCGCCCTCAACCAAACAGCCCTTCTTCCGACTCTCACCCCCTGAGGCCCCTGCGAAGCACAGACCCACGCTCCGCAGGGTTCAGGCCGCCGATGCAACTGCCTATTCCTGGAAATCGTCCTCTTGCGGCTTCTGGGCCGCAGGCTCTTGCGACTTCTGGGCGGGAGGCTTGACGAGCGATTCTTCGCTCATCATGCGGCGTTTCGTGCCAGTGGCCTTGTCGGCGGCGTCGTGCAGGGCCTTCTCACTCGCCTCCATTTCCTTCTCCATCTGGCGGATGCCCGGGAGGCGGTCCTGCTCCGCGCCAGCCATAATGGCGGCATCGTGCGGGGTGGGCAGGACGGTAGGCCGAAGCAGGACGATCAGTTCGCTGCGGGAGTGATCCTCCGACTTGGTGCGAAACAGCGCGCCAAGCAGCGGAATGTCCTTCAGCACAGGCACGCCGGATTTGGAGTTGTTCTTAGCGGTGCGGATGTACCCGCCAAGAATGATGGTGTCCTTATCCTGAACCGAGACGGTTGCGCTTGCCTCGCGCCGCGAGGTGTTTGGCACCTTCCCGACATTCGCGATCTCGGTGTAGCCGGATATTTCCTCGATCGTTTGTTGGATGTCCATCACCACGAGGCCATCCGGGGTGATGTAGGGCGTCACGTTGAGGCCGATGCCGACCTCCATTTGCTGGAATGAAGTACTGCTCCCCCCGTAGGCGCCTCCGGCATAGCTGGCCGAGACGTAAGGGACTGTTTCACCCGTGAAGAACGAGGCGGGAATCGCATGACTGGTTTGCACGCGCGGCGTTTGCATCACGTTGCCGCGGCCGTTGGACGCAAGGGCCTTCACAGCCACATCCAGATCCCCGCCCCACCTGCCAAAGTAGCTGAACCCGCCAGGCAGCCCGCCCGAGGAGAGATTGGTGACTCCAGACAGGAAGCTCTGCCCGTTGTTCGAGCCCGCCACGGATGTGAGCCTGCCGTTTTTCTGTTGGTTCATCAGCATCGAGACCCCCAACTCCTCGCTGTCGGTGATTTTCACGTCCATGATGATCGCCTCGATGAGAACCTGCGCCAGCAATCGATCCACTTTCGACACGATGTTTGTGATCATCACCAGGTCCTCCTTGGAGGCGAAGACGATCAGGGAGTTGGAGCGTTCATCGGGCACGATGCGGGCATCCGCGAGCAGTTGCACGTCGCCTCCGGTGGCCGCCCGGTTGACAATCTGGCGCAGGCGATCCTGAAAGGTCCCTCCCGCGCCAGGCGTCACGCCGGGTTGGGCTTGCTGTGTGGCCATGCCGGTCCCCCGGCCCCCCATCGTGCTGCTGCCGGTGCGACTTCCGGTCCGACTGGCGCTGCTGGAGCGGCTGGGGCCCGTCCGGGGGCGCGGCAAGCCACTGGCCGCCGCGCCGGTCCCTCCTCCCCCGCCGCCCCCCCCTCCGACGAGGCTGCTCATGGTCGAGTAGATGTCCTCGACCTTGCCGTACTTGATCGGGATGACCTCCAGCTTGTAATCCATTTCCACCTGCACATCGATCTTCTCGATGATCTCCATCATGCGCTTGACGTTCGCCGCGTAGTCGCGAAGGATTAGCGTTTGCGTGTCGTCAATGGCCAGAATCCCATTCTGAGTCTTCGCAAACCCCTGGATGAGCGGCATCACCACGCTTGGCTTCGCGTTCTTGAGCTGAACGATTTTCGTCACGTACTGGCCCGCCTCGGGAAGGTTCTTGGGGTCCACCTTCGAGAACACGGCCGCCTCCTGGGCGGCTTGCGTGCTGGGAACGGCAGTCACAAATTTGTCACCCACAGGGATCATGGTGATCCCGTTCAGTGTCAGAACGCTATCCAGCGCCTGGATTGCCTCGGCTCTGGTCAACTCCACCGCGGTCGTGTCCAGGGTAATTGCGGTGGCCGGCAGCGTGTTTGGCCGCAGGACAATTCGTCCTGTCAATTCGGAATAGATGGCGAGCACCTGTTCGAGCGGTGTGGCCTGGAGCCGGGTAAGCGCGCCTTTGGGCAGAGGGGCGTCCGGGCTCAGACCGGAAAGGTTGGTGCTGCCCGGAAAGATCGCGTTGGCAAGCGAGCCACCTTGAGGGGTCCCCGGACCAACGGGAGGAGGGGAGCCAGAAGGCGGCTGACCCGGTCCGGCGGGCTGGAAAGCCGGCGGACGCTGCCCAAAGGCCGGCTGGACCGGCGCTGGCACGCCCACAGCCGCCGGGGCGGGGATGGCAACCGCCTTGGGTGGCACGTTCGTGGGCACTCGAGGAAGTATCGGGCTCACAATCGGGTTCGTCGGGGACAAATCCGCGGCGGGCGCCACCATGTTGGTAGGGTTGATAACCGTGCGTTGAGGAATTGGGTTAGTTGCCGCCGGATTGGGGAGAGCCTTCTGAATCTGGGGCCTCTTAGGCACGGGAGGGATCTGCGGTGGGACATCAGAGCTGTCCTGAGCCCGCAAGCCGCTTGCGCCAGAGGCGATGGGTCCCGCCAGTAAGAGCGTCCGAATAAGCGTTTTCACGGTTTCTTTTTAGTTGGAGTGACTGCGGTGGAGGAGGGTTTTGCGGGAGCGCCCGGAGGCGGGGCCGGAGGCTTGGGCTTCTTCTGGTAGCTGGCCACCAGGGTGATATTCCCATTAAGCTTCAACTGCGACGGGTCGGGGCGCAGGTCGAGATCCTTTGCGCGAATCATCGAGTTCCCCGAGCCCAGCGCCACAAGGAAATCCACCAGTTCCTTGTCGCCGGTGTTGACGCCGATCACAACGGTTTGCTCGTCAAAGTAAGCATTCGTGCTGGAGGCCACATTGGGCACCGTCCGGGTTGAGGTGATTGCGACACCACTTGCCGTGGCCTGGTTTTGCACGGCACGCTGCAGTTGGAGAGCCTGGTCGGCGGGGAGGACCGCGGATCCTTGGCCCTCGAGCCTGTCCAGCCGCGCGGTGTAGTCCGGTATTCGGGCGACCTCGTCCCGGTAAGATTTGAGAATCTGTCGCGTCTTGGCCAGCTCCGTCTCGACGCGCCGCCAGTCTTTGAAGTGCGGCCAGACGAAAATGGCATTCAGGACCACCAGGACGATCGTGGTGACGACCACCAGAATCCGGCGTTCCTGGGGGCGAAGGTTGAGGCGGGCGACAAACTGGCTCATTCAACCTCCACGCGTTTGAGTTCGCAGTCGATGCTCCAGCTCGCCGGCCTGCTCCCCTGGCCTGGAGACGGCGCCTGGATGGACCGGGTGGTCACATTAGTGAAGAGCAACTGTCCGTTCGCCGTCGCCTTGCTCAACGCCTCGTTAAAGTCGGCCACCTTCGTTTGCTGCTCACTAGGCACCGACCCAAAGAGCACCAGCTTGCGCCCGCGCTGGAAGGCGAGCGAACTGAGGGTCATTTCTTCCGGTAGGGCCTCAGACGTAACCTTCCACGAGTCCAGGGCCGCGTACTTGAGGTTAACCTGGTCCTGCAGAACCTGAACCCGCGCCTTGAGTTGCAGGGCGTTGTTGTATTGGGCGGTCAGCGCCGCCACCTCGTTATCCACGCGTCCCTTCTTGAACTCCATGACTTTGAGCGCACCCATGTAGCCCAGGACCCCCAGGAGGTAAACCATACCCACGGCCGCCAGGCCCCGCATCCACAACCGGTCGATGAACTGCTGCCGGTAGCGGACGGCGGACTCCTCCGGAACCAGGTTCATGATCGTGCCCGAACCCGCCGACAGGGCGGCCAGTTTGTCCGGCGGCAGCGGGTCGCGCAGCTCGATCGGGGCTCCCGAAAACTCCTTCAGCGCCGGTTCCAATGCGGCGGCCGTCTCAGGATCCGACACCAAACGCCAGCACAAGTCCGGCGCCAGCCACTCCTCGCATTCGCCGGCCCAAGCCACTTGCCTGAGCGCCCGGGTGAGCTGCAAGCCGCCGTCGGTCCCCGGAGCGAGCGTGAGCAGGTTGATGTCCTGCAACTGGCCATTGCACCACCACGCCACGAGGCAAAGCGTCTTCTCCTCCTCCGCCCAAGGGCAAATCCACACGCCATCCTCCTCGAGTCGTGACGCGGTCAATTCCCAAAGTTGCGGAAACTCGAGCCGATCCGCCAGATAGCCGGCGCCTTCCAGATCCCCGAGGTACTCTTCCACCAGATCGCGGGGCGCGATGATCACCACCACCGTCTGAGTTTTACTGCCCAAGGAGGGAGCAAGCGGCTCGATTGCCCAAACGGCTTGAGCCAGCGGCAGCGGGGAGAGTCTCTCGATCTGAAACTCCACCATCGCACGCACCTCGCCGGACTCGGACGGCAACTCGGGATCGTACGGCAGATGAACGACCCGCAGGAAAACCCGGCTGGCCGGCAGCCAGGCCACGTTCAGCTTGGGCTGCCAGAGGTGCTGCCATGACTTGATCGCCCAGCGGCCCGGAATCGGCTCGCCGACCTCAGTCGCGCGCGAGCCCGCCAGAGCGACCCCGTTCCCCTCATGCTCAAACTGCCAGAACTGGCGCTTCCCCCCCCGGGTTTGAAGCACGTTGCAGACATGCCACCGAGTGGTTTTCAACTTAGCCAAGCTGCCCCCTTCGTGCTGATGGTTGTTCGACGATCCCTTCTCATGGCATCACGCTTTCTGATCCTCGATCAGCGACGCCAAGTGTTCCTCGGTCTGCGTCACTCGCAGCACTTCCTCGATGGTCGTGCTGCCCGCCATGACCTTGCGCCAACCGTCCACGCGCAGCGTGCGCATCCCCAACTCGATCGCCTTCTGCGCGATGGTGGACGCCGCCGCGCGGCTCAGGATCAGCGGACGCACCGCCTCGGTCAAGAGCAACAACTCGTACAGGCCCATTCGCCCCTGGTAACCCAACTGTCGGCATTCTTCGCAGCACGCCCCATGCCAGAACTTGGCCGTTTCGATCTCGCTGGCTGGAAATCCGATCTTGCGCAGGTAGTCCCGTTCAACCTTTTGCTCCACCTTACAGTGCTCGCAGATCGTCCGCACCAACCGCTGAGCCATGACGGCTTCCACAGAGGACGCCACCAAGAAGGGCTCAATCCCCATGTCGATCAACCGGGTGAACGCGCTCGGAGCGTCGTTGGTGTGCAGTGTGCTGAACACCAGATGCCCCGTCAGCGCCGCCCGGATCGCGATCTCCGCCGTCTCCAAGTCCCGGATCTCACCCACCATGATCACGTTCGGATCCTGGCGCAGGATATGGCGCAAACCCACCGCAAACGTCAGCCCGATGTCCGAACGGACAGCGATTTGGTTGATCCCGTTCAACTCATACTCCACGGGCTCCTCAATGGTGATGATCCGTTTCTCGACGGAATTGATCGTGCTAAGAAACGCGTAGAGCGAAGTGGACTTGCCGGAGCCGGTGGGGCCGGTTACGAGGAAAATCCCATGCGGCTTGTGGATGATCTCACGGATGGCCGCCTCGTCCACCGGAGCGTAACCCAACTTATCGAGCGAGAGGAAAATCTTGCCGCGCGTCAGCAACCGCAGGGACACGCTCTCGCCGTACACTGTCGGCACGGTCGATACCCGGATGTCGATTTCTTCGCCCTTGATTCGGACGTTGATGCGTCCGTCCTGCGGCAGACGCTTCTCGGCGATGTTCATGCCGGACATAACCTTGATGCGCGAGATGAGGGCCGCCTGAAAGCGCTTCAACTGGGGCGGCATCGGTGTCTTGTGCAAAATGCCGTCCACGCGGTTGCGGATGCGCAAATCGTCCTCGGCGGGCTCGAAATGGATGTCCGTGGCGCGGTCCTTGAAAGCCTCCCAAATGATCTGGTTGACGAATTTGATGACGCTGGCCTCCTGGTCGCCCTCGGTGATCTCCTTGTCCTCCAGCAGATCGATCTGCTCGTCCTCCGCCATTTCGTCCAGGGTCTCCGCTCCCAGCCCGTAGTACTTCTTCAAGGCCTTCTCAATTTCGGTCTTCGGCGCCAAGGCGAACTCGACCGGCGCCTGAGCCCCATCGACCGGCGCCTGTGCCTCATCGCCAGGGGTCTGGGCCTCATCGGCTGACGACGCCTGGGCCTTATCGATCGACGCCTGAGCCTCAAACTGCACCGCGTTGAGCATCGCGGCATCAAACGGGTTGCTCACGACGATCTGCAAGCGGTTCTTTTCGAACCGCGTCGGGAGCACCGTGTACTGGAAGGCAACCTTGGTAGAGATGCACTGCTGCACCTTCTTCGGCACATCAAGGCGGGGCAGATCCAAGAAGGGCCACCCCAGCGCCTGGGCGAGGCGTTGCAGGAACACATCCTCGGACAACTCGCTCTTCTTCTGCAAGCGGCTGAACAGCGGCTCCGGGGGAGTAGAGGGCGTGTTCTCACCTTTCTCACCTTTCTCCTTCTTCTTGGAAGCTGCCTCCTGCGCCTTCTCGAATGCCTTCCGCGCATCTATTGATGCCTTCTGCGCCTCCTCGAACTGCTGAAGAGTCACCAAGCCCGCCTGGGCCAGTATGTTTTTAATCGAAGCGAATGCCATGACCGTTGAAAGCCTATGGGTTAATCAACAGAAACGCCAGAAAGTTGCGACAACCGGCATAAAAACCGCTTCGAGCCCGCTTTTTGCCTCGATTCTTTTGAATACGGGTGCAGGATAGCGCTTCAAACAAACATGAAATCTACATCCATTCTTCACTACGAAACGAAGTTCGGCGTGTTGCACCGAACCAGCAGACGTGATTTCCTTCGCGCCAGCGCTTTCGCCGCCGCTGCCGCCGCGACGTTCCCTTACATCGGGAACGTCCTGGGCGCCAATGACAGAATCAACGTCGCCTGCATCGGCGTTGGAGGCAAAGGCGACAGCGATACCGACGATTCCGCCAAGTGCGGCGGCAACATCGTCGGCCTCTGCGACGTGGACGAGAACACGCTCAATAAAAAAGCGCAGAAATACCCGCAGGCAAAGCTCTATCGCGACTTCCGCAAGATGCTCGAACAGATGGACAAGTCCATCGATGCCGTGACGGTCTCCACCCCTGACCATTGCCACGCGGTGGCCAGCATCATGGCGATGAAGATGGGCAAGCACATCTATTGCCAGAAGCCCCTTACCCAAACCGTCTTCGAGGCGCGCCTCATGGGCCAGTTGGCCAAGAAGAAGAAACTCGCCACCCAGATGGGCAACCAGGGTAGCGCCGGCGACGGGCTGCGCCGCGCCGTAGAGGTTGTGCAAGCCGGAGTTATCGGCCCCGTGCGCGAACTTCATGTCTGGTCCAACCGCCCCATCTGGCCCCAAGGGCTGGACCGTCCCGAAGGCTCGGATCCGGTGCCTCCGACCCTCGATTGGGACCAATGGCTCGGCCCGGCCCAGTTCCGCCCCTACAAGAAGGATGTCTATGCCCCATTCAAGTGGCGCGGCTGGAACGACTTCGGCACGGGCGCGCTCGGAGATATGGCCTGCCACACCGTGAACATGCCGTTCAGGGCACTCAAGCTCGGCTACCCCACAGTGGTCCAGTGCGAGGAGACCTCGCAGATCTTCAAGGAGACCTTCCCGAAAACATCCCGCATCCGCTTCGAGTTCCCGCAGCGCGAGGGACTGGTGCCTTTGAAGTTCTGGTGGTACGATGGTAGTCCGGGGGATAAGTCGGTCGCCCCCATGCGCCCGAATGCCGAACTCACAAAGGAGATCCTCGAGATGGGTGGCAAACTGCCCGAGAGCGGCTGTCTGCTTGTCGGCGACAAAGGCAAACTCTTCTCCCCGGATGACTACGGCTCGCAGTTCTACGTCATGGCGGGGGGCGACAAGGAATACAAGTCCGGCAAGGCCCACGACGCGGTCAAAGCCGTGCCAGTCACCATCCCCCGCTCCCCAGGCCACAACGAGGAGTGGTTCAGGATGATGCGCGACGGCACGCCCGCCTACTCGAACTTCGGCATTGCGGCCTACCTCACCGAGATCATCCTCTTGGGATGCATCGCGATGCGCGTTGGCGTAGGCACCAGAATGGATTGGGATGGGCCGAAGATGAGGTCCACGAATTGCCCTCAGGCCGCCAAGTTCGTGAAACGCGACAACCGCAAGGGTTGGAAGCTCTGAACCGGCCTTCCACCGCGTCCTCCGGCGACGCCGTAACGCGCGGTAGCCGGCGGCTGGATCGGTAATTCTCAACGGCAGGGCCTGTTTCGTGGAGCAGGCCCTGCCACTTTCCCCCTCCATAAAACGCCGTAATTCGGTTCCTTATTCCAATGAGCATTCATTGGAATTGCTCCCAGCCATGAAACAGTTCGCCACCATTACCGTCATCGGCAAAGACAAGACGGGGGTGATTGCCCGCGTCACCAACTTCCTGTTCGAGCAGAAGGCCAATATCGAAGCCCTCGAGGAGCAGGTCACTCGCGGCCAGTTCAGCATGACCCTGCAGGCGTCCTGGAAATCCTCCGAGTGGCGCCCCTCAGTGGTCCACGAGGGCCTGGAAGCGCTCGGGCGCGACCTGGGCATGGAGGTCAAGCTCCGTTTCACCGAACCCCGCCGCCGGCAGCGCTTTGCCATCATGGTCACCAAGGAGGCCCACTGCCTCGAAACCCTCCTCGCCGCCGTCAAGACCCGTCAAGTCAAGGCGGAACCCGCGGTAGTCATTTCCAACCGCCCTGACCTCGAACCGCTGGCCACCAAACATGCGCTCCCCTTCGTTGTAGTCCCCTGGAACGAGAGGGTGGAGGCCGAAACCGCCGCCCTGGCGGAGCTTGAACGGCGTGAGATCGATTTCGTGGTCCTGGCGCGATTCATGAAAATCCTGTCGCCCAACTTCGTCTGGCGCTACAAAAACAAAATCATCAACATCCACCCTTCCCTGCTTCCCAGTTTCCCGGGCTCCCAAGCCTACCGCCAGGCCTACGAGCATGGGGTCAAGATCATCGGCGTCACCGCCCATTTTGTCAGCATGCACCTGGATGAGGGCCCCATCATCGCCCAGGACAGCTTCCGTGTGCACCCCACCATGAAGCTGAAGGACATCATCGCCTCCGGCCAGAAACTCGAGGCCCGAGTCCTCCTCAAGGCCATCAAACTCTATCTGGCCAAGCGCCTCGACGTCTATTGGGGAACCGTGAAGGAGGTCTGAGCGGTGTGAGCCGCTGGACGCCGCGCCACCGACATCACCAACCGACATCACCAATTGGGGAGGAGTGTCCGCAGATTCCATGGATTTACGCAGATTTTAAGGCTCTGAACGGCAGGACTTCATCTGCGCGAATCAGTAATCTGCGGAGAACAGCCGCTTTCATGCTGGCCGGAGACGCCAGAGAAACCTGCCTCGGAAGAGAATCTGGAAATCCGGAACGCAGGAAAGGAGCCCGAATGCAGATTCCTCTCCCCTTCCTCCTACGGCTCCCTGGCCGGCCTGCAGCAACGGACCGTGGACTGTCTGTTTCAGCTCCACGCCAGCCGCGGCCGTGATTTCCGCCAGGGCAAGCGGCTGGGTCCCAAGGACCGGCTGATCACGTGGGTCAAGCCCAGCCGCAAGCCCGCCAACTTAACCGACGAGCAATGGCAGTTGGTGCCCGCCACACTCACCGTGCGGTTGCTGCGCGTGCGCTTGAACACCAAAAACGGGCGCTGCAAAACCCTCACTCTGGTCACCACTCTCACCGATCCCAAACTGTGGCCGGCTCAGTTGCTGGCAGACCTCTACGCCCGGCGCTGGAAAATCGAACTCTACTGGGATGACATCAAAACCACCTTGCAACTGGATATGCTCAGTTGCCGCACCCCCGCCATGGTCCAGAAGGAACTGCAGATGCACTTCATCGCCTACAACCTGATTCGCTCGCTTATGTGCGAGGCCGCGCTAGTGACGCATGTGCCTCTGGACCGGATCAGTTTCAAAGGCACCATGGACGCGGCGCACGAGTACAGTCTGGCGATGGAGAGAATCCCTGCTCGCCAGCGCCATCGCCGTCGGACGCTCTACCTTGAAATGATCGCCACCTGTACGTTCACCAACTCGATGGACAAGCGGGGCAGGGCATCCGCCGCCGCAACCAGAATGGTCGTGGCAAATGTCTGCGCGCGACTATCGGGATTCCACGGTTGGAGATAGTCAAATAGCAGTGTCGTTTCACCGGGCTCGACGGCCTGGAATGAGAAAAGAAACGTGCCGCCACCCCCAACGCCTCCTCCAGGATCGGTACTGTACGTCGAGGGTGCAGTCGCCACGACCGAATTTCCGTTCGTGCTCGTCAAGATCCAGGCAAAGCCCGTGCTGGGGTTGCCCCGCAGGTTGATCGAGATAGGTTGTTCCGGAACCGCGATGTTGGTCTTGCCGTTGTCGAGTTCGGTCAGGACGAGTTCTTCTGGCTGCGATGCCGACAAGGATTGGGCGAGGCTGGCGGCCAACGCCAGCACCAGTGTTCCTGCGAAGATCAGCGAAAGCGAGGCGGATCGAGAACTGGCTTGCATCATAACAGGCCGCATCAAAGCAGAATTCCGCGCCGTGTGCAAGGCCCTCGCCGTGAGCCGGATCAGTCCTCGCTGACGCGATCGCCCCCTCCCTCGGTCAGGCGCGACTTGGCAGAAATCGCCTAAAAGTTGGTTTCGATGATCGGACGGTAGGTCAGTTCGTGAACCACCACGTCGTGCGGCGCCGTAATGCAATGCACAATCATGCGGGCAGCGGATTCAGGCTTCATGTAGTCGGGCCGCGGCGTGGAACGGAACGTGGTGTCCACCCCGCCCGGGTACACTCCCGTCACCTTGACCCCGACCTGCCGCGCCTCTTTGGTGAGGCATCCCGTAAAGCCGTGCAGAGCGTATTTCATGGTGGAGTACACCGAGTAGTTCTCCATCTTCGCATGCGCAACGCTGCTGATGACATTGACGATATGGCCGGACCGTCGTGTCGCCATGTCTTTGAGGGCTTCGCGCGCCAACAAGACCGGGGCACGCACATTCACGGCGTAAGAGGCGTCCAACTCCTCGGAGGTCACCTGCTCGATCGGTGCCTTAGCCTTGTTGAAACCGGCATTGTTCACCAGCACATCGATCCGCCCCAACGCCTTGAGGGCTGTGGCAAAGAGCTGGACCGGGGCATCCGCGCTGGCCAGGTCCACGACCATTCCATCACAGGCCAGTTCGAGCCTGAGGGACTCCACCAACGAAACATCCCGGCCTGTGATGTACACGGCAAAGCCGAGGGCTTTCAGTTGCCGCGCCACCTCGCGGCCGATTCCGCGAGTGGCCCCAGTAATGAGCGTTGTCCTGCACATAAAAGAATCCGCGTTCCGACCTATTCTTAGCGATTCCCCGGCGTGCACCGCAATTCCATAATGCCCTCTCTGAGCGAATCCCCGCCTCCCAGCCTTTCTCCCCCGTCGATGTCCGGCAACGTCGGTCCGCCCCGACCGCAACCAAAACCCGCTCCCGTCCGCGAGCGTCCAACGATTTATACCAAACGTCCACGCACCTACGACAAAGTTTGGTGTGGCGTTATTTGCGCACTTGCGGCACTGATGCGTTGGCAGGTGCCGACCAGGACGGTCCCCGGTCGGCGCATCGGCGGACCCGGGCTTGCCGCTCTCTTCACGCGGGGCGAGAACCTCCGCAGGGAAACGCGTTAACAAACAAAGGCTCGCCCGTTGCCTGATTCTTGGGCAGAGTGCTGCGCCAACGCGATGAAACCATCGAAATACTCCCCGGCACAGCGGGTTCTTGTGATGTGGCCCGCGCGGGCTGCTTGGGCCATTTCCGCAGATGATGTCCCCACTGCCCCGTTACGATTGAATACCCACGCCCGCATGAAGAAGCACTCGAGATTACTCTCTCTGGCCCTGGCAGCGGCGATGATCAACCTGTTCGCGGCGGACAACTCTGTGGCCCAGCATTGGGACGTCCTTGATGCCGGGGCCAGAGGAGATGCCCAGATGGACTCAACGCCGGTGTTTCAGAGGTTGCTGGACGAGGCTGGCAAGGCGGGCGGCGGCGTGGTCGAGGTGCCGGCGGGACGATTCCGAATCAGCACTCACCTTTCCATCCCGGCAAATGTCACCTTGCAAGGCATCTACCGCGTGCCGCCGACCACCGGCCCCACAACAATCACGAACCTCACCGGCTCGGTACTCTTTGCCTATGAGGGACGCGGCGCGCCGGATGGACCTCCGTTTATCCGCCTCGCCGGCAACAATTCCGCCATCGCCGGCTTGATCGTCGCCTACCCTGACTGGAAGCAGACTGATGTGCCGCCCCTGCCCTATCCGCCGTGCGTCTCCTCGCACAACACGGAAAACGTCGGCATCCAGGACTGCCTTTTCGTCAACCCCTACGAGGCGATCAAACTGGTTGCCGCCCACCGGCACCTGGTTCGAAACGTCACCGGTTATCCGATCAAACGCGGGATCTTCGTGGACGAGTGTTACGACATCGGCCACATCGAGAACATCCACTTCTGGCCGTTCGGGGTCAGCTACGTGGCGGATAACCCCTACTGCAAATGGATCAACACGGAAGGCGTGGCCTTCGAACTCGCCCGCACGGACTGGCACTACATGCTCAACACCTTTTGCTTCGGATATGGCGTCGGGTACAAGTTCTCCAAGTCGAAAGAGGGAAGCGCCAACGGCAATTTTGTGGGGCTTGGGGCCGATTCCTGTCAGCGGGCGGTGGTGGTGGAGCAGGCGCAAGCGCCGGGTCTGCTCATCGTCAACGGGGAGTTCGTGGGTCGCTGGAGCAGCACCAACGCGGTCTGTCTCGAGGTGGGGCCTCAGGTCGAGGGCAAGGTAAGCCTGGTCAACTGCTCGTTTTGGGGACCGATCGACCGCTGCGTCTGGATGCGCAGCCCGCTGGGGCAGTTCACCGCCAACGCCTGCAACTTTGTGCAGTGGGACATCCGCGGCGCAGGCTCGCCAGCCCTTCAACTCGACGCGGGCAGGGCCATCATCCAGGGCTGCACGTTCGGACAGGACAACCTCCACATCGAGGTCAAGCCGGAGGTGGCTTCCGCGATCATCACCGCCAATCAAGCCCCGGGCGGGCTGCGCGTGGACAACCAGGCGGGAAAGCGGGCGCAGATTGTACTGAACGAGGAAGACTCGGTGGCCTGGACTCCCGAAGCGCGGGCCCATTACCGGCTCGATGTCGGTGCGGCCGGTGACGCCCGCTACCTGCAGCAATGGCATGGCCCCGAGCGGTCTGACCGCCCGTTTCGGTGGAGTTCCGGCGCCTCGCGCATCCTGCTGCCGGTCAACGCGGGTGAAGCCGGCCAACTCACGCTCGAGGCGAACGTCCCGGGCGCGGCGGCCACGCCCGAGCCCGGTCTGTTCTTGGATGGCCGCCGCCTCGCCGCCATCACCAATGGCACGACCGTGGTATCTTTGCCTGCCGCCAAGGGAGAGAGACTGGCCCTTGAGTTGCGCAGCGGCCTCTGGGTGCCAGGGAAGGTGACTGCCAGCTCTCAAGATCAACGCACGCTCGGCGTCCAGGTGTTTGCGATTACTGTCCGCTCGACCGCCGCCGG
>ORJL011935989.1_pt1 | contig 18443 bp, 14 predicted proteins | sample 1779941 | NCBI WGS metagenome assembly ORJL01 (sample SAMEA104232317, study PRJEB22302) | groundwater metagenome | biome: forest; feature: aquifer; material: groundwater | place: USA | collected 2011-08-07 | depth 5.8 m | reverse complement strand
GCCGAGGAGCATAAACAGCAGGTATCGGCCTCCTTTCTGGCGCGTCGTCTACAGATTGGCTACAACCGGGCTATGCAACTGATGGAGCAACTGGAAAAAGAGAAAGAAAAAAAGACAGGGACAGAGACAGAGAAGCCGGGCGTATGAGGGAAGTGGGAGGTGGGTATTGTAGGGGCAATTCATGAATTGCCCAATATATGGGTGTTACATACAACGCCTTTCAATTAACCTACTCATCATTCTGAAACTCCTGCCGTTAATTATTTTTGTTAGCTGTTAGGCGAGAACCTAACGCACTTAATCTCAGATTTCAAACAAAGCTGACACCCTTCCAATTATTCCATTCTCTTGCTATCATAAGGCTATAACCCGTTTCCTTAACCCAAAGGCCAGACTCTTCCAAACTCACTTTATTTCAGGTGCAAAGATGACATCTCAGAATCAATACAGAATTGAACGGGACTCTATGGGGGAAATGGAGGTACCGGCCGATGCCTACTACGGCGCCTCAACAGCGCGGGCAGTTAAGAACTTCCCCATCAGTAGCCTGCGTTTCTACCGCGGGTTCCTGAGGTCTCTGGCATTAATAAAACTGGCTGCGGCCAGGGTAAACATGGACCTCGGCCTGCTGAAGCCAGAGATCGGCAATGCCATTGTCCAGGCAGCCCGGGAGGTGGCCGATGGCAAGTTCAACTCCCACTTTGTGGGGGATGTTTTCCAGACCGGCTCCGGCACCTCTACCAACAGGAACGCCAACGAGGTGATAGGCAATAGGGCCACTGAAATTCTAGGCAAACCCCTGGGGTCTAAGTTCGTCCATCCCAACGACCATGTCAACCTGGGCCAGTCATCCAACGATGTTATCCCGACAGCTATTCACCTGGCCGCCGCTGTCGGACTAAAAGAGAGACTTCTTCCTGCCTTACAGGAGATGGAGCAGGCCCTGCGCCAAAAATCCGAGGAGTTCTGGCCGATTATTAAGACTGGCCGCACCCACCTCCAGGATGCCACCCCTATCCGGCTCGGCCAGCAGTTCCTGGGATATGCCGGCCAGGTCGAAAGGTCTATCAGGCGTTTACAGGTGGCCCGGCATGAGCTGTCTGAGGTCGCCCTCGGTGGCACGGCAGTAGGCACGGGGATAGGCACTCATCCCGAGTTTGCCAAACGGGCCTGCCACATCCTTTCCGAACTTACCGGCATAGATATTATAGAGACGGACAATCATTTTCAGGCCCAGAGTACCCTGGATACTATTGTTTCATCTAGCGGTGTCTTACGGGGAACATCCGTTAGCCTGATGAAGATTGCTAATGACATCCGCTGGCTGGGATCCGGCCCCCGGGCCGGCGTGGGGGAACTTATCATACCAGAGGTGCAGCCGGGTAGCTCCATCATGCCCGGCAAAGTGAATCCGGTTATCGTAGAGTCTTTGCTTCAGGTGTGCGCCCAGGTCATCGGCAACGACCTCACGGTTGCTGAGGCGGGGCAGGGCGGCAACTTTGAAGTGAACCTGATGATGCCGGTGGCCGGCTACAACCTGCTCCAGTCTATAGATATATTAGCTGCTGCCGTTCAGAACTTCACCGGGAAGTGTTTAAAAGGGTTGAAGGCTACGGATAGAGGACCGGCGATGGTGGAGCGGGGACTCATGCTGGCCACCGCTCTGGCCAGCCATATCGGGTACGATGCTGCCGCGGCAATCGCTAAGGAAGCTGCCAATACCGGCCAAACCATCCGGGAAGTGGCCCGCCGCCGAACGAAGCTTTCGGAAGAGCAGTTGAACATCATACTTGACCCGGCACGCATGACTGAACCGGACTTAAAATCTCCCTCCGGACATGAAATTCCCTCTCCCTCGAGGGGAGAGGTTAGGCGAGGGTGAAAATGGAAAGGGATCAAGGCTTCTTCCTGGCTGGAGAATGGCGCACTTCGGATATCAGAATTGAAGTCCATAACCCCTATGATGGCGAACTGGTTGGCGCTACCTTCATGGCTACGGAAGAGCAACTGGAAGAGGCGACTCAAAAGGCAGTTAAGGCGTTTGAGCAGACCCGAAAACTTTCCTCTTATCAGCGTTCCACAGCTTTACGGCAGCTTTTAGATTTGCTCCGCAAGGAGGAGACGGAATTCATCCGTCTCATAATCGAGGAGGCGGGGAAACCCTGGAAGTACGCCCGGTCGGAGGTACAGCGGGCCTTCCTCACAGTGGAGACAGCAGCCGAAGAAGCCAAACGGATAAGCGGTGAGCTTTTGCCTATGGATCTAATCCCCAATAGCTTGGGTATGACAGGGATAGTGGGCCGCTTCCCTATCGGGCCTATAGTCGGAATAACACCTTTCAATTTTCCTCTTAATCTGGCCCTGCACAAGATTGCCCCGGCCATCGCTTCGGGCAATCCGATTGTCGTAAAGCCTTCGCCCAGGACGCCTCTTACCCTGCTGGCCCTGGCTAAGCTGATTGCGCAGGTGGACTTACCGGCCGGAGCAGTATCCATAATCCCTTTCGCAAACGAACTGGTACCTAAAATGGTAGCCGACGACCGATTCAAACTGATTACATTCACCGGTTCGGCGCCGGTGGGGTGGGATCTCAAGTCCATAGCGGGCAAAAAGCGTGTTTTATTGGAGTTGGGAGGCAACGCCGCGGTTATAGTTGACCGTGACGCTGACCTGAATAATGCAGTTCCCCGCATAGTCCAGGGGGGATATGCCTTTGCCGGGCAGAGCTGCATATCGGTGCAACGAGTCTATGTACATAAAGAACTTTATGAAGAATTCAGTCAGCGGTTGGTCAAGTCAGTCCAGGATTTGAAAGTGGGCGACCCTATGTCCCCGGATACCGATGTGGGGCCGATGATTGATAAACCAGCCGTTCAACGGATTGAATCGTGGTGCCGTGAGGCTATAGCCGAGGGAGCCAGGGTATTAGCGGGCGGTCACATCCTTAAAGGTTCTTTTTTCGAGCCTACCATCCTGGATAATGTGAACCCCAGAAGCAAGGTGTGTACCGAGGAGGTATTCGCCCCACTGGTAGTATTAGCGCCATTTACGGAATTCCGCCGGGCTGTGGATATGGTCAACGACTCAGCCTACGGTCTTCAGGCGGGGGTTTTCAGCAATAACCTGGAGCATGTCCTCTTTGCTTTCCAGGAGTTGCAGGTAGGTGGAGTGATGGGGAATGAGATTCCATCCTTCCGGATTGACCACATGCCTTACGGTGGCATAAAGGACTCCGGCCTGGGGCGGGAGGGTATCCGCTACGCCATCGAAGAGATGACAGAACCCAAGCTGCTATTGATTCGCCGCCGGATGTAGAGTCTAATCCCGGCATGACTCTACTTTCCAAAAACGCTTTTCCGTTTACAAATAGGGGATACAGGGCTTGACAATGATGGCTGCTAGCTATAGGATGTGCCTGCAGATTATGTATTGTCTTAGCGCGTGTAGCACGTAAAGGCGCTCAGTTTAAAGAAAGACCGAACCTACGAGGTGTCAAATGCGTATGGATTTTGCCTCACTTGTTTATGACCATTTTAATGATTTTAAGAGCCTGCTGGAGAACCTAGATAGCGCCTTAGGCGCTACTTCTCACGTATTAACCGCAATACCTTTTGGTAGTGAGCGACCACCCGATAAAATATTCGAAAGAGCCTATGGAAATAGGGTTTTCAAAATCTTAAGAACCAGTAATGATGTGATGTTGTTTGAGTTGCATTTCAGTGCCGGGGCTCAATCGGAATCATTGGAAGGGAAATTCTTCATATGCAAACATCCTTTATTCGATGATGTCTACATAGCTGTAACAATTGAGTCTCCTGACTTTGTGCGTAGAGCGTTGTTACCATTCATTGAACAAAACCGGTCCCAATTATATCTTGCCTTTTTAAGGCAAGAACAACTTTATTCACTGGTGAAAGGATTTCTAGAGAATCTCTCGATGAATGAATTGCGGGTGGTTCGGGCTTCACTTGTGAGTCGTTTTAAAGAAGAAACAATTTCATCAGTAAGTTGGACCAGTTTAGATCTTGAGGGAGTATTTCGATTTGCTGAAGAGCAAAATGGCTGGTTCAGGTCTCTGAGTTTCGAAATCCTAAAGGAAAAGAAAGCTCTTACTAATGCTACAGTACATAGGAATGGGGTCATTAAGACGGATGGCCAATTATTATCCATGTACGCTAAGTTTTTGTCACCCATTTGTCAGACAATCCATGAAAATATTAACCTCTTTGCTAAGCGTAGCCGAACAGAGAATCCGCGTTTTAGCGTAAGGCCACTCGTGGTTGAATTTAAAAAGGACCAGTTTGAAGATGTGAAGGAGAACGCCAAATTCATTAACGCTATACGCAGGCTTAAAAACGCTTCAGTTTCAGTCATGCATGGTAATCCATATGTTTATTTAACCGTTGTTGATTATGTTGATGGCAGTACATTTGATCTTTGGGTGTTGAATTTGGAGCAGGTATTCATAGTGCCTCAAATGAAGAGTACTGTCGCAGGCATTAACCGCCTCATAAATTGTGTGTTTGACAACTACGATGAGGGGATAATCAAAGACTTTGAACCAGCGAGCGTATAATGCCATCGGAATTCGATAAGTTAGTAGAAGAGAAAAAGAAGACAATCAGCGATCAGATAGACGACTATAGAGACACAGTTTATGCAATACTTGGATTCTGTAGTCTGTGGTTCTATGACCCAATCCAGCGCAATAATAGAAACGATGTGACTATATTCCAAGGCAGGTATCTTTCACCAATCACAGAGCCAATCGTTGGGAACAAAAATCAAGCCGTTGTATGCCCAGACTTTGGGATTGTAATTGGGGAACAAAGAGGTATTCTTGGTGAAGTTAAGAAAAATTTTCCTAGGGAAGAAAACGATAGACGTCAAAGAATATATCTACAATTAAAATCATATGACCAAGAACTTCTAGGATGGCCGACTACCAGTGGAGAACTACCATCGCACGAGTTGGTTCTTCTCACACATCAAGCAACTGCACGCCAAGCTCAGGCATTCTTTAGGGAAAACGCGGAAAAAGGGTTAATAAGATTTGTTCGCCCCTTTTCTATATTTGAGTTCAACAGGGTTGACCAAAGAGAATTTTATTTCTTTTTCCGAATTGTTGAAGGAGACCTACGTCAAACTGATAACGGTAAAAATCTATTTAATGGTGTGCCCGTACCAATGCAGGCGTTATTTAAACAATATTCGGAATCTATGCTCTACGATGCCGAACCTCCACTCGCTTATTTATTGGTTGTGATTTGGCAGTATGTTCTAACACCCGTGGCCGCAGAAAATCCGAAATTCGGACGGTTGCGTAGCAGCCAAAAGCTCGAAATAGACATAACGGTAGATGAAATGGTACAGCAATTAGATATAGGATTTTCTTTCCACCGGTGGCATACAGAGCATAATGAGCGCCAACGTCAGGTACCGAGGATAGAGTGGGTTCAAAAAGCCTGCCAATTTTTGGTCGAAACCAAAGAAGCAAGTTGGGTTACCGAAAATGTGGAATTGAAAGTGTTTTTCTGCAAGCGTAAAGATGTCTTGGCACACTTCATCGAATTGCAGGCTTCTTTGGAAGCCAACAAGACTATGCGACCAATGCTGCTTGATTCCAAATAAATCCTCCTTGCACTCCCCTTCGTTTTATGTTATATTCTTTCTACTTCCGCTGGGGGTGCTCTCAGGCTGAGATCCCGATTTATCGGGAAACCCCAGGAACCTGAACTCGGTAATGCGAGCGTAGGGAAGCGGGCCTCATCATAAGGCCAATAGGATGATGAGAACCAGGACTGGCCCCGCTTCCAGTTCCTGGTTTTTTTGTTTGGGGGAATCCCCCCTTTCCCCCTTTGCTAAAGGGGGTGCTCCGACGTATCGGAGCGAGGGATTCTGTTTTGGGGAGAGCATATGACTCAATTAGAACTGGCACGGCAGGGCACAATTAGCCCGCAGATGCAGCAGGCAGCGCAAGCTGAGAGCGTGGAAGTGGATGTTATCCTCCAGGGGCTAGCCAATGGCACTATTGTCCTGCCTGCTAACATCAACCACATTGCACCAAGGCAAGGGGGTCGCGGTCTCACCTCTTACCTCCCACATCCCATCTCTCCTCTTGCTGTAGGTAAAGGCCTGCGCACCAAGGTCAACGCCAACATCGGCACATCTCAGGATTTCGGGGACAAGGACACAGAGCTGGAGAAGCTGCGCATCGCCATAGAATACGGCGCCGATACTGTGATGGACCTCAGCACCGGCCCCGATATCACCGGCATCCGCCGGGCCATTATGGCCAATAGCCCTGTGCCCATCGGCACCGTACCTATTTATCAGGCGACGGCGGAGGCGATGGAGAAAAATGGGGCTATCGTTGATATGACTGTTGACGGTCTCTTTGGCGCTATACGGGAACAGGCCGAGGACGGTGTGGACTTTATGACGGTGCACTGCGGCATTACTTTGTCTTCGCTGGAACGGTTGAAGCGCCAGCGCCGGGTGACAGATGTGGTCTCACGAGGCGGCAGTTTCCTTATCGGCTGGATGCTCCATAATCAGAAGGAGAATCCTCTTTACGAGCAATATGACCGCCTGCTGGAGTTGGCCCGCCGCTACGATTTTACCCTCAGCCTCGGCGATGGGATGCGCCCCGGCTGTTTGGCCGATGCCACCGATCGCGCCCAGATAGAAGAGCTGATCGTGTTAGGAGAGCTGGTGGAAAGGGCATGGGAAGCCGGTGTGCAGGTGATGGTGGAGGGGCCGGGCCACATGCCGCTCGACCAGATTACCGCCAACGTACAACTGGAGAAGAAGCTGTGTAAGGGAGCGCCCTTCTACGTCCTCGGCCCCCTGGTTACGGACATAGGGGCTGGCTACGACCACATAACCGCAGCCATCGGCGGGACTGTAGCCGCCGCTGCCGGCGCTGATTTCCTGTGCTATGTAACCCCTTCGGAGCACCTGGGCCTGCCCGACCCGGAGGATGTTAAGGTTGGGGTGATAGCCTCCCGCCTGGCCGGACACGCCGCTGATATTGTCAAAGGGCTGAAGGGGGCAGCGGAGGGGGACAGGCAGATGGCCCAGGCTCGGAAGCGTCTGGACTGGGAGGCGCAGGCCCGTCTTTCCCTCGACCCGCAGCGTTCTCGAAAAGACCATGCCGAGCATATAACTCAGAGCGGGGCGTGCAGCATGTGCGGCAAATTCTGCGCTATGGACTTAATGCAGAAATACCTGGGCTTAACGGCGGAGAAGTGCTAGGAAAAACATAGCTGACTGATTATGGTTATTATTTATTTATTATGACTTAAACGGTGCTGGTCTCCTTGTCATTCTGAGCCACAGGCGAAGAATCTCCAGTTCCACGTTCATTTGAGTTGCTTATATACGGTAGTGTATCCCAATTGGAGAGTGGTTCACCGATAGATCCCAGTTTTACCTAGTGTGATGAAGAAACAAGAGATTCTTCAATTCGTTCAGAATGACATAATGTTACTCTATTTTGTTAATGACCATCAGCCCCGTGTACAATACAGATTAGCGATTTTCACTCCTTATTTGCGCACGGGCGAAGCGGGGATTATAATACCCGCAAAAGCTCTTTGTTACATTGACATAAAATTGAGGGCAAAAGGAGAGCGTTATGGCAAGCCAAACTACAGAAAAAATAGTCAAGACCTTTTGCGGGCGCATGTGCGCCGGCGCCTGCGGTATCCTGGTAACAGTAAAAAACGGCAAGGCCGTTAAGGTAGTCGGCGACCCTGATTGCTATACAAATAAAGGGACATTGTGTCCCAAGGGCGCTTCACTTCTCAATATTGTGTACCACCCGGACCGTCTTAAATTCCCACAGAAGCGCGTAGGTGCCAGGGGCGAGAACAAATGGCAACGTATCTCCTGGGACGAGGCCCTGGACATAGCCGCCCAGCGTTTAAGCGAGATTAAGGAAAAGTATGGCCCCCGTTCTCTGGCCATTGCCACTGGGCATCCCAAGGGGTTGGAACTTACTATGTCGCAGCGCTTCGCCACCGCTTTCGGCACCCCCAATGTGTGCAGCCCGGGCGCTATCTGCCATATGCCCCGTGTGCTCGGCGCTCAGTTCACTCACGGCTCTCCTACCCACCCCGATTACGAGCACCCTCCCAAATGCCTGATGGTCTGGGGCAGCAATATGATTCACACCAATGAAGGGGCGGTTACCAGGGCTACTATTAGTCCGATTCTAAAGGGGGGGACAAAGCTTATTGTGATTGACCCCCATGACATTGACCTGACCAAGCAGGCTGATATCTGGCTGCGTCTGCGCCCAGCCAGCGATGGCTTCCTGGCTATGGGGATGCTCAAGGTGATCGTGGATGAAAAACTCTACGACCAGCAGTTTGTAGCTCAGTGGACGGTGGGCTTCGATAAGCTGGTGGAGGCGCTTAAGGGTTATACTCTCCAGCAGATTGAAGACGCTACATGGGTGCCAGCCAGTCAGATAGCTGAGGCTGCCCGGCTTTTTGCCAACACTCGCCCGGCGGCTATCCAGTGGGGTAACGCCATTGACCAGATGATTGACTCCTTCCAGGTATGCCGTATTGTCTCTATTCTGCGAGCTGTAACCGGCAACCTGGACATCCCCGGCGGCGAGGCCATGCCTACCCCGGCACCGGTGCTCCGTCCTGCTGACTTTATGCTCCTGACTACGCTTGGGCGGGACCAGAGCAAAATGGTCGGCGCCGAGTTCAAGCTGGCGGCAAAAAATCTGTTTGTCCCCCGGCAATCCCTCGTCAAAGCTATCCTGGAGGAGAAACCCTACGCCGTCAAGGCCCTGATGACCTTTGCCGTGAACGCTTTGCTTACCTTCCCCAACTCCCGTGAAACCTACCGGGCATTGCAAAAACTGGACTTCCTGGTGACATCCGAACTGTTTATGACCCCCTCCGCTCAAATGGCTGACCTGGTCTTGCCCGCTGCTATGAACCTGGAATTCAACGATCTCGGTTCCTATGGAGTCGGCGGCAGGTTGGTGCCCCGTTCCAAGGTGATCGAGCCGCCCGGCGAGGCGTGGTCGGATATCAAGATAATGAACGAACTGGCCAAGAAACTGGGATTCGGGCAGCACTTCTGGCCGGATGTGGACTCGGCGTGGGACACCGTCCTCCAGCCCAGCGGCCTGACGCCGGAAGCAGTGCGCGCTATGGGCTTCTTCGAAGGCAAAGGGCATGGCTATAAGAAATACGAGAAGGGCGGCTTCCGCACCCCCTCGACGAAGGTGGAGATATACTCCCAGCAGTTGAAGGACATGGGATACGACCCATTCCCCGTCTTCCACCAGCCCCCACAGTCCTCGGCTGAATACCCGCTCATTCTTACAAATGGCAAGCCCCAGGTCTTCTTCCATTCTGCTTTCAGGAATGTTCCCGCACTGCGTAAGATTTCCCCGGAGCCAGAGGTTGAGATGCACCCCGATGTAGCCGGGCCACTGGGCATCAAGGATGGCGATATGGTGTATCTGGAAACGGAAACCGGCCGTATAAAGCAAAAGGCTGCGCTCAATCCTAAGCTGGACAAGCGTACAATCATAGCTGCTGCCGACTGGTGGTTCCCGGAGGGAGATGCATCAAAGCTCTACGCCTGGGACGAAGCCAACCTGAATGTTCTCACACCCAGCGCCCCACCCTACGATCCGGTAGTGGGGGCAGTGCCATTGCGGGGTGTGCCGTGCCGGGTGTTTAAGACATGATAGGTATAGTATGTCACAAGAAAGTCAATTAAAAAAAATACCTACAACGGACAAATGAGCCTGTTTACATAAATTATTTTAAAAAAACTTTTAAGTGTATCTCTAAAGCGGAAGAAGAGTTAGCTTTGCACCGCTTTAACGAAGTCATCTCACTCGGGTATGACGCCATGGAATTCTTTTGGAAATCTCTCCGTCATTTACAGTGCCATGATGCGCCCACACTTTTAGCCCATATGCCAGATAACGATACTTGGAACTCGTTCATACCAAATCTAACCAATTTTTTGATATCTACTCAGGAAGAAAAAGATCTGAAATTGGTATTTGCTAAACATAATCCGAAGTGGGAAATTAACCCTGAAACAAGACAACATGCTCACTACTATAGCCGTATGTTCGGGAAACCTGAGGCGGAGAATCTACTTAATGATTGTAGATGCTTAATCTGTACTGTTCTAGCTAAAATTAATAGAAAAATTCATATGGTAGATGGTGGATTCACCGTTGGGATACTTGATGGATATTTCGGCATTGATAAACAGAGTGAAAAACCATGTTTGGAAAGACCTTGGGCTGATGTGGAAAAGGGTGGTGTAAGTGGATGGCGAGTTGCTCTTAGTGAAAAAAAGATAAAAATTGAAGAAATAGCAGTCAATAGCATATCGCCCAAGTTCAGTATAATTATAAATCCATTTGGAGAATGCTATCCGGAATTTCTTGCTGGCCCAAATAGATATCCTGGTTATGATATGATTAAAGACTATATTTACTCGGGTGGGGCTTTTGTTACTGCTGGCGGAAACCCATTTCATTATTCTTTCGATGTAAGTAAAGGTGAGAGAAAGGACACCAGTACTGTAGTCCCTGCAGTTCCAATAGACGTGACTTCTGCTCCAGATAAAGAAGGTAACCTTAGGCTTACAGTTAACAGAACAACACTACTATTTAATATGATTTTTCCACGTGATTTTGGTGCTGTAACGACGATGGATCTTAGCAATGAACAAAAAGGGCCTTGGTCGGTTAATCTGTTTCAGTCTGAAGAAGACAGAAAATACTGGGACTGCAACATGGAGCTAAATAGATTAAGAGTGTTCAGATCACTAAATCCAAAAAATAGCAGGCAATTAATTGCAATCATGCGTGCAAGACTTGCTGGTAAAGAAGTATTTCCTGTTGGGTTTGTTCCTTATGGACATGGACTTTTGTTTCATATAGGTTTAACGCTGGATCTGAGAGGTGAAAGAGAGTTTGACATAGCTACAGCGGCGGTAACAGATGGACTGATTAACAACTTCAAAAACTATCTACCTTGTTGATGTGCCCCACAACAACCCCATATATTTGAGCATAATATCCTCATTTGGCAAAAAACTTACAATTGCATTGCCAGGCACGGTATATACCCAAAAGATGACTCCAGGCACATAGCAGTGGCGTATCTGGTTTACGCTGAGAATCCACTGATTATGGTGTGAATAATCCTGTTGACAAAGTTACCTGTTTTATCTACAATAAAGTATACAAATTGATATACAGGGGTGTGACATGCCTACGGCCACCGTTCGGGTGACAGCCGAAACCCGGGCAATCTTGAAAGAGATGGCAAGGGAGTCGAAACAGCCTATGCAGCGGCTTATTGCCAGGGCTGTAGAGCAGTTCAGGCGACAGATGGTGCTTGAACGTGCCAACGACAGGTACGCGGCTCTCCGCGCCAACCCGGACGCATGGCGGGAAGAACAGGAGGAGCGGCGGGTATGGGAGGACACCATAGCTGACGACCTGGAGAGCAACGAGTGACATTGCCGCTTCTGTCCCGTGGAGATGTTTGGGAGGTAAATCTGAACCCGGCGCGAGGTCATGAGCAGGCGGGCATACGCCCGGCCCTGGTAGTATCCGTTGATACATTTAACCGCGGAGCAGCCGGGCTTGTTGTGGTATTGCCCATCACAACCATGGCAAGGGGTATTCCATTTCACGTGCCTCTGATTCCACCGGAGGGTGGGGTGAGGCGACCAAGCTTCATCAAGTGCGAGGATGTACGTTCGATATCGAGAGACCGACTCATCACCCCGTGGGGCTCCGTCTCGGGGAACACTATGAGCGCCGTAGATGACCGGTTGCGGATTCTGCTTGATCTGTAACTGAAATAGACCGGTAACTCCATTAGTAGAGAGCTTGGTTTGCACCAGGGAGTCAGGAGTTCAAATCTCCTCAGCCCCACCAACCGCTTGCAGAAATCAAGCAAAATATAGCTAAGCCCTTGCAGGATTTTGCATCGTCAGTCCACATCCAGGACTCCCCGGCAATCATAGAACGAACGGCCGGTGAGCTTTTCATTGACTTCCCGCAGGCACGAGGTTAGAGCGAGCTCAAGGTCTATTCTTCAATTCTTTTGACCATTTAGCAATCTTCTTATACTTCAGCTTTTCATATAGACGTGTACTACCCTCTTCCCTTGAGGCCAGGTAAATTAACTCATTTTGGAGCTTCCGGTAACTCTCCAATCTTTCTGGATCCAACTCGCCCCGGGCGATGGCTGCTCTTACTGCACAGCCTAATTCTAGGTTATGACTACAATCGCTAAAGCGGCACCGTTTTGCTAGCACATTGATGTCGTGAAAGGCTCCCTGGATATCCTCTTCTCCAGCCCACATTTGGATCTCTCTCATGCCAGGCGTATCAATCACTATTCCGCCACCTGGAAGAAGGATAAGCTCACGTTTAGTTGTAGTGTGTCGCCCCATGCGGTCATCCTCGCGAACCTCTCCAGTCTCTAGTTTTTCCACGCCAAGTAAAGCGTTGATGAGCGCGGACTTACCGACTCCAGAAGAACCTAAAAAGGCGGCTGTACTTCCTATAGTCAAGTAATTCCTGAGCGCATCCAATCCAATCCGTTTCTTGGCACTTACAGGGTGAATGTATATGCCTGGAGCAATATCCTCGACACTCCGAATATAGATATCGACATCTGGGCACAGGTCAACCTTGTTAAGAACAATAACCGGGCTAGCCCCGCTGTTCCATGCAAGTGTGAGGTATCGTTCAATCCTTCGAAGGTTGAGATTTCTGCCGCCGTCTAGACCGCTAACAATAAAAATGGTATCTACATTCGCCGAGACAATCTGTTCTTCAGTGCGTTCTCCTGCCACCTTTCTAGAAAATTTGCTTTTCCTCGGTAACACGGCGTGAATTATACCCTTATGCTCATTAGTTAGTGGTTTAACAACTACCCAATCACCAACAGCTGGATACAGCTTTTCTTCCCCAGCATGGTATCGCATTTTGCCCGAAATCTTAGCAGTTAGTTCGCCTCGTTGGCTATATACTTGAAAAGAACCCTTAGATTCGGAAACAACTCTAGCGGGCACCGAATCAGAAATCTTCAAGGTCTGGAAGTGTTCCTGGAAAAATGTATTCCAGCCAATATCTTCAAGGTTTCTTGACTGGGAATCATTAGTATCGACATTCATCATTCCTCTCCTATTTTTAAAAAGTAAGGCAATTAAGGTAACCTCATTCAGGTACAAAAAAGCCGCGGATTAACACCCCGCGGCTACCTGGACCTTACTTTCTTATTAAGAGAAAAACAAAAGCCGTTCCCGGCGGAACGGCTATAATTCTATCAGTTAGAGCAATAATATGCTCTTAGCCCAAAACCTGCCGGGGTGTGATATCCGCAGCTATTAAGATGGCAAGCATCAGCACCCCTCCTTTTTACATTTAATCTAGAAGAATACTATCATTATTTATTTTCGAAGTCAACCTAAGGTGTTTTAGTTTCTCGATCCATTATTTAGCAAGAATCACTGGCAAGGACGAGTAGCTGTTGTATCGCCGGAATCAATCCCTTTTTCTCAAACAAGAGTTCGAGAACTGTTCCGAGTGGCCCAGTTTACATTTTACGAACCTTTTTGAGGCAAAGCCCGTAGAGGGTGAGGAGATTTGGGCGAGCACAGAGGCGCACTCGTTCCAACATATTCTTAACTCCGTCGAGAAACCGAGAGTTTCTATGGCTACGGGCCTGCTTGCCTGGTGGTTGGAAACCCCCGACCCGATGCAATGAGGTGAATCGGGTCTGCCCCCTTTACGTAAAGGGGGTTAGGAGGTTTTCGTCATAGCACATCTCCGCAAGTGGTAATTTATGTTTCTTGCGCACCTAACCTAATGCTTTATACCACATTTTGTTGGAACAGATGGCACAGAGGCGTCGCCCCTACGGACGGGGTTCAAGTTTGCTCAGTCCTAAACTCTCCATAAAGGACTCGATGCGGTCAATTGTCTGAGCTTCGTCGAAGTCGCGCTTGTCGGCCATGTTGCCCTCGTAGGTTACAACCGGGATTCCGGCTTTCATCAGGGCTAAGCGGTTCTCCATCTGCCCGAAGGCAGTCCCTTCGCAACCCCGGTTGAGGTGCATGAGCACACCCTGGACATTCCAGTTCTTTACTACCAGCGGCAAAAGGTGATTCCGGACATCCGGCAGGTAAAAGCCCATCATGCTGGATGGCCCCCCCTCCCGGTTCAAATACCAGTCAACCAATGCTCGCAGCCCATCCTCACGGCTTTTGAGTACCTCTCCCCTTTCCTCGGGCGTTTTACGGGCGACGAGTTGACCATCTTTGGTTTCGTCCCATACGCCAATCAGTCCGAAGCAATAGGGCGAGCCTACAGATACAGCGCCATAGCTCTCCATCAGGCGGTAGATTTTAAGGAAGTGCCATAACGGCTGAGAATCATCCAGTATACGGCAGCGCTCCGTAGCCAGGGCGGCAATGCCGTTGGCGACGCGGTCCTGCACCTCGGCAAGCAGGTCTTTATAAAACTGGACTGTTTCAGGGTTGTTTCTCTCCAGCATAGCCTGTATGTAGAGGGTAAACAGGGTCTTCTGATCGAGGGGGGCGGGAACGTTTTTATTCAACTCACAGATTTTCGGCCAGTAAGAGGTAACTCTGAATTCATTCCGGACAGCGTTAAGGAATTTCTCATCGTCAAATTTCCGGCCCAGAAACTTCTCCATCCCCTCGATGGCATCCTGGAGCTGGCCAACTACATATTCCACCTTGCGGGAGAAGTCCCCATGATGCCCTATTGGCAGGTCTACTCCAAAAAAAGGAATCCCGAAATGCTCCTTTACGATCTGGTACCATTTGGCGTGGGAGTCGCAGAAATGAACAGAGAAACAGAAGTCCGGTTTGGGGAAAGGGCCGCCGCCAAAGTAGAATTTGTCCAGAAACATGGATCCCCAGTAGGAACGCATATAGGCGCACAGGTCCCTGGCGAAGCCGCGTGACTCGGCAGCCCCGGCGCATATCTCGTGCTGGGCAAAATCGATGGAGATTGAGGCGCCATACGGCTCGCCGCACAGGAACAGGATGTCATCGCCAAAACCGGACAATAACGAAACAAAGCTGGCGCCGCTGCCTGTAGCCAGCAACTTGCCATCATTACGGGCATTGGCAATCTTCTGGTAATGGTTAAGGCGCAGCTCTTTGGCTCGTTTCCAGCAGTCCAGAGGTTTGGTTTTATATTGGGCAGGAGTGGTCATCGGAACACCTCACGAGTGAATTCACCCTCACCTACGCCTCTCCCGTCGAGAGAGAGGGAAATTATTACGCGTTTTCGCAACGAGGTATTAGAACTGTTCCAAAAACGTGGAAATCTGGTCCAGTCGGAAGACGGGGCCGTCCTGGCAGATATATTTTTCGCCTACATTGCACCGGGCGCATTTACCCAACCCGCACTTCATCTTGGCCTCCAGGGTGGTTACAATCTGCTGAGGAGCGAAACCCAGCGCTTTTAGCTCGACCAGGACAAAACGTATCATGATGGGCGGGCCGCAGATTATGGCGACAGAATTATCCGGTGAAAGCTGGAGTTCCTTTATCACAGCGGGAATCAGGGCTACCCGGCCTTTCCAGTTGGCATCCCCCCGGTCTACAGTGAGTTCCAACCTGGAATCAGGTTGCTTTGCCCAGTTTTCATACTCGTTTACAAATACTAAGTCAGATGGGGAACGTGCGCCAATAATAGTTGTCAGTTGGCCGTAGTGCTGGCGGTTGTCCAGGATGGTGCGGATAACCGGGCGAAGGGGAGCCATGCCGATACCGCCGCCGATAATAACGATATTTTTACCTTTGTAATCCTCCAGGGGGAAGTAGTTGCCAAAAGGCCCTCTCACGCCGACTATGGCCCCGGGTTCCAACTCGTGCAGGGCGTTGGTAACGGTTCCCACGCGGCGGATAGCGAATTCCAGGCTATCCTTTTGATAGGCAACCGAGGTTATGCCGAAGGGCGATTCCCCAACGCCAAAGGCAGAGACAAAGGCAAACTGCCCGGGATAGTAAACGAGGTTATTGCGGATAGCTTCGTCATCAAGCTCTAGCCGGAGCAATTTTACATCCGGGGTAAGCTCGATACTTTCCTTTAATCTGGCAGTAAAGGGTATGAAGGGATTAGGACGAACCGGCGCCAATTTTAGCTCCTGATTTCTGCATTGTGGTTATTATTTCGCGGATATCTATATTCACCGGGCATACGCGGACACAGCGGCCGCAGCCGGTGCAGCCAATCTTGCCCAACTGTTTGGGCATGTACAGGAATTTGTGATAGAAACGCTGCCTCAACCGGGCGCCCTTTGTAGGCCGGGGGGTATAGCCTCCGGCTATCTTCGTAAACCCTGCCGCCTGGCAGCTCTCCCATGTCCTGATCCGTTCCACCACGCCGCCCTTGCCGGTATAGTCGCGGATGTCGAAGCAGTAACAGGCCGGGCAGACATCGGCGCACATGTTGCAGTGGATACAGCGGTCAGCCACGCGGTTCCAGTAAGTATCATTAAATAACTTCGGGGCTATCTCCACCAACCCCTCTATCGGGATGCTGTTCACTGCCGGCGGCTGGGGCATTTCCACGTTGGACTCGGTTACCTTAACTGAGGCCAGAAGTTTCTGACCTTTGGGGGTAGTGGACTGGACAATGTATCCCTCTCCGGTCTCGATAAGCAGGACATCCAGTCCAGCCGTATCGAAGGGGCCGCTACCGAAGCTGGTGCAGAAGCATTCGGGACAGGCATGGCGGCAGGCCAGACCTACCAGGGTGGTCTTTTCTCGTTTCTCGGCGTAAAGAGTATCTGTAGGCTCGGCTAAAAAGGGCAAGTCCATCAGGGCTATGCCCTGGGCATCACAGGGGTGCAGGCCGAAGAGTACAGCCTCTTTCGCCATAGTTGTGGGGGTTATCACGGCTTTCCCGTCCGCTTTGGATACGGTAAACAACACCTCTGAGGGCGGGAAGAACCAGTCCTTGGCCGAGAGGTCGGTAGAACCCGAATCCATCACTATATCGGCAGCTTTTTCAACCGGACAGAACCGGGTGACACCCTCTTCCTTAACAGGAGCGACAAGGGTGCGCTCTTTCATTAAGCCTTCTAACCAGGCGAGTAAATCTGTTTTTTGAATAAATTTAACCATCAACCTATTCCCAGGTGCTCATCTTTCTTAAAAGTAGCGAAGGGGGGTATGGTAGAGGCGTCCATTCCCGGTTGGAACGCAAATTTATCCCCCACTTCTTTGGTTAACTCATCGTTAACCAGCATTAAAGGTATATTTACAGGACATACCCGCTGGCACTCGCCGCACTGTACACAACGCCCTGCCAGATGGAAGGCCCGAACCGTATTCCACATATGATTATCGGCCAGGGAGTGCCGGATACCCACCCATTGGGGGTCAAGTTGGTCAACGAAACATTCGGTACAGTAGCAGCCCGGGCAGGCCTGGCGGCAGGCATAGCAACGGATACAGTGGCTGAACTGCTCATTCCAAAAAGCACGCCTTTCGGCAGGGGGTTTCGCCTGAAGCTCAGCTACTCTGGGGTTTATCGAAGCTGCCGGCTCTTTTTCAGCTACCAGCTCCCCGACGAGGAAATCGTAGATGGGTGGGTTGTGCTGGGGGCAGGTGGTGCACCGTTCCTGTGCCGGCCCTACTTTGTTCCAAGAACATTCAGCCATCCCGGAGCAGACTACACCTATGATATAGATTTTCTCCCGCTTTATCTGTTGTTCCTGAATCAACATGTTGATAGAGCGCACATCGCAGGGTTTGGCTACTATAGCTGTGGTCTTATCCTTCCAGTTGAGGAGGAACTTGGCCAGATTGTGTACACAGGTCTGGTCGTAGATAAAGCGCTCCGTCTCCTCTGGTGTGAAGACGAAAAGGGGGCGGGCTGTTTTGCCATCGGTGGCCCGCTCGAACCCCATGACGCACTCCACCTTTTTAGAGGCGAGAAGCTCTCGAGCTTTTTCTTTAATTATCTGTCCGAAATCCATATTATTTCCTGAAAATAGATAATAATTTCCTCTCCCTTGAGGGGAGAGGACTAAGGTGAGGGTGAATTCCACCCCACCCTGAGATACTTCGCTACGCTCCAGAATTACAAATTAATTCCGCGGGCCTAACTGTTTAAGGTCATTGGTAAACTCGGTTACGACCTGGGTAAACTTTTTGCCCTCGGTAGCTGAGACCCATTCCAGCTTGAACCGCTTGTCCTCTATCCCCAGATAGTCCAGGAAAGGACGCAGCAGGGCGAAACGCCTTCGGGTGTGATAGTTTCCCTCGCTGTAGTGGCAATCTCCGGGATGGCAACCTGCTACCAGCACTCCGTCGGCGCCCATCTCAAAAGCCTTTATCACCAGGAGCGGGTCAACACGCCCGGAGCAGGGCACCCG
>ORJL010315721.1_pt1 | contig 18454 bp, 11 predicted proteins | sample 1779941 | NCBI WGS metagenome assembly ORJL01 (sample SAMEA104232317, study PRJEB22302) | groundwater metagenome | biome: forest; feature: aquifer; material: groundwater | place: USA | collected 2011-08-07 | depth 5.8 m | reverse complement strand
CGGGGATTATTCGCGCTGTTAAAGAGCGATTCTCGGACGGAGCAATCCTGAAAACCACTAACTGGAGAGCTGGATGCCCGAAACGGGCCTGTCCGGTTCGGAGGGAGGGGGAGCGTTCAATCCGCTCTCCCTACCCCTATCCATCGCACGTAGCAGCGGACGTCAGTCCGCTCAAACTCCGTCTCCTGCGGACGATGCTCGACTCAGGCCGAGGAGCCGCAATCCCGTTCGCTCACGGGGCGGCCGCGATCCAGCCAGGCATGCCAGACCACGCAGGCGCAGGTGACGATGATCCCAGACCAGGCGATGGTGCTGAGCGCATCGCGATGCGGGTGTCGAACTGCAGGATGTCCCACCGCTGGAGAATCGTGCTCCAGGTGACAGGAACAGGCCGACCCTCACCCCAAAAGCGATCAGCTTCGTTTTCGTCACTACTTGCCACTCGTTATCTTCCAGGTCAATCGGAGCAGCCGCGGGCATACCAAGGTTCGAGTCCTCGCGTGCTTCTATGCTCGTCACAAAACGGTTGGAAGTAAATCAAGCTGGAAAAGGCGAAAGGATGGTGCAGTATCCAGGAAAAGTCAGATCATCTCGGAACACCGACTATGCTTAAGTACCTCACCCGCACGCTCCTTCTCATTTGGGCAGTCGAGGCTTGCCCGGCTGCCGAACCCTTGCTCACGCACACGGATGTCTTTACGTCCGGGCAGGAGGGTTACCACACGTATCGCATTCCGGCAATTGAGGCCTCACCGGACGGCTCCTTGATCGCATTTGCGGAGGCCCGGAAGTACAACGCGGATGATCCGGGGTTCGGAAAACAAGATATCGACCTAGTCTGCCGGCGCAGTACCAACAATGGTGCGACGTGGTCCCCGATGAAGGTTCTGGAGGACCCGGGCGAACTCTGGTCCGCAGCCAATCCAGCGACCGCGGTCGATCGGGCCAAGGGCAGGGTGTGGGTGTTCTATCTGCGGTCTCGCCCAGGGCGAAGCACCGACACCGCCCGTCCTCTAACTGACGACATGCAAACCCTGGCCCGATGGAGCGACAACAACGGTCTGAGTTGGTCCGAGCCGATCGATCTGACTGCCGTGGCACGTGACATGAAGGACCCAAACTGGCGCGCCAGCGTGGCGGGCCCGGGCGGTGCGATCCAGACCCGAAAGGGGCGTCTCCTGGTCCCCATGTGGAAAGCGCCCTCCGCGGTGTTTGCCATTTTCTCGGACGATCACGGGGCCAGTTGGCAGCGGGGCCAATTCGTCCCTGGCAACATCGGCGGTGATGAGACCCAACTTGTCGAACTCGGTGACGGCCGGATTCTTATGGATATCCGCCAAAACTCCGGTTCGCACCGGTGGTTTGCCGAAAGTACGGATGCTGGAAAGACCTGGTCCGAGGCGCGTCCCGGTCTTGCGGTGACCCCGGTTGCGTGCGCGATCGAGCGTTTAACGGTCACCGTTGCGGGGAATCCGGTGAATCGCATTCTCTGGACTGGACCCAAAGGTCCCGAGCGCCGCCGATTGGTCATCCGAGTGAGCCATGACGACGGCAAGACGTTCACGACCGAGCGCTCGATCTCGGACGATTACGCCGCCTACTCCGATCTTGCCGTCCTCAAAGATCAGACTGTGGGTGTCCTGTGGGAGCGGGGCGTTTCTCGCGGCTACGAATTCATTACTTTTACCAGGCTCAACGCTGAGTTTCTTGAGTCCCGATAGAAAGCCACCCATGAAATCATCAACCTACCTCTTCGTCTGCGCATGCGCCGTGCTAACGCTGGCTTCTCACGCTGCCAGTCCGGAGCGGACGGCTTCCGTGACCCGTTTCCAGAACTCGTGTCGCGAGATGGGGCTACCGACGAGCAACATGCTGGTTGGCTTCGCCACCTCGATGGAGAAGATCCTACCGCGGGAGGTGCCTTTTGACGTGAAGCCTGCCAGGACGATTGAAGTCACTCTCGCGCGGAACGAGAAGGAGAGCCTCCAAGTGGCGGTGATGCCTGTCGCGGACGCGCTTCGTAACGTGTCGATAGGCGTGAGCGACCTAACATCCGCCAACGGCGGCGTGTTGGCGCGTACCAACATCAACTGCGACGTCGTCGGCTATCTGGAGACTAAGAAGCGCCCGCCTTACAAAGTGTCGCACGTGGGTTGGTGGCCTGACCCGATTTTGGATTTTCTCGGCCCGGTGAACATCGCGGCGGGCGATCTGCAAACTTTCTGGGTCCGTATTCGCGCCCCCAAGGAACAGCACCCCGGGGTCTATCACGGCACATTAACGGTCCGCGCCGAGGGCATCGAGCCACTGATCTTCCGTCTCTCCGTTCGCGTGTTCTCATTCGCTCTGCCCGACCACAGTCCGCTGCCGTTGGCGATCACCTTCTTCGAGCAGATCGAGCAGATGGGTGGCCAAGCCAACTGGTCAAAGCGCAAGTTCAACTACGCCGATTTTCTTGCGGACTACTATATCAACTACGACAGTTTGTACAGGGCGGAGCCGCCGGACTTCGAGATCGTGAAGCGCCTTCACGATCGCGGGCGGTTAGTCGCCTTCAACCTCGGCAACGTTTTCAACGATGGCGCGCCAACGAATAGCTTCGACCAGGCTCTGAGTAACACCGTCGCGCGGCTCCAGGTGGCTTACGACAAGGCCAAGGAGTTGGGCGTGCTGGACCACGCCTACATCTATGGCTTCGACGAACGAGGGCAGGAACAGTTTTCCTCATTGGAGAAGTGCGCGCAGGGACTCCGCAAGGCGTTCCCTGAAGTGTTGCTCATGACGACGAGCTACGACCAAAGCTACGGCCTGGAGTCGGTGGTGAAGACCATCGATGCCTGGTGCCCGCTTACGCCAGTCTTCAAGCCGGAGCAAGCTGTAAAGGCGCGTGAAGCGGGCCGGCGTGTCTGGTGGTATATCTGCTGCGGTCCGCAGAATCCGCCCGCGAATATGTTTGTGGAATACGCTGCCATCGAGGGCCGGCTGCTCATGGGCGCGATGACAGCGAAGCAGCGGCCTGACGGTTTCCTCTATTACTCGTTGACGATCTGGAACCAGAACAAACCGATCGAGACAGGGCCGTTTACGGACTGGAATCCGGTGAGCTGGACGACGTTTCACGGGGACGGCTCGTGGTTCTGCTCGGGCCCAGGCGGCAAGCCGGTGCCGACCATCCGTCTCGAGAATTTCCGCGACGGCTTGGAGGACTTCGCCTACGCATGCATCCTCGAGGAAAGCATCCGCCGGCAGGAAGCCAAAGGTAACTCGCTTTCGACGCAGGAGACACAGTGGCTAGCCGAAGCAAAGTCGGCGTTGGCGGTGCCTGAGGTGCTGGTCAAGACGATGAGCGAGTATTCTCGCGATTCAGCAGCCCTGTACTCATGGCGCAACCGCATCGGTGATCTAATCGACCGTTCAGGCATGACGGAGGTGAACCCCTGGGGAAGCAACTTCGGCGTCCGGGGTTTTAGCGGCAGCGGGAAGTAGTGGCGGGCTGACCGCCCTTTGGGTCTGAAGCAAGGTAAACAGCGGGGTGCCTTACCGAGCCGGGCGGCTGGACTTTGCGGCCAGCACGGTCCGGATGGCTTGAAGAACCTCTTTGCTCTCACGAATGCCTTCCCAGTTGTAGATGCACAGGTAGCGGCATCGCGGTTGGCCAAGGGTGGCCTCCAACGCTTGGCGCCACGGCTCCACCTCGCGCGGGCCGTCATAAAGCCACTCAACCGCCGCCCAGTAAGGAGCATCGCTCCGCTTTAGACCTTGCTGGACGCCGAGGTCCCGGCTTGGGTCGGCGGCGTGCCGATAGAAGCTCCAGCCGGGACAACTGAACCGGTTTATCGCCGCCCCGTAAAGTGCCTCACCGTCCTTCCAGCCGGCCCCGTGCGTGAAAAGCTTGTCGCGGGGCAAGCCCAACCGGGCGGCTTCTCGCGAGAGATCATCGAGATGTCGGCGCGCTACCTCGGCCAAGTCGGCTTCGGTGATCTTCCCTTCGCTACGAATACCGGACGTCTTCAGGGCGGCGTAGCCGATCTGAGCCACGCCGCGCGATGGGAGTTCGGTGGCGTTCAGGCCGGTAGTCGGGTCTTCACTTGCGGGTCGATCCAGCAGGGCGTTCCCATTCGGATAGTACCACGCGTTCACGCCAATGGACGATTCCCAGCCCACTTTCAGGCCAATGAACAGGTATTTCTTCTCCGGCGGCAGCTCTTTCCACCACTCCACCACGATGGGTACCAAAACGGCCATTTCCTCGTGGCACGCCTTGCGGTAGCTGGGGCTCATGAGATTCGGGGGCGGCAGCACGCGAATCTGGCGTCCCCAGTTACGCCACGCGATCTTGGTAGCCGCCTCGGGCGACCAGTCGGTCCATTCGACGTTGAGTTGGTTCGAGGAGGAGCAGCCGGGCTGGGTTGCATCCCACCAATTCCACAAGTCGGGCCGTGCGCCCCACCAGCTTTCGCCGTCGAGCTGAACCACCACCGGCATATCCTTCTCCCTCGAGAGGCGAAGAAAATGGCGCAGGTCCTCGACGGTCTTGGCTCGTGGTTGGTGCAGGTAAGAGAAGAAGGCGGCGACTCCAACATGAACTCTCAAGTCGCGAGCGGGATTGAACTCTTTGCCGATCTGCTCAAACACCGCCGCTGTGGCGCCTCCGCTCAGGTTGAGTACGATAAACTGCTCCGGCTCGGCCCTTGCGACGCCGAGCAAAGCGAACAACAGCAAGGCTGAGAACTGCGTCTTCATCTGCCAGGCAGCCTGGCAGACCAGGCCCAACCGCTCAACGGCCAAGTTGACATGCCTGGGCATTCACCTTGAAGGTCACCTCCTACCTGCTTAGCCTTGTCGCGGATTCTGAACATGAACTCGTTCACTCGAAGTCTTGTAACCGCGTTTTATTGCGCGTCGGCCGTAGCGCAAATCGCGGTCACCGATCTGTTGCCCCCCTCGATCCCCTGGAACGGTGCGAGCCGCTCGCTCGCGGTCGAGCCGAACGGTCCGTGGGCGACGCCCTGCGAGCAGAGCAAGCTGACGCGGACGCCACGCTACGCCGAGACCGTCGCGTGGCTCGAACGGCTCGCGAAGGCGGCTCCCGAGTTGCGACTCGTGTCGCTTGGAAAGAGCCCCGAAGGGCGTGACATCTGGATGGTCATCGCGTCGAAGGAACGCGCGTTTACGCCCGAGGCGATGCGCGCGACTGGCAAGCCGATCTTTCTCGCTCAAGCGGGCATCCATTCCGGCGAGATTGACGGCAAGGACGCCGGGATGATGCTCCTTCGCGACATGACGGTACGCGGGACAAAGAAGGCCCTGCTCGACGGCGCGAACTTCCTTTTCGTGCCGATCTTCAATGTGGATGGACATGAGCGATTCTCAGCGTTCTCGCGCATCAACCAGCGTGGCCCCGAGGAATCCGGCTGGCGTACGACGTCGATGAACCTGAATCTCAATCGCGATTATGCTAAACTGGACTCTCCGGAGATGCGGGCGATGGTGCGCGCCATTGATGCGTGGGGGCCCGATCTATACGCCGACCTCCATGTCACCGACGGCATCGACTACCAGTACGACGTGACGTGGGGGAACAACGGGACGAATGGCTACTCGCCCCGGAGCGCGCAGTGGCTCGATCGCACGCTGACGCCGGCGCTCGAGCGCGACTTGCGCGCGGCCGGGCATATCCCGGGTCGCTTGGTCTTTGCGGTCGATTCGCGCGACGTGGGGAAGGGCATCGCGGGATGGACCTCGTCGGCGCGGTTCTCGCACGGCTATGGCGATCTGCGACACGTCCCGGCGATCCTCGTCGAGAACCACTCGTTGAAACCCTACGACCAGCGCGTCCTTGGGATGGAGGTGTGGATGGAGACCGTGCTGAGGACGCTCGGTTCGGACGGCGCGACGCTACGCCAGGCGATCGCGGCGGACCGCGCTCTCCGCCCGGTGCGCGTGCCTCTTGCCTGGAAGTCGGACGAAGGAATACCGCCGCGCATCGATTTTCTTGCGATCGAATCGCTCCTCGTTGAGTCGGAGGTGGCGGGCGGGGCTGTGCCGCAGTGGACGGGTAAGCCGATCACAGTCAATGTCCCGTACCCGCAGGCGAACACGCCCGCGCTTACCGTGACGCGCCCCAAGGCCTACTGGGTACCGCCGCAATCGAGGGAGATTATCGAACGGCTCGCCATCCACGGCGTGCGGATGGAGCGCTTCGCCGAGCCTCGCGAGGTGGACGTGGAGATCTATCGCATCGTCGATCCAAAGCTCGCGCCCGTGCCGTCCGAGGGGCATGTGCCGGTGACCGCGACCTTCAAGAGCGAACGGTCGCGTCGAGTCTTTGCGCCGGGCGCCGTTCGTGTGCCTACCGACCAACCGCTCGGCGATCTCGTGGTCCTGCTTCTCGAGCCGCAATCGCCCGAGTCGTTCTTCCGGTGGGGCTTCTTTCTCGGTTGCCTTGAGGAGACTGAGTACGCCGAGGCTTACGTCGTCGAGCCGCTCGCGCGGAGGATGCTCGCCGAAAATGCGTCGCTGAGGGTGGAATTCGACAAAGCGCTTGCCGCCGATCCCGCGCTATCGAAGGACCCGTCCGCGCGACTCCTCTGGTTTTACCGGCGCAGCCCGTTTGCCGACGCCGCGTGGAACGTTTACCCAATCGCGCGGGAGTGACGCCATCTGTGTACGGCCCCGAAAGCGCGTTGATCGAGGCTTTGCTCATTGCTGTGGGTGGACGAGAGGCGAGAGGCTCAGAAGTCTTCCAAGCGGGTGTCTCGCTCGTCCACGTCCCTGCTGTTCCTGCTGGACAGCGACCGGCGATCGCGGCACATTTCTTCGGTAAAACCTGGCGCGATTGGTGTCTGGGTAGAGGGTTGTTCGCTTTCGGTTTATGTCTTGGAGAAGATTCAAGATTGCGTCTCTCGTTTGTTCCGGTGTGCTACTCGCGGCTTTGACCGTAATTGTCTGTCTGTGTTCCCCGAGGCCGCTCGCGGGGCGGGTGGACCAGATCCTGAGGCAAGCCATGATGCCTGGCAATAAGTGGGAGGCGTGTATGGACGAATTGTGGGCGCTGGGACCGGACGTCATTCCATGCCTTGCAGCAGAGGCCCGGCGTCGGGATTCGCCCCTGTCGAAGAGCTATCTCGGCCTATGGTGGAAGTTACCTCCAGTTCTGCGGCGCTACTTGCCAGAACGCATCGACCGGGTCGAGTTGCGGCGGACGGCTATGCGCGCCATCGCCGAATTCGGTCCACTGGCTGCGCGCCGAGCCGCCCCTCAGGTCATCGCCGGGTTAGGCGAAGGCGATGATCAGTCCAGGCATCATGCGCAGCAGTGCGTCAGGTGGTTGTTGCCTGCATCGGTGTCGGCGCTGGGCACTCTCGAGCGCGGGCTATCGGGCGCAAGCACCGATGGCTCGATCTCGCGATCGTTATCTGTTCTGAAGAGCCTGGATGGCTCGGTTCTGGCCAAAATGCCGCGAGTAGTTCCGTTGCTGACGAACCATTTACGAGATGCTGGTCATGTTTACGGCGCGGCTCTCGTTCTCAGTCGCTTTGGGTCGAACGCGCAGGCCGCTCTCCCCGCCCTTGTTCAGACTCTGGACATGGGGGCAGCCGGCGTCTTTACGGACACCGAAACCGCACGCACGCAGCTCGCAGCGGCGTATTCCGATCCCCTCGGGCGGCACATGGCGGAAGTTCAGGAGGATGACAAACAGATGAACCACAACCGCGCCATGGCAGCTTTGGCCTTAGGACGAATCGGCACGGCGACTCCCGAAGTGCGGGCGGCGCTGGTGCGGGGCTGGAATGCCCCGGATGCCTGGGTGCGCAGGAATGCCGCTGAAGCCGTCGCTCTCCTGGGGTCGTCCATGACCAACGATTTGCCCGGACTGTTGGCCGGGCTGATGGATCACGACAACGCGGCTCTCGATAAGAAGCTGCTGGCGATCGGGAAAATTGGCCCAGAAGCGCGGTGCGCTTTGGTTACTTTGCGGAAGCTGACGCAAGCAAGCCGGCTACGATCTCTGGTAGCGGACCCTGAGGCGGAGGTAGCCGGGTGGACCATCGAAGATCTGGCTCTCTCAGCCAAAATGGCTATCGGCCGGATCGATCCTCAAGAAGCCCGGCCTTTCTTGCCCGATATCGTGAAGAAAATCGGTTATTGGTGGGAATCAGTGGAATTCCTGGTCGAGCTGTGCCCCTTGTCCAACGACGTGGTACGCGCTGTCGAACCCCGGTTGGGACAGACGGAGACCCATTGGCAATCGATTGCGGCCTACATCATCCTCTGTCACGACAACAGGCATGCCAAAGCGTTGGAGGTGCTCCGGCAGAATGAGAGCGCTGGAGAGCTAAACGAGAGGCTTCTGGCTGGTCGGCTGCTCTTTCAATCGCTGGGGGAAACCAACGGAATGTGCTCGCTAATCGCCGAGGCAGTTAAGGCGCCGGAATCATTCATCGGCCAATCGGCTTGTCAAATCGCCGAAGAACTGGGCGTCGCGGCGCTGCCGGCGTTGCCCGCGTTCAAGGTGGCTTTGTGGCACAAAGACAGATTCGTCCGAGAGCGGGCTGGGATGCTCGTGATCAAACTGGCTCCGGAGGAAATTCCGGTCAATGAAGCCAAATGACAACCGCTCAGATAATGAACCTCGGATCGTAGATGGGACCGAGGCCGTGCTTGCGTAGCAGTTCGACGAATCGGGCCAGGCTGCGCTTCTCGTCGGAGCCCAAGTGATAGTGGATGTGCCAGGTGAGGTAGTCTCGGCGAAAGTCGTAGTCGTAATCAGTTCGGCTCTGGATGATGGAGTCGAGGGTTTCGATGCCGAAGTCGCGGACTTCGCGGAGCTGGCGGCGGAGCGGTTCGGTTTCCAGATCGCGGCGCAGCGCCCAGACGGCATAAACGAACGGCATGCGGGTCAGCTCGTACCAGGCGGCACCCAAGTCCCAGATTTGGTGCACGTGGTTGGCGCGGAGGAAATCGAGCGCGGGATCGCCGATAATGAGAACCGCGTCGAGGGCCGGCGCGCCCGCGTAGTCCGGCAGAGGAACGAAGTCGGGATGCAGACCCTGTTCGGCGAGGAGCACCCGGAGGAGGCTTACGCTCGTTATGGACGCGGGATCGCAGTGGACCACTGTCAGGTCCGCCAGTGGGGTTCGGTGCGCGAGGAATACGCTCTGGACCTCACCCAGAGCGGCAATGGCGATGCCATCGAGGATGTCGTATCGATCGCAAAAAAGGACCTCGCTCACGCTGACCAGGGCGGCGTCGAGCCGGTCGGCGCGGAGCAGTTCAGCCAACTGGGACGGGGTCGTGAAGGTGACCTGGCTCTCGATGCCGCGCGTGAGCGGGACGGCGTTGAGATAGGGCACCGAGCCAACCTTGAAAGGGGCGAGGGCGGTTTCGAGGTCCGTTTCGCGTTGGAGATGCAGGGCGCGTCGCTCCCGATCGAACCGATGCGCAAGTTCCTCCGGCGTCTCGGCGGGGAGAAGGCGCAGCTTGGGGAGGGCTTGTTCCTGTGAGTTCACGACTCAGGCTGACGCCAGGTTGCCCTCGAGAACGGTCGAGTGCTGTCCGTCGGTTGGACGCTCCGGAGGCAGAGGACCATCCCAGACCTTGATGGGTTCATAGAAAGTGTTGCGCTGGACAGGAACGCGCCCGGCCTCTCGAATCGCCTTGAGCATGGCCGCCTCGGTTTGGAGCTGGGGTGAGGTGGCTCCCGCCATGTGGAAGATGTGTTCCTCGAGGATCGTTCCATGCAGGTCATCAGCGCCGTAGCTCAACGCAACCTGCGCCAGCTTGATCCCCATCCCGACCCAGTAGGCCGTGAGGTGGTCGAAGTTGTCCAGATAGATTCGGCTGACAGCGATGGTGCGAAGGGCATCGAAGCCGGTGGGAGGCTGGTGGACGGGGATCCGGTTGTTATCCGGTTGATAGGGCAGGGGTACGAAAGCGGTGAAACCGTGAGTCTCATCCTGCAGCTCGCGCAAGCGCCGGAGGTGATCAACGCGGTCCGCCAGGGACTCGACGTGTCCGAAGAGCATGGTGCAGGTGCTCCGTCCGCCCATCCGGTGCCAGGTTCGGTGGACGTCGAGCCATTCCTCGGCGGTCTCTTTGCCAAGTGCGATCGCCGAACGAACCTGAGGGGCGAAAATCTCGGCCCCGCCACCCGTGAGCGAGTCCAGGCCCGCCTCGCGCAAAGCGACGAGGGTATCGGGGACCGACTTCTTGGCAAGCCAGGCAAGATGAAGAACCTCGATGGCGGTGAAACATTTAAGCTGAAGCCGCGGGGCCAGGGCACGCAGGGCTCGCAGCATGTCCAGGTAGTAGCTGAACGGGAGGGACGGATGGAGTCCGCCGACGATGTGAAGTTCCGTGATGCCCAAGTCGATGGCCTCCCTGGCTTTGACGACCATTTCATCGACGCTAAGCTGAAAGCCATCCGTATCGCGCTTCTTGCGAGCGAAGGCGCAGAATTGGCAACTGAGGATGCAGTAATTGGAGTAGTTGAGGTAACGGTTGAGGATGTACGTAGCCCGATCGCCGTTTTTCCGCAGGCAGACGAGGTTGGCGATGGCGCCGAGGGCGTTGAGGTCCCTCGTTTCGAAGAGGCGCTGGGCCTCTGTGTCCGAAACGCGCTCGCCCGCGGCTACTTTGTCGAACAGGTCGCGCAGGTTGCTGTGCTGAATTAGCCAGTTCATCGAAAATTCTCGGCGGTCAGCCGAAAGGCGGGAAACACCACCTCGGCGACCGTCACCACCAGGAAGATCACGCTGATCAGCGCGTTCAAACGAAAAAACGCCACGTTGATCCATTTCAGGCTTCGCTTGCGCGCGAGCCAATGCTCGATCACCAGGCATGCAAGGATGACGACCAAGCCCACCAAGTATGCCACGCGGAACCGCGAAAGCAACCCGAACACTCCCAGCAGCACCCAGGTGACCAGATGGGCCAGGAAGGAGGCTTTGAGGGCGTTTTCGACTCCCCAGCGCACCACGATGGAGTGGAGGCCGTGGGCGCGGTCGAACTCATAGTCCTGGATGGCGTAAATGATGTCGAAGCCGACGAGCCAGAACACCACCGCCACCGCCAGCAGGAGGGGCAGCAGAGCGCTATGGGTCAGGAGCAAGTATCCATCGCGCATGGGAAACAGATCAAAACTGCCCTTTACCGCGATCCATGCTCCAAGCGGGGCGAGGGCGAGGGCGAGGCCAAGGAAGATGTGCGTGAAGTCGGTGAAGCGCTTCGTGAGGGAGTAGAAACAGACCACGATCAGGGCGACGGGGGAGAGGTAGAAACAGAGAGGGTTGATGAGCCAGCTCGCTCCGACCAACCCGGCGGCGCTGAGCAGGCAGAGGGCGCTGGCGCTGCCGAGGGAGATCCGACCCGCGGGCAGGTGCCGGGCGGCGGTACGGGGGTTCTGGGCGTCAAAGTGGCGATCGACGATCCGATTGAACGCCATAGCGCAGGTTCGGGCGCAGACCATGGAAATGAGGATCAGGAGGAAGGCACGCCAACCCGGCCATCCATGGTTGTCGCGCGCGGCGACAGCCATGGCGGCGATGGCGAACGGGAGGGCGAAGACGGTGTGGGAGAACCTGACGAACGAGCCCCACTGGTGGATTAGCGAAAACAGGGAGAACATTGATGAGTGATCAGCGCGTGCCGGATCGACTACTCGGGTTCCTCGTGCCACCGGGGAGCCAGGGAGTGTTCGATCCCCAGGTGATCCAGGACGCGGGCGACGACGGTGTCGGCCACTTGCTCGATGGTTTCCGGACGGGTGTAGAAGGAAGGGTTGGCGGGGAGGATGGTCGCTCCCGCCAACAGGAGCAGTTCCAGGTTTCGAATGTGGACCAGATTGAGCGGAGTCTCGCGGGGCACGAGAATCAGGCGCCTGCGCTCCTTGAGCATGACGTCGGCGGCGCGCAGGATGAGGTCCTCGCTCAACCCGTGGGCGATTCGCCCGATCGTTCCCATGGTGCACGGGATGATGACCATGGCATCGAACGCGTTTGACCCGCTGGCGAACGGGGCGTTCATCGTCTTGAAACTATGGGAGACGGTCCCCTCGGGCAAGCGCAGCCCGCTGGACAGTTCGCCAGCAATGACCTGCGGCGCGTAGCGACTCAGGACCAGGTGAATCTCGTGCCGTCGGGCGTCAAGATTGTCCAGCAATCGCTGCGCGTAAAGCGCTCCAGTAGCGCCGGTGACGGCAACCACAATTCTCATCGGCACTTCCCTAGCGACAATTCCCGAACAAGGCGATCAAAACCGCTTCCCCCGAGCCCCCCGATCCGTTATGAACGATCACCGGATGTCAGCCCCGTCAGGGGGCGGCATGCCTGCCGATCTCCGTGCGGCCACAACCAGTAACCATGTCGCCCCTGCGGGGCTGGGGCCGAGGGGACGTGCCTCCTTCTATAACCATACCTCCCCTAGCGGGGCTGGCCTTGGCAGGGAGACATCTGCGCCTTGGCATAACGCCGATCATCCAAGCGTGATCGCGCTTATCCTGCCTTCAGAGACAGGATGCGGCTTCGGACTCTCTCAGCGGACCCGAGACCAGCCCTGCCCGCGGGAGTCGGCTTTCTTCGCAACAAAACGGCCACGCGCACTTTCCTTCAAAAGCGCGCGCGGCATCTGATGTTAGAGAGGGGGATTAAGGGGTGCCTCTCGCTCTGCCCCAGGGTTTAGCCCCGCCCGGATTCGTCCACCACCAGGAAGTGGCTGCCGCCGTCGCGCCATACCCGCAGGAGGGTGGTCTTATCAGCGCCTTTCTCAGTGAGCTTGACGGCATCCTGCGCGCCGCGGACTGGATGGCGGTTGATTTCCTGGATGACATCACCGGGCTGCAATCCTGCTTCGCGCGCCGCTGAATCCGGCTCAACATCGGTCACCACAGCCCCTTGAAGAGTCTCGGGTAACTCGAACTCCCGCCGAGTCTTGCCGTCCAGATCGGCCACCCCGACCCCGTTGAGGGTGCCGGTATCCTCCGTTGCGTTGGAGTCTGATTTGGCTAGTTTTTCGGCGTCAGGCAGTTCTTTGAGGGTTGCCTGGAGATTCTTGACCGAGCCGTCCCGGAGCACTTTGAGCGCAACTTTCTGACCTGGCTTGACCGCCGCCACTTGGAGTTTGAAGTTGCGGCTGTCGCGGACCGCCTTGCCGTTGAACTCGGTCACGACATCGCCACTTTGGACGCCGGCTTTCTCGGCGGGACCCTTGGGGGTGACATCTCCGACCAAGGCGCCGGTCCTGTCCTTGAGGTTGAACTGCTTGGCCAGGGCTGGCGTGACATCTTGGATCATGACACCGAGATAACCGCGCGCCACGCGGCCATCCGCGACCAGGCTCTCCATGACGCTGCGGGCCAGGTTAGTGGGGACGGCGAAGCCAATTCCCTGATTCCCGCCTGTCCTGCTCAGGATCGCGGTGTTGATTCCGATGAGCCGTCCATCGGCATCGACCAACGCTCCGCCCGAGTTGCCGGGGTTGATGGCGGCGTCGGTCTGGATGAAGTCCTCGTAGTCGAGACCCATGTTAGCGCGGCCTTTAGCGCTGACCATGCCCATCGTGACCGTCTGGCCGATGCCAAACGGGTTGCCAACGGCCAGGACCAGGTCGCCAACCTCGATCTTGTCGCTGTCCGCCATGTTGATGTGGGGTAGGTCATCGGCGTTGATCTTCAAAACCGCGATGTCCGACTTGGCGTCTTTGCCGATGACCTTGCCGGTGAACTCACGCCCATCCTGGAGCGCCACCTTCACTTCATCTGCCCCGTCCACGACATGGTTGTTGGTGAGGATGTAGCCGTCCTTGGTGACGATGACTCCGGAGCCGACGCCGTGCTCGCGTGGAGCATGGGACCGCGCGTTGGGATTACGCGAGGGTGCGCCCTGACCGAAGAACCGGCGCAAGAACATGTCCGGCCCTTCGTCTCCCTCGCCGAGCGAGGGGCCCTTGGCTTTGGTCGATGTGAAGACTTTAACCACGCTCGGGGCCACCTTTTTCACCACTGGGGCAAAGGTTCTGGGCGTCCTCCCCTCGTTTGTCAGCGGACTTTCGTCCACGGTGAGATGAATGGGCGCTGTCTTCGCGGTTTCAGGAGACTCCGCCAGATGCTTCAATGCCATCGAGGAGCCCGCGACCGCCATGCCACCGCCCAAGACCAACATCGGCAACCAGTTGACTGCCTTTTTCAATGTCGCTTTCATATCTGATTCTTTCGTTTATCCGTTCCACGAGTTTGTGTGTTCGATTTCTGAAGTCATTGACCCTGGAGCGATGACAGGGATGTTTCCCGAACATTACAGTTTTGTAATCTGCAGGCGTGCCACGTTACGGTCCGGCCGAGACCGCCCGATAGAAGCGCGCTCCAACGTCGGCAGGACTCGGGTCGGTGAACGTGACTGTTCCATCGGAGGCGGTCACATCGCCGATGGGCAGCCAGGGACTGCGTAGATCCGAACACGCCTCAATGGTGTAATGTGCCTCGGCGGAGCCGGTGATGGTGAGCTGGAACTTCCCGTTGCTCAGTTGCCCCTGGCACTCGGGTCTGAGCCGCACGATGAACGCGTGGATTTGACCGTTAGTCGCCGACCCATACCCGGCCACCACACCCCAGTTGTTGACGCTGAGACCCTCCCCTCCGGGAAGTCCGAGTGAGATCACCGTCCCTTCCGCTCCGATTCGCCAGGCGACGGCCTGCTGAGTTCCACTGTCATCGGAGCTCAGGCCGACGATGTCACCCACGTCGTTCATGCCGTCGGCATAATTCGGGCCTTTGGCCGGATTCGCGAGGGTTGCCAGCACGGTGACCTGCCCCGTCGATCCCGGCCCATCACCCGGCTTCCAAACGGCCGGGATAGACTTCGTGAAAGTGCTCCCATCTGTCGGAACAACCCACCCCGCACCCAGTCCGGCCTCGTTGGAAGCATCCGCGTAGAAGAACGGGAACCCGGCCGGCGTCTCGATCGTTTGCATCCGCCATCCCTTCCCGTCGGGGAGCGGCTCCCATCGCAGTCCCTTTGGCTGGTTATACATATCGTAACCGCCGATAATCTGGCCGGCGTTGTTGATCGCAAAAGCGCTCGTGTTCAAGTCGTCAGCAAGCTTGGTAAGTTCCCACCCGTTCCCTTTGGGAATCCAGGCGACGGCGACCGTATCCGGCCCCCAGAAGCTGCTAGCGCCGGCCCAACCGACAATGACGCCGCGGTCGTTGACACCCATGGCGGCACTCGATGTGCCGGGTTCAAGCGTTCCGAGGTCCACCATTCCCCCGTCCCTCGTCCAGGCGAACGCGTGAAGGGGACCGGCAGCGGTGTGCGCATGCCCCACGACCAGGCCCTGGTTGTTGATGGCCATGCCTATAACCGTGAAATCCATGGCCTTTTCCTCTCCACCAAGCGTCCCCAGGTCAATGACCTGAAACGCTGCTGAACCCTTCGTGGCAACCAGGAGAGGGTGCGCGTTGCCTTGCGCATTGTCGCCCATGCCGACGACGTCCCCGGCATCATTGACATACCAGGCCATGCTCCAGCTACCGCCTGGGAGGGTCCCGAGGTCCGTTTGTCCCCAGCTTCCAGCGATCGCGTGGTGGCAGCTCGTTTTGTGATGAGGTTTTGTTTCATGTCTTCTTTTTTCAGGCGTTGGTGCGCCTGAGTCTTGTTTTTGTTTAGTTCTTTTGCGCTTCACTGCCGACCATGGCAGCGAAATCTTTCCGGTTCGAGGCAACACTTCACCTGTGAAGGAGAGCAGGCTCCTTTTTTACGGGTGAAATTGTCGGGCGAGGCTAAGCCGTGTCAGGGTGGGGCTCGCATCCGAGGCACTGAAAGGGTAATAGAATTGCCTGGCGAAATTCTCATTTGTTCTCCGGGGTAGCCTTGGCCGCGTCTTGTTCCTGGGCCCGGTTTCGTTCGTTCCGCAGCTTTTCGATCCGCTTGGCAGCTTCCTCTTCCTCCTGTTGCCAATTGGCGACGTCTTCCGGCGAGGCTGCCTCCCAAATCTTGATGGTCTGATCGTCGCTGCCGGTGATGATTTGGCGTCCGTTGGTGGAAAAGCCGACCGAGGTCACGCCGTCGGTATGTCCCGCGAACGTGAGCAACTCGCGGCCGGTGGCGACTTCCCAAAGCTTGGCCGTGCCGTCCTGGCACCCCGTAAGCAAGCGGCGACCATCGGGCGAGAATGCCATGGCGAAGCCGTACACACGATGCCCGGTGAGTTCGTGGAGCAGTCGCCTGCTGGAGACGTCCCAGATCCTTGTCTTGCGAGGCCAGATCCCGGCGGCGATGCGCTGACTGTCGGGCGACCAGGCTACGCTCAAGACGCCTGCGGAATCGTCCAACGGGCGCGCGGGCTGACCCGTCGCCGCCTCCCAGAGGGTCAATCGATCACCCACATTGCCGGCAATCCACTTCCCATCCGGCGAGTACGCCTTCACGCCGGAATTGGGGCCAAAGTCGAACTCTTGTACGAGCTGCCGGCTGGAAAGACGCCAAACGCGGGCGATCTGGTTGCTCGTCGCAATCAACCGCCGGCTGTCCGGTGAAAACGCAACCGTCGGCACGGTCGCCAGATCGGCTCCGGTGCGTCCTGCGCGAGGACGCCGGATGGCCGGTGGAAACGCAATCGTCGGCACGACTCCGGCCGGTCCGGGCAGTACCAGCAACTCCCGCCCGTCCCGAGCATCCCAGACTCTCGCCGTGGAATCGAAGCTCGTGGTGGCGATGAACTTGAGATCGGGGGAAGCAATCACCTTGGAGATCTCGTCTGTGTGTCCGCGCAAGACGCAGCGTTCGGCCGCGGTGCTGAAATCCATGACCTTGACGCTGAAGTCGGGAGCGGCGGCCACCACCAAACCGTTCTCCGAGTTGGCGCCAAGAAAAGCGGCTGGGCCGTGGGCAAGGCCTTCAAACGCTCGCGGTGACGACATCTCATCCTCTGGCCAGAGGATGACCGGGAGAATTCGGGGGCCTGCGATGTTCTCGACCGACCACCAGGTCGCCTCGCCATTCTCGCTGCCGGTCAGAATGTGCCGCCCGTCCCGGGCAACGGCCATGCGCGCGATTCCGGGGCTTTGGCACTTCGGGAGCGGCGCCAGCTCCTTGCCTGTCGCCGCGTCCCAGACCTTGACCTGCTGATCGAGGCCGGTCGTGTAGATACGGTCACCTCGCGGAGAGAACGCCGCGCCAAAAACCCAGCTCAGATGCCCCTTCAGCGTATGCGTCACGTCGCCGGTCGCCACGTCCCAAACCTTGGCGACGCGGGCGTAATCGTGGGAGGTGACCACGCGGGTTCCGTCCGGGCTGAAGTCGGCGGCCCAGATTCTGCCGCCACGCCCCTCGAACCGTCGGAGGAGCGCTCCGGTTTCCGCGTCCCAAATCCGGGCTGAGCCATCCGCATCGCCCGCCAGCACTCGCCGGCCGTCAGGCGAGAAACTAATGGAGAAGCTCGCAATGCCCTCCGGGCGCGCAGGGCTGTTACGCAGCTCTTTGAGCGGAACGCCGGTGGCGGCATCGACGATGATGCTGGCTTCGCCTTGGTAGAAACCCATGACGATTCTCCCACCGTCCGGCGAGAAGGCCACGCACCACACATTCTTATCGAAGGAATTGGTGATGGTGAGCAGCTCGCGGTCATGCGCCAAATGCCACACGATCACCTTCTTGTCGCCGGCTACGGCCAATCGGCCGCCATCGCGCGTGAAGGCCGCCATCCGAGCCTGCTGGAACACGAAGGTGCGCACTTCCCGCCCCGTCGCAACCTCCCAAAGCTTCGCGTTTCCGTCCATGCTGGCGGTGACGACTGATTTTGAATCCGGGGAGATGGCCACGCCTCGTAGCGCGCCGAAATGTCCCCGAAACGTCTTCTGGGCACGGTGCAGTTCGCGCTGCAAGTAATACCATTCGAAGCCTCGGCCCGGGTCGCGTCCCGCCCCGGCCAACAGTTCGGGGAGCCGACCGATGTTTCCCTGGTCGTAGTCCGCCTGTGCCAGGTTCAGGTTCGCGATGTAGAGGTTGTGCAGAGCGTCTTGTTTGGCCTGTTGGGCCTGATCGCGAGCAGTGGCGGCTTGCAGGTGTTGCCTGGCCTCCTTCTGTTCAGCCTCGACGGCCCTTTGCCGGGCGAGCGAGGCACGCACTGCCAGCCAAGTGCTCACGAGCACGCCCAGCACAAGCACCAACGCGACGGCGCCAGCCGCTATCACCATCATCTTATTCCGACGCACGAACTTCCGCACTCGGTAAGCCGTGCTCGGCGGACGGGCTACCACCGGCTCGTTGGTCAAGTGCCGCTGGATGTCCATGGCCAGCCCGTTGGCTGTCTCGTATCGTCGCGTCCGATCCTTCTCCAAACACTTCATCACGATCCAGTCCAGGTCGCCACGCACCAGCCTGATGGTTTCCCTGATTCGTAGCAGCCGACGTGAGTCGGCTCTGACTTCTTCCTCTGTCGTCGGCTTTCCGGTGGGAGG
>ORJL010445217.1_pt1 | contig 18459 bp, 19 predicted proteins | sample 1779941 | NCBI WGS metagenome assembly ORJL01 (sample SAMEA104232317, study PRJEB22302) | groundwater metagenome | biome: forest; feature: aquifer; material: groundwater | place: USA | collected 2011-08-07 | depth 5.8 m | reverse complement strand
CGCTTCGCGAGGCCGAGGACGACCAGCTCGCCGGGGGCGACGACGAACGGGGGTGGCTCGCCTCGGAGCCAGCGGCCGGCGATTGCCGATGGCGAGCCGGCGGGCGCGGGGCGCAGGGCGCGGGGGGCCCCCCACGGCCGCGCCCCCCGCCGAGATGGTCCCTCCCGCGGGACGCGTGCTCCCCGAGGCATGGAAGGGGATCATCGCCGACGCCGATCACCCCGCCCGCGTGCGTGGCGGCCCCTTCTGGCTCGGCCCCTTCGTCGACGCAAAGGCCCCCTCCCTCGACATCCTGCTCGAGTGGGGCGCGGATGGGAACCGGCTGGTCATTTCGGCGGGGATCGACCGCGCGAAGCTCGCGACCTCCGTGGAGCCGGGCCTCGCCGTGGTCCTCGAGGTCGCGCTGAAGGGGGACGCCCGCGCCCTGCGCCTCGCGCCCGCCGGCTCGCCATCGGCAATCGCCGGCCGCTGGCTCCGAGGCGAGCCACCCCCGTTCGTCGTCGCCCCCGGCGAGCTGGTCGTCCTCGGCCTCGCGAAGCGCCTCCGCGTCCGCTCCTCCCTCCTTTTCTCCTACGCCATCGTCCCGGACCCGGCGGACCCAGGCCGCTCGTGGCTCCAGGCGCTGGTCCTCCGCCAGTCGACCCTTGCGAAGCTGAAGGGCGGCGCGACGAGGGTCTTCCCGTTCGAGGAGCTCTACCCCGGCGAGCCCGCCTCGCTCACTGCGGACCTCGAACTGGAAATCGTGGAGTGAGCGGCGGTCGGATCCGGAGAGGATCAAGTGACCGACGTTCCGCTCCGGAAATGATCAAGTGAGCGACGATTCGCTCCGGAGATGGGCAGGTGAACGACGTGTCGCTCCGGATGACACTTCTGCGGCCAGCGCCGAAGGCGCGGGAGAATGTAGCCAGGGCCGCAGGCCCTGGAGATCGTGCACGATGGGAGTTCGGAGCCCCGAAGGGGCGACAGAGAGGGCGCGTTCTGTCGCCCCTTCGGGGCTCCGTGTCGCGTTCAACGCCGATATTCCAGGGCCTGTCGGCCCTGGCTACATTCTGACGCCCCCTTCGGGGGCTTCGCGTGGGCTTCGCGTTCATTGTGCAGTCGCTCGGGGGCTTCGCATTCACGTCGTAGTTGCTTCTGGCGACAAGTCCCGCAGAACTCCGTAGAATTCCCTGTATGACCGCCTCCGAGGCCGCCTACTGGAACCTCGTCTCGCTCGCGAAGACCGACGGCGCGATCACCGCCGGCGAGCGGATGGCCCTCGATCGCTACCGCGTCGCGCTCAACCTCTCCACCGCGGCGGCGCAGGGGATCGAGGGCGAGCTGGGCCGCGTCCCCGGCGGGACGTTCCGCGTCGCCGGCTCTCCGCAGGACCGCATCTACATCCTCCGCATGATGGCGGTCGTCGCCTACTCCGACGGGGGCCTCTCGCCGCGCGAGCGCCAGCGCCTGGAGCGGGTCGCCGTGGCGCTCGGCGTCGGCCCGGCGCAGTTCGCCGACCTCCTCGTCTCCGCGGAGCGCGAGGCGCAGGGCCGCGGGCGCGACCGAGGCGCCCTCTACGCCATCCTCTTCGGCGTCGTCGCCTTCGCCCTCCTCATCCTGCTCGTCACCCACAAGGACCATCCGGCGACGGGCCCGGCGGCCGACCTCTCGAAGGAGCACGAGGAGCTGGCCGCCCTCCGCGCGATGGTCGACAAGATGACCCGCGAGCGCGCGGAGGAGGACGCCCGCCGCGTCCGCGAGACGCAGGAGGCGATGAAGAAGGCGGAGGCGGAGCTCGAGAAGCGCCTCTCCGATCTGGAGAAGCGCGCCTCGCAGCCGTCGGCCTCGCCGGACCTCGCGGGGGAGGTTGCCGCGCTCAAGGCGGACCTCGCGAAACGGCGCGAGCGGGGACAGGCGTTCAAGTCGATCCAGAAGCGATACGACGCAAGCGTCCTCCTGATCTTCATCCAGTACGACATGGTCAGGGGGACGGAGCGGGAGACGCTCCAGGGGTGCGGGACCGGGTTCTTCGTCACCCCCTCCGGCCACATCGCCACGAACAAGCACGTCCTGCAGCCGTGGAAGTTCATCCCCGACACCGTGAAGTACGTCGCGGACGGCTGGACCCCCGACCCGAAGTCGATGCTGATCGCCGCGTGGCGCGCGGGGAGCGACGCGCGCACCGAGGACGGGCTCCTCGACCTGACGACAGCCTTCAACACGCAGCACAAGTCGCTCATGATCGTGGGCCTCCCGCCGGACGAGATGGAGGAGCGCGAGGAGACGCTCAACGACGGCACGAAGCTCGTTGCGCAGTTCCACAAGCAGAGCGATGCGGACCTCGCGATCCTGAAGGCGAAGGTCGACGGTCCCATCCGCGCGGTTCCGCTCGCGAAGGACGCAAGCGCGATCGAGAAGCTCGACCCCGTGATGGTCCTCGGCTTCCCGACCGGCACGAGCGTCCTCGAGTCGAGGTGCGCGGAGACGTCCCCTTCGCTCGGGGAGGTGCGGAAGATCGAGGACACCGTCCTCGTCACCGCGGCGATCGTCCCCGGGAACAGCGGCGGGCCGCTCTTCGACCTCGACGGCGAGGCCGTCGGCGTCTCGACGCGGATCTTCGGCGAGTCGACGGTCGGGGCCTGCATCCAGTCGAAGCACGTCATCGACCTGCTCCCCACCGCGGCGGTCCTCGCGCGAGAGGCGAAGGAGTACGAGAAGAAGGGGATCCCGTGGGCGGCGCTCGACGAGGCGCGCCTGGCCGAGCTGCGCGGACCGACCGACGCGCAGCGGAAGGAAATCGAGGAGCTGCGGGCGCGGCTCCTTGCGGACCGCGACGCGCGCATGGCGACGGCGAAGGGGATCGCGGACAAGGACGGCGCGCGAAAGGCGTACGAGGCGATCCTCGCCTCGTTCGGGGAGATCTGGGGGAAGGACGCGGTCGAGGCGCTCGCGCGCCTGCGGTAGAATCCCTGTAGGGGCGAGCCGGTGGCTTGCCCTTCGCTACGCCTCCTCGACCGGCGCGTCGAGCGGATGGCGCCCCGAGAACCCCTCGTCGATGTGGTGCCAGTGGGCGATCTCGGTCTCTCCGCGCTGCCAGCAGAGGAACACGAGCCGCCCGTCCTTCACGCCGTAGAAGTCGATGAGCCCCTGGTCGAGGCCCTTGAGCACGGCGCCGACCGCCTCGAACTCCGCGACGAGTTTCGCGAACTCCTCTCCGAGCGACTTGAGCCCATCGAGGTGATGCTGGTACTCGCGGCGATCGGGGTTGTCCGGCGCCGTGACCGCCTCGCCCCAGATCATCTCCAGGGCGTTCATCTTGAACTTCACGCCCCGCATCCGCTCGCGCAGGGCGTCGAGGGAGCGGAAGCTCTCCTCGAGCCGCGGGACGAGGCAGTTCGCCTCCTCGACGGTGTAGACCCTCGGACCCATCGCCGCCATCCTAGCCGCCCGGCTCGCCCCTTGCAACGGCGCTCGGGGCTCTGGTAGGATCGCGGTCTTCGGAGACGCACTGCATGGCCATGCGGCCGCTCAAATCGCTGATCTCGTTCGAGGAGGCCAAGGGCATCCTCGCGGAGCACACCCGCCCGCTCGATCGAGTCGACGAGGTCGACATCACCGAGGCGCGCGGACGGGTCCTCGCCCGCGAGGTCCTCTCCCCCATCGACGTCCCCGCCTTCGACCGGGCGGCGATGGACGGGTACGCGGTGCGCGCGGAGGACACCTTCGGCGCGGGGAAGCTCGCCGTGCGGACGCTCAAGTGCGTCGACGTCGTCTACGCCGGGACCGTGCCGACGCGAGCGATCGGCGCGGGGGAGGGCGCGGAGATCGCGACGGGCGCGCCGATGCCGCCGGGAGCGACGGGCGTGGTCAAGGTCGAGGAGACCGAGCGCGACGGAAACACGATCACCATCGCGAGCGCGATTCACCCCGGCGAGCACGTCTCGCGGCGCGGCGAGGATGTGACGAAGGGGAAGGTCGTCCTCCGCGAGGGGACGGTCCTGACGCCGAGCAAGATCGGCGCGGTCGCGGCGCTGGGGCAGCGCAAGGTCGCCGTGTGGGGCCGCCCGCGCGTGCGGGTCGTCTCGAGCGGGGACGAAATCGCCGAGGTCGGCTCCGCGGCCCGTCTGGGGCAGGTCTACAACATCAATACGTACACCCTGGGCGCGGTGACCGCGGAGCACGGCGGCGAGGCGGAGCTCGCGCCGATCGTCCCCGACACACGCGAGGCGCTCCGCGCGGAGCTCGCGGGCGCGCTGGGATACGACCTCGTGATCTTCAGCGCCGGGTCCAGCGTCGGCGAGCGCGACATGCTCATCGACACGCTCGAGGAGGCCGGCGAGATCTTCTTCCACGGGATCGCGGTGAAGCCGGGGAAGCCGACCCTCTTCGCGCGGACGCGCGACGGGCGACTTGTCCTGGGGATGCCCGGCTACCCGACCTCCTGCCTCTCGAACGCCTACATGCTCCTCGTCCCGATGCTGCGGAAGATGGCGCACCTCCCTCCCTTCGAGGAGGCCGCCTTCACGCTGCCGCTCGCAAAGCGGATCGTGAGCACGACCGGGCGGCACCAGTTCTACACGGTGCGCATGGTCGACGGGACGGCCGTCCCCGCCTTCAAGGAGTCGGGGGCGATCACGAGCATGTCGGAGGCGGACGGGTACATCGAGATCCCGGCGAATACGGACCTCGTCGAGAAGGGCGAGCAGGTCCGGGTGAAGCTTCTCTAGTCAGGGGTGGAACCGGATCGGAGGACGCGCGATGAGCACATTCGCGAAAACCCTGGTAGTCCTCGTCTTCGTGGCGAGCGGGATCCTGATGGGCGTGGTGGCCACGCTGTTCGCCTACAGGACCGACTACAAGGCGCAGGTCGCCAGGGTCACGGCGGACAAGAACAAGGTGATCGGGGACAGGGAGGCCGACATCGTCAAGCTGCAGAACGACCTCGCGCTCCGCGAGTCGCAGGCGACGGCGTTCAAGGGGTCGATCGGCAAGCTGGAGACCGAGCTGTCGGCGGCGGCAAACGACGCAAAAAACTGGCAGGACAAGCACAGCATGCTGATGACGGACCTCTCGAAGCTGACGGAGCAATTCAAGGTGATCAGCGACCAGATCGGCGAGAAGGACAAGGTGATGCAGGAGCTGACGACGCATCTGCAGGAGGCGCGGAACGACCTGGAGCTCGCGAAGAAGGACAAGGACAACGCCGAGCAGCATGCGCTCGACCTCGCCACCCGCCTGGAGCAGGCGGAGAAGAACCTGATCGAGATCGAGAAGGCGTACGTTACGCGCGTGAAGGCGGACGAGGGAAAGTAGCCCGCGCTTGCCCCCCGGGGGCGCCTGGGCTAGAATGGCGGGGTTGAAAGGCAGGAGACGACGATGACGAGTCCCGAGACGAACACGACCCCTGCGACGCCCCCGGCGCCGGCGAAGCTGAAGGTCGAGTACCACAAGGACATGACCGTGGGCGAGGTGCTGCAGGCGAACCCGCTGGCGGCGCAGGTGCTCGCGGCGTTCCACCTGGGCGGCTGCTCCCACTGCGCGGTGAGCGCGGAGGAGACCGTCGAGCAGATCTGCTACGGCTACGGGATCCCGATCGAGATGCTGCTCGATCGCCTGAACGCGCTGCCGCAGCCGAAGTAGGCCACACCGAAAACACGCGGGGCCGCCGGTTCTCACCGGCGGCCCCGTTTCATCTGGAGAGGCGCCCGTCAGGACGCCATGGAGAGGCGCCCGTCAGGGCGCCGTGGAGAGGCGCCCGTCAGGGCGCCGTGGAGAGGCGCGCGTAAGCGCGCCGAGGCCTCGCTCGCGTAAGCGAGCCAGCCCAGCCTACCTCCCCTGGGTCTCCAGCCAGCGCTCCGCGTCGATCGCGGCCATGCATCCCATCCCCGCGGCCGTCACGGCCTGCCGGTAGCGATGGTCGACGCAGTCGCCGCAGGCGAACACCCCCTCGACGTTGGTGTGCGACGTCGCACCCTGCACGAGGAGGTATCCGTTCTCGTCCATGTCGAGGACGCCCTTGAAGATCTCCGTGTTCGGCCGGTGGCCGATGGCGATGAACGCCCCCGCGCACGGGATCGTCGTCACGTCGCCGGTCTTGGTGCTCTTCACGCGCACGCCCGAAAGCTTGTTCTCCGGCCCGGCGATGAAGTCCTCCGGAATGGCATTCCAGTGGAACGACAGCTTCGGGTTGTGGAGCGCCCTCTCCTGCATGATCTTCGACGCGCGCAGCGCCTCGCGGCGGTGGATCACGGTCACCCCGTCCGTCACGCGCGTCAGGTAATTCGCCTCCTCCATCGCGGTGTCGCCGCCTCCGATGACGACGACCTTCTTCCCCTTGTAGAACGACCCGTCGCACGTCGCGCACGTATGGACGCCTCGCGAGAAATTCGCCTTCTCGCTCGGGAGCCCGAGGAGCCGCGGGTTTGCGCCGGTGGAGACGATCACCGCATCCGCCGTGAAGTTCCCGCTGTACTCCGTCTCGACGACGAACGGCCGCTTCGAGACGTCGATCCCCTTCCCGCGGTCTCCGAGGTAGGTGGTCCCGAACCGCTCGGCCTGGGCGCGGAAGCCGGCCATCAGCTCCTTCCCGTCGACGCCCTTCGGGAAGCCGGGGTAGTTCTCGACGTCGGTGGTGATCATGAGTTGGCCGCCGGGCGGGATCAGCTCATCGCCCCCCTCGATGCAGAGGGGCTTCATGTTCGCGCGCGAGGCATACAGCGAGGCGGTCAGGCCCGCGGGCCCCGACCCGATGATGATGACGCGGTAGTGCGTAGTCATGCTCTCCTCCAATTCCAATCCAACTTGCCCCCGGCTACTTGCACCTCGCGCGGATCCGCTCGACGAGCTCGTACGGCAGGTCCATGCACCCCATGACGTCGCCGCGGCCGTGCCAGTCGCCTCCGCCGGTCATGAGGAGGTCGCGCGAGCGGCAGAACTCCTCCATCGCGCGCTTCTCGGGCTCCCAGCCAACGACCTTCGTCTTCCCCCAGATCACGCTGTTCAGGTCGTAGGCGTAGAAGACCTCGACGCCGTCGAGCCCGTAGGCGAGGAGCTTCTCGACGAACGGGAGGAGGACGGCGCCGTCCTTGTCGGGGAAGTACTCGTACGGATGGGCGAGGACGGCGACGCCGCCCGCGTCGTGGACGAGGCGGATCGCCTCGGCGGCGGAGTACTCGTACCCGCGCGGGATGTAGCACGGCTTGCCGTTGGAGAACCACGTCTTCCGCGTCTTGACGGGGTCGTAGCCGCGCTTCGCGAGGCAGTTGATGAGGTGCGGGATCATGGCGATCCCGTGGAACTCCGGCTGGACGTCCTTCTCGAAATCGAGCGGCGGCTCCCCCGACTTCTCGTTGAAGAGGGCGACCATCTTCGTGACGCGTTCGCGTCGCTCGCGGAGGAAACGGTCGAGCGTGTCGACGAGGTTCTTCTGCTTCGGGTCGAAGCCGAAGCCGAGGATATGGACGTCGGTCCCCTCGCTCGTCGCGTCGAGCTCGATGCCGGGGATGACCTCGACGCCGAGGCGCTTCCCCTCCTCGGTCGCCTCGGCGATGCCGCAGATGCAGTCGTGGTCGGTGAGGGCCATGGCGCCGACGCCCTTCTCCTTCGCCTTCCGAACGACGTCGGTGGGCGGGATGATCCCGTCGGAGAACCAGGAGTGGTTATGGAGATCGACGCGCATGGAGTCCCCGTGAAAAGGGGGAGGACGATACCAGCCGCCCGGCCCGCTGTCAACGCGGCGATCGCCTTGCATGGAGAGGCTCGCGTAAGCGAGTCAGGCTTGGCGTGCAGGGCGGAGTGCCCGCTCACGTATGGAGTGGAGGGCGCGCGGGCCATTCCCACGCGCCCTGCGGGTCGCTACGCTTTCGGGGCGTTGCCGTTGGTCGACGCCGAGCTGCTGGGCCGCCTCGAGAGGTTCCCCTCGAACGCCACTCGAGAGCTCTCCCCTGTGGCGCCGTCCCCGGCGAGCGGGGCACCGAGGCCTCTCACATGCGCTTGATGAACTTCACGAAGTCGGCGTCGAGCGCGCGGAGGTCCGTGAAGAACTCGGATAGCGGCGCCGCCTTCCCCGAATCGACGGCGTCCCGGTATCTGCGGAACGCCGCGCGGTACTCCTCCTGGTCCGTCTGCGTCAGGAAGTACACGAGCGCCCAGCACTCCGCGTAGAAGACCAGCGCCTTCTCCGTGTCGCTGTTGATCAGGGTCAGCGCCTCCCCGGCCACGAGTTGGTCCAGGGGGATCAGCCGGTTCTGCTCAATCGCCCTCCGGATGAACGGCAGCCGCGAGCGCGACAGCCTGTCATACACGTACTTCGACCCGGCCCAGCGGAACCCCTCGAACTGCGTCGCCATCCCCTCCGCGTACCACGAGGGCGCACCGGAGGCAGCCGCAACCCGGAAGTAGTAGAGATGCGCCGCCTCATGGGCCATCGTGGCCAGGAACTCCGCCGTGTCGCCCGTCTTGTTCCACCCCACCACCACGGTCGAGTTCGACACGGCGAACCCCGCCGCCTGGAGCTCCGCCTCAGACCCATGCTCCACGCAGTGCCTGCGGTAGTCCTCGTACCCCGCGAACGCCCAGAGGGTCATCCTCTCCTTCGGCCCCATCGAGGGCTCCTTGCCACCGTAGAAGGCCTTGTAGTCCTCGTACGCGACCTCGCAGAGCACCGCCAGTTCCTGCGCGAAGTCCTCTCCCTGGTTCGTGCGGATGTCGTAGTGGGTCGTCGACACCTCGACAGCCTCCTCCCACTTCGCTCGCAGCAGGTGGTACGCCTCGCGCGTGTACCACGTCCCCTTGTAGCTCCTGTACCCCTTCGAAAGGAGGGTCTTCTCGTCGCCTGGGACCCACTTCTCCTCGACCTGGATCTCGCCCTTCGCGAGGTGCGCGTAGTCGTCCTTCGTCACCCACTTCCCCTGGAACAGCGCCAGCCCCTTCTCGAGGTTCGCCTTCTCCTCCGACGTCACGTACCTCCCCTGCCAGGCGACGAACCCTCCCTTGGGGACGTCGATCCCGCGCCTCGCGGAGACGAACGCGTCGAGGCGGCCCTTGAGCTTCGCGTCCGCCTTCACGGCCCGCTGGAGGTCGTCCATCGCGCGCGCCTGGAGCCCGAGGTCCCAGGCGACGATCCCCATGCCGAGGCGCTCGTCAGGCTTCGGCGAGACACGATCGAGAAGCGCGAACAGTCCCTCGGGACCAAGGGCGGCCCATGCCCCCTTGCCTCCACCCCGCGCCATCGTGAATTCGAAGGTCTCGTCGTCCACCGCCTTCGTCAGGGAGATCTCGACGCCGGCCATCGTCATCTTCGCGTCCTTCAGCCCGCCCGAGTTCAGCCTCTCGCGTACCCGCTTGAAGGCCGCGACGACGCCCCCGAGCGCCGCGATGCGCGCGTCGGCCTCCGCGCAGAGCGAGGGGGAGGTCAGGTCCTTCCGGTACTTCTTGTACCCGTCGAGGGCCTTCTCGAAGCGGAAGCGTTTCACGAACGTCTCCAGCTCGGCGACCGATAGGAGGGCGAGCTCGCGCTCCTTGTCGATGATCTCCCCCTTCTTGAGCGACCGCTCCTTCGCGACGCCGGCGTCGACGCCCTTGAGGAACGCGGTCATCTCCGGGACCCTGTCCGTGTGGCGAGAGATGTACGGGTTGATTCGTGCGGCATCGGTGAGGTACTTCCGCGCCTCCGGGAACTGTCCCAGCCGGAAGTGGGAGGCGGCGAGGATGAAGAGGGTCTCGAAGTTGGTCATGCGCCCGTGAGTCTCGAGCTCGTGGATCGCCTCGGCGTACCGTCCCGAGTCGTAGTAGACGTGTGCCGCGGCATTGACCATGTAGTTCGTCGCGACGGGGGGATTGAGCTGGCGGATGCACTGCAGGGCGTTTTCAAAGTTGTAGAGCTTGCCCGCGGCCGGCGAGCCATGGATGCGGGCGCGGCAGACCTGGCCGTCCGCGGGTTTGGGCGTCAGCCGCTCGAGTCGCTGAGTGGTCTCGAGGGCGCGATCGAAGTTGCCCGTCTCCACGTCGGCGATCACCTCGGAGTAGTATCCCATCGGCCAGTCCGGGCACTCCTTCTCCATCTGTACCCCCTCGTCGTACATCGCCTGCCAGTCGGCCTTGGCGAGGTATCCGTCGAAGCGGGTGATGTCGCGGTGCCGGCCCCGGATCTGGAGGCCCTTGTCGATGTCGGCAAGCCCCTCGTCGACCTCTCCGAGGTTGATCCGCGCACAGCCTCGATAGGCGTGGAGTCGCCCGTCCTCCGAGAGGCGCAGCCCGGCGTCGCAGTCCGCCAGCGCATCGCGGTAGCGGTCGAGGTAGAGGAGCATCCCGGCGCGGTAGATGTACGCCGAGGACAGATCGGGCGCAATCTCGATCGCGAGCGTGAGGTCCTGGACGGCGGGGAGCAGCAACCCCTGGACCTCGCGGGCGAGCGCGCGAAGCATGTAGGCCTCCGCGCAGCGTGGGTCGAGGCGGATCGCCTCGGCGGCCAGTTGCAGCGCGTGGTCGTTCTGGCCGGCGTTGTAGGCCTTCGCCCCCTCGTCCACCAACTGCCGTGCGCGCCCGGGGTCCTGCGCCTGGGCTGGGACAGAGGAGACGAAAGAGACGAGCACGGCGAGCAGCATGGTCCGCATGGTTCCCTCCAGAATGGTCACGCGATGGGCTCAGGATGGGGAGGTCGACCAGGACTCTACGCGCGCCTTGAGGTCAGGGTCAAGCTTAGGGGTCGTGCGACCGAGTGTTCAGACCACCCGAGAGAATCCCGGCCGTCCAGGCACAGGGCCCAGATGACCCGGAGGTGAGTTCCCCGATCCACTGCCCGTCGATTTCATTCGTCGTCATCGACCTCTCCCGACCGGTTCTTCGCAGAGTTCAACTCCTCCCTCGCCCGGATGAAGCGTGACAAGGACGCCTGGAGGGAGGAGCTCGAGGAGCGTCGCGGCTGGGACGGGACGTTGACGGACGGACAGGGCTCCGAGAAGGAGCGCCCTCGTGGCTGATCCATCTTGACGAGGCCGCCTACCTCAAACGTATCGGGGAGCGGAGGTCGGCCGGGGCTCTCAATCGAGGTGATCGACAGAGAGCGCCCGGCGGTGCTGGGAAGCAAGGCGCGGATTGACCGCCCCGCACGTGGGGGGTAGAGTGACTCGCAGTCAATCCCATGAAGAGAACGCAGGCATGAATACGATCCGCGTCATAGGGCGCGTAGATGAAAACTCGCATCTCGTCGCAGACGCTCCAGGGATACCCCCGGGGCCGGTCGAAGTCCTGATCATCATCCGTCCGCCGCACCCGGACCCGGCGGACGCGGTCTGGATGGAGGGCGTCGCGCAGGAGTGGGCGGCGGAGCTGAGTGATGCCCGCGAGGACATCTACACGCTCGCGGACGGGGAGCCTGTGAATGGCTCCCGGTGAGGTCTACCTCGCCAACTTCCCCTTCGGCGGCGCACCAGGGATGAAGTTGCGCCCGGTGCTCCTGCTCACGACGCCCATCGGTCCCGTGCCCGAGGTTCTCGTCGCCTACATTTCCTCGGTGATGCCCTCTCCCCTCCTTGCGTCGGACTTGATCCTCGATCCCGCCACGTCCGCCCACGCGTCGACGAACCTGAAGACGGTGTCCGTGCTTCGCCTGCACAAGCTCGCCACCATCCACGCGCGGAGCGTCGTCCGCCGCCTGGGCCGGCTCGAGGTGCCTGCCTGGATCGAGGTGACGTCGAGGTTGAAGGGACTCCTCGCTCTGTAGGCGGCTCGTGCGAGATGGAGGCCAGGGAGGAGTCCACCTACCTCAACCGCATCGGGAAGCTTAGGTCGGACGGGGGCTCGCAACCGAATTGATTGGCCACGCGACATCGGGCTAGAATGGGGCGGTCCGATGGGAGAGCTTCGGCGCCCAGCGGCCAGGAGATCGGGATCCTGCCTTTCGAGTTCTTCCGTGACGAAGACTGTCCGCGCAGTTCGAACATGCATGGCCGTCGGCTTGTTTGCATGCCTGTGCCTGGGAACGCGGTGCTGTCCCTCCGGGCATCCGCAATCCGATCAGGGTTCACGCTCGCCCGACGTAGGGGAGGACCGATCCGCCGGCGTTCCTGACGTCACTGCGCTGGCGCAACTCCTGGCGATCGAGGCACTGCTGGACCGGGTCGAGTCAGGCGAACCATACGAGGTGCGCCACAAGCATCGGCATAGCGAGTCAATCGACGCGCTGGTCGCGATCGGGAATCCCGCGATCCCGGCGATCGTGAAACGGGCCACTTCGGGAGCGTCCCCAGCGAGTTCGCTCCTCACCGAGGTCCTCGAACGCATCGGTTCTCCAACTGCGCTCGAGGGCCTCATCAGGGTTCTGGAAGCTCGCGTGAACCAGGACCCTCTCGCGGCTGGGAGCTACGCGCGAGTATTCGAGGCCCGGCACCTGTATCCGCAGATCATGCCCGCCGACGCCCCGCCCGCGATGGCCCCTGACGCTTCGGGTGCCTCGATCGCCCGAAACTGGAGACAGTGGTACGACAGGAACAAATCCTGCCTGCTACGACTGCGGACTCCCTGGGTGCTCTGCATTCTCCGCCCGGGCATGCCGGCCCCAAGCGAACGCGCATCCGGGCCGCCGGACGGGGATGATTCCACAGGGAGCGATGACTAATCGACTCGCCCAGTGGATGGGGAGAACCGGATCCGGGCGCCCCACGGGAAGCGCGGCGATCGATCACTTCTTCTCGTGCCCGGGGACAGCCACCGCTTCCTCGCGCACGGTCGTGATCACCTTCTGCCCGGCCTCGGTCGAGGCGCCTGACGACTCGTGCAGCCAGCCGACGTGGTTCGAATCGAGGGTGACCGTGTACCAAACGTCGCTGACGAGGTCGGCCGCTGCAGGCTGATCTTCCGCGCGAAGGGCGATGACGAGGAACATCATGATGAGCGCGGGCGTTTTCATGGTGACAGCACGGTAGCATCTCGCGCATCCTCCAGCCAAGGTCCCTGAGGACTCCCATCGCCGGTGCTTCCCCCCCAGGGAAGACCCTTCCCGGCCACGGGGCCGGTCTGCTACTCTTCCGCGGGACGGAAGGGATTGCCGGGAGCATCGGAATGACGATCGGGGCTCTCCTCGAGGAGAGGGCTGCACAACGTCCCGACCAGGTCTACCTCCTCTGGAAGGACCAGCAGGTCACCTACCGCCAGCTCCGCGACACGGCGGACGCCGTCGGCAAGAAGCTCCTCGCCCTCGGCCTGGCGCCCGGCGACCGCGTCGCCATCCACCTCCCCAACTGCACCGAGTTCGTTCACGCCTACTTCGGGGCACTCCGCGCAGGCCTCGTCGCCGTCCCCCTCAACAGCCAGCTCAAGGAGCGCGAGCTCAAGTTCATCCTCGCCAACTCCGAGGCGAAGGCCTGCTTCTCCGTCTGGCCCCTCGTGAACATGGTGAGGAACGTCCGCGCCGAGCTCCCCTCCCTCAAGACCATCGTCATCTCCGGGACCTGCCCCGTCCCGCGGGAGTCCTGGGCGCAGGAGCTCGGCGAGGGGCTCGTCCCCTACGAGGAGTTCCTGCCGGGGCCGGGCTTCGCCCCCTCGCCGCCCGCCGCCATCGACGACCATGCCGACGCAGCCCTCATCTACACCTCGGGCACGACCGGGAACCCGAAGGGCGTCGTCCTCACCCACCATAATTACCGAACGAACCTCGAGCAGCTCATCGAGGCAGCGACGATCGTCCCCGAGGACCGCTTCCTCTGCGTCCTCCCCCTCTTCCACGTGAACGCGCAGGTCGTGACGCTCCTCACCCCCCTCGGCGCGGGCGCGAGCTGCGTCCTGCTCGAGAAGTTCTCCCCCGTCGAGTTCCTGGAGGCGATCCACAAGTACGGGGTCACGACATTCAGCGCGGTCCCGACGATCTACGCCATCCTCAACAGCCGCCTCGACGTCGCGAAGTACGACCTCTCCCACCTCCGCTTCTGCATCTGCGGCGCCGCGCCGATGCCCGTCGAGGTCTTCGAGACCTTCGAGAAGAAGTTCAAGACCCGGATCGTCGAGGGATACGGCCTCTCGGAGGCGACCTGCGCCTCCAGCGTGAACCCCATCAACGGCGTCCGCAAGGTCGGCAGCGTCGGCCTGCCGCTGAAGGGTCAGGAGATCCGGATCGTCGACGACCTCGGCCGCACCGTCGCCGCGCGTGTGACCGGAGAGGTCGTCGTCCGCGGCGAGAACGTCATGAAGGGATACTTCAAGGACCCCGCGGCGACCGCGGCCGCGCTCCACGACGGCTGGCTCCATACCGGCGACGTCGGCTGGAAGGACCAGGACGGCTATTTCTACATCGCCGGCCGCAAGAAGGAGATGATCATCCGCGGCGGCGAGAACATCTACCCGAAGGAGATCGAGGACGTCCTCTATGCCCACCCGCGCATCGCCGAGGCGGCGGTCGTGGGCCTCCCCGACGCCGTCTGGGGAGAGGAGGTCGGCGCCTTCGTCGTCCTCAAGGAGAAGACGAAGCTCACCCACCAGCACCTGCTCGCCGACGAGGTGATCTCCTACTTGAAGGAGCACCTCGCCGACTTCAAGCTCCCGCGGAGGGTCTTCTTCCGCGACAACCTCCCGCGCACCGCGACGGGGAAGGTTCAGAAGCACGTCCTGAAGGCGAGCGTCGTCGGCGAGTGCGGCGACGTGAAGGGATAGGCGACGGAGTCGCGCCCGTTACCGCACCGCGTGGGAGAGCAGCCACCAGCGGATCGTCGGCCAGACCGCGATCGGGCTCTGGTCGCCGAAAACGATGTCCTCGTGCCCCACGTCCACCTGCGCCCCGTTCGCCCGGTCGACCACGACGAACGTCTTGTCGAGGCTCCGCAGGCGGCGGTAGCAGTACAGGCAGTTCTCGCGCGGGACGATCTGGTCGTCCCCTCCGACCATGACGAGCGCGGGGACCGTGACGCGGCGGAGCGCGGCGGTGTACGAGACGAACCCGTTTGCGTCGTACCAGCTCGAGCTGCGCGGCTGGTTCCCCCACGGCGAGGGGCCGTACGTGAAGGTCTGCTGCGCCGCGATCCAGCGCAAGAACTGCTTCGGGACGTTGAACGAGATGTCGGAGATGGCCCAGCGTAGCAACGTGCGGATGAGGCGCGGGCTGACGTTCGTCGTCGACCAGACCGTCGAGCCGAGCGCCCCCATGAGCATCTGCTCGGTCAGGTCGCGGAGGAAGGGGACCTGCGCGAGGATCTGGAAGACCATCCCCGTCGGGAGCGGCGCGTCCCACGGGATGAACGGCTCCAGGAAGCGGCACGCGGTGAAGAGCGCGACGGTGAGGAACCGCATGCTCGGGACGATCGCCATCCGCCCCGCCCCCGCGAGCGTGACGATCCCGCGAACGCGCGACTGGCCGCCCGGCACGGTCGAGCAGTAGCCGTAGGCGTTCAGCCCGCCCATGCTGTGGCCGAGGAGGAAGAGTTGCCGCGAGCCCGTCTCCGCGAGGACCAGGTCGACGGCCGCGACCACATCCAGGTGCATGAAGTCGTCGACGCTGAAGCTCCAGCCGGTCAGGTCCCAGATCGGCGGCTTCCACGAGTCGCCCGTGCCGCGGTACTCGAGGATCCAGGTGTCGAGGCCGGCCCGGGCGAGGTACGCCGCGAGGGAGTGGGCCGCGTCGAGGTCGTAGACGCGGTGGTTCTCGATGAACCCGGGAAGGCAGAGGACCGGCTCCCGCCCCGGGATGAGGCTCGCGGGCCGCACGCGGTGGAGGGCGACGGTGCGCCCGTCGGCGGTGGTCGCGAAGCGGGTCTCGCGCACCTCCTGGGCGAGGAGCGCGGCGGCGAGGAGGAGCGTGAAGGCGTAGATCCTCGCGGTCGACATGTCCACCCTCCCTCGGTCCAGCAAGCTGGCCCTGCCAGTCGGGCGGCCATTGTACGTTTATGCCGCACTGCGTCAAGAACCGAGTCTCGAACGGAGAAGTGCGCGCCGCCAGCCTGACGGCTGGCGATCCACGGCGCCCTCACGGGCGCCTCTCCATGGACGCTGGATCGGCATTCCCCGCACCCGACGCGCGCGCTATCATCCCCGCATGCCCATGGACCTCTCCGACTGGTTCGGCAAGAGCGGCCCTCCGCTCGGGGCCCTCTCCACCCACTGGAGCGCCGTCATCGCCGCACGGCAGCCGACCGACGAGGGGAAGGCGGCCCTCCGCCACCTCGCCGAGCGGTACTACCGCGCCCTCTTCCGCGCCCTCCGCGGCTCGGGGACGCAGCGCGACGAGGCGGAGGAGATGACCCAGCGGTTCATCGTCGTCTTCTGCGAGGGGAAGTACGTCCACCTCGCCCAGCCCGGCAAGGGGAGCTTCCGGGCCTTCCTCAAGACCTGCCTCAGGAACTTCGCCTCCGACGAGCGGGAGAAGGAGCGGCGCCGCCGCGGGAAGCCTCTCGAGAACATGCCGGAGCCCGCGTCCCGCGACTCGACCGACGACGTCCTCGACCGCGAGCTCGCGTGGCAGACGCTCGAGGAGGCGCGCGACGCGACGAGGACTCGCCTCGCCGACCAGCCGGAGACCTGGGAGGCGCTCCGCCGCTTCGACCTGGATCCCCGCCGCGGCGAGGGGCGCTCGCACGACGCGGTCGCGGCGGATATCGGGATCGACGTGCCGCGCTTCCGGCGCGCGCTCTACCGCGCGAGGCAGGTCTTCAAGGAGGAGGTCTGCCGCGCGCTCCGCGAGGGGCTCGGCGCGGAGGCGGACCTCGACGTCGAGGTGGAGTGGTTCCTCCGCGCCATCACGCAGGGGCCGCCGCGGTCAGGCGACGAACGCGCTAGATGAGGTGCCTCTGCCGCTGGAACGCCTCGAGCCTGTCGCGGGAGAGGCCGTTCCTCCGCAGCCGCCCGCTCTCGCGCTCCGCCTCCTGCGAGTCGGTGCACGCCTGGAAGTAGGCGAGGCGGAACGGCCCGCGGTATTTCGTCGGGTTCATCAGGTCGGCGGAGTGCAGGTAGAAGCGGCCCATGAGGTCGCGCGTCCGCCCGACGTAGAGCCATCCGTCCTTCTGGCTCTCGAGGACGTAGACGTAGGTGCGGTCGACGGGGGAGGCGGAAATCATACGACGGCTCCGGCGGGTGCGGGAACGCTTTGGGTTCTTATCCAAGGGACCTGGCCCCTCCAAGCACGTCCCCGTCGCCGGAATGGACTGCCGGCCGGCGGGGTCCTCTGGAACTCTACACGATTCGCACGGCGGTCCAGGAGAACGGAGAGGGACGGTCGAGGGGGCCATGCGGTTCGCGTCCGTCGTTCATTCGCGGTTCCCTCGGCCTGCGTCGTGTACCCGGGTCGGTCCTGCGGCCTTCGATCCGGCCTGCAACCTGAAGTTGGCGGCGGATCCTATTCATGCCCCGGAGTCGAGGCAAGAAAACTCCCCCGGTCCAGGACCCGGTTTAAACGCACTCTCACCGGCATGAGGAGGCCTCTCAAAAAAACCCCCGGCGGATCCGCCCCTGCGCCGGCCTGGAAGGGCGTCCTGCAATCCCCTGGAAAATGATCGGAAAAATCCGGAGTGGACCGCGAACCGGCGTCGGGACCGGCGGGTTCGTCTGTTGACACCCCTCGCGGACGGGACTAGAATCCCTCGCCGTTACGGGCCTCGGGGCGTGGCGCAGCCTGGCTAGCGCGCTTGAATGGGGTTCAAGAGGTCCCGGGTTCAAATCCCGGCGCCCCGATTTCCACCCGACGGCATCGCGAGGTAGCGCTCCTTCAGCGCGTCCAGTTCGCGCTTCAAGCCCTCCCGCTCCGCGCGCAGCATCGCAATCGTCGCGGGGCGGGCGAGGGAGAGCCACCCCAGCCGCACCCCCGCCCACCATGCCGCCGCGCGGCGGAAGAAGGCGATCGACCAGAGCCCCACGAACGGGAGCGTCGCGAGGTAGGCCGCGGCGACGACCCCTCCCTGCCACCGCCAGACGAAGTACGCCTGCGCTGCGTAGGCGACGAGGAAGAGCGGCAGGCCGAAGTAGACCTTGTACGGCGCGACGTCCTCGGGCCCCTCCGGGCGAGCGATGCCGCGGAGCGAGAGGCCTTCGTCCTCGCGGGGAAGCAGCCTCCCCTCCCGCACTCTCCGAGCTACACCGCGGAGATGTTCCTCCCCGGCGTCCGCGACTGGATGGGGCGGATCGGCGAGTACTCGATCCGCAACGGCGCCTGGCTCCGCCAGGAAGGGATCCTCGGCCCGCGGCAGTTCCTCTCGCCCGGCGCCGCGGGCGCGGTACAGGGGGCCACGGGGATGGTCCAGCAGCTCGGGAACGGCGCGATGACGGGCCAGGGACTTCGTCTGGTCAAGCTCGCGGGGGGCGCGGCGGCGATCACGAGCACGATCCCCTTCTCGGCATTCATCCTCGAGGAGTCCTCTCAGGCGGCGGGGATGGCCTCCTACCAGGCCGCGCGGTCGAAGAACCAGGACAAGGTCCAGGAGGCGACTCGCCGGATGGACTCGATCTCGCGGATCGCACAGGGGCCGGCGGTCTGGCTCCCCGGCTTCAACCTCTGGGTCGCGTTCT
>ORJL011769481.1_pt1 | contig 18462 bp, 15 predicted proteins | sample 1779941 | NCBI WGS metagenome assembly ORJL01 (sample SAMEA104232317, study PRJEB22302) | groundwater metagenome | biome: forest; feature: aquifer; material: groundwater | place: USA | collected 2011-08-07 | depth 5.8 m | reverse complement strand
CAAACCTATCAGCTCATCCAGTTGAGGGGCGGACGCTGGCCCGAGAAAAATGGCATCAGTATCGAACGCATGGCGGCTCAGTTCCTCAACGTCGGCATTGGCGATACGGTGACGATCAAGATCGGGGATCGGGAACGGACTCTGCCTATTACCGGCTTGCTCCGCCACCCTTTTTTCCCCCCCCCACAGTTCGCCGATCAGGCTTTCTTTTTCATGGACAGTCAAGGCTTGGAACGTCTGGACATTCCCGATGGCAAGTTCGGCAGTCTGCATGTGCGCGTCACACCCTACAGTTCTGATCATGCTCAAGAGGTGGCGACCGCAATCAAGGATCAACTGGCGAAGCAAAACGTTCGCGTCGGAGGTTTTGGTTATCAAGATCCAAACAAGCATTGGGGGCGCGTTTTCTTCGACGGCATCAACATGGTCTTGCAAGTGTTGGCACTTGTTGCGGTAGCGATCAGTGCGGTGCTGGTCTACAACACCTTGTCCAATCTCATTGCCCAACAGACCAATCAGATTGGCATCCTCAAAGCCATTGGCGGCAGAACCCCAACAATCATCATGGTCTATCTGACCAGCGCTTTGGTCTATGGATTTTTGGCTTTGATCATCGCCATCCCATTAGGTGCTCTCGCCGCTTACAGCATGACGCAAACATTCTTGAACATTTTCAATATTGATTATGACCAGTTTGCGATCTCGACTCTGGCGGTGGTCCTTCAAGTGGTCTCAGCCATGCTGGTGTCATTAATCGCCGGGCTGGTGCCGACATTGCAGGGTGCAGCCATTACCGTGCGGCAAGCTATCGCCAGTTATGGCTTGGGGCGAGGCAAGTTTGGTTTGAACCGGCTCGACCGCGTGATCGAAGGCTTTGGCGAGCGCTGGCTGCCCGCGCACTACGCCACTGCCCTCGGCAACATGTTCCGCCGCAAAGAGCGTCTGATCCTGACGCAGTTCGTGCTGATCACTGCCGGGGCTGCTTTCTTGATGGTGATGAGCCTGACCTCTTCCCTCTCGTTGACCTTAGATAACATTTTTGCGCGCCGCCACTTCGACACGATGATCCTATTCAGAGAGAACCAACGATCGGATCGTGTGATGTCTGCCGTCTCTCAAGTCGAAGGCGTGGACCGAGCCGAACTCCGTTTCTTCCAGGCAGCGAGTCTGTATACCTCAGGGCAAAAGGTTAAAGAAGCCGGCGTCGGCACGACCGTTGAAGGAATTCCCGTGAACAGCGACTTCTTCAGTCCAATGATCGTTGCCGGCCGCTGGCTTGCTCCGGGAGATAACCGGGTGGTGATCCTCACTCGTGAAACAGCGAAGAAAAGCCACATTCAAGTGGGCAATACCGTAACGCTCGATCTTGGCGAATTAGGCAAGGGTACCTGGCAGGTCATTGGCTTGTACGACCCCGTGTTTGCCGGCAGCTTTGATTCCGACACGACTTATGTGCCTCTGGAAGCATTGTTCGAAGCCACTAAAAAGCATGATCAGGGCATCCTCCTATACGTGCGCACGACCTCACACACCCCAGAGTTTAGAACGGCGATGACCGCTAGACTCAAAGACCAGCTTGAAGCCCAGAACCTGAAGGTTTTGGCGAGTCAAACGCTATCTGAGACACGTAGCTCCAAAGAATTCCAGTTTAGCACGGTCATTTGGATGTTACTTGCCCTTTCGGTTATCGTCGCTGTCGTCGGCGGCATTGCCCTGATGGGTGCCCTCTCGATCAGCGTTGTCGAACGGATAAAAGAAATCGGCGTGTTGCGTGCTGTTGGCGCCCGCTCACACACGGTCCTCGGACTCTTCGTGATGGAGGGCGTTTTGCAAGGGGTGTTGAGTTGGCTAGTCGCCGTGCCAGTTTCTTTCATCGTAAGCCCGCTCGTAGCCAGTGGTTTAGGTCAGGTTATGTTCGGTGCTACTCTGGACTATCAATACAATTGGCTGGCGGTCAGCATTTGGCTAGGACTTGTTCTGATGATCTCGGCACTGGCGTCGATTATGCCGGCACATAGTGCAACGCGTATCAGCGTGCGCGACAGTTTAGCTTATGCATGATCGGCACGCCAACATATTTTTGAATCATGAATTACACAAAATTAAAGGAGAACCAACCATGAAGAAAACTCTCGTTATCACATTTGTTATGCTCAGTATCTTTGTCGCCGCTTGCGGTGGCGGCGGCACCCCGGCGGCATCCGCCACAAAAATTCCGGTGGTTGCCGATAGCGGTTCAGTGATCGCCGAAGGGCGACTGCAGCCCAAGCAATATGCTACGCTGTCCTTCGCTGTCGGCGGACAGATCGCCGAAGTGTTGGTCAGCGAGGGCGCGCTGGTGAAGAAGGATGAGGTGATCGCCCGCCTTAAGAGTCGTGAGGCGGCACTGGCTGAGGTTGCCCGCGCCGAAGCGGAGAAGGTCAACGCCGAGATCGCTTTGAAGAATCTCAAAGACAATTCCGATGTCGCTTCGGCGCAAGCCTTGCTCGAACTTGCCCGCGCCAAAGATCAGCTCGATAAAGCGGACAAGGACTTGCGTAATTTTAAAAATCCCGACATGGATTATTATCAACGTCAGGTGGCGAAAGCCGAAGACGCCTTGAAGTCGGCGCAAGAAAATCTAAAACTGCTCGACATCAGCACGGCGAGCGGCAACGTGAAAGCAGCGAAGGATGCGCTGAAAAATATTGACGACAACATCGTCCCCGACACGTTGAAGGACATTAAGACATGCCTCAACTCGCCCTGCGCCGACAAGCACGTGGTGTGGCTGGGCGGTAAGGGGATGAAACTGCAGGACGCGCGAGATTTTTATAACGATGCCCTCAACCGTGTGGCGACCACGCAGATTCAACTTGAGCAATCACAACGCAACAACGGCGTAAGCCAACGCGATCTGCAAAAGACGTTGGACGACGCCAAACAAAATCTCAAACAGGCGCAGACCCCTGACTTTTTCAAAGTGGCGGTCTACGAAGGCGAAGTGGCAAAAGCGAAATCGGCGGTGGCAGACGCCCAACGCAAGTACGATAAGGTAAAAAGCGGCGCACCCGATCCCGATCAAGTCGCTTCCCTTCAAGCGCGAGTGAACACGGCAACATCCTCACTCGATGCGGCGAAGGTCGCGTTGGCAAACACCGAACTCAAAGCGCCATTCGCCGGAACGGTTGCCGAGATCAAATTTAAAGTGGGCGAGCAAGTTGCGCCGAACCAAGCGATTGTGACGATGGCAGATTTTTCAAAGTGGATCGTCAAGACGAATAACTTAACCGAGATCGAAGTAGTGAAAGTAACTCAAGGGCAGAAGGCTGCGGTGAAACTCGACGCGATGCCCGACACGAAATTAAACGGCACGGTGGAATCGGTTGCCACCTTCTTTGAAGAGAAGCGCGGCGACATCACCTACACGATTACCGTCGGCGTGACCGATCTCGATCCGAAGATGCGCTGGGGGATGACGGCGCAGGTGACGTTCGAGAAATAGCTGGTTCGTGTCCAAACGGCGATGAACCTGAGGGCGCGGAGGCGGTCTTGGATTAGTGGGATAGGTATAACTGGTATCACAACAAATAGCCAAAAGACCACGCGGAGATTAAAACTCCGCGTGGTCTTTATTCACATCGTGCCACAAGCGTCTTTGTTAATACCGTCCCAAACAACTCTGGCTTTACAATTCGTTCCTCACATGTTCATTGATATTCGGCGATGCTCAACGCTGTAACAAAATTTGCTCGCCCTTCAAACCGCGTGGATACTACTTGCCACTTCACCTGTGAGGTTAATATCAAGAAAAAGATTGTGGGTATTCTAGTGTCGAATAGTTTACTTCATGGTTGTCAGCGCGCTTTCATAAAATTAATACGGAAGGGAAATGTAGCCAGCATCCCGATCCAGAAAAGTGACCATTGACACTTGCGACGCAGATCAGAGTCAACGCACAATGCAATGGCAGTTTAGAGGTGACCAGTGTCCGTTTCCACGCCGCTCCTCACTACCAAGCTCTACCTCCCGCCCGCGCGTCCGACACTCGTCCCACGTCCGCGTCTCACGGGGCGCATCAGCGAAGAACTAACTCGCCCTCTCACTCTCATCTCTGCCCAGGCCGGGTTCGGTAAGACTACGCTTATGAGCGAGTGGCGTGCGTCCGAATTCGGACGCAACTTCCCGCTCGCTTGGCTCTCGCTCGACGATGAAGATAATGATCCAACGCGCTTTCTCACTTACCTCGTCGCAGCGTTGCAAACACTCAAGCCGGGTTTCGGCGAAACCGCACTTGCTTTATTGCAATCCCCACAGCCACTGCCTTCCCAAACCATCCTGACCAGCTTGATCAATGATCTGGGCGAGTTTGAAGAACCGTTTGCGTTGGTGTTCGACGATTATCATGTCATTGCCACCCAACCTATCCACGAAACCCTGGGCTTCTTATTGGATCATCTGCCGCCATTGATGCGGCTGATCATCCTTACCCGAGCCGACCCTCCTCTGCCGCTCGCCCGCCTGCGCGCCCGAAATCAACTAACTGAAATCCGCGCCGCCGATTTGCGCTTCACCCGTGACGAATCAGCTGCGTTTTTGAATCGTGTAATGGGGTTGACGCTATCGGCAGAAGATGTCACAGCATTAGAGCAACGCACCGAAGGATGGATCGCCGGACTGCAACTGGCGGCGCTCTCGATAGAAGGGCGCGATGATCGTTCGCAGTTCATCACGACGTTTAGCGGCAGTCATCATTACATCGTAGATTATCTGGCGGAAGAAGTACTCAACCGTCAACCTGACTCGGTGAAGTCATTTCTGTTGCAGACTTCTATTCTTGACCGGCTGACCGCGCCACTGTGCAATGCTGTCACCGGGGGAACAGATGGGCAAACTACTTTAGAAACTCTCGAACAGGCAAACCTGTTCGTCATCCCACTGGACGACGAGCGGCATTGGTATCGCTATCACCGTCTGTTTACGGAGGTGATGACCAACCGATTGCAGCGATGGCATCCCGATCAACTCCCTGAATTACACCGTCGCGCGGCTAAGTGGTATGAGCAAAACAACTTTATTAGCGAAGCCATCGAACATGCTTTGTTGGCAAAGGATTATCAGTCTGCGGCAGACATGGTGGAGAGCAACGCCATGGCTGCATTGAGGGAAGGCGCTATCTCAACTCTTCTGGGCTGGTTGAACAAGTTGCCTGAAGAAATCACCAAACAGCGCCCCTGGCTGAGTGTAGCCTTTGGTTTTGTCGTATTGTTGACTGGAAAAGTAGAAAACGTTGAGTTCTATCTATCCACCGCCGAGGGCAGGCTGGGGACAGTGGAGAATACAGATGACCTCCGCGGCCAAATCGCCGCTATCCGCGCTTATGCCTCAGCGATGCAAGGGAATGTGGAGCAGGCGATTAGCCAGGCGCACGAGGCGCTTGAACTTCTTCCCAAAGACGATCTCACCGTGCGCTGCCTGGTGACGTTCGTGTTGGGTGGGGTATATTACATGCGTCAAGATATTCCAAAGGCTATCGCGGCAATGAAAGAAGCCAGCCAGATGGGAGAACAGGCGGGGAATATCCATGTGGCTGTACCCGCATTGTGTTCAGTGGGAGACATACTGCGACTCCAAGGCAAACTAAACGAAGCAGAAAAAACTTATGGCAAAGCGCTCAAATTGGGCACCAGTCGAAGCGGAAATCCGTTGCCTATTTGCGCCAGCGCCTATTCCGGTTTGGCAGAAATCCACATGGCTCGGGGCGAGATTAAGGATGCCAGGCAACTTGCCCGAAAGGGTGTGGAGTTAGGAGAACTGTGGGGCAACATGGACAGCCACGTCAGCGGTTATCTAACACTGGCGCAGGTCGAGCATCTGGCAGGAGACTCGTCGGAAGCGCAGTCGTTGCTGGAACAGGCAAAGCGTCTTGCCGCCGGACGCACTCTGTCACCCGGTGGAGACGAACTCTTTGCGAAATGCGAAGCGCTCCTCCGCACGAAGCCGCCAGCCAATACGGCTCAAGCGACTCTGCTTGACCCACTCAGCGAACGCGAACTGGAAGTCCTGCGGTTGTTTGCCGAGGGCCTCTCCAACCAGGAGATCGCCGAACGACTTATCATCAGCCTGGGTACGGTAAAAGCGCACTCGTCCAATATCTATCGGAAGTTAGATGTACGCAATCGCGCCCAAGCAATAATTGTTGCGCGCGAGATGAAGTTACTCTGAATATCTAAAAGGGGGAAATTTGGCTGTTACTCCACGAACAGCCCACCAAACCCTGAACCAAAAAATAAACCCTTGAATAAACCTTTGCCCGATGACGGAAACGGCGTGGAAGACTAAACTCAGTTTAGCATGAACCTTTGATGACCATCTGAACGGTCACGGCTAAACATTATGAAAAAACTACCCCAGAGAATCTTCTTCGGCACAATCGGTTTCGTGGGCGTGCTTATACTCATCTGGTTGGGCGCACACCTATTTACAGCCAACTCACAGTGGGCGCGCGCTATTGCCTGGCTGGACTCCGATATAGACGACTATAAACGCTTTCCGATGCGCGTTGTCGCTAATGCCGTACCCACATTCGATTTTCAACAACCTTCGGCAGAAATCCGACGGCGTTACGTCCCGGTTTTTGACACTATCACGTATGCGCAAAATGGGAAGAACGTCACGCAGGGTTTTGATGAGTTCCTGAAACAAACTGATACTGTGGCGTTCTTAGTCATCAAAGATGACATGTTGCTTTACGAAGGCTACTTCAATGGCTACGATCACAATTCTACGGTGACGTCTTTCTCTGTCGCCAAGTCCTTTGATTCAGCGCTTGTAGGCATCGCCATTTCTGAAGGATACATCGGCAGTGTGGATGATCCGATTACGAGGTACATACCGGAGTTGTCAAAAAAAGACCCGCGCTATCAGAACATCACCCTACGCCATTTGTTGACTATGTCCTCCGGCATTCGCTACAACGAATACAGTATGCCCTGGAGCGACGATGCCGCTACGTACTACGCACCCGATTTACGTGCGGTGGCAATTTCCAGTCCGATTATTGGTCAGCCCGGACAAGAGTTTCACTACAACAACTTTCACCCCTTATTGGTAGGCTTGGTTTTGGAGCGCAGCACGGGACGCCCCGTCGCCCAATATCTCGAGGAGAAAATCTGGAAGCCGTTGGGTATGGAAGCACCTGGCTCATGGAGTCTCGATAGTGAGCAAAGCAGATTCGAAAAAATGGAGAGCGGCATCAACGGACGGGCAATTGATTTTGCCAAATTCGGACGGTTGTTCCTAAACAAAGGCAACTGGAATGGTGCGCAGCTCATCCCAACAAAATGGGTAGATGAATCAACCCGGCTTGATACAACCACTGACCCTGCGCCTCAGTACCAATATTTCTGGTGGGTGAACACCCAAGTTACCGGCGGGCATCATTTCTACGCTGCCGGAAAGTACGGGCAATATATCTATATTGTGCCAGAGCAAAACCTCATGTTCGTGCGTTTCGGCAGAACAGACCCCTTCCGCCACTGGGACGATATAGTGAAGATACTGACTGAGCGCATAACTACCTTAAAATAAGTAACTCACCTAACGCAAGCACCCTGAGCGGAGCGGCAGAGGGTTCTTCGACTGCGCTATGCTCCGCTCACGCGAAGCGTGCCCCCTGCCGCGTAGTCGAAGGGGCGCTTGTTGCGTAAGGTGAATAAGTAAGCTCGACCACGGAGGGAACGCACTCTGACAACAACGAAAGCCGCCCAACCCCGCGCTACTCCTGACTTAATTTCCGCGATTTCCTAAACCCAGAAATAAACCTCGAAATAAACCTTCGCCCGATGACGGGGGCAGTCAGAAAGCCTACACTGCATTCACAAACAACCGGTGAATCAATTAGAGGCTTGCCATGTCAAACACACAAACACTCAAAAACGATTTCAATCTCAAAAACATGACCGTCCCTCTGGTGGTCATGTTCGCCTTTTTGACCTTGGGCTTTGCCCTGTGGCGCTCATCAGGCGAGATCATGGCGCTGTTCTTCTTTGGCTATATTGGCACTTGTGCCGGATTTGGCTTGGGACTGTACGCCGCCCTGCCCAAAAGACACAAACCGCTGGGGCGTAGGCTGTCCCTGTTCCTCATCGGCTCTTTCCTGATTGGCTTTGCCGCGATCATTGGCGAAGAGAACATGCAGATCGAGGGCGCGTTCTTTGGGCTGTTGGGAGGCGTCTTCCAAGCCGCTGTCGTTCACTATCTGATCGCCAAGATCTTTGGCCCGATGTTGTTCGGGCGCATCTGGTGCGGTTGGGCTTGCTGGACAGTGATGGTGCTCGATCTACTCCCGTTCAAACGCCCGGCTGGCCGTCTGCCCGGAAAGTGGGGGTGGCTCCGTTACCTACACTTTATCCTCAGTCTAGGGCTAGTTGCAGTAGCCTGGTTCATTCTGGGCTTTCAGGGCGGCGCAATGGGAAAGACGGCATTGGCTTGGTATGTCGGTGGCAACTTGCTGTACTACCTGATCGGTATCGTGCTGGCATTCGCTCTGCAAGACAACCGCGCGTTTTGCAAGTACGTTTGCCCGATTACTGTCCCTCTCAAAATCACTTCTCGTTTCGCCTTGCTCAAAATCGGCGGCGAAGCAGATAAGTGCAACGACTGTGGAGCTTGCGTAAAGATGTGCCCGATGGACATCCGCGTGCCGGAATACATTCTCAACAACCAGCGCGTGTTATCCACGGAGTGCAGTTTGTGCCAAACCTGTATCACAGTCTGTGCGAAAGATGCATTGAAACTCTCATTTGGCTTTGACTTAGGCGGCAAAGAGCTGCTGCGTGAACGAGAACCGGCTTATGCCAGAAAGTTAATGAAGGAGTAAAAAATGAAATCCAAATCACGTAAGCGTATCGGTTGCCTGGGATGGGGATTGCGTATCCTGCTAGCGGGCGTGATCGTGTTAATGATCCTGGTTGGAGCTGGTTATACCTACCAACTCCAAACTACCGCAGCCGATTTTCAGCAGTTACCGGCTCCAGGTCAATTAGTGGATGTGGGTGGTTATCGCCTGCACATTTTCTGCCAGGGCGAAGGCAGTCCCACAGTGATAGTGGATAGTGGCCTGGGCGACTTTTCCATTAGTTGGAGCAAGGTACAGCCAAAAGTGGCGCAGTTCTCCCGCATCTGCACATATGATCGCGCCGGGTACGGTTGGAGTGACCCGCATCCCGTCCCCCGCACCGCAAAGCAAGTCGCGCTTGAATTGCACATCCTGCTGGACAAAGCCAATATCGAGGGTCCCTATGTCATGGTTGGGCATTCTTTAGGTGGGGCGCATGTCCGCATGTTTGCCGGTCTCTATCCGGGAGAAGTTGTCGGCATGGTTCTCGTAGACGCTATGCACGAAGACCTGACGCGGGATTCCCAACGGCTCCAAGATCAACAACAGATAATCGCGCAATTTGGCGTCATGAAATTTATGGCACAGTTTGGCATCTTGCGGATGATGGGCAAGTCCGCTGGCGAACAGTCCCTGCCTGCCCACGTCAAACAATTGCCAGCCGACAAACAAGAGGCGTATATGATTCTAATGTCTCATCCCGCTTTTTTTGAAACGGCGGTGGGCGAATGGCAAGTTGTGGGCGAATCCTGTAAGCAGATTCGTGAGATTGGGAAGTTGGGCGACCTTCCCCTGGTCGTGTTGACGGCGGGGAACAACCTGGAAAGCATTTGGCAATCGCTTCAGGATGAATTAGCCTCACTGTCCACAAACAGCGCTCATGTGATCACCGAAGGCAGCGGTCACCATATTCACCTGGAGCGCCCAGATTTGGTCATCACGGCAATTCAACAAGTAGTAGATCAAAGTCGCAACAGAGCTTATCCCGGAAAAGAAGGTTTAAGATGAAAAGGATTCTATATAAATTTCTCATTGGCTTGTTCTTGGTGGTTGGATTGGGGTTGCTTTACTTAACCAACACAGGCGTGCTGTCATTCGAGAAGCCGTATATCTCTCGGCTTTCGAGTGAATTGCCTGCTGCCAATCCGCTCGTGGCATTTGTAAACGTCAATGTCATCCCGATGGATAGTGAGCGGGTATTGGCAGACCAAACGGTCATCGTACGCAACGGAGTGATCGAGACGATTGGAAACAGCAAACAAGTCATCGTCCCGGACAGTGCGCTGGTGGTTGACGGACGCGGCAAGTATCTGATGCCGGGTCTGGTGGATATGCACATTCATATCGAGTATGAAGACGACATGTTGCTGCTGGTTGCCAATGGTGTCACCAGTATCCGCAACATGTGGGGCAACACGGATAAAAAATTGCAGTTTGGTATGCCCGATCAACTTAAGTTGCGGCAACAGATCAAGCAGGGAAAGCTGTTGGGTCCAACAATTTATACAGCGGGTCCCATTGTGGAAGGCAGTCCAGCTAATCATCCCTTGATGGAAGTTTACGATTCGCCAGAGGCGGCGCGACAATCGGTGGCTTGGCAAAAGGCACAGGGTTACGATTTCATCAAAGTTTATGATCACCTTTCGCCGCAAGTCTATCAAGCCATAATCGAATCGGCACGAGAGCATAATATTCCCGTCGCCGGACATGTGCCTTTCGCCGTCGGACTGGATGGTGTTTTGGCAAGCGGGCAACAGACGATTGAACATCTCACCGGCTACATCGATCCGGATGCAGTGGAATTCGTAATCCCTAAAGATCAACTGGACGGCTACGCGGCGAAAACCCGCCGGGCTGAGGTATGGAATTGTGTGACCCTGAGTGAATATCCCAAGAGCAAACAAACACCGCAAGGGATCGAGCAACTGCAAAACCAGCCGGGTATGATCTACGTTTCGCCGAGCACGCAGTTCCTCACGCCATTTCTGTATTACATGGCAAGCCAAAGTCATACTTACACCGGCGCAGATTACCCGGAACGCATCACATCTTTGAACCGTCAGATGGTGCGGGCGTTACATAAGGCGGGCGCGGGCATTCTGCTTGGCACCGACGCGGCTCAAGCCTATCATCTTCCCGGTTTTTCCGTTCATGAAGAACTGGCTTTTCTCGTGGAAGCAGGATTGAGTCCGTATGAGGCATTAGCAGCCGGTACGCACAATGCGGCGAAAGCCATGGGAAAACTGGATGAGTTTGGTACTGTGAAAGAAGGTAAGCGTGCCGACTTGATCTTGTTGCAACAGAACCCTCTGGATAATGTTTCCAACGTCCGAGGACGAGTTGGGGTGATGCTGCGAGGACGCTGGTTTTCTGAGACCGAGTTGCAATCTATGCTGGATGGACTGGCTGCTTCCTATAGACCCAATTTGCTCGAAAGACTCTGGCCTTTCGTTCTAATAGGTGCAGCTGTCTTCTTGATCCAGCGTAGAACTAGAGGAACCACAAAGAAATATGACTTGTAATAGTAGTAGCATCAGAATAAATCGGGCAGCGCTGGACAGACTGATCCACATGGAGTGCACTGGTATGACGGAAAAAAATATCGGAATCCCTTCCGATGAGGATAACGCAAAGCATTTGGCGCGTCGTGCCGAACAGACATCATCTATAGGGGGCGGCTACTACGAAATTACAGTAAAGGGTCATCTGGATGAACATTGGGCGGAGTGGTTGGGTGATCTAAAGTTCACACAAGATGATCAAGGAAACACGCTTCTCGCGGGCGTTATTCCAGATCAAGCCGCACTGCACGGCATTCTGACGCAAATCCGTGATTTGGGTTTGGTCTTGATTTCCCTAACTCTAAAGGAACAATGATGGCTGAAAAATTTACAAAAGAATCTTTTCAGGCACAGTTCATCCTTGGGAGATCAGCCGCATATCTGATAGACATCGCTCTCCTCTTTGGGGTCTTGATGCCTCTCGGTTTCTTTCTTCAGAGACTGTTGGGGTTACAGGCAGCCACCGGGCAAGAGATTTCCGTGAACATCCTTTGGAATTTTTCTCTGCCAACATGGTTGTATTTCACACTAAGTGATTCTTCGAAGCGCGGGGCAACTCTGGGTAAGCGGTTTCTGGGTCTGAAAGTGACAAGCAAAACTACAAACGACATCAGCCTGAGTCGGGCGGTGCTGCGGACAGCTATCAAACTGCTCCCATGGGAACTGGTACACATCTCGGCTTTTGCTTTGAGCGCTGATCTGAGTCAATTTAGCGTGCTTCAATTTATAGGAGTGGGTATAGCGAACGCCTTGTGGCTCACTTACTCAGTGGTGGCTGTGGCAACCAAAGGCCGACGCAGTGTGCACGATTTGATTGTTAAAACTGAAGTGCAAGCAACTAACGCATGATAAAGAGTTAGGCGCATGGTGAGTAGAAGGAGAATCTCATGAACACAATCGAGCAACAAAGCATTGCCCCTGTTCAGTCTGGGCAACGGATTCCAGTCATTGACATTTTACGCGGATTTGCCATCTTCGGAATCCTCTTGGTGAATATGGAGTTCTTCAACAACTCTGTATTCTCATATGTCATCGGGTTAGACAAACCCAATAATGTGATTGATCAACTCGGACGCTGGTTCATTGCCTTCTTTGGCGAAGGCAAATTCTATTCCATTTTTGCTTTCCTATTCGGTCTGGGAATGGCGATCCAATTACATCGGGCACAGGAAAAAGGCACACGCTTTGCGCCATTCTTTTTGAAACGCATGTTGATACTGTTGCTCATCGGGCTGATTCATGCCTATCTGTTTTGGACCGGAGACATCTTGATACTCTATTCTGTTCTCGGTATAGCACTGGTTCTCTTGTTCAGAAACTGCCGTCCCAAGACTTTGTTCATCTGGACTCTCGTTTGCCTGTCCATTCCCATTCTTATCAACGGAGCACTATTTGGGATCGTTGAACTGGGCAAGATGGCGCCCGATGGCGAGAAAATGATGACCAAGACCTTTGCTGAACAGGAAGACATCCTGAAAAGCGCGGCGGATAAAGCCGACCACACTTATGCTGCCGGCACTTTTGTAGAAATAACCCGCCAGCGCATTGGGGATATGAACTATATGTACTCCCTATGGCCTTTCATGGTATTTAACATCCTTGCCATGTTCCTACTCGGACTGGCAGTGGGAAAGAAACGTATATTTGACAACATCCAAGATAACTTGCCTTTGATTCGTAAAGTTCTGATCTGGGGCTTGATTGTTGGAGTCATGGGCAACTTGCTTTACGTGGTCGCGGGCGAATCAGCGCATCGTTTCATCCCGTCAGCGCCATTGATGATCTCCCTGATCGGGCAGACATTTGGCGCACCGGCTCTTGCCTTGTTTTACATGGCCAGTATTACATTGCTATCTCAGAAACCGTCTTGGCAGCCGCGGCTGAATCCACTGGCGAGTGTAGGCCGTATGGCGATCACAAATTATCTTCTCCAAACGGTTATTTGCACGTTCTTGTTCTATGGATATGGCTTTGGGTTATATGGAAAAATCGGCGTGGCAGCTGGCATTCTGTTGACAGTGTTGATCTATTTGATTCAAATCCCAACAAGTGTGTGGTGGCTGAAACGATTCCGTTTTGGGCCAGTTGAATGGGTATGGCGAACTCTTACTTACGGTCAACGCCAGCCTATGAAGTCATCAATGACTTGAGAATATCGTGGTTGTCAGTAATTGCTCACGACTATGACTCGATGGCAGACATTCTATGGCGATGATGCTTCGCTTGTTGCTATCCCGCCTTCTGAATGTGTAAAACGCGGGAAGGAACTCTTCGCGCAATATCAGAAGCGATTGATTGTTGATGTAGGATGTGGAGCGGGCAGAGATACCACGTATTTGGCAGATGGAATGAATCAGATCATTGGAATAGATGCGGCACATTCCGGGTTGCTGCTTGCCCAAGAACGTTTCAATCTCTCACCAGCGCGAGCCGCACTCGTCGAAGGGGATGCCCGTCAGCTGCCACTTCCAACCGCTACCTTCGAAGGTGTGTATTGCTTTGGGGTGTTGCATGAATTTACGACAGCCACCGCCGACGATGATGTGGGGCGGGTTGTAAGCGAGATATATCGTATCCTGAGGCCGGGCGGTTTATTAATTCTTACCACCCTTTCCGGCGACCCACAACAGGGCTTGCCACATGTTCGGTTATTTACGGAGCAGATGTTCACCGAGGCGCTCAAAAGTTTTCATATTCTGGAAAAGAATGAATATGCGGATAGAGGGTGTACGGGGAAACCGAATTATCGTGTTTGGTATGGTGCTTTTACCAAAATCTAAAGCCGGCAACCCACTGAACGTTGCTCCACCGTGATTTCGCAACTGACGCGCCTCGTTCGCGCGGTGAATGAAACAAATCAAGCATCGTCGGTTGTTGATTGATATATGAACCATGCGCCGCCAATGGAAAGGTTGCAAATGCAATGAGAGAATGTGTGTTTTGTGAAATCGGTTCGGGTCATGCCGAAACGAATCTGGTGTATCAAGACAATCTCGTGTTTGCCATCATGTCTCTCGAACAACCGACCCCGTATAAAGTCATCGTCATCCCTTATGCCCACGTGGAAACCGTATACGATCTCACCGATGAACAAGCGGCTGCTATTTTTCAGGCAACCGTCAAATTAGCAAGGGCAATTCGTGACGTGTCAGGCTGTGAGGGAATGAATCTGGTGCAATCAAATGGCAGGGCAGGACAACAAGATGTTTTTCATTTTCACCTTCACATCGTTCCACGCTTCGTTGGCGATCAGATCATTCTCAATTGGGATAATACGCCTGCCCCGGCGGAGAAACTGAGTCAATTTGCAAGTGAAATACGATCCAAATTGAAGGAGAGTTGAGATGAATCGCACTTTCTGGCTTCGCCTACTTCTTATTTTGACTATTTTCGTTGTAGCTCAGGGCGGCACCGCCCTCATACTAAGTTTGACAGGCATCGCCGGACAAGATTACAGCAATGCCCTCGTCAATACAGTCTTCCTCATTGCTTGTGTTGGTCTCGTTCGGATTCTCAACCTGTCCGCGGAGGATATTGGTCTGAAGGTACTCAAGGATCGTCTGCTCTGGCACGTGGTCATTTGCTTGGCAATCTTCCTCTTCTACATGATGTTCTACGTATTCGCCATGCGCATTTCAAGCCTGAGATCAATTTCATCCAAGACTATCTGGGGGCTGCTGAACTATCTCGTAGTTGTTTTTGCCGAAGAGATATATTTTCGTGGCATTTGCTACAGCGTGGTTCAGAACAGATACTCAGGTCGGATGGCGACACTGATCTCCGCCCTGTTATTTGGTTTAGCGCATGTGAGACAAGGAATTGGAATGATCCCTAAATTCTTTACGGGTTGGTTATGGGGAACAGTACGATACAGCAGCGGAATGATTTTTTTGCTGATCATCCCTATTCACTTTGCATACAATGCCGTTTGGTTATTATTCGAAGGAAATTGGGAGAACCCACCCCTGTGGGCACAATTCTTCCCTCTATTTGAGTTGCTATTAGGCATAGTGATCATGGGTGCGTATACCTGGACAACCCGTCGAGAAAAGATCGCTCCACTATGATTAGCTCGTTAAGGAGACGCGCATGACCGCGATAGAGATTGGATCTCCCTCCGGCGATGATTGGTCGTGGATCACCGAGCATCATGTTGAAACTGCTTGGGACAGCTTGACCTCCAATCTTCAACAAATGGTGTCGAAGCAAGTGGTACAAGAATGCGTTACGGACCAAATGACAAAGATCCGCGAAAAGCATGGCGTGACCAATCAAGTGTTTTTGGCTCACGATGGCGAGGGGCAGCGTGTCGGCTTCATCTGGGTCGATCAGGTGCGAAGTGCCTTTACCGGAACACTGCATGCCTACATCCTTGAGATTTTTGTGGCAGATGAGTATCGGGGGCAAGGGATCGGATCACTTTTGATGGCGCAAGCAGAGACATGGGCGCGAGAACATCAACTGGCGAGAATCGGACTGAGTGTGGCAACACACAATGCAGTTGCCATAGAGTTGTACGAAAAACTTGGGTACGAGACTGAAACCTTACGGATGTTCAAGAATCTCGCTTCATAAAAACAATGAAAAAATGGCGCGTTAAGGGCGAAAGGAGTCTCCATGCAGATAGATTTCGAGCAAGAAAAAAGATGGTGGAATACTAAAGCTACTCGCGAAGAGCAAGATATGGCAGATGAAGCCATCAACAGATTACTCAGGTGGCGAGAGGTTGAGAGACATCTGCATAATGTCAAGACCATTTTAGATATTGGCGCGGGGACCGGTGCTTTCTCCATTCCCCTAGCTGAACGTGGCTTTGTCGTTACACATCTTGATTTCGCTCCTGCGATGCTAAGCGTCGCTCGCCAGAAGGCTGAAGGGATACCCAATATCCGCTTTGTTGAGGCAAGCGCTGCCGATTTGGCAGAGTTTGCAGATCAGTCTTTCGATCTCGTTTTGAATATGGATGGGGCAATCTCCTTTTGCGGTTCTGAAGCTGAAACTGCGCTCTGCGAAACCTGCCGAGTCGCCAAGAAGAAGATCATCGTCACAGTTTCACATCGTGCTTGGATGGTGCCAGTTTGGGTAGCCGAGAGCTTAGCAGCCGTTGGAAAATTCCCCCCTGCGGTTTACGCCATGTTAGAGCAAGGCGCATGGCACTACGAGCAATTCTCGGAAAACGCGCAGTTGACCAAAGGTTACTTTGGAACCTTGAACGCCTTCCTTCCTCAAGACTTACAGCAGTGCTTTGAACAAATGGGATGGCACGTGCTACGTTGTGGTGGATTAGGTTCTCTGGCGAATCTATGCGGTCAAGAGACCATAAAACAGGTAGTGCAGAGCAAATCGTTACTTGAAGAATTCTTGGATCTATGCGATGTTTTTGATGCTGAGATATTACCCGGTGGCCCTGGAACCAAACAACGCGCAGGCTTGATAGCTGTGGCTGAACGCATCATATAGGCTGAGGCGTGAAGGCGCTAACACGGTTCGCCAGTGGAAAAACTGATTACAAGATTGTAACCCTACGGATATTCAAAAACCTTGAGGCGAACGGTGACACCTGACATACATCAACGGCTACAACAGTACTACCGGGATCATCTCGAAACCAAACACGATGTAAAAATCTCGAATCTAACAAACATCACATCTGGCTGGGAGAGTGATGTGTATGCTTTTTCGTTGGAACATGGTCAGCGGTCAAGCCGGGTTACAGAAAAACTTGTCCTACGCCTGTACTCCGGAGAGAGCGCTTCAAATAAATCCGAGCATGAGTTTCACAGCCTCAAACGATTGCATGAGGTCGGGTATCCGGTTCCGCAGGTTCATGTATTGGAAAGCAATCTATCCCCACTTGGCAAACCGTTCATCATCATGGAAAAAATTGATGGCCCGACGATGTGGATGAAACTGGGATCGGCGGACGAAACGACTAAAGTGAAGTTGATAAATCAATTCTGCGAGCTGTTTATCCGTCTGCATCAATTGGATTGGCATCTTTTTGTAGAGGAAGCAGAGCAATCTAAATATCAAAACCCCTACGCCTTCGTTGACGAATGGTTTGGTGTCGCCCAAAATTTTCTTGAGCAATACCCCGATTCGGGATTTCGCTCTGTCGTGACTTGGCTTGAGGAACGGCGTGAGATGCTTCCCTGTCGCACGCCATCACCAACACATAATGATTTTCATTCGAATAACGTGCTTTTGAGAAATGGTATTTCCCCTATCGTGATCGATTGGACGGGTTTCAGCGTTTCAGATGCGCGCTTCGATCTGGCGTGGACGCTCATGTTAGCCGATGCCTACTTGGGATCGATCTGGCGGGAAACCATCCTTGGAGAGTACGAATATATTCTTGGTGAGAAAGTAGCGGCACTTGATTATTTTATCGTGTTCGCTTGCGCGCGCAGGCTGTTCGATGTTTCGATCTCGTTGCTTCATGGGGCGGAGAAGATGGGCATGCGCGCCGAGGCGGTCGCCGCCATGCGTCAAGACAAGAAGACTCATGAACGCGTGCATCAGCTTCTGGCAGAGAGGACGGGCTTGAGGATTGAGTGGGTAGAATCATGAGACGTCATGTGCGCTTAAGACTCAAACGGGCAAAGAGTGTTAGCGGTCTTGGATTAGTGGAATAGTTACAACCGCCTATGCTAAATGCAAAACCATATTTTGTAGTGTGCTGCCATTATCTTGAGTGATTTTGGAGCAGGTAGGCTGTTGCCAATATCTTCGAAAGTTATCTGGAGGAGGGTGGGAAGTAGGTTGTTGCCACTAACTGTGAAGAAAATGCGACACCCGCTTAGCGATGTAGGCTACTGCCATAATGTTCGATGATGCTGCCACTAACTTCAGTGACACTGCCAATAACTTCTGTGTCCTACACCACTGAACCACCAAAGGGCAGATAAAGCGATAGTCCACATAATGATGTTGAGATTTCTCTTCATGCAATACCGTCCTTAGACTAATCAACACCGATCATCTCCGCCGAATGTTTCTCGGCAGACATCTCAAACGCTTGAT
>ORJL010473944.1_pt1 | contig 18462 bp, 21 predicted proteins | sample 1779941 | NCBI WGS metagenome assembly ORJL01 (sample SAMEA104232317, study PRJEB22302) | groundwater metagenome | biome: forest; feature: aquifer; material: groundwater | place: USA | collected 2011-08-07 | depth 5.8 m | reverse complement strand
GGGGGCCGGGTGGGTCAGGTGGGGCAGGTGGGTCAGGTGGGTCAGGTGGGTCACGGAGGGCGGGAGGCGTCGAAAGGGGAAGCGCGATGAGCTGGCGTGCAGGCCTCGTGCTTGCGGTGCTGCTCCAGGCGCCTGCCGCGGAAATGCAGCGCGTGCCGCAATTCGACAACCGCGTCGTCACGGTGTGGAAGAGCGTCATCCCGCCAGGCTCGCAGTCCACGCTGCACCGGCACGACCACGGCCGCACGGTGATCGGGATCGCCGGCGGCGATCTGACCACGGTGGACGCCGGTGGCCACAAGACGGTGACGCGCTACGAAACCGGCAAGGCCTACTGGCAGGATCCGATGCCCGCCGGCCAGATGCACAAGGACCTCAACGAGACGGGGAAGACGATCGAAGTGATGGTCGTGGAGATGAAGGAGTCGCGGCCGCGCTAGGTCGGCTCGTACTCGAGCGCGCGTCTGACCGTCGCGCGCATGGAGCTCAACGCCTCGGCTTTCACGGTGAACCGGACGACGCCGGTGGCGACGGTCTTGACGGCCACATGCCACCCTTCGGGCGCATCCACCACGGCCACCAACTGGCAGGGCAGCTCGAAATCGGCGATCACGGTGTTGACGAGGTGTTCGATGTGCCGCTTGTCCACATTGTTGGTTGCAGGCTTCGATACGGCAACCAGCGAGGAATGGCCGCACTCCTGACATTGGACGAAGGCGGCGGGGGGCGACACCGACTGTCCGATGACGCGGGTGCGGTCGCTGCCACACTTGCCGCATGTGCGAGGGTCGGGCATCAGGTGGTATCTCGAGGACAGGCATCGGATCGCCTTCCACGTTTCGGGCCATGACGCGATACGGGAGCAAGACCCGAGCTGTCAGCGACTTGGCGAATACGTGCAAATCTGAGTGGTTCCGTGAATGTACTTTTTTGAGTCACGCGCGGCCAGAACTGTGATTGTGGAGAATCCATGGCCCTCACAGACTGAGTATTCGCTGATCGAACGGACGGCGGAAGGCGAGTTGATCCCGATGGCGCTCGAGCTCGGTCTGGGCGTCACGCCTGGTCGCCGCTAGAGCCGTTTTCACCACCACGTAGTGGCCGGCTTCAGCCGGCCTGCGGCGGTCCGCCTAAAGGCGGACACTACACGCTCGTGAAAACGGCTCTAGGCGGCGCGGCGTCCTGTCGGAGAAATACACGCGCGAAAACGCAAAAACCGTCAAGGTCGATCGCGGGGAGCGGGTCACGCAGTTCCTGGACGAGCGGGCGCACGCGGTCCTCTTATTTTGGCTGCTTCTGGTACAGGCCGACAGTTTCCGTCGTCGCGAGGACGTGTCCGGCCATCGCCTTCTCGACATCCGCCCGGCTCGCGCCCTGCGCGACGCCGATCGTGTCCACGTCGAGCGCCGACAGCTTGAAGTGATAGTGATGGACACCGGTCGGCGGGCACGGGCCGCCGTAGCCCGGACGCCGGAAGCCGCTGTTCGCGGACACGCCGATCGAGCCGACCTGGAAGCCTTCCGGCAGTCCCTTCGTGCTTCCCGGAATATCGGCGAGCACCCAGTGCGTGAAGCCGCCCGGCATCGGCGCATCGGGGTCGTCCATGATCAGCACGAACGATTTCGTGCCCGCCGGCGCGTCCTTCCAGGCCAGCGCGGGCGACGGGCTCGTCTGGCCCGCATCGCACGTGAACTTCGGCGGGATGTGGCCCCCGTCGGCGAACGCGGGACTCGAGATCGAGAACGCCGCGAGAAACACTCCAAGCATGTTGCGATCCTCTCATTCCGACTGCAACGCGCGCGTCGGATCGACTGCCGCCGCACGACGCGCCGGCACGGCGCTCGCCACGAGCGCCACGCCGATGAGTGTGGCAACGACGGCCGCGATCGTCAAGGGGTCGGTGCGGCTCACGCCGAAGAGCTGACTGGATAGCACCCGGCCGGCGGCCAGCGCCGCCGCGACCCCGACGACGGCGCCGAGCGCGACCGGCCGCAGCGCCTGACCGAGGATCAGCCGCACGACGCTGCCGCGGCTCGCGCCCGGCGCGGTGCGCACGCCGATCTCCTGCGTCCGCTGGCTCACGAAGTACGCGATCACGCCGTAAATCCCCGTCGCCGCGAGCACCAGGCCGATCCCGCCGAGCAGCGAGAGCAGCAGCGTGTTGAAGCGCGACTCCGCCAGCGTCAGCCCGATCCGCTGGTCCATCGTCCTGACGTCGAAGAGCGGCAGGTCGGGATCGACCGTCGTCACCGCGGCGCGCAGCGAATCGGCGAGCCGCGCCGGATCGCGATCCGTTCTCACGACGACGTAGAAGATTCGGTACCAGCGCCAGGCGTCTTTCGGCGCCTGCGCCATCGGCAGATAGAACTCCGGCCTCGGCGCGACGGCCGGCCCCCGCGATCGGATGTCGCCGGCGACGCCGATGACGACCTTCCAGTCCTGCCCGCCGTTCAGTCCTGGCTCGCAGCAGGCGATCCGTTTGCCGATCGGATCCTGTCCCGGAAACGCGCGCGCGGCGAGCGCAGCGCTGACGATCATCACCTTCTGCCCGCTGGCGCGGTCCTCGTCGGTGAAGTTGCGCCCTTTCAGCATGGGCGTCCGCATCGCGCCGAGGAACCCGGGCGTAGTCAGCCGCAGCGTGCTCGGAATCAGGTGTTGCTCGATGGGCATCTCTCCGCCCTCGGGGAAGAGGCCGTTCATGCCGCCGCCTCCACCCATCGCGGCGAACGATGTGACGGCCGACGCGGAGACGCCGGGCAACGCTGCAGCCGCATCGTTGATCCGCCGCAGGGTCTCGCTCTCACGCACCGGATCGGTGTAGACCGCTTCCGGCAGCGAGAAGCGCGCGGTGAGCACGCCGGTCGGATCGAACCCAGGCGAGACGTGCTGCAGTGCGATCGCGCTGCGGATCAGCAGGCCCGCGCCAAACAGCAACAGCAGCGACAGCGCCACTTCCGCGACGATGAGCCCCGCGCGCAGTCGATCGCGGAAGCCGCCGCCCGTCGAACCGCGGCCGCCGTCACGCAGGCCGCTCTGGACATCGCTGCGCGCGAGCTGTAGCGCCGGCGCCAGCCCGCAGAGCACGCTGCTCGCCAGCGCGAGCGCGACGGCAAACCCGAGCGCCGCCGGATCGATCCGCGCCTGCTCCACGCGCGGCACGCCTTGCGGGCTCCACGCAATCAGCGCCCTCGTCGCCCACATCGCAAACACCACGCCTGCGCCCGCCGCGCCGAGCGCGAGGACAACGCTCTCGGTCAGCAGCTGACGGACGATGCGGCCGCGACCGGCGCCGAGGGCGCTGCGGACGGCGATCTCACGTCCGCGCGCGGCGCCGCGCGCGAGCAGCAGGTTGCCCACGTTGCCGCAGGCGATGAGCAGCACGACGGCCACCGCGCCGAGCAGCACAAGCAGGCGCGTGCGATAGTCGCCCACGAAGTCATCGGTGAACGGATGGACGGAGAACGTCAGGTGGCTGCAGTCTTTCGGAAAGTCTCGGCGGAGGCGAACCGCCACGGCTTCGAGCTCGGCGTGCAGGCGCTCGCGCGACGCGCCCGGCCTCAGCCGTCCGTACACCTGCAGGTAGTGTTCGTCGTGAAGCACTCGCTGCTCGGGGGTGAACGCGATTGGTGTCCAGAGCTCTTCGCTGTCGGTCGTGAGGTCGAACGACGCCGGCATGACGCCGGACACGACGTAGCTGACGCCGTTCATGCGGATCGAGCGTCCGACGAGGGCGGCGCTCCCGCCGAAGCGCCGCATCCACAGCCGGTGACCGAGCACGACGACACGATTGTTGCCAGGCCGATCCTCTTCCGGCGTGAACGTCCGCCCGATCTCCGGCCGCGCGCCCATCACGTCGAAGAAATTGGCGGTTACCTGGCCGGCGACGATGCGCTCCGGCGTCACGCCATCGGACAGGTTGAAGCTCGATATGTTCATGGCGGCGAGCCCATCGAGCGATGATGCGCCTGCTGCCGCATCGACGTAGTTGCCAACCGACATGTCGGATAAATTGCCCTGAAACGTCTCGCCGGCGACGAGCAGGCGATCGGGCTCGCGCAGCGGCAGCGGGTGGAGCACCACCGCATTCAGCAGGCTGAAAATCGCCGTTGTTCCGCCGATGCCGAGCGCGAGCGTCAGCACGGCGACGGCTGTGAAGCCGGGATTCTTGCGAAGCTGGCGCCACGTGAACGCGATGTCCTGCGCGAGCTCGCCGAAATACTGGGTGCGCTGCATATGCCGGTTTCTCTCCGTGCCGAGCGCGTGAAGCGTAGTGCGCATGCGTCCGAGATCGCCGAGCCGCCGTTCCGCTTCGCGCCGCGCCGCGGCCGGGTCCATACCCCGGGCGACGAGCTCCTGCGTCCGCATCTCGATGTGAAACGCGAGCTCCTCGTCGACTTCGTCGGCGACGCGCGGTCTCCAGAACACCCGATTGAAAAAGCTCATGTGGTCAAGAGCACGCGTGAGATTGCGCCGGCGAATCGCGCCCATTCGGTGGCTTGCGCCGTCAGCTGACGGCGTCCTTTGGGCGTCAGCCGGTAGAACTTGGCTCGGCGGCCCAGTTCCGAGAGGCCCCATTCAGCCTCGACCCAGCCCTTCCGCTCCATGCGGTACAGCGCCGGGTAGAGCGAGCCTTCTTCGATTTCCACCACCCCTTCGGTGGCGCCTTCAATGGCGCGGGCGATGGCATAGCCGTGCCGGCGGCCGCCGGACAGGGTTTTCAGGATCAAGGTGTCCAGCGTGCCGTGGAGCAGTTCGGGAGCAGGGTTGGTCGTCATACCTAGACAGTCAGGGTATGCGGTTAGACGGCCGGCGCCCCTCTTTGGTTGCGTCGATGGCTTTGCGGATGAAACGGATGTTTTTGGGTTGAAACCGGCAGGCGATCAGCGTAGCCTGTGCGCTGTTCGGACTGGAGGACACATGGAGATCGATCGACGAGCCTTCATCGCGGGTCTCGGGGGCGTTGCCGCCGTCAGCCTCATGGACCACGAGGCCAAAGCCGAGGCGCTGGAACACTACATGGAAGACAAGCTGGACGAGATGGTCACCGCCCAGCAGCCCGAGAAATTCCCGACGGCCGCCGAGATCGAGGCGCAGATCGAGACGCGGCTCTACAGACGCGGCACCGGCGACGTGTTCACCGGCCGGGGCAAGAACGTCAAGCTCCTCGAGAAGATGCCCGACAAGCCGACCCTGCACGACTTCTTCAGGCTTCGCTTCGCGCCGGCGAACCACGTCCTCCAGAGCGCGACGCGCGCGATGAAGACCGGCATGTCCGAGGAGGTCATCCTCGCGTGCCTGCTCCACGACTGCGTGCTGTCGCTCATCAAGCCGGATCACGGATGGTGGGGCGCGCAGCTGTTCGAGCCCTACATTCCCGAGAAGAGCGCGTTCGCGATCCGGTATCACCAGACGCTGCGCTTCTATCCGGATCAGGATGCCGGCTACGAATACCCCGACCAGTACTACCGCATCTTCGGCCACGACTACACGCCGCCGGCCTACATCGAGGCGACCTACAAGATGGTCCGGAACCACAAGTGGTACATGGAGCCGCGGCTGGTCACGGTGAACGACCTCTACGCGTTCGACCCGAACGCCAAGGTCTCCATTGATCCCTTCGTGGACATCATCGGCCGTCACTTCAAGCAGCCCAAGGAAGGGCTGGGCTTCGACAACAGTCCGAGCGCGCACATGTGGCGGACGCTCGCGCGCCCCGACTCACCGCTCTAATGACCAGGCATCTCTTCGCGGGTGTCCTTTCGAGTGGGTTGCTGGCGGTGGTGGTCGCGGGCCAGACCGCCAGCAAGCCGCAGACCCTCCAGGGGCTCGAGATGACCGTCACCAAGGTCGAACGCGCGGGCAGCGCGTCGTTGCGAGACTGTCCGCCCGGGACCAACACGGTCAACGCCGTCACGCGTCCCGGCGAGCAGTTCGCGCTGGTGACGATCGCGTTCACGGTCGGCCCGGGCTTCAAGGCGTCGCCGATGAAACGGCCTTCCGTCACCGACGTGGCCGACAAGAGCTACCTTACGGCCTCGACCTTCGTCGATGTGGGCTCGGTGCCCGAATATTCATGCACCTTCCCATTTCGCGTACCCGAAGGGACGAAGCTGAAGGCGCTGCATATCGAGAGCGCCACGTTCGATCTCTCCGCCTTCGACTCCAAGTAGCGCGAACAGGCCCCTACGTACGCCGGCCACCGCCGCCGATATGACTGACGACTGAAGACTGGCCGACTGAGGACTGGTGTGCTGCGCGCGTACGGAGTGACCGACAAGGGCCGCATCAGGCCCACCAACGAGGACTGCTTCGCGATTCGGGAAGAGCTCGGGCTCTGCGTGATTGCCGACGGCATGGGCGGACACAACGCCGGCGAAATCGCGGCGCGGCTGGCCGTGGAAACCGTCGTCGAGTTCCTCCGGGAGCGTGGCGCGCCGCCCCGTTCAGACGAGCCCTCGAGCGAAGCGCCCTGGCCGTTCGGGTACGACCCTGCCCTGTCGGCGGACGGCAACCTGCTGCGGACGGCCATCCATCTCGCCAACGTTCAGATTCTCGAGACGGCGCTGTCCGACGATCACTACGCCGGCATGGGGACCACCATCGTCGCCGCGCGGGTCGCGGCGGGCCGTCTCTCGGTCGCGCATGTGGGGGACAGCCGACTGTATGTGTTCGCCGAAGGGCGGCTCCAGCCGATGACGCTCGACGATTCGTGGATGGCGACCGTGCTGGTGCACGACCCGAAGGCCGATCCGCTCCTGCTCCAGCACCACCCCATGCGCAATGCGCTCACCAACGTCGTCGGCGCGCGTCCGCGCACGGACGTGCACGTCGTCGAGTCTCCGCTCGCCGGCGGTGAGCTGCTGCTCCTCACGACCGACGGGGTCCACGGCGTGCTCGACGATCACCGGATTGTGGAGCTGCTGCAGGATGGCGATGAGCCCCGCGACATCGCGCGGAACATGATTGCCTCGGCCCTGGTCCGCGGCAGCCGCGACAACTGCACCGCCGTTGTCGCGCGATACCTGCCGCAGGCCTGAAGGCCGCGCCTCACCCGACGAACTTGTAGCCGGCCCCGTGCACCGTCAGGATGTGCTCCGGCTCATGGGGTGCGCGCTCGATCTTCTGCCGTAGCTTCGCCACGAAGTTGTCGATGGTCCGCGTGGTCGGCGACTCTTCGTAGCCCCACACCTGATTGAGGATCTGCTCGCGCGTGACCACCTGCCCGGTGTGCGCGACGAAATATCTGAGCAGGTCGAACTCGCGCGCCGTGAAATCGATGCGCTGGCCGGCCCGATGGGCCTGATGCGTCCGGAAGTCGATCTCGATGTCGCCGATGCGGCAGGTTTCGAGGCCCGACGGCCGTCCGCCGGCGCGGCGCAGGACGGCGCGGACGCGCGCGAGCAGCTCGGTGATGCTGAACGGCTTGGTGACGTAGTCGTCGGCGCCGAGCTCGAGGCCCAGCACCTTCTCGGTTTCCTGCGACCGCGCGGTGAGCATCACGACCGGCGTCGGGTTGGCGCGCGCGCGCAGCTCGCGGCAGACCTCGAAGCCGTTCTTGCGCGGCAGCGTGACGTCGAGAATCACCAGATCGGGCGCGGTCGAGATCGCCTTGGCCAGGCCGTCCTCGCCATCCGACGCCGTGACCACTTCGTAGCCTTCGAGCTCGAGGTTGTCACGCAGACCGAGCAACATCTGCGGCTCGTCCTCGATCACCAGAATGCGTTTCGTCACCGTGGCTCTCTCCTGCGACAACCGGGAAGTGTAACGTGAACGTGCTGCCGCGCCCCGGCTCGCTGTCGACGCGCACGAACCCGCCGTGACCGCGCATCACGTGGTCGACGATGGCGAGCCCGAGACCGGTCCCCTGCGGGCCGGAGCCCGCGTCGGTCTGAATCCGAAAGAACTTGCGGAAGATCTTGCGCTGCAGCCGCGCTGGAATGCCGATGCCGTGGTCGGTGACGCGCACGACCCCGAAAGTGCCGGCGCGATCGACCTCCACCGAGATCGCGCGGTTCTCCGGCGAGTATTTCATCGCGTTCGAGATGAGGTTCTCGAGCGCCTGGACGGCCGCTTCCCCGTCGATGAGCACCAGCACGTCCTCCGCGAGACGCGACGTCACCGTGAACTGGTTGTGACGGAACTGACTCTCGAGCGATTCCAGCACGCCGCGCGTGAGATCGGTCAGGTTCACCGGCTCGCGGTTGTAGCGCCGCAGTCCGGCCTCGATCTTCGAGAAGTCGAGCAGGTTGTCGATGAGCCGCGTCAGCTTGCGCGCCTCGCTGTTGATGATGCGGTAGTACTCGTGCGCGCGGTCGGTCGTCTTCAGCCGCCCGAGCTCCAGCGTCTCCGCGAAGAGCTGGATGAGCGCCAGCGGCGTCTTCAGGTCGTGCGAGACGCTCGACACGAAGTTCGATCGCAGCTCGGCGAGCCGGACCTCGCGTGCCGCGGCGTGAGCCACGAAAAACACGCCGAGCGCCATGATCCCGGCGAGCATCGCCATCATGGCGCGCTGCGGCCGCGCCCGCGCGGCGATGATGGCGGGAATCGTCTGGTCGCCGTAGCCGATGCGCACGCGCCAGACCTCGGGCTTCCGCCCGGCGGGTGCCGCGAACGTCACCAGCTCCGGGTCGAAGAAGACGAGCCTGAAGGTGCGTTCGTCGACGCACTCCTTCGGCGGCGCGCCATTGGGCGGGAAGACCACGCGGTTCGCTTCGTCGAGCACGGTGACCACGAGCGGCGGGAAGCCCGTGACGCCTTTGGCCGCCGCCGCCTTGGCGGCCACGAGCGACGGGAAGAAATCGGTCCGGAGCCGTTCAGCATCGACGCGAAACGCGACGAAGCTGGTCAACCGATCGCGCGCCGGAACCGTGAATCGCAGCTGCGCCTGAAAGTACGTCCGGTGTCCGTCGATCGTCGTCTCGAATACGGAGATGACGCGCTTCTCGGTCGCCAGCTCGCGGAACCGGCGGACGAGCATCGCGGCCTCGGGGACGTCGGTGCGGAAAGCGTTGCGCTCGCGGTCGTACGCGAGCACCTCGCCATGATGCTCCGTCGTCTCGTCCGACCAGACGTAAAAGCGGGTGATGAACCGGTCGGCGATCAGGCCCTCCGCGAACGCATTCTCGATGAACCCGAGATCGAGCGGCTCCATCTGCCGCTGCCCGACGCGCAATCCGACGTTGATGTAGGGGGCCTTGAGCGCGTCCTCGATGTCCCTGGTCAGGCCATCGGCCGTTTCCTGACTCAGCTGGTGCAGCACGACGGTGGAGGAGCGCCCGAGGTCGGCGATCGATCGGAACTGGAAGTAGAACAGCACCGCCACCGGGATCGCGACGGCGATGGCGAGCCCGGCCGCCAGCCGCAGGCTGCGATCGCGCAGCAGCTGGCCGACGACCGACGGCCCGACGCCTCGGCCGGGTGGCACGGCGGAGCCGCGAGTCTCCATTTACATCAGCTTACTCGGATTTTGTGATTTCGGCGCCCGGACGATCCAGGGGATTCGGGATTCGGGATTCGGGATTCGGGATTCGGGATTCGGGATTCGGGATTTGGGATTTGGGATTTGGGATTCGGATGGTCTGCGGGTTGCGAATCCCAAATCCCACAAAAGGGCGGGAGGGGCCTGCCCGTCCTGCCTTACGGCTGCGCCGTCGTCTTCGGCTGGTTCGCGAGGAACCCGGTGATCTGTTTGACCGCGTAGTCGACCTTGATGTCGAACGCCATCTTGCCGAGCGCCGCCGTCGAGCGGCGCGCGTCGCCGGAGATGCCGTTGTTCTTGCGCGGCGGCGCGTTCGGGTCGGGCGCCTGTCCGCGCTGTCCCGGCGGGGGCACCGGATCGCCTTCGGCCGCCGGAATCAGTTCCTTCCGCACCCAGCCCTTGTCGCCGCCAAGGTAGAGCATGGTGGATGTGTCGGGAATCCCGGCGTGCGAGCTGCGCGGGTAGCCTTTGGACGCGAGCCAATCGTCGAAATCGCCCTGCGCCTTCGCGTACACCTCGTCGCAGAAGTACACGTGCTTGCCTTCCGGCGCGTGCTTCGCATCGAGTTTCTTGGCCACCTCGCTGAACACGCCCGGCTGGCCGCCGCCGTGATCGCCCATGAGGATCACGTTCTTGAAGCCGGTGGCGATCGACTGCTCGGCGATCTCGGTGAGCATCTGACCGAAGACCTCGTCGCTCAGGCCGATCGTGCCGGGCAGCTCGGCGCTGGCGCGGTTCGGCGAGTAGGCGAGGACCGGCATCGCGATGGCGTTACCGAGTTTCAGAGCGATCGCCTTCACCGTCGCGCGCGCCATGAGCGTATGGCCGCCGTTGACGTTCTGCGGGCCGCGCTGCTCCGTGCCGCCGGTGTAGACCAGCGCCGTCGTCTTGCCGGCCGCGAGCGCCGCTTTGACTTCGGGCCAGGTCATCATCTCGAGCTCGACGAGCGGCGCTTTCTTGGCGACCGCGGCGGGCGTGGCCGCGCCGGCGGCGGCCGGCTTGGCCGCGGGCGTCTGCGCGAAGGCGGTGGCCGCCGACAGCGCGAGCACCGGAATCGTCGCAAACAGACGGTGCATACTCACTCCTCGTTTTCCCAATCGGACTTCCCGGGTCGGTGTGATGCTGCCAAACGGGGGGATGACTGTGTCAGCCGTGGAAGGGCGGTCAATTGGGTAATTGGGTACTTGGGTAATCTGGTAATCGGGTAATGGATTGGGGGATTGGGGTGCAGGGGATTGGGGTTGGTGTGACATACGCGCGCCAATCGCTCAATCAATCACCCGATTACCCGATTACCCAATTACCCAATTACCCGATTACCCAATTACCCGATTACGAGATTCGCCCTCCGTGCCGACTTCGTCGAGGGCTCCTAAGACGTGACCGGTTGCCGAACAAAGGCCAGCCACTTACGGTATTCCGCGCGCTGGCCGCGCACGGTTTCATTGAATGTCTGTTGAAGACGACGCGTGACCGGCCCGGGTTTGCCGCCGCTCATCACGCGGCCATCGACCTCGCGAATGGCGGTCACTTCGACCGCCGTTCCGGTGAAGAACAGTTCGTCAGCCCCGAACACGTCGTCGACCGAAATCGGCGCGACGCGCGCCTCGATCCCGAGGTCGCCCGCGATCTCCAGGATCGAGGCGCGCGTGACGCCCATCAGGATGCTCGCGTCCCGGTCGTTGGTGACGATCGCGCCGTTCTTCACGACGAAGAGGTTTTCGCCCGATCCCTCGGCGACGAGCCCCTGCGAGTTCAGCAGGAGCGCTTCGTCGAAGCCGCGGCGCTGTGCGTCGTTCACCGCGCGCGCGGAGTTGATGTACTGGCCGCAGGCTTTCGCCCAGGCCGGAATCGCGCTGTTGTCGAACTTGCGGACGGGCGAGATCGTCACTCGGACGCCGAGGTCGGCGTTCGCGAGATACTGGCCAGTGGGAAGGGCTGCGATCGCGACCGTCACGGGACATTCCTTTGTCCAGACGCTGAGCGTGGCGGCGTCGAAGAACGCGATGGGGCGCAGGTAGGAGGCCTCCAGCCTGTTCGCGCGAACAACCTCGAGGCTCGCGTCGGCGAGGACGTCCTGCGCGTAAGGAATCGCCAGGTCGTAGAGCTCCGCCGACTTGAAGAACCGCTCGAGATGCGCGTCCAGCCGGAAGATGGCCGGACCCTCGGCGGTGAGGTAGGACTTCATGCCTTCGAAGACGCCGGTGCCGTACTGCAGCCCGTGCGCCAGCACGTGCACTTTTGCGTCCCCCCAGGGGACGAGCTTCCCGTTGAACCAGATGCTTTCGGTCGGTGTGAATCCCATTGGTGTGCTCCTGGAGCTGAATATATATCGAGATGGGGCGTGGGAGTGGCCACCGCGTGGGTTTCGACCCGCAAGCGCCGTCGGTCGGCCCGCGCTGGCGGGCCCCCGAGGGGCCTGAGCCGGTTGGCGGGTTGCGCGGGTCGACGGCCCCGTGCTATATTCGTCAGGTTCTGTCGAGGCCAGGACACCCTATCTGGCCTCGCCGCTCTGAAGCAGCGTCCCCGGCCTGACATCTTCAGCCTGGGAAGACCGTCCGTCGCGACCAACTAACTTGTGAGGGTCATAGGGTTTTCAGGCGCCAAGCCGCAAGGCTTCTAGGCCTGAAGCGACAGCGTATCCATTGCGGATCGCGGGTTTCGGATGGCGGATCGCGTTTCCGCTGAATCCGCAGGCCGCCATCCCCAATCCGAGATTGTTTATGCCGACTATCAGTCAGCTCGTCCGCGCGGGGCGCAAGAAAATCGTCAGCAAGACCAAGAGCCCCGCGCTGCAGAACAGCCCGCAGAAGCGCGGCGTGTGCGTGCGAGTGTTCACCCAGACCCCGAAGAAGCCGAACTCGGCGCTCCGCAAGGTGGCGCGCGTGCGGCTGACCAACGGCATCGAAGTGACGACCTACATCCCGGGCGTCGGCCACAACCTGCAGGAGCACTCGCTGGTGCTCATCCGCGGCGGCCGCGTCAAGGATTTGCCGGGCGTCCGCTACCACGTCGTCCGCGGCACGCTCGACGCCGTCGGCGTGCAGGGCCGGATGCAGGGACGATCGAAATACGGCGCCAAGAGGCCAAAGAAGGCATAGCTATCAGCTATCAGCCGTCAGCTATCAGAGCTGACAGCGCTGAAGGCTGACAACTGAAAGCCGAGAGCTAAGAAAATGCCACGTAGACGAGTAATCGCGAAACGGGACATCGACGCCGACCCGATCTACCAGAGCGCGCTGGTGACGAAGTTCATCAACTGCGTGATGAGTGACGGCAAGCGCAGCACGGCCGAGCGCATCCTGTACAAGAGCTTCGACATCATCAAAGAGAAGACGGCCGACGATCCGCTGAAGGTCTTCAAGAAGGCCATCGACAACGTCAAGCCGAGCCTCGAAGTGAAGTCGCGCCGCGTCGGCGGCTCCAACTATCAGGTGCCGGTGGAAGTGAATCCGAACCGGCGTCTGTCCCTCAGCATCCGCTGGCTGGTCGGCTACGCCACCTCACGGGGCGACGGGAAGACGATGCAGGAGAAGCTGGCGAACGAGCTGCTCGACGCGGCCAACCTCCGCGGCGGTGCGGTGAAGAAACGCGAAGACACGCACCGCATGGCCGAAGCCAACAAAGCGTTTGCGCACTATCGCTGGTAGAGGACAGGGATTGGGGATTCGGGACTGGGGATTTGAATCCCGAATCCCGAATCCCGAACCCCGACGAGATACAGAGTAATGGCCAGGCAGTCACCACTCGCGAAAACGCGCAACATCGGCATCATGGCCCACATCGATGCCGGGAAGACGACGACCACGGAACGGATCCTCTTCTACACCGGGATTACGTACAAGATCGGCGAAGTCCACGAAGGCACCGCCGTCATGGACTGGATGGAGCAGGAGCAGGAGCGCGGCATCACCATCACGTCCGCCGCCACCACGTGCTTCTGGCGCGATCACCGTATCAACATCATCGACACGCCGGGCCACGTCGACTTCACCGCCGAAGTCGAGCGGTCGCTGCGCGTGCTCGACGGCGCCGTCGCCGTGTTCGACTCGGTCGCCGGCGTGGAGCCCCAGTCGGAAACCGTGTGGCGCCAGGCCGACAAGTACCGCGTCCCGCGCATCTGCTTCGTCAACAAGATGGACCGCGTCGGCGCGGACTTCAAGCGGACGTTCGACCAGATCATCTCCAAGCTCGAGGCCAACCCGGTCGCCATCCAGATCCCCATCGGCTCGGAGGACAAGTTCCTCGGCGTGATCGACCTCATCGGGATGAAGTCGATCACCTACAAAGACGAAACGCTGGGCGCGGACTACGTCGTCGGCGAGATTCCGGCCGACATGATGGACGAGGCGAAGCACTACCGCGAGCAGCTCATCGAGAAGGTCAGCGAAGCCGACGACAAGATCCTCGAGAAGTACCTCAGGAGCGAGGAGCCGACCGAGGACGAGATCAAGGCGGCGCTCCGAAGGCGTGTCAACAGCTCGGTGCGATCGAAGGGCGAAGCGGCGTTCGTGCCCGTCATCTGCGGCTCGGCCTTCAAGAACAAGGGCGTCCAGCCGCTGCTCGACGCGGTGGTCGACTTCCTGCCCTCCCCGCTCGACGTCCCCTCCATCACCGGCCTCGATCCGGACAAGAAGGAAGAGACCCTCATCGAGCGCCCGGCGACCGACGATGCCCCGTTCTCGGCGCTGGCGTTCAAGATCATGACCGACCCCTTCGTCGGTCAGCTCACCTTCTTCCGCGTCTACTCGGGCGTCCTGACCGCCGGCGGGAACGTGTTCAACGCGACCAAGCAGCGCTCCGAGCGCATCGGCCGCCTCCTGAAGATGCACGCGAACAAGCGTGAGGAAATCAAGGAGGTCTACGCCGGCGACATCGCCGCGGCGGTCGGGCTCAGGAGCGTCTCGACCGGCGACACGCTCTGCGACGAGAAGCACCCGATCGTGCTCGAGTCGATGGACTTCCCCAAGCCGGTCATCTCGCTCGCGATCGAGCCGAAGACGAAGGTCGACCAGGAAAAGCTGGGCATCGGCCTCCAGAAGCTGATGGCCGAAGACCCGACCTTCCGCGTGCAGACCGACCAGCAGACCGGCCAGGTCATCATCGCCGGGATGGGCGAGCTGCACCTCGAGATCATCGTCGACCGCCTGAAGCGCGAGTTCAACGTCGAGGCGACGGTCGGCAAGCCGCAGGTGGCCTACAAGGAAACGCTCACGCGCCCCTCGGACGGCGACGGCCGGTACGTCAAGCAGACGGGCGGCCGCGGGCAGTACGGCCACGCGAAAATCCATCTCTATCCGGGCGAGCCCGGCAGCGGCTACGTCTTCGAGAACGAGACCGTCGGCGGGTCGATCCCCAAGGAATTCATCAAGCCGATCGACGAGGGCATCAAGGAAGCGCTCACGCGCGGCGTGCTCGCCGGCTATCCGATCGACGACGTGCGGATCGAGCTGTACGACGGCTCGTACCACGACGTCGACTCGTCGGAAATGGCGTTCAAGATCGCCGGCTCGATGGCGTTCCAGGACGCGGCGAAGCGCGCCAAGCCGGTGCTGCTCGAGCCGGTGATGCGCGTCGAGGTCGTCGTCCCGAAGGAACACATGGGCGACGTGATGGGCAATCTGTCCAGCCGGCGCGGCCAGATTCAGTCACAGGAAGATCGCGGCGGCACGCAGATCATTCAGGCGCGCGTGCCGCTGTCGGAAATGTTCGGCTACTCGACCGATCTTCGGTCGCGCACGCAGGGGCGTGCGACCTACTCGATGCACTTCGATCGCTACGAGCAGGCGCCGCCGAGCGTCAGCGAAGAAGTCGTCGCTCGGATGCAGGGCAAGTGACGGGATTCGGGATTCGGGACTCGGGATTGGGGATTCGGAACTAGGGATTCGGCGGGAGTCGGGATTCGAATCCCGAAGCCCAAGACCCGAATCCCGATACGGACACAGATATGACAACCGCATCATTCAGCGACAAGATCCGGATCCGCCTCAAGGCGTACGACTACCGCGTGCTCGATCAGTCGACGACCGAAATCGTCGAGACGGCCAAGCGCACCGGCGCGCGGCTCGCGGGACCGATTCCCCTGCCGACGACGAAGAACAAGTGGACCGTGCTGCGCTCGCCGCACGTGGACAAGAAGTCGCGCGAGCAGTTCGAAATCCGGACGCACAAGCGGCTCATCGACATCTTCGAGCCGACGCCGCAGACCGTGGATGCGCTGATGAAGCTGGATCTGCCGGCGGGCGTGGACGTCGAAATCAAGGCGTTTGGGAAGGAACACAAGTAACTCGGGATTCGGGATTGGGGAGTGGGGATTTGCACGGAAGCGAATCCCGAATCCCGAAGCCCGAAGCCCGAATCCCGGGAGCGAAGCGACATGGTCACAGGCATCATCGGCAGAAAAGTCGGCATGACGCAGGTCTTCGACGCCGACGGCACCGTTCATCCGGCGACCGTCATCAAGGCCGGGCCCTGCGTCGTGGTCCAGGCGAAGACCGCGCAGACCGACGGCTATGAAGCGGTGCAGCTCGGGCTCGTCGAAGAGACGCCCGCGAAGGCGAACAAGCCGCTCAACGGTCATTTCAAGCGAGCCAACGTGCCGGCGACCCGCGTGCGCCGCGAGGTGAAGCTGGTCCCCGGCGGCGATCCGCTGAAGACCGGCGACCCGGTGCTCGTGTCGATCTTCGGCAGCGGCGAGCGCGTGGACATCATCGGCACCGGCCGTGGCAAGGGGTTCCAGGGCGTCGTCAAGCGCCATCACTTCGCGGGCGGCGCGGCCACCCACGGCTCGATGTTTCACCGCGCGCCCGGATCCATTGGCGCCTCGTCGTTCCCGTCGCGCGTCGTCAAGGGCATGCGCGCCGCGGGGCGGATGGGCGGCGGCCGCGTGACGATTCACAACCTGAAGGTGCTGCGCGTCGATCCGGACAATCACCTCCTGATCGTCGAAGGCGGCATCCCGGGCGCACCGAGCGGCTATGTGATCGTGCGCAAGGCGGTCACGGCCAAGAAGCTCAAGGTCGCACAGGTGGAGAAACCGAAAAAAGGCAAGAAGTAGTTGGTGAATTGGCGAATTGGTGAACTGGTGAGTTCAACTCACCAAGTCACCCACTCACCAATTCACCAATTCTGAGTGGGTCGCATATGCAGCTAGATGTCGTCAACAGCGAGAACCAGAAGGTCGGCGCGTTCGACGTGCGCGACGAGGTCTTCGGCGGGCGGGTGAACACCGACCTCATGTGGGAGTCGGTCGTGCACGCCAACGCGGCCGAGCGCCGCGGGACGCACGCCACCAAGAACCGCGCGCTCGTCAGCGGCAGCGGCAAGAAGCCGTGGCGGCAGAAGGGGACCGGCCGCGCGCGCGTCGGATCGAGCCGCACCCCCCTGTGGCGCCATGGGGGCACCGTGTTCGGGCCGCAGCCGCGCAGCTACGGTTTCAAGCTGTCGAAGAAAGTCGAGCGCGGCGCGCTGCGCGCGGCGCTGGCGCAGAAACTGAAGGACGGCGAGCTCGTCGTCGTCGACGCCCTGACGGCCCCCGAAATCAAGACGAAGGGGGCCGTGGAGCTGCTGAAGCGGCTCGGCGTCACCGGCAAGGCGGTGCTCGTGGACGTGACCGTGGACGAGAAGCTCTCGCGCTCGCTGCGCAACATCCAGGGCGTGTCGCTCGTGCTGAGCCAGCGGCTCACCGCGCGCGAGGTGATCAACGCCGGCCGCGTGGTCGCGACACAGGGCGCGCTCGAAAAGTTGCAGGAGGCGCTGGCCTGAAGGCTCGCGCTACAGCCGTAGCGCGAAGGCGTTCAGCCGAGCGACAACACATGAAGCTCACAGACGTGATCCGCCGCCCGCTCATCACCGAGAAGACGTCGATCCTGCGGGAGGACGGCCGCACGATCGTGTTCCAGGTGGCGAAGGGCGCGAACAAGATTCAGATCAGGCACGCCGTCGAGCAGCTGCTCGGCACGAAGGTCGCGAGCATCCGGACCAGCATCGCGCACGGCAAGGTCAAGCGGCAGGGGCGCTTCGCCGGCCGCCGCTCGGACTGGAAGAAGGCCTACGTGAAGCTCCGCGAAGGCGCGAAGATGCCTGAATTCCTGGAAGGCGCGTAATCATGGGAATCCGCAAGTTCAATCCGACGTCGCCGGGCACCCGCTTTCAGACGGTGCAGACCTTCGACGAGATCACCACCCAGGAGCCGCACAAGCCGCTGGTCGAGCCGATGCACAGCACCGGCGGCCGCGACAACCAGGGGCATCTCACGTCCTGGTGGCGCGGCGGCGGCCACAAGCGGATGTACCGCATCATCGACTTCAAGCGCGACAAGCGCGACATCCCGGCGAAGGTGTCGACGGTCGAGTACGACCCGAACCGCTCGGCGCGCATCGCGCTGCTGACGTATGCCGACGGCGAGAAGCGCTACATCCTGCATCCGATCGGGCTGAAGGTCGGCGACACGATCATCGCGGGGCAGAACGTCGACATCCTGCCGGGCAACTCGCTGCCGCTGAAGAACATCCCGCTCGGCACGCAGCTGCACAACGTGGAGCTGCGGCCGGGCAAGGGCGGGCAGATTGCGCGCAGCGCCGGGTCGTCCGTGCAGCTGGTCGCCAAGGAAGGCGAGTACGCATCGGTCAAGATGCCGTCGGGCGAAATCCGCAAGATCAACATGGAGTGCTTTGCGACGATCGGCCAGGTCGGCAACATCGATCACGAGAACGTGTCGATCGGCAAAGCGGGACGCAGCCGCTGGATGGGCCAGCGCCCGCACGTGCGCGGCGTCGCCATGAACCCGGTCGACCATCCGCTGGGCGGCGGCGAAGGCAAGACGTCCGGCGGCCGCCATCCGGTGTCGCCGTGGGGCATGCCGACCAAGGGCTACAAGACGCGGAACAGCAAGAGCACGGACAAGTTCATCGTTCAACGGAGACAGAAGTAGCTGTCAGCTTTCAGCTATCAGCCTTCAGCGCTGATAGCCGAGAGCCGACGGC
>ORJL011473505.1_pt1 | contig 18465 bp, 23 predicted proteins | sample 1779941 | NCBI WGS metagenome assembly ORJL01 (sample SAMEA104232317, study PRJEB22302) | groundwater metagenome | biome: forest; feature: aquifer; material: groundwater | place: USA | collected 2011-08-07 | depth 5.8 m | reverse complement strand
TTATAAGTAATGCGTACGTAAACATACGGATGACGCGACCGTTGCCGTTATCGTATGGGTGAACCCATGCAGCGCGATGATGTGCTAAAGCTGTCACCAACAAATCATTTTTTGACTCAACCGACTGATTCACAAATTTGAAAAGCTCTTCCATGTAATCAGAAACTCGCGTTGGCTCGGGTGGAATATGTTCTGCTTTCTGAATAGTCACTGGCATTGGACGATACTGTCCTGGGTAGCGTGATCCTTCACCGTTCGGCGGTGGCGGTAAATCTTTCACGATAATTTTGTGAATCTCCGAAAGGAGTGCACGCGTTATCAAAGAATCGGGGTACACCTGAGCCTCAATAAAACTGATGGCCTCCTCTATATTTGCTATTTCTCGTATCTGCTCATCACCGTCTGTCGGATGATTACCACGTTCAATGACTCGTTCTACGAATTCTGCGAGTGTCGTCCGATTTCCTTCTATGCGTGCTGAACCCAGACTTTCGAGCATTTGGAAAATCTCTTTTAACTGAAAAAAGATGTAGGGAGGTACAGGCCCACCGAGATGGGGCACTCGCAGTTGCTCCAATTCAAGAATGACACTCGCTAACCCGGAGCCCCACGTCGGCTCATATAGCTTTAGCGGAATAGCCTTGAATTGCAAATTATTTTCAGACTTAGTAGACATTACTTAACATATTATCTAACTTTACGGCTCAAATCAAGGGTTATTGTGGATAGTGCCCAACGGGTTATGTATCATAACGAGCCATTACCATTTAACACTGGCCTCATTTTCCTTGATTTACAAGGTCGTTTCAGAAATGTGACGACATTCTATTAGGTATGAAATGTCCGGTTCTTACTCCCCTCCCGTACACACCCCGTCGGGGAAGAACGCCCACTCTTCGCAGGAGCGGCTCATCGGATTTCGAACACCTTTTCCCAGGGACCTTCGGGGGCGGCCCCGACGTCGGGGCCGCCCGATTCCTGAATCCATCGGTGCGTGAGGAAGTATTTGTCACCCTCCATGACTACGGCGAACTCATCTCCCCCGCCGCCAAACCAGCACGTAAGATGCGAGAGCTCGCCTGCGGCGGGCGTGGACGCCCCCGGGTTGCAGCCCAGGTATTCCCCGCTCACCCGATAGGTCTTGCCGCCCGCCTGCGCGCCGCGCGCGGACAGGCGCACTGCGAGCGCGAGCGTTTGCTTCTGCATCGTCTCCTCATAGTCCGGAGCATTGCTCGCCTTCCATACAAAATCCGCGGGAGCATAGTTGCGCGGCCCTTCCCACGGCGCAGGGTATCCCTTTATCTCATCCTCGTACCAATACGCGCCGAAAAACACGAGCGCGACCGCTATGACAACGAGTCGGACGACAGCTGTCTTCGACATATACAAATAGTACCACCCCCCGTCTTCCACCCTCCGTCTCCCATCCTCCGTCTCCTATTTTCTTATTCTAGTTTTTTGCAAAAAACTAGAATAAGACCGCACTACGTCTACTCACGCAATTCAATTCATTCTTATATTCTTGAGAATATGAGAATGTCTGAAAGAGCCAGGAAACTTGACGTTTTATAATAAAGGGTGTTCACTCCGGGGCAGAGCCCCGGGGTTGAGGAACGAGCGTCGCTCGCCCTCCCCGCGGCAAGTCGCGGGGTATTGACCCTTTGTTGCCGTCGCTCGCTCGGAAATGAAAACGAAGACGTTCTCATTTCTCTCGCTTCGCTAGGCAATAAACATGTACTACGCAACGCAGCTGCCAGCGGCTCTGCCGCTTAACACTTCACGGAGGATAGAACGTGACGGACATCACCTCGACGCAACCGGCTCCCCAAGACCTGGAGGGCGGCGTACACGCAGTGCTCTTCGGCATCCTGTTCTTCGCCTCCCCCATCATGTACCTGCTCATTGTCGAGAGCGGGCGGGGCTTCTTCGAAGGCTATCTGCTGTACTTCCGGATCGTCGAGATCGCCGGAGTGACAATCGGCATCATCGGCGCCGGCATTGTCTTCATCATCAGAAAATGGCCCGCGCTCTTCAAGGCGCCGCCGCTTCCCGAGACGGCCGGCATTCCGGCAGCCGCATGCGCACTCGTCCTCGCCATCGTCATCGGCTCGCTGTTCGGCTTCAGCTGGGGCGCCGTTCTGGTATGGCCGCTGGCATTCGTGCTGATGGGCGTCACGTGGTTCGCGCACTGGGCGCGGCATCTCTGGCTCCGCTACCGTACGCCGCGAGGCACCTGACCTATTCCCCGCGATTCGCTTAGCGAATCGCGGGGATTTTCTTTGCCCAGCCGTCGTTTGACTTTCATTACATTCGTATTATTATGCCTCACGGCTTGAACCAGTTGAACCAGAAGGATTGCAGGGTCATGGAAGGAATGAGCACCGTTCAAAAACTCCAGCACTTTTTCGAGGCGCTGTGGGACGACTTCGGCCCGTGGATTATCGGCATCGGATGCGTCATCGGCATCGCCATCATTGCCTTCGCCGGTTACAGTTTCTTCACCAGCATCTTGGTGGTGGTCGTCTTCGGCCTTGCGCTATGGAAGGCGTTGAATACATTCATCCGGAGCATCTTCTTCGCCACACTACTCAAGGTTGTCGGCAGCTCGCTCAAGCCGCTCACTGCGGTGTGGGTGGCGGAAGCGACGAACGCAAAGTTCTACGCGTTCGTGGACGGCACCGGCTGGGTGACGATGATCCTCGTGGCGTTCCTGCTACTGTATGCCGTTTCCTACGTGCTCGGCCTCATCACCGAACTCGTCGGCTCCTTCCAACCCATTTACTTCAACCAGCACGTCGGCACCAAGAAAGTGTCGACTGCCGAGGACTGATTCCCTTCTGCGCCGCTTCCTCCGAGGAAGCGGCGCTTTTCTCATTTCCTGCCTTGCCCTGCGGCGGTTGTTCCGCTACTGTCAGAGAGGAACCCTCGCACCCCGGAGAGACCGTTGAAAATCCTCCTTCCAAAACTGTTTGTTGACCCGGCCGAGTTCGGAGCATTTCCGCTCTATTTCCTCGGCGGACCCATCCGCGGCGGAGGCGACTGGCAGAGCCGTATGTGCGGCACCATCGCTCATTTCGGTCCCCGGTGCTTCGTCGCGTGCCCCAATCGTTGGAGCCCTGAACACTCCTTCGCCAACCGCTTCATGCCGGGCGAAGAAGACCGCTTCGAGCGCCAGACGGATTGGGAGCGTTGCTACCTCGATGTTGCTGGCGACCCCGATAAAGGCGAGCGCGGCTGTATTATCTTCTGGCTTGAGCCCCAGCGCGAAGATCGACCGCCGACAGCGGGCGTCTACGCCCGCGACACGCTCGGCGAAATCGGCGAATGGCGCGGACGGATGATGTCTCGCACCGGATTGCGCGTGGTCATCGGCGCCGACCCGGAATATGACCAACGTGGCGTCAATATCATGCAGTACAACTTCGAGAAAGCGCTCAAGCGTTCCTTCCCCATCTACCGGACGATGAGAGCCACCTTCCGCGCCGCCATGAGTGTGGCCGAATGAAACACTCCCCGCGATTGCTCTGCAATCGCGGGGATTTTCTTTTCTTATCTTATCTTATATTTTTACGCGGTAGCTATGCCAAACCGGCGGCGGTCGGCGAGATACGACAGGACGGTGAGCGCTGCGAATATGGTCGGTATCCAATAGCCCGGAAGGTAGAGCTGTGCGATATCCCAGAGGCTTATCCATTGTATGGACACGGTGCCGCTGACCGTCGCGACGTTGTCGAGCAGCGCTTTGTCTTGGGTCTTCACCGCTGTCTGCCAGGCCTGCGCGTACGTGATATTCGCGTCCGCATTGCTCAATTGTTTCGAATACGAGGCATTTTCATTGGCAAGCTGCTGCTTCAGCGACGCCCAATCGTCCGACACGGTCTGTATCTGCGCCTGTATTTGCGGCGTCGGGGTTTGCGCGCGCAGAGTAACCAGTGTTTGCGCATCGGCGTCTATTTGCGCCTGGAGCGACTTCACGGTCGCCGCATGCGCATTGACGATGCTTTGCCGGGCCGCTTTGTAATCCGCGAGCGTACTGTCGGCCTGCTTCTGCTGTTCTTCGATGCTTTGCTTTTGCGGCAAAAGATTTTGCGATGAAATATTCACGGTGAGGAACCGGCTGCCCACGAGGCCCTCAAGCTCGGTGCGGAATGCGTCGTATTTGCTCATGGGGACGACGAAGCTCACGTAGCCGGATTGCGGAGAGCTCGATTCGGAATCAATGCGGCCGTCGTATCCGCGCACCGTCGTCTCGACGCGGCGCGTCAGCCCCTGCGCGTCGCGGGTGCGCATGGCGGCGTTGTAATATACTTTCAAAAACTCGCGCGTGTCGGTCGCCGGTACATCCGGATTGGGATACGGGTACGGATAGTATCCGCTCGAACCTTTGTATTGCGGCGATACCCCGGACCCGCTCGATACGCTGCGGTCATTCATCATCACGCCTTCCGGCGCCGAAGGAGAGACCGACGTCGGATACACTCCCCCGCCCATGCCGACGGGCAGATAGTATCGGACGTCAGTACCGGAAACCGCGAAAAAAGTACCGATGGTGAGGAGCGCGAGTACGATGGTGAGCCACGAGATGTGCCGCGGATGGATGCTGTGCAGAAGGGGCTGGTTTTCGGTCATATCAAAATACTATCACGTCTTGTAAAGGCACCGGCTACGCCGGCGCAAGAATCATGCACTTACTGTAAGACGGCGAGGCAGGTCTTTTCTTACACGCATTCTTCATATATGAATGGCAGCTATTTTTGCAAAGGAAAAGGCGTCCGACACACGTGTGTCGGACGCCCATATCTACTAATGAATCTTTACCTTCGCGCTACGCACGCCCGCGCAGGCGCCGCTCCGGAACTCGGATACCGTGACAAACCGGGCGCCGCGGGCCTTATACTCGGCAATGATGGCCGGTACCGCCGCGACGGTCGAAGCGTGGATGTCGTGCATGAGCATGATGCCGCCTTTGTAAGAAGCGACCGCCGAGCGGATAACGCGCGGGGTGTTGCGGTACATCCAATCGAGCGTATCCACACTCCAGCCGATGAACGGACGGTCGTAAAACAAACGCTCAATCCGGAGGTTGGTGCTGCCGTACGGCGCTCGGATGAGCCGCGGCGCGGTTCCGGTGGCCGCTTTGACGACGGCGTCCGTACGCGCGATCTCCGAGCGAACATCGGCGTCGGAGAGCGATACGAGGTTCGGATGGCTCCACGTGTGATTGCCTATTTCGTGCCCGTCCGCATAAGCGGCGCGCACAATATCGGGCCATTGCCGGACATTATCGCCGACGACAAAGAACGTCACCTTGACGCCTTCGTGCTTGAGGATGGCGAGCAACTTCGGCGTCGTCGCCGGATTCGGTCCGTCATCGAACGTGAGCGCCACGCACTGGCTCCACGCCACGGCGGTAGATACGAACACGCACGCCAGTATCGTAGCAATGAAGAGCGCGGTTTTCCGCATAACTCCCCCCTTTTTCTAGAACGTTTCCGTCCGCCGACATACTCTCACAGCGGACCCTTTTTGTACAGGAGCGCCCCGTGTTCTGGAGCATGTTTGAAAACCCGGGTTCCCGAGTCGAGCCGCTCGGTTTTCAAATGTGCTCTAGATGAACAGGAGCACGACGCCCGCTATTGCGGAGAGGGCGGCGGAAATGACCGTCGGCCACACGGAGCGGTGCATGCCGTAGAGGAACCAGACAATGTTGTTGAGAACGATAAGCAAGAGTGTCGGAAGCGAGAGGGTATTTTGAACGTGGAGGAAGAGGATGACGTATATCTGCGGATACAGCACCACGCCGGAAATAATGCCGTTCAGCGTGCCGAGCTTGTCTATGAAATGGTGATGCTCGGGGTCGTGGCAGACGTTTGGGGAAGAAGATACTTGCATGGCTTCATTGTAGCGCACGAAAACGCCGCGCCCCTCAACGGGGCGCGGCGTTTTTGAAGCAATATTAAAAACGCTTTTTGGCGGGGGCGCCGCAACGGCGGGCGGGGGACGGGCGGGGGGGGGGGGGGGGAAGGGCGGGGGGCGGAGGAGGAAGCGCCGCCGCTATGGAACGGGCGGCGGCCGCCATGCACGCCACCGTGCGGGCGCGCATGATGCTGGTGGACCGGCGCGTCGGGAATATACGGTAGCGCTCCGCGGGAAGGCGGGAGTTCGGATACCTGAGAAACCGGAACGGTCTTTTTGATGAGGCGCTCAATGTTGCGGATATCGCGCTTCTCGTCCGGCATCGCGAAGGATATGGCGTGGCCCGAGGCGCCGGCGCGCGCGGTGCGGCCGATGCGGTGCACGTAATCTTCGCTCTGCGACGGCAGGTCGTAATTGACGACCATCTCGATGCCTTTGACGTCGAGCCCGCGTGCGGCGATGTCGGTGGCGACGAGGATGCGGTATTTACCCGCTTTGAAACCGTCGAGTGCGGCGCGGCGCTGGGAGAGCGAGCGGTTGGAATGGATTTCCGCGGCGGTGTGTCCGATGCGCTCCACGCCGCGCTTCACGCGCGTGGCGCCGTGCTTGGTGCGGGTGAATACGATAGCCGAGCCGGTGCGCTCGCCGAGCACTTTTTCCAGCAGGCGCATCTTGTCTTCTTTGCGCACAATGAAGAATTCCTGGCTCACTTTGTCCACGGTGGTGCCCGGCGGCGCCACTTCGATGCGGGTCGGCAATTTCATATGCGTGGTGGCGAGCTCCATGATTTCTTTCGAGAGCGTGGCGGAGAAGAGCATCGTCTGGCGGTCTTTGGGAAGCGTGACGAGGATGCGCTTTATCTGCGGCCAGAAGCCCATGTCGAGCATGCGGTCCGCTTCGTCGAGAATGAGTATGCCGATTTTTGAAAGCGAAACTTTCCTCTGCTCGAGATGATCGTTGAGGCGGCCCGGGGTCGCAATGATGACGTGCGGGTCGGCTTTTATTTTGCGTATTTGCTCGCCCATGGAAGCGCCGCCGATGAGGAGCGCAGTGCGCAGATGAAAAGGCTTTCCTATCTTATGCAGTTCCTCCTCCACCTGCTGTGCGAGCTCGCGCGTCGGCAGAAGAATGAGGCCGCGGCCGTTGGTCTGCGCCAGGCGCTGGAGCAGCGGAACGCCGAACGCGAGCGTTTTCCCCGTGCCGGTCTGGGCGACGCCGATGACGTCCTTCCCTTCTATTGCCGACGGTATCGCTTTCACCTGTATGGGCGTGGGTGTTTTGTAGCCGAGCGTAGCGAGTACGCTCAAAAGCCCCGGCGCGATGCCGAGACCATTGAAACCGTTGCCTCCAAAGGCTTGTGCGTGCGCTTTATCCATTCAACCGAAATCCCATATGCTTCAGACGCGCCCTTGGGCGTCGCACAAAAGTATTCGTTGATACAAGTATATACTACCCTGCCCTTTCTGTCAAGCACTGTCGTATCGCACCGATCTCCAAAACAGTGCCGCGAGCAGGAGTATAATTGGTACAGAGTGTACCGGGCACGACAAAGGTCGACGTTATCCGTAATCTTTAATAAAGAGACATTGTATGAATATGAAAACCATCGGGTGGGTGCTCTTGGTCGTCGGACTCATTGCCGCCGCCGGCGCGTGGCAGTACGGCTACGGCGCGACGTGGGTCATTATCACGCTCATTGTCGCCGCAGTCGGCGCATGGCTCGCCTTCTGGCAGGGCGCGGGCGGAGCTCCGGGCGCGATGTAAGTAGCGACACGTGCATGAAAAGCCGCCCCGCATTTGCGGGGCGGCTTTTCATTTTTCTCACGAGCACAAGCCGGCCGCGCACGATTTCTCGTGCGCGGCCGGCGGCATACCTAACTAGAGCGGTACGTTAGTGCTTGAACCCGAACCAGAAACGCATGTGTCCGAAACCTTCGCCGATGATCTTCACGATATACGCCGTGATGGAATCGCCGGTAGAGGAAGTCGCTGTCGTGGTGCCCACCACAATGACCCTCGAACCGACCGCGAGCGCAGCGGACGTGGTCGCACCGCCCTTGGCCTTGAAGACCGTGGTGCCGTCAGTGGTGACGGTGGTCGTCGCCTTAGGACCGAAGGGATTAATGGTAAAGACAGAACCGTTGACTGACGTCACGATGCCGACGGCGGCGTGCGAGGATTTCTCCGCGCGATTCGCCCGAGCGTCATTGTCATCGTCCTTGTCATTGTCTTGCTCATTATCCTTAGCGTTTTCCTTGTCCTGATGTCCCCTCTCTGAATCCTCCCTGTCCGAGTGCATGATTTGCCCCGTATGAAGACCGAGATTGAAGCTCGTGCCCGCCTGGCCCTTATCATGGGCGAACGCGACCGGCGCCCCTGCGATGAGCAGAGCCGCGAGACCGGATGCAACTATATAGAGTTTGTTTTTCATAGTATTGAACGTGATTATGCTGGTAAACGTATGCCGCCGAGACGGCACAGAGTGTATGACGGAAATGACGGCGTTTTGTGACCGAACTGAAAAACTCCCCTCGGTAAAGGGAGTTTTTCAGTTGCTCATAGGAAACAAAAATACCGGCGATGAAGCCGGTATTTATTGCGTTAGGCAGTCTTGGTTTCGGCTGCGGATTCCGTTTTCACTTCCGGAGAAGCGGGGGCGGCTACCGGTGCCACAATGGGGGCGGCCGGGGCGGTCGTGACAGGTTTGATTTCTTCCATAAATCGTTTGAATTCTTTTTTAAGACACCGCTGGTAAACAACGACCGAGGAGCAACCCTACCACGTATATGACGTTCTCGATACTCGACATTGATTATTTTTCTAGTTATGGTATTATTAACGCTCGTGAAATCCTCCATCAAGAAACCCGACCCGAGCGAACTGCTGATATCCATAGCGGAATTTTTGCGCACGTATAACGGCACCATTCCCGAGGGCTTTCTGAAAGCTTCTCTCCCCTTGCTCCAAAAATACAAAGAGGAGCATCAGTCGCTGTTTAAGCATGCGGACCAATGGTCGCTCGCGGAGCATCGCAAAAAAATAATGGACTGGCTACCGCTGAATAGCACCGCTGCGTAAGTTCTATCCTTCCGCGGCGTGTGTGCCAGCCACATACCCCGAAGACCAGCATAGCTGGAGGGAGAAGCCGCCGGACGGACGGTTGATGTTGAGCAGGTCCCCGGTAATAAACAGATTCCGGATTTTCGTCGAACGCATCGTCTTCATATCCACTTCCTGAAGCGGCACTCCCCCGTCGGCAACCACGGCGCGGTCGAACCCCATGAGGCCGGTGATGGTGAGCGGAAGCGCTTTCAGCAGCCGGGCGATATGTTTGCGCTGTTCTTTGGTGATGGAGTGCACTTTCGTATCGGTATCAAGCACGCCCGAAAGGAGCGTGAGTATTCCCCTGCTCGTGCCTGGGGGTACAGCCTGCTTCAGCACGTTTTTCAAAGTTTTGTTCTTATTCCCGTCGAATACCGAGACAAGATATTTCTCCAAGGCACCGAGGTCCAGGTGCGGATAGGCATCGATAGTGGCAGTCACCGCGCCACTCTGCAGAAGATCGCTGACCGCCTGCGCGCTGTTTAAGATAAGCGGGCCGGAGACGCCGAAATGCGTAAACAGAATTTTTCCGGTTTTCGAGAATTGCTTCTTCCCGTCGCAGAAGAAGGTTATTTTCATCGGCGAAAGCGAGACGCCGGCAAGTTGTTTGCTCCACGCTTCCTTCACGGAGAGCGGTACGACCGAGGGCGTCGGTTTTTTTATAGTGTGTCCCACATCGGTAAGCCACTTCAGGCCATCCCCCGTCGAACCGGTCTCCGGATGCGATACCCCGCCGGTAGAAAAGAGAACAGTGCGTGCGCGGTATTCTTCCCTCCCGCAGCACACCGCCACGATGCGGTCGCCTTCCCGGATGACCCGGGTGACCGGCGAGGCGGTTTTCACCTCCACCTTCCCCTTTTTGATATACGCCTCCAACACTTTGAGCACGTCGGCAGCCTTATGACTTTGTGGAAACGCGCGCTTGCCGGCCTCAACGACGAGCGGTAAGCCCCGGGATTCGAAAAAGGAGAACGTCTCTGGGACGCCGAATTGAGAGAACAAGGAATATAAAAACGGTTCCGCCTTTCCGTACGCTTCGAGTAACTGCCGCACGTCCGATTCCGCGTTCGTAATATTGCACCGCCCGCCGCCGGAAATGCGGAGCTTCTCGCCGAGCCGCTTGTTTTTCTCCAACAGCAACACGCGCGAGTCTATTTCGGCCGCCCGTCCGGCGGCTATCAATCCCGATGCCCCGCCGCCGACTACGATAAGGTCATACGTCATAGGTGTCAGTTTTTTACTTGTCGAGGTCCAGCACCTCGTCGATGCGGATTTTCTTCACGAAGTCCGGTACGTGCGAGACCAATATCATGGGCCCCTCATAGAGGTCGAGTGCCTCGGCGATGACCGGCAGATGGCGGAAGTTGATGTGGTTCGTCGGCTCGTCGAGGATGAGCAAACCCGGCTTCAATAATACCAGGCACGCGAACGCGACCAGGCCTTTCTGCCCTTCGGAGAGCGTGCCGATTTTCGAATGGAATGTCTCGCCGCTGATAAGGAAGCCCGCTGCTACTTTGCGCAGCTCTTCTTCCCTGGGGCGGTGGAGATGCGCCGCAAGCTCTTCATACACCGTTTTATTGAAATCAAGGTTGGAGAAGTCCTGGCGGTAGTAGCCGATGCGCACGCCGGGTATGAGCGCGGCGCCTTTGGCCGTGCCGCTGGCGAGCGATTGCAGGAGAGTGCTCTTGCCGATGCCGTTTTGCCCTGCGAGGAGAATGTGCGTATTGCGGCGCAGTGCTACTTCCACTTTACGTACTGCGGACTTATGATTTTTGACCACCGACACCGAAGAGAGCGTGAGGATTTCTCCGACCACGTCCTCCTGGAACGGAATGCGAAACGAGCGGATGGCCTTGTCCTCTTTGCGCACATCAACTTTCTCTTCCTCGAGCGCCTCGGCCTTCTCGCGCATGCGCTTCGCTACCATGCGCATCTGGCCGCCCTTGTTGGCGAAGAAGTTCGCCTTGTCTTTGTTTTCTTGTATTTCTTTCGCCAAAAGCGCGTTCTTCCGGTTCTCTTTCTCGATGCGGGCGGCAATCTGCGCCACTACGTCCAAATAGTTGCCGACATACTGCTCCATTTTGCGGGTATGCACGTCGAGATACAGCACGCCCTGCGTAAAGGAGTTCAGGAATTCAGCGTCGTGCGAGATTACCAGCACGGTTTTTGTATAGTCGATGAGGAACTTCGTGAGATGTTCGATGCCGGCCTTGTCGAGGTTGTTGGTCGGCTCGTCGAGGAGCAGAAGGTCGGGTTTTTGGATAAGTGCGGCGGCCAAGAGGAGGCGCGCCTGCTGGCCGCCGGAGAACGAACGGATGACCTTTTCATGAGGCGCCACGAGGTTGACCACTTCCAACACCGCGTCGATGCGCGGGTCGATATCGTAGACCTTCTCCGGAAATACTTTCTCAAAAAATTCCCGCACGGTGAGACCGAGATCCTCGCGCACAATGACCTGACGACTCAAGGCCACCGTGAGATTGTGCGCCCGGTGGATAATGCCGTCCTCCGGCTCCTGCGCTTTTGCGATGAGACCGAAGAGCGTGCTCTTGCCTGCGCCGTTCTGACCCATGAGCGTTATTTTCGTGCCGCGGCGTATGGCAAAGTCCACCTCGTCTAAAAGGGGCTTTTTGATGCCGAATCCGTGCGACACCTTTTGAAACCGGACAACAACTTCTTCACGCGACATGGTCATAAGGATACTGGTAACAATTTGAGGGTTGCTCCTTCTCGAACGACAACGCGCGTCCGCGCATACGCGGACGCGCACTTGTCTTCGTTCTGTGTTTGATTACTTCTTCGAAGGCTTCTTACCCTTCTTCAGCTTGGTCTTCGGCTTTGCCGCCGCAGCGTCCGGCTTAAGCGCAGCTTTTACCGCCTGCGCAACGCCTTCTTTCGCGGCCGGGCTCGTGTGTTTGAGCCCTTCGACCATCTTTATCAACGTGTTGAGTTTCGCATCAAGAGCCTCGATGCGGGGCTTGAGGTCCTCCATGCGCGGCTCATTGCCGTGAGGGCGGTGTTCAGGCCGGCTGTCCGGGCGGCCTTCGCTCCGATAGGCCGGACGAGGAGCGGAGTCGGGACGGGAGAAGTTCTGGGACGAACCCTCGGCCTTGCCACTGGTGAAGCATTCTTTGCAGAATACCGGCTTCTTGCCGTTCGGACGGAACGGCACCTCGCATCCCTTGCCGCAGTTCGCGCAGGTGGCCTGATGCATCTCTTTCGGACGGGAAAAATCCCCCCTCGGAGCGCCGCCAAATCCTCCGCCGCCGCCGGATGCACCGCGATTAAAGCCGCCCTTAAAGCCGCCGCCCCCTCCCCCGAAACGACTGCCTTTGTTGAAGTCTTTCATAGATAAGAGATTCTAACATTTATTTTAGAAAAATGCAAATTATTTCAAATCATCCAGCGTTAATCCCGCATCTTTCATAATGCCGGAGAGTGTTCCTGTCTTAAGTCGTTTGTGCAGCGGAACGGTAACTTTCTTTGCGTTAGGGAGGAAATCGGGCGGATAGAGCCGCACATGACTACCGCGTGTTCTTATTTGAGAATATCCTTTTCTTTCAAGAACCTTTACCATCTCCGCACCAGAAATCGGCGGTAGTTTCGGCATAACTCAAACCGTAATCAAATGGAGGCTTACATCCTCGTTTTCAACTGGAGAATCTTTTTCATCCGCAAGACACAGAAGCGTCGCCTCCTTGATGTTTGCAAGCGCTTCTTCCACCGTCTCGCCCTGGCTGTAGCAACCCTCAAGCGCGAGGTTAGTGACAGAATATCCACCCTCCTTTTCCTTCTGCAAAACTATAGGGAATGTTCCGTGCTGTTCCATAACACGCATTATATCACATTCACGGCTTAAGCGAACTCACGATGAATACAGCGCTATTTTTTGTTCTCTCCGCAAACTTTTTATATGAGCCTCCCGTTTTAGTGCCGACGACCTATCGGAGCATGTTTCGGTGTATAGAATTTTTACGGCCGGGTGGGTGCTGGTGTAATGGCCGCCGATGCCCTTTTTGTGTTCTTCAAAACGCCGCATTACGTCCGTTGTGATGCCGGTATACAAGGAGCCGTCTTTGCACTTCAAAATATATAGGAAATACATCAGAGACAGCGCTGAAACTTCTTTAGAGGATTTTTCCAGTGTATCCTGCTAGTTTGAGAATTTTTTCAACAAAGACCTTTTTGCCTTCTGTGTAAGGTACTCTTTCGCCGTTATGTTTTTCGAGGAGGGCAGTCTTTAAATTTTCATATTCTTGTCGATATTCCGGATGAGCAATAAGAAAGTCTCTAAAGAGCAGGTGTTCGTTCCAAAAGTCAGAACCAGGCTCTGACAATTTTAGATAATGAGTACGCTTTTCTTCCGGTCCTTTTACAAAAAGCACATGACCCTGCGTTTCTCGAAAATCTGCCCTAAACTGATATCCAAGCTTTTGCAGGCCGCCTTCGTATTCCTTCCAATTATCTAACGATGGGACAGCTATCATTAAATCGAGAACAGGTTTTGCTTTAATCCCCGCAATAGCAGTAGACCCCACATGTTCTACTCCAAGAATTTTTTCTCCAAATATTTTTTTGAGTTCTATTTTTTCACTATTGAAAACTTCCTTCCACGAAGAATCGTGGTCTGAAAGTTTTACGGTGCCTCTTTGTAATCCTAAGGTCATAAATCAGTTTGCTGGTCGTCTGGTATGACGTTGAAACCCTTTTAACTCCTATAGACCCTTAGTTTCAGCCTTAATCATCTTCACGATCTCAGGAAACTTAGATATGTTGAAATGGCCATGTTTGCTCTTGTAGGTGACGATGTGTGCCTTCTTCAGTTTCTTTGCATATTTTTCTGCATGAGAAACTGGGACGACATCATCATCTTTTGAAAACAGCAGATGGAGATTTTTACAGTTTTTCTCAATCAATGATAAATCAGACTTAAGTTTGAAGCCTCCTGCTAGATCTTCTGTAGGAAGAGTGTCGTCAAAGGGGGGACAAACCAGATATACCGATAGAGCTTTTTGGGGCATTTTGTTTTCAGAGAGATATTTGGCAAGAAAAATTCCGCCAAGAGATGTACCTACCAGGACAAAGTTGTTTCTCAAGAGAGGAATGTGCCTCTCAAACAAAATCTTCCAGTCTCTGTACTGTGCATTGTCTTGCAAAGGCATACGAGGTGATATTATTTCAAATCTTTTGCCCAAGCCCTTTTCCAGATAATTAGACGCGGGTCCAGACCAATATATCTTTTTCTTAGTGGAAACTTCTTTAGTTTTTAGATAGTGCAAATAGTCCTTTTCATTCTTGAACGTCATTCCGCCGTGCACAGTGAGTATTTTAATTTTCTTTTTCATATTATTTACTACTTTTCTGGCTGCGGGACTTGGACTCGAACCAAGATTTCCGCGTTCAGAGCGCGGCGTGACTACCATTGCACCATCCCGCAAATTCAATATTTCCTAAACTCTATCAATTCTATTGCCCTCTCGACTTCGCTTTTTCTCGAGAGTTGCACTCGTAGTGCGTCGTCATGGGGCGATAACTTGAGCATTCTAAGCAATTTAACGACATTTTTCAACATAGACTGGTTGGTGTTGGAAAAAACCAATTTGTGCGTAGAGGTTGGCAAGTGGACGGAGTGTGAGCCTTCAGCCTCATACAGACCTCTGAGATATCTGAGCACGTAGGTCTTCTTCCTCAATATCCATCCGGGAATCCTGACGACGATATCTTTCCGACTGCCGGTCGGCACACCTAACCGCTTGCTGATATGTTTTTCGTACACACTGATGCGGGTACAATTCTGCCCGGTCTGTTCATACACATACGTCTGTTTTTGAAAGACAGTTTCAACCAGTCTCGTATATCTTTTGATGAATCCGGGGTTGTTTGAATTCGAGAAAATAAGCAGACGTTCCGTTCGCGGAAAACGCTCAATGTGTCCGTCTCCGAGTACGACTCCAATCAATTCCGCCAAGTCGCCGTTCTTTCGGAGCGGAGGAAATTGCGTTCTCCACTTGCCTTCTTGTGCGGCCTGTACACGCCATGTGGCAAAGTTATCAATCTTCTTCCGCCGCATCGTCTCGGAAATTTTCATAACCGAGGGATGTGTTTCTTTTGTAAATCCTTTACTCCATGACTTCCCCACTCACTCAGTATAACATATTTTTCTACCGTTAGATGTTTTACGTACAAAAACCTTCTTACTCAATCTGAAGAACGTAGAAATCGTGCGTCGGCTATTTCTTTTTTGAAGCCGCCTTGAGGAAGGCGAGGAACAGCGGATGCGGCTCAAGCGGGCGGGAGAGGAATTCCGGATGGAACTGCGTGCCAAGGAAGAACGGGTGAACCTTCCGTGGGAGTTCGGCGATTTCCATGAGACGCTTGTCTGGCGACGTGCCGGAAAATACGAGCCCGGCGTCTTCCAATTGTTTTATGTATGCCGGATTTACTTCATAGCGATGACGATGCCGCTCGTTAATTAGTTTTGAGTTTTTAGTTTTCAGTTTTGAGTTGGCGGCGGCATACGCTTCAGCGGCGACAGTGCCGTCCTTGAGCTTGCAGGGGTAAGTGCCGAGGCGCATGGTGCCGCCGTAGTCCTTCTTCACCAGTTTTTCCTTCTGCTCCGGCATGACGTCAATGACCGGATGCGCCGCCTTCTTGTCCATCTCGGCAGTGGTCGCGCCGACTATCTTCGCCTTGCTGCGCGCGTACTCGATGACGAGGAGCTGCATGCCGTAACAAAGGCCGAAATACGGAATCTTCTTTTCACGCGCATACCCCACAGCCGCGATGATGCCCTCCACCCCGCGCGTGCCGAAGCCGCCGGGCACCAGAATACCGTCGTAGCGATCGAGTTGTTTTAATTTCGCAGCATTCTTCTCATACGCTCCAGAGTCCAGATACGACAGCTTCACCTTGAGGTTCTGCGCCGCGGCGGCGTGCTTCAGGGACTCGATGACGGAAATGTAAACATCCGAGAGTACGTATTCGCCGGACATGAAGTACTTCCCCACCACGGCGATAGTGAGCTCGCGCCCGCCGTTGTGCGCTTTTTTGACGAACGCCTTCCATTCGGCGAGGTCGGTGGGGCGGTGCGGGAGGCTGAGCACGTCGCACAAAATGTCGCCCATGCCGTCTTTCTCATAGTCGAGCGGCACGTCGTAGATGCTGTTGCGGTCGGGCGCGGAGATAACATGCTCGGCCGGTATGTTACAGAAAATCGCAATTTTTTCTTTACGCTTGTCATCGATGGGTTGGCTTGCACGCGCAATGATAACGTCCGCCTGCAATCCCACGGAATTCAGCGAGCGAGCGGCGTACTGCGTCGGCTTCGTTTTCATCTCCCCGATGTTGCCGGGTATCGGCACGTAGGAGAGCATGACGACGCCGACATCATCCGGATGCCGGTTCTTCATCATGCGCGCCGCTTCGAGGAAGATGATGTTCTGATATTCGCCGATGGTGCCGCCCACCTCGACAATAGTCACATCCGCCCGCGCGGCTTTTTGCGCCTCGTTGATGCGGCGGATGACTTCAAGCGGGATATCGGGAACCACTTCGACGTTTTTTCCCTTGTATTCGAGGTTGCGCTCGCGACGAATGACCTCCTGATACACGCGTCCGGTGGTCATGTAGTTGATGCTCGGGAGGGAACAGCCGAGAAAACGCTCGTAGTTGCCCATGTCCTGGTCGGTTTCGTAACCATCCTCAAGCACGAACACTTCCCCGTGCTCGGTCGGATTCATGGTCCCCGCATCCACGTTGATGTAGGGGTCTATTTTTATAGCCGTCACGCGGAAGCCTTTGGATTTCAAAATCCGCCCGATGGCGGATGATGCGACGCCCTTGCCGATGCCCGACATGACACCGCCGACGACGAAGATGAATTTCGGGGAGGAGGGGGCGGGAGAGGTGTTCTTCTTACTCCGGGATGTCCGCCGCGCCGCCATATGAGTGATGTGCCTATACTATCAAATTTTCAGATATCGGCGAGTGGCCAGATAGCTCGCCACTGCCCCGAGGACGACGCCGGAACCTATGATGATGAGGAAGAAGATCGGGAAATGGGAGAGGTAGTAGTAGAAGACGTTGAGGCCGCCGAAGAAGTCCTGCGTCGTATTCCCCAGCCAGTAGGTCAGCGGATAGAAGATAAGGAGCGTGACGACGCCCGCCACGAGCCCGTAGAGCATGCCCTCGACCATGAACGGCGAGCGGATATACCCCTGCCCCGCTCCCACCAGCCGCATGACCGCTATCTCTTCGCGTGACGAGTAGATGGCGAGGCGCACCGTGTTGAAGGAAATGGCAATGGCGGTCAAGGCAAGGATGACGATGACGAAGAATCCGAGCTTCTCGGCCGCATCGGTGATGCCCGCAAGACGGTCTATCGCCGCGCGGTGCTGCGCGTCAAAGTAGTTTACCTTGTCGATGATGGAGCTCTGCCCCGTCTGGAGCGCCTGTTGGCTCTGGAGGAATTTCCCGATGGCGTCGTACTGCGATATTTCCTTCGCACGTATATTGAGCACGGCGCCGAGCGGATTGTCCCCGAGCTCCGCGAGCGCCTGGAGCGTCAGCTGGTCGTTCGCATGGCGCTCCCGGAATGCGGCGAGCTCTTGGTCGCGGGAGATATACTCTGTGGCGGCCACTTCCGGCAGCGCATCAATGCTTTTCTTGAAATCGAGAATCTGGTCTTCGGGGGAAGAGGTCGTGAAGTACACATTGATGTCAGCCTTGTCCCGCAGGTCCTGGAGCGTTGTGTTGAGGATGATGCCCGTGAAGATGACGAGTCCGAGCATGCAGAGCATCTCCGTCATCACGAGCACGGAGGCAAATGTCACAAAGCCGTTCCTCCAGAAGCTGAGGAATCCGGCGCGGAACACGCGTTTGATGGCGACCCGGTTCATCCCGTTAGAAGTCTTTAGAAACATCTGATAATGGAGCAGCCAAACTGAACGCGGAATAAAGGGTATTCACCCCGGGGCAAGCCCCGGGCTTGAGGAGCTCGCTTCGCTCGCTCTCCCCGCGGCAAGCCGCGGGGTATTGACCCTTTGTTGCCGTCGCTCGCTCGGAAAAGAAAGCAAGCTTTCTTTTCTCTCGCTTCGCTAGGCAGTAACGCTCGGGCATCTGCAGTATAAAGCGTCGCGGACTTCTAACGGGATTCATGTACGCTATTCTACCCCGCCCCCCGCGCGGAACAAAATAGACATTGTATAGACCTTGTTCGGAAGAAAAGGAAAAGCCCGCTCTCCTAGAGAGCGGGCTCATATGAACAGGGTCTACGCTGCGGCTTGCCGCCCCGACGTGACAACTTCAGTGAATTCCACGTCGATGATCATGCCGGGGATATCGATACGAGCCGACTGGCGAATGGCGAAGAATTCTTCCAAGCCGCTCCGCTCCTGCTTATCGTGCCGCATGGCGTGAAGCCAGCAGACAACAAACGTCGAGAGTCCT
>ORJL011054460.1_pt1 | contig 18465 bp, 14 predicted proteins | sample 1779941 | NCBI WGS metagenome assembly ORJL01 (sample SAMEA104232317, study PRJEB22302) | groundwater metagenome | biome: forest; feature: aquifer; material: groundwater | place: USA | collected 2011-08-07 | depth 5.8 m | reverse complement strand
TTTTCGCTATCCGGGCCGCAAGCCGTTCGATGATCGGCTGGCGTTGCAGGGGATCTTGTTCGTGTTGCACACGGGGATCGGCTGGGAGCATCTGCCCCACGAGCTCGGCTTCGGCTGCGGGATGACGGCCTGGCGGCGGCTGCGGGCCTGGCAGGACGCCGGGTGTGTGGCAGCGGCTGCACGAGCTGCTGCTGGCCGAGCTGCACGCCGCGGGGGAGATCGAGTGGTCGCGCGCGATCGCGGACTCCAGCCATGTGCAGGCGAAAAAGGGGGCTCGCGAACGGGTCCCAGCCCGGTCGACAGGGGCCGCCGCGGCAGCAAGCAGCATCTCCTCGTAGACGGCAGCGGTCTGCCGCTGGCCTGGACGCTCACGGGCGGCAACCGCAACGACATCACCCAGCTGCTCGCGCTGCTCGACAAGGTGCCGCCGGTACGCGGGCGTGTCGGCCGGCCGAAGCGGCGGCCGGTCAGCGTCATTGCCGACCGCGGCTACGACCACGACAAGTACCGCCGGCTCGTCTGGCAGCGAGGGATCAAGCCGGTGATCGCCCGGCGCCAGACCGAACACGGCTCCGGCCTCGGCCGCGACCGCTGGGTCGTCGAACGCACCTTCGCCTGGCTGCACAACCGCCGCCGGCTCCTCGTTCGTACCGAACGCCGCCACGAGACCCACGAAGCGTTCCTCGACCTCGCCTGCTGTCTGATCTGCTGGCGCCGAATCGAAACGTCATTCAGTTAGAGCTTCTTAGTGCCATCCTTGGCAGCTGTTCCGATTGCGGCGCCGTGCACCAGGCGAGAAAAGCTGAACAACCCGATTCGAAGTTCGCTCGTGCGGACTGTCGGGTGCGGCCGTCGTGAGAGAGGCAGGTCTATCTGGTGCGGCAAGTGACGCTCGTTGCGTTGTCAGCGGATGCACCGCGGGACGGTGGGTTGATAGGCGCAGTCGATAATGGGGACACCGCCAGCGTCACCTTCCTTGTATCCCAAGAACTACGTGGCTCGGCTCCCGGCGTCACGCGGAGCGTAAACCGATTCATCCCCGACTTGACGCGGAGAGGGACACGGAAGCTCGTCTCGGCTTCCAGGATCTCCCACGACCCGACGGAGCCGCCGGACACGTCGATCACGTCGAGGCGACGCGATCGGCCGAGGCTGACGGCTAGGCCGCTCAGGAAGATCTCGTCGTCCCGTGGCGAGAACACCAGGATGTCGCTCCGGTCACCCATCCACCTGAAACCACGATCCTCGGGCCAAACCTTGTCGTTGGCGATCGAATAGAACCCGCGGCCGCGCGCCGCGAAGCCCTCGTCGCCTCGCGCAGTGACCCGATAGATGTCGACGTTCTCCTTCGGGAACGACCCTATCTTCTTCATCCCACAGCGAGGCGACGGCTGCCGCTCCTCCAGTACGCGATACCGGTCACGATGGACGACGACGTATCGAACCTGCGCTCCGGCGAGGACGCTCGGCACAACGCGCTTGTTGAGATCGGCGGCGAAGTCGCGCACCGGCGAGACCTCGCCGTCGCCGGACCACATCGCCTGCCAGAGCGGATGCCCGTGAAAGTACTGGTAGAAGACGTCCTGCCAGGCCCACCTCCAGTCGGGGTTGGCGGGATTCGGATAATCGGCGACGATTCCGGGTGGTCGTTCCTTCAGGAATCGCAGGTAAGAAGGCGGCTCCTCGACGCTCACGATCTCTGGGCGGCCGGACCCGAGGCCGGCGAGCTCAGCAACGTTCGCTGGCGCGCGAACGTCCTGAATTCGAACGACCGCCGCCGGCCCAACGTAGAGCTCGAGCGCGACCGCCACGAGGGCGACGGCGGAGACGGCTTGAGCGAGCCGCCGCGGGCGGAGATTCGCCAGCGCATAGGCAGCTAGGATCACCAGACCGAGTCCGACAAGCACGCCGAAACGCGAATACACGCGGTAGATCGTCGTAACCTCGCGAAGGAAGTACCCGAGCGTCGGCAGCTCGAGGCCGCCGATCCGTACCTTCGGCGGCAGCGATGCCCACAGGCTCGAAAGCGTCAGTGCGAGGGAAAAAATGATTAGCGCTGCCGCCTCGCGGCTCAACGTGCGACGCCGCCGCTTGACATAGGCGAGAACAAGCCCTCCGAGCGCGAGCGCAATCGTCGTGTAGCCGAAGAACATCGTGAACTCCCACGAGAGGTTCGTCTCAAGCCATCTGCTCATGGGATCTCCGAGCCACGGGTTGCGTGGTCCCGGGAGCAGGTACAGCTGCGCGCTCGCCGACCCGCCGCTGAGAACCCCGCGGCGGTCACTCGAAAACGCCGCGACGGCCGTGCGATCGGAGTACCAGCTGACCGCGATCGGAGTCATCGCGAGAACCCACAGCACCGAGACGAAGTAGTAGGAGCGGACGACTTCGTAGACGGTGGAGGAGGCCGGCCGAATCGCAAACTCGACGACGCCAAAGACGAACGTCATCCAGAGGGCGAAGAGGCCGAGGTACGAGTTCAAGTAGAACGCGACAACAAGGAGCCCGCCGACGGTGAGCGAGCGGCCGACTGTTGGGCTTGCTCGTTTCCTGAGGAGCGCCAGGAGCAGGAGTGGCAGGATCCACGTCGCCGCCAGAGGAGCATGTCCGAACGCCTTCTCGATGTGGTTTGGGTTGAAGGCGAAGACGTACGCGCCGAACGCCGCCGGCAGCACTCCGAACTTCAGGCGGTCGAGCAGGGCGAAGGCGGCTGTCCCGGAGAGGACGAATGCGAGCATGTTGTACGCGTTAAACGCGACGATCCAGCCGAACATCTTCCCCAACACCCAGAGGCTGCCCACGAACAGCACGTTCGCGACGTTCGCAGCACGGAGGCCGGGTGTGCCTTCGGGCGCCGCGAGGTACGCGTCTCGGGCGGTCGTGAACGGATTTCCCCCCTGCTCTTCCAGCGCCCAGAGCTCACGGACACCCATCAGGACGTCGCCGCCACCGAGGACAGTCGTCGAGAAGTCCCGGGCATGCGGCCACGTTCCGGCGACGGTGACAAGCGCGAGTACGAGCGTCACCATCGAGTAGCGGAGCCAGAGGGACGTGCTCAAGACCCGGATCGCGCGACGCGCGGATCCGGCACTGTGCGAAGTGGCGTCGATTGATGGAGTCACAGAGGAGCCGCGAAGCCCGACGGGCGGACAAACATCCAGGAGCGTCTCGCGCCTCTCGTCGTCATTGCGTCGCGGAATCGGACCTGGTCAGGCGTCGGCGCGCTCCAAGACCACGGGGGCCGCAGCCTCGGCAGCCGGAACGTCGCCGTGCCGGCGGAGCCATCCCATCGGGTGGTAGGTGATCAGAAACCGCTCCGACAGCTCACGCTCCCACGTGAACTCCGGGTGCCGCGCAAGGAACTTTCGGATCGCCGGCGGGGGCCCTGGCCGCTCGTGCCGGAAGATCGTGACCTGGTCGATGATCCCGTCCTGGACGTGGAGCAGGCTTCCCGGCGTGACGAGCGGCGCATACGCCTCGAGCTCCGCAGCCACGTGCTCCTCGCGATGGTCGCTGTCGAGGATGACCATGACTGGGCCTTCGACCTCGGCGGCCGCCAACCGTGCACGCTCGACGACCTGTGGGTCGATCGAACTCCCCTCGATGAACTCGACCCGCCGATGGTTCAGCTCATTCACCCGTTCGACGTCGATCGTGATCACGCGTCCCCCCCATGAGGTCGAACAGGTTCGCGTAGAACGTAGCCGAGCCACCGCGATTCGTCCCACACTCAATCAGGAGGGCGGGGCGTACCGTGCTGATCGCCTCCTGGATCGTCCAGAGGTCGAGCACGTTCTGCCAGACGGGTGTCCCGAGCCAACGCACGTCCGCGAAGTTGCCCGTCCTCTCGATTAGGTCGAGCTGGAAGAGCCGCTGGACGACTCGGCCGACGGTCTTCCGGTAGAGAGGGACGAGAGCACGAAGGCGCAAGATCACGAACTTCATCGGCTCACACGCTAGCCGCTACGCGCAGGAAGTGACGCGGTCGCCGACGCCGGCCGCAGCCGCGGCGGGGGAGGAGGGTTCTACTACGCTCTCGTGATGCGCCTACCGAGTCCCGCCGATGAGAGCGCTTCGCTGGCGACCACGACACTCGTGACGTTTCTCTGGAGTCGAGCCGCGATTTGGATCGGCGCGCTGCTCGCTGCGCTCACCGTTCCGTGGAGCGACGAGCCGGCGCAGCTCGATCCCGCCCGACTGACTCACGATCTCGGCCTGCTCGTCAACGTCTGGGCTCGCTGGGACAGCGTGTGGTTCCTCCGCATCGCCGAGGGCGGCTATGCGATGGATGGGTCGCCCGCCTTCTATCCGCTGTACCCGTTCGTCGTCGGGCTGTTCGGGCGCGTTCTGTTCGGGCACTACGTCCTCGCCGGCGTCCTGGTATCGCTTGCCGCGGCGACGGGATCCGCGCTCCTGCTCGCGACGCTCGCCCAGAGGCACCTCGGCGCGGCCGGCGCGCGGCGCGCCGTGCTGTACTTCGCGATCTTCCCGATGTCTCTGTTCCTCCAGGCCGTGTACAGCGAATCGCTCTTCCTCCTCCTCGCTCTGGCGGCGTTCGTCTGCGCCGAACGTCGCGCATGGTGGGCAGCGGGGGCGATCACCGGCCTCGCGATGCTCACGCGCCCGACCGGGTTCTCACTGCTCGCAGCCGTCGCGGTGCTCGCCTTCTGCAGCGAGGAGCGCCTGCGCGCGCTCGGGCGCCTCGCTGTTGCGCCGCTCCTGTTCCTCGCGTATCCGCTCCTCCTCTGGGCGCAGCGCGGCGACCCGTTCGCGTTCGCGGGGGCAGAGGCGACGTGGCATCGCGAGCTGTCCGTTGCCGGTCCTTTCGGCGGCATGTGGCACGCTCTCCGGGCCTCGTGGGCCGGCGTCCTTCAGCTGACCGTGGGATCGGACGAACACTGGTACTGGGTGGCGGAGAACCCCGCGCGCGTCGCCGCGATGAACCTGCAGAACACGGCGTTCCTCGCGCTCTACCTCGTGCTCGCAGTCGTCGCCTGGCGGCGGTTCGGGGCGGCGTACGGGCTCTTCGCGCTGCTCTGTGTCCTCGTCCCCGCGAGCGCTCCGACGACGACCTACCCGCTTCTGTCCATGCCGCGCTTCGGGCTCGTCGCGTTCCCCATCTTTCTCGCGCTCGCCGCGCTCGGCCGCTCAGCGAAGATCCACACCGTCGTCGTGGCGCTGAGCGCAGGTCTCCTCGGTGTCTACGTCACGCAATGGGCTACGTGGCAGTGGGTCTCGTAGCCGCACCTCCTCCCGTCGTGACGTCGCGAAACTCGAACCGGCGCAGACGTTGACGGACGATCAAGGGTTCGTGACGGCGGCCTCCGAGTCGGACGCCATCACGCCGGCCGTCGGCGAGATGCCCGGCGTCCACGCAGGGGCGATCATCTTCCTCGGCATCGCAGCCGCGAACGTCGGCAACTACGCGTTCCACCTCATCTCCGCCCGCACGCTCGGCCCCTCGGCATACGGCGACGTCGCCTCGCTCGTCGCGCTGGCGGGACTGATCTCGCTCCCGCTCGGCGGCGTCCAGGTCATCGTGGCGCGTCGCGTGGCCACCGACGTCGCTGCGGGACGGCTTTCCGAGATCGGCGCCTTCGCCCGCCGGTCGATGTCGGTGGCAGCGCTCTCCGGTCTCGTACTCGCGGCTCTGCTCATGCTCGTGAGCCCCCTCCTCGCGCGGGCGCTCGAGATCGACAGCGTCGCGGCGGTCGTTCTGACCGCGGCGCTCGCCGCGCCGGCCGTCCTCACGCCGGCGCTGTGGGGCCTCGCTCAGGGTCTTCAGCGGTTCTGGGCGCTCGCGGTGGCGATGGGCCTGGCGCCGATCTTCCGGATCGTGGCCGTGGTGATCTTGCTCGCATCCGGTCTCGGCGTTTCCGGTGCGATGGCGGCGACGCTCCTCGCGTCGGTGCTCGCGATCGCGGCACCTACGTGGGCGCTCAGGCGATGGCTGGGAAAGTCGGCGGCAGCGGCGGCGGCGGCCGTCGCGCACGGATCCACGGCGCGCGAGTTCGCGCCCGTCGTGCTCGGGCTGCTCGCGATCACGTCGCTCACGACGGTCGACGTCGTCGTCGCGAAGGCAGTCCTCGACAAGGACGTGGCCGGCATCTATGCAAGCGCCTCGCTCGTGGGCCGCGTGATCCTGTACCTGCCCGCGGCGATCGTGATCGTTCTGCTCCCGAAGGTGTCCTCGCGCGTCGCCGCCGGACAGGACGCTCGGACGATCCTCGCCGGCAGCATCGCCGTCACGATCGCGTTCTGCCTCGTCGCGACGCTCGTCTACACGCTCGGCGCCTCGGTCGTCACCGGGGTCGCGTTCGGCTCGGGATTCGAGGACGTCGCCGGGCTGCTGCCGCTGTTCGCGTTCGCCATGACCGGATTTGCGCTTCTGAACGTCCTGCTGGCCTACCATCTCGGCCGCGGCTCCTCGTCGATGTCGTTCCTCTTGGCCGGCGGAGCGCTCGTCCAGATCGCCGCGTTTGCGGCGTTCCACGGCTCGGCGAGGCAACTGCTCGCAGTCAGCATCTGCATCGCCGTCGCACTCCTCGCCGCGCACGAGCTCCTGATCGAGCCGAGCCTCGTGCACGCCGGTCGCGTCCTCGCCCGCATCCAGCGCCGATCCTCCCGGCGATGAAGAGCGCGGAGACCGGTGCGGTGCCGGCGATGGGCGTGAGGGCGCGCGTTCGCGAAGCGGCGGGGCGCACGACGGCGGCCGGCGCCATCGTGTTCCTCGCCGTCACGCTCGGCTGGCTCGCGCCGCTGCTGCCGCACTTCGGCAGCGCCGTGCTGGAGGGTCAGAGCGATGCGACCAACGCCCTGCGCGCGTACTGGGCGATCGAGGAGGCCGGGAAGACGCCCTTCACCTGGTCGCGCGACGAGCTCAACGGCGCTCCGGAAGGAGTGCCGCGGCCGACGGCTCCAGACTTCGTCTCGCCGGTGCAGTCCGGCTTCGTCTGGCTGACGAAGCCGTTCGTCGGGCGAGTGGCGGCGCTGAACCTGTTCATCGCGCTCGGCTTCTTCCTGACGGCCTTTTCAGCCTTTCTCCTGCTCAGCCGACTCGGCTTCGGCTTTCTCGCGAGCCTCTTCGGCGGCTACGTCGTCGGCTTCAACCCGTGGATGTTCGACCGGGCTTTCTCCGGCCACGCGGCCTTCCTCCACGGCTGGGTCTTCATCCTGCTCCTCTTCACGCTCGTGAGGCTGCGGGAGCAGCGCACGCTGCGGCGGGCGGCGCTCGCGGGCGCGGCGTACGGGCTGACGTTCTCAATGGCCGCCTACTTCGGGCTCCTCGCGACGGCGATCGTCGCGGCGTTCGCGATCGTCGACCTCGTGACGGCGCGCTCCACGGCCGAGCGCCTGTGGACGTTCTCGCTCCTCGGCGTCATGGGCCTCGTGACGTCGCTGTTCCTCGTCCCCGGCGCCGTCGCATTCCTGCTCGACCACTCGACTGTCGTGCGCTCCCTTACGAACCCGCTCGACCAGCTCGACCGGCTCGCGGCCTCGCCCCTGTCGTACGTCCTGCCGTCGCCACGACATCCACTCTTCGGCAACCTGGCGAGCGGGGTTCGACCGGAGGATCCGCTCGAGGAGAAGGTGCTCTTCTTCGGCTACCTCACGCTCGCGCTGGCGATCGTCGGAGTCGTACGGGCGCGCAGGGCGCAAGGACGCATCCGAGAGCTCGTCCTGCTCGCGTCGGTGGTCGCGCCGATCGCGCTGATCGCGTCTCTGCCACGATCGTTCGAACTGTTCGGCGTCAGTGTCCCGACCCCGGCATACGTGATCGGCGAAGTGACGTCCTTCTACCGAGTGTACGCGCGGTTCGGATTCGTGTTCGGCATCGCGGTAGCGATCCTCGCCGCGTGGACGCTCTCGCAGCTCCCCCGGACACGCCTCGGCCGGACGCTTGCGGCTCTCGCCCTCGGGCTCGTCGCGTTCGAGCTGCTCGTCGGGAGCGTGACGGCGTATCGGATCGACGTCGCACCCGCGTACGACCGCTGGCTCAGCGAGCAGCCGCGCGGAATCGTCGCGCACTACCCGATGCCGACGGACAAGCCGCAGGCGCTCGCGCTCGCCGGAAACGAGATCACTTTCCAGCCCCTGAGCCGGCAACCCCTCTACACCATCTTCGGGGCGGGGACGGGCGGCACGCGCGAGGACGGGATTCGCATCCTCACGCGGTATGTCGACGGCCGGGCCACGCCCGGCATCCTCGCCGCCGAGGACGTCCGCTACGTCGTGCTGCACGACGACGTCTACCGGGCGCAGGGCGAGAAGCTCCCGAAGCTCCCCCGTACATTCCGCCCCCTCGCCACGTTCGGTCCCGTGCGCGTCTTCGAGCTGCGCGCGAAACCGGTCGACGTCGACGCGGCCCTCGAGCGCAACGCGGAGACGATCGCGACGCTCCAGGGCCTGCTGCCGGCCTCGCTCGAGTTAACGCCTGCCGGCTTCAACGACCCGGAGGAGTACCGGCCGTCCGAGCTGTGGCGGTGGATGACGCAGGCGGGCCGGCTCCGCCTGCAGAACCCGAACCGGGTGCCGGCGCGGTTCGAGATCGAGGGATTCGCGTTCAGCTCTCGCGAGACGCGTCAGCTCGAGCTGACGACCGACACCGGTCGCGTCCTCGCGCGCGCGCAGATCCCGACCTACATGGTCAAGCTCAGGCTCGGCCCCTTCCGGATCGGGGACGGCGAGTCGCTGCTCTCCCTGCGCGTCGCGCCGGGGCCGACACCGCTCGGAGGCGGAGATCCGAGACGGGGGAGCATCTTCGTCTCGCCGCTCCGGGTCTCGACGCTCCCGGACTTCTCGAACAGCCTGAGAGCGGGGTAGCAGCTACTCGAGTGAGGCGAGGACGTGCGCGAAGGCGTCGGCCGTCCTCGCCCACGAGAGCTCGGACGAGTGTCGCCACGCGCGAAGCCGCGTCTGCTCGTAGTCCGGAGCAGATCGCAGGAGCTGCTGGATGCCGCCCGCGAGCGCCATCGGGCTCTCCGAGGTCAGCAGCCCCGTGCGGCCGTCGACAACGGCGTCGCGCAGGCCCGGGATCCGGTAGCAGACGCTCGGCGTGCCGACCCGGGCCGCCTCGGTCACCGTCAGGCCCCAGCCCTCGCGGACGGCGCAGGCCACGAGGACGTCCGCGTCCCGCAACAGTCGCGCCTTCTCGGCCTCCTCGACGCGCCCCACGAAGTCGACGGCGTCCTCGACCGCGAGCTCGTGTGCGAGCGCCGCCAGGCGACCGCGTTCCGGGCCCTCGCCGACGACGGTGAGCGTCGCGACCGGAACGGTGCGACGAAGCTCGGCGAGCGCACGAATCACGTGATCGACGCGCTTCGACGGCACGAGCCGGCCGACGATGATCAGGCGGCCGACGGGCTCCTTGGTTGGAAGCGCGTCGAGCGCGGGAACGGAGGACGCCATCGGGATCACGTGGATCGGCGCGCGAACCCCGACCCGGCGCAGATCCGCGACGGACGAGTCGGAGATCGTGACGCACTCCGTCCGTCGATACAGAGCCAGGTAGAGCGGTTCCGAGACGTAGCCCACGGCGGCGAGCGGCAGCGGCGCCTCGTGCCACCAGACCTCACGCGCGAGCTGCGGGATGAAGAGGAGCGTCCGGCTCCGCGACCAGAGCGGGCTGAGGTACGGCAGCGTGTTGATCTCCTCGACGATCACGTCCCAGCTCGAGCGCAGGGCGAAGCGAGGTGCGAAGAGCCGTGTCGTGAGCTCCGAGCCGCGCCGCACCAGGCGCACGCCGTCCACATCCTCGTCCGCCTTCGCCCCCGGCGGGCGCGACGTGAACCAGGTCACCTCGTCGCCGCGCTCGACGAGACGCTTCGCGATCTCGTGCGTCAGCACCTCGGCGCCGCCGGCGCGCGGGCTGCGGATGTCGCGCCAGTTCAGGATCAGGATCTTCACGTCAGTGCCTCGCGAGCCCGCGAAGGAAGCCGGCAGCGTAGACGAGGTGGGTCGAAACGAGCCCGGCCGCCGCGAGGCCGCTGACCGCGAGGTCGCGAAAGACGAACCCTGCGATTGCGGAGCTCGTCGTGACCGCGACCGCATACGCGAGCGCGCCGGCCAGCCAAACGGCGGCCACCGCGCCTCCGCGCACGAGCGCCGGCGGCCCGAGCACGAGGAACACGAGGAGCGCGACCGGAAACAGCGTGCTGGGGCGCAGTGCGCGCACGCCTCGCCGGCGAACCTCGCGCCCGCGCCGGAGGCCGTAGGCGAAGGTGCGCGCGAGATGAGGCCCGAAGAGGGGCGGCGCCGCGCCGACCACGACGGTCTCCGGCGTGTAGAGGACGCGGTCGCCGTGCGCCGTCAGCTTGGCCGCCAGCTCTTCCAACGGGACCGGTCCGTCGAGCGCGAGATACCGCTCCTTCGGCACGACGACGCTCCCGACGGGGAAGTCCGTGACGTAGCGGATGTTCCCGGGCGTGTAGCGGAAGTACAGCGAGCCGCTGCCGAGCCGGGACTCGCCGACAGCGGCCGCGGCACGGCTGCGGGCTGATCCCTCGTGCGGCGCCATCTTCGGCACGACGACAGCCCCGACCTCGGTTCGGCGCAGGAACGGCGTCGTCGCCGAGATCCAGTTGCCCGCGGGTCGGCCTCCCTCCTCGAGGAACGCGAGCACCAGCCCTCGGGCCTGCAGCGCCACCTTGTGCGCCGACGCGGCGCTCGCATCCGCGACCGTCAGGATCTCGAGCTCCGGGTAGTCGAGGCCGCGGACGGCATCTGGGTCGGATGTCACGATCGAGACGAGGGGCGCATAACCACGGGGTCGCGTCCAACCGAACTTGCCCGCGAGCGCGCGCTTGCGCTGGTAGTACCGCAGCACGCGCAGGCGGTAGAAGATCGCCGCGGTGTCGACGAGCGCCCGGCCGACCGCGAGGAACTTCACTCCCGAGCCCGCGAACCGGTAGTGGAGCCTGATCGGCAGCTCCTCGATCCGGCCGAAGCCGAGCGCGCGCGAGACAGCGAGCAGCTCGAGATCGAACGCGTACCGCTTGACGAGCAGGAGCGGCAGCACCTGCTCGGCGACCTCGCGCCGGAAGACCTTCAGACCGACCTGTGTGTCGCGGACGTTCAGACGGAAGAGGAGCCGGACGAGCTGCTGGTAGAGCCAGCTCGCGACCCGGCGCGAGCGCGGATAGAACACGTCCGAGTCGGGGTGCCGTTTCGATCCGATCGCGAAGTCGAGCTGCTCCCGCTCCACCGTCTCGACGAACGTCGGCAGCCACGCCGGGTCGAGGTCGAGATCGGCGTCGATGTAGGCGACATAGCGTCCGCGCGCCTCGAGCGCCCCGACCTTGATCGCGTAGCCCTTGCCGAGGTTCCGATCGTAGTGGATGACGCGGACGCCCTCGGCGGCGCCTTCGAGCGCAAGCTCTGCCGTGCGGTCGATCGAGCCGTCCGAGACGACGATCAGCTCGAACGGCGCTCCGAGCCCGGCGGCGACGGCCCGGCGAATGGTCTCCACGTTGGCGGCGATCGCCGCTTCCTGGTTGAAGACCGGGACGACGACCGTCAGGAGCGGCTCGACCGCGGCAGCTGAGGTGGTCGCGGCAGACGCCGCCGGCAGGCCACGCTCGCTCACGGTCAGGGTTCGGCCGTCCGCTCTGGCGTCGCAAGCGCCGCGACGTCGGCGGCGACGAGCGTCCGCACCAGCGTCGCGAAGTCCACCGTCGGCGTCCACGCCAGCCGCTCTCGGGCCTTCGCCGGATTGCCCACGAGGTTGTGGAGCTCCGCCCTCCCGCGCCGCAGCGACTCGTCCACACGGACGTGCGCGCGCCAGTCGAGTCCGACGTAGTCGAAGGCGCACTCGACGAGATCCTGGACGGAGTGGGTGACGCCGGTCGCGATCACGTAGTCGTCCGCCTCGTCCTGCTGGAGCATCCGCCACATGGCATCGACGTAGTCGCCGGCGAAGCCCCAGTCGCGCCGAGCGTCGAGATCGCCGAGCACGAGCACGTCGTCCAGCCCTGCGGCGATGCGTGCGGTTCCGTTCGCCACCTTGCGCGGGAGGAAGTCGACCGGGCGCCGCGGCGACTCGTGGTTGTAGAGGATCCCGCACGACGCGTGCAGGTCGTAGCGGCGGCGGTACGAGCGGACGATGAAGAACGAGTACGCCTTCGCCACGCCGTAGGGCGTCAGCGGCATCACGGGCGTCTCCTCTGTCTGCGGCGCCTCGATCGGCTCGCCGAAGATCTCGCTCGAGGCCGCCTGGTACACGCGCGCGTCGGGCGCGACGAGGCGAACCGCCTCGAGCAGGGCCGTCGCGCCGACAGCAGCGAACTCGGCCGTCAGCACCGGCTGCTTCCACGACATCGGGACGAACGACGGCGCGGCGAGGTTGTAGACCTCGTGGGGATCTGCGGTCTTCAGGGCATCGACGAGCGAAAGCTCGTCGAGCAGGTCGGCCTGCATCAGGTGCACCTGGTCGCGGACGCCGTCGAGGTTCGGATAGCGCTCCGAGGTCGGGCGCCGGACGATGCCGAAGACCTCGTAGCCACGGTCGAGGAGCAGCTCGGCGAGGAACGAGCCGTCCTGGCCGCCGATTCCCGTGATGAGGGCGCGCCTGCTCACGGTGCCCGGACATTCTGCTGGTAGGCGGCGACGAGGGCGGTGAACGTGTCGGGCCGCGCGCCGCCGCCGCGGCGACGATCGAGCTGGAGTCGATCCCTCCCGAGAGGAAGGCGCCGACGGAGACGTCCGCGATCAGCCGCAGCTCAACCGCCTCCTGCAACAGCGCCCACAGTCTCTCTGCGTCGCCCTCTGACTCGGCCCGGCGTCCGGATCGAGCGCCCAGTAGCGCCGGACCTCGACCCGCCCGCCCTCCGCGACGAGCAGATGCTCCTCGTAGAGGTGCACGAGCACCTCGGTATCGCTGCGCGTGCGGAAGACGTGGCCGCGCCTCTCGAGCCCCGCCCGCAGCTCGCGGAAGTTGTAGATCGCGCCGTTGAAGACGGCCTGGACGGCGCCGTCCTCGCTCGCGAGCGGCTGGTGACCGCCTTCCACATCGATGATCGAGAGCCGCCGGTGGGCAAGCACCGCGACGCGCCCGCCGTCGGCGGCGGCGAAGACCGACTCGCCTGCGTCGTCTGGGCCGCGGTGCGCAAGCAGCCCGGTCATGCGCTCCGCGAGACCGGGCTGGCGCGCGCCGAGGTAGCCGGCGATCCCGCACATACCGCCGGAGCTTACCTTCGAGCCACGGTCGCCTCGTACGCGGCGCTGTGGTGGGCTTTCAACGTCGAGCTCTGGGTCCCCGCCGCCTACTCAGCCGGGGCTCGGAGCGCAGGCGACTACGATCTCCTTCCGGGCGCGCAGGTTGTTGGCGATGCCGTGGTGCCGGAACGTCGCGGGCGACACGACCGCCACCTCTGACGCCGGCGGCGCACAGGTGCTCGACCGCATCGAGCACGAAAACGCCGGCTGCGTCCCCCTCGTGTCGCGGATGGAGAAGTCGCGAGAACAACGGCGCCCATGTCGGCTCAGGCTACCGGGGCGCCGGCGGTTTCGAAGAAACGGTCCGCCGGTTCCCGCCCCGAGGCGCAGTCAGCTGGCGCACAATCCCTGCGCATGCCGGAGACCGCCGCACCAGAGCTTCAGCTTCGCGTCCTCGAGGCTCTGGAAAGCGCCCGCCGATACAACCGCTGGATCGCCGACCTGACTTTGCCCTTCCTCGGAGACGACCCCTTGGAGATCGGCAGCGGAATCGGGGCGAGCGCGACGCTCTGGCTCGACTCCGGCCTGCGGGCAATCACAGTGAGCGAATTGGATCCCGAGTCTCTTCGGCGTCTTCATCAGCGATTCGACGATGACACCCGCGTATGCGTCACGACGATCGACCTGGAGAATACACCCGACGCCGATCACTCCGCCGTTGTCGCGCTCAATGTTCTCGAACACATTGCGGACGATTGCGGCGCCCTACGGGGTGCCGTTCGGCTTGTGCGCCCCGGCGGGCTCGTCGTGATCTTCGTGCCGGCGTTCCCCTTTGCTGCAGGTCGATTCGATCGGCTGATCGGCCACCATCGCCGATATACGATTGCCACCATCTCCCGCGCTTTCGCAACGGCAGAGATCGAGCTGGAGTCCGTACGCTACGTGAACGCGCCCGGTTTGGCCGCGTGGTTCCTCGGAGTGCGCGTGCTCAGGCTCATTCCCCGCGATGGCCCGCTCTTACGTTTGTGGGACCGTCTCATGATCCCCGCCGTCCGGCAGCTCGAGGCAAGGTGGAGTCCGCCGTTCGGCCAATCGGTGCTCGCGGTCGGCCGCACCCCCGAATCGCGACGGGAGGGTACGAGTTGACGAGCCTTACGATTCTCATGCCGGTGTTCAATGAGCGCTCAACGGTGATGGCCGCGATCAACGACGCACTGAATTCGGATCTACCGGTGTCCAGCCGTGAGCTCATCATCGTCGACGACGGTTCGACGGACGGGACACGCGAACTGCTCATGGGTGCAAACTTGCCCGACAACGTCCAGGTCCACGTCCATCCTCGGAATGCCGGCAAGGGCGCGGCGGTGCGCACAGCGCTGGCGTACGCAACGGGTGACTTCACGGCAATTCTCGACGCGGACCTCGAATACAGAGCCTCTGACCTCGCCTCACTCCTGGAGCCACTTCTTTCCGGGGAGGCCAACGTCGTGTTCGGCACCCGGATGTGGTCGTCGCACGCGGCCTTCAGCTTCTGGTACGTCGTCGGGAACAAAGCGGTGACCTTCGCGACCAACGTGCTGTACAACTGTTGGATCTCCGACGTGATGACGTGCCACAAGCCGATGCGCACGGAGCTGTTCCGGTCGCTTCGGCTCAAGGAGCGTGGATTCGCCATCGAGCCGGAGATCGCCGCGCGCGTGATCCAGGCCGGCGAGCGCATCTACGAAGTGCCGATCTCGTACCGTGCCCGCTCGCGCGAGGAGGGCAAGAAGCTCACCGCCGTGGACGGTCTCCGGGTGCTGAAAACGCTCATCCGCTGCAAGGTGCGCTAGCTTGGGCGAGGCGCAGGTGGGCGGTGACTCCCGCGTCGCAGCCAAGGCCTGCGCCCCATGATCGTCGTCCTCCTCATCTCACTCGGCCTCGTTGGTACGACCGCCTGTCTCGCGACCGCAGCGGCGCGTCCGCGCTCGGTGGTTTCGTTCGTTCTCGGGGCATATCTCGTGGCCTGGGGGGAGCTGGTCGGGATCGTACTGGTCCTCTCGTCGTTCAGGGGGCTGCATGCGTGGACGCTTGCGGCGGCGCTGACGGCCGGTCTCGGTGTGGCGTTCGTCTTCTGGCGTATGCGGGGCACGCCACGGCTGCCGCCGTTCCGTCCGGGACTGCAGGTGGCAGCCAGAGCACTCCGGGACCCGCCGCTCGCGATCCTTGCCTTGGTCGCGGCGCTCGCCGTCCTCTACGCGGTGGTGCTCGGCATCGCAACACCGCAGAACGAGTGGGATGCCCTGAGCTATCACCTCGCACGTGCCGCGCTGTGGGCGCAGCAGGGCTTCGTCGGATACGTCCCGGACACGATCGACGGTCGCATCAACGGCAGCCCGCCGAACGCGGAGATCGGCCAGCTTGCCGCACTCCTTCTCGGTGGAGACGAGCGATTCACCTGGCTCCCGCAGCTGACCGCAGCTCTCGCGGCGGCGCTGGCGATCTTCGGCATCGGCAGACGCACAGGGTGGGACGTTCGCGCCTCGCTCTTCGGCGCTCTGGCCTTCGTGTCCCTGCCCGTGATCGTCCTGCAGATGTCCTCGGCGCTCAACGACCTCGTTGTCGCCGCTTTCTTCACGACGGCCGTCTACTTCGCGCTCGGCACGGGGCGGCGTACCGGCGCGGCAGCCGCGCTCGCGCTCGCGCTCGGGTTCGGGACGAAGCTTTCGGCGCCGTTGCTTCTCGCGGTGTTCGCGCTCGTGGTGCTCGCCGCCCGCCGAAGGCCGCTGCTCGAGAACGGAGCGATCATCGGTGCCGGCATCGCGGGCGGCTCGATCTGGTATCTCGTCAACGCAGCGCATACCGGGGCGCTCGACGGCGGTCTCGCAGAGGAGGCGAACCAGATCCCCGGTCGCGGGCCGGTTCTCGTCGTCTGGCGTGCGTTGCGGCTCACACTCGACGGTCTCGAGCTCCCCGGTGCGACAGGGCGCGACGCCTATCTCTACGCCGTCTGTGCGGCGGTTCTCCTGGTGGCAGCCTGCTTCGCCTACGGTCGACGCGCCGGCGGCCGTCGCACGCTGATCTCTGCGGCGGTGCTCGTCGTGGCGATCCCCGCGGTCGTGTGGCTGACGGGCGACCTTGCGACTCGTGGATGGCACTGGTCGTGGCGACTCCTGGGTAGAGGTGACATCGCCGAGACCATCCCGATGTTCGAGCGGTCGGCCCTCTCTGACAGCACCACGACATGGTTCGGACCAGTGGGCGCCACGATGGCGGTCGTCGGCCTCGTGCTCACGGTGCATGGGAGAGGACGCGAGAGACTGGTGCGAATCGCCCTTGCGGCAGCTCCCTTCGCCTTTGTCCTCATCCTCGCCGCCGGTCTGGTCTACGACCCATGGCGTGGGCGCTTCTTCGTTTTTCCGATGGCGTTGGCGGCCGCGACCTGGGGCGCCGCATATCGGATCCGCGCTCTCGTCTGGGCCGTCGCGGGCCTGGCAGCGACGACGACCGTACTCGTGCTCACGCACAGCTTCGGCAAGCCTTCCGGCGTGCGACTCATCGACGCATCGGCACAGCCGTCCGTCTTCGGCCAACCGCGATGGAAGGTCGAGACGTGGATGCGCACGTCCGACGGCACGGGCGAGGCGATCCGCTATGTCGAGAGTCACGTCCCGAACAACGCAACGCTGGGCCTCGCCCTCCGTGGCGACGATTTCGTCTTTCCCTACTTCGGTCGCACCCTCCATCGAACGATTCGGCTCCTCCCACGTGGGGTGCCGGCTGGAACCGAGCTGGAGTGGATCGTGCAGGCCCCGGGAAGAGCGGTGCCGCGGTGCCGGGCCTCGTGGCACACGGCGCTCAAGACGACGGATGGCTTCCAGGTGCTCCGCCGCACCGGCCGGGACGGCTGCTAGTACCCAGAGACCGCAGAGCGATACGCCGCAGCGGTCGCTGCGGTGCTCGCGGCCCAGCCGAAGCGTTCCGCGGCGGCTCGCCGCGCCGCCGCGCCAAGTCGAGCACGCAGCTCCGGGTCGCCGAGCAGGCGCTCGAGCGCGGCGCGCAACGCCGCCGGGTCGCGCGGCGGGACGAGCAGGCCCGTGACGCCGTCCTCGATCGCGTCGGGCAGGCCGCCGACCCGCGTTGCCACGACGGCGCGGCCGCAGGCCATCGCCTCGCGTGCCACGACGCCGTACCCCTCCCGCCGGGAGGACACGCAGACGACCGCCGCGCGCTCGTAGTACGGGCCGACCTCCCTCGGCGCGACGAAGCCGAGCGCCCCGGGGACCCGGTCGCGGAGCGGGCCGTCGCCGACGACGACGAGCGGCAGGCCGCGCGCCGCTTCGACGAGTTCGAGGATCCCCTTCTCCGCCGAGAGGCGTCCGACGAAGAGGACGTGCGGCGGCTCCTCGGGCTCGCCGACGTCATCCGGGATGTCGACGCCGCTCGGGATCACGCGCACGTCGCGCGCGCCCAGCTCGCGGGCCGCGTCCGCAAGCGCGTTCGACGCCACGATCGCAAGTCGCGCGCGGCGCATGATCGGCCGGGCGAGCCACGGCGCCCGCCGCGCCAGCTCGACGTCGGTTCCCCAAAGCTGGACGACGTACGGCCTCCCCGTCAGCCACGCGACGAAGCCTGACGGGAGCCAGTGCGCGTGCACGAGGTCGGCGTCCCGCGTCGCACGGCGGGCGGACCGCGTGAACGACGCGAGGAAGAGCGGCAGTGCGAGAGCGAGCCATGGTCGCCGGCGCAGATTCCCCGCAATGCCGTGCCCGTAGGCGATCCCGAAGTGCCGGAACGACGCCGGAGAGACGACCTCGACCTCCACCCCCGTCGCCCGCACGTGCTCGACCGCGTCCCGGACGAAGAGGCCGGCCACGTCGTCCTCGTTCCGTGGATACGACGTTGTGAGGACGACGACCTTCATCCGGAGCGCAGTCGCCTCCCGAAGACGATCGGCGCCGCGAGCGCGAGCATCGCGAAGACGTAGAAATAGTAGAACTGCATCGTCAGGTAGAAGACGTTCGCCGCGATCGTGCCGACGAGGGCGGCGGTCAGGCCCCAGGCGAGCGGGCGCACACGCGCCGCCGCAGGGTCGCGCGCCGCCTGCAGCGCCCGCCCGATCCTCCGCGTCGCCCCGAGCCGGCGGAAGAGGTACCAGACGAAGCCGCCGAAGAGGGCCGTCCCGACGACTCCGGTCTCGACGACGAGCGCGACGTAGAACGAGTGCGGGCCGAAGTTCTGCAGGCCCGTGACGAACTCGTAGTAGAGCGAGAAGCTGTTCAGGCTGAGGCCGAAGAGCGGGTGGCTCGAGAGCACATCGGGGATGAAGTCGTA
>ORJL011270832.1_pt1 | contig 18467 bp, 25 predicted proteins | sample 1779941 | NCBI WGS metagenome assembly ORJL01 (sample SAMEA104232317, study PRJEB22302) | groundwater metagenome | biome: forest; feature: aquifer; material: groundwater | place: USA | collected 2011-08-07 | depth 5.8 m | reverse complement strand
TTTGGTTTGTTGTTGCAAAAAATATTTGTTTTATGCTGCCATCAGGATTAAAATGCTCTTGAATTCCGCAATAGCCCATATCAAAATAAATTTCTGAAATGCCTGCTTTTTCTAATAGTTCATCTTTATTGCTAAATTTAAAATATTTATTAACCCCTAACATTACAAAATCAATCATTTCTTGCTCTTCAAAAGGCTTTAAATCATCAGGAATTCCATTGTCTGAAAGTGTTATTATTGTATTTAGATTGATTAATCGAGGCTTTAAAACTTCAATATCGCCGCAATTACGCAATTTTTGCAAATCCTCTAAGTATTGTCTTGTTGCTTCAATGCAATTAAAACAATGAACTTGTGTGTGAATATCGCTTTTTAGCAAGGCATCCATTGTTTTTGTAGCCAAAGATTTGTAGCCTTCACGCACTACTTCTTGAGGAGTTATCATTTAAAAAAAAATAGAAATTAGTTTGTTTTTAAACTTTACTTAAAAGAACACTCAGTTGAAAGCCACTGTGTTCGAGACCTGTGGATCAAAACCTGACTGTTCGTGTTCTTTTAAGAAACTGTCAAGAACAAATATGTTTTTGACATGCTCGCGAATTATGGAGAAATTCGCGACATTTGAAAGTTGCCTTAGCGAAGCGAGAACGCTACGTCGTTGAGCGCAAAGCAAAATCCGTAGTGGCAACTTTCAAATTTACTTATTTGGGCAGTTCGCAGCCAGTTAAATGGCTTAAGCGCTCAAAACTTTGAACTTTTTCATAAACTTGGTTCTCAATTATCCAGCTAGGGGTTGAACGAATTGTGCCTTTTTCTTTTGGAAACTCGCCATATTCTTTATAAGTAACATATTTGAAGGATTTTCCAAACATAACTCTTTGCTGCTGAGTGAATTTGCACCAATCCATTGCACCATACATCACTGCACCCTTTTGAGAAATGCATTTGGCAAAATCATCAAGAACTCCTGGCACAAAATAATAGCTATAAATTGAATTTCCAATCCAAAATAAAATAAGAAAAAGAACAGCAAGTGAAATAACTTTATTTTTTGTTTTCATGCTGAAACTGCGTTATTTACTGCTGATGCGATATTTGCTGCGCTATTATCACTTGAATCACTTGATTCAACAGGTGCATTTACGCCGCATCCGCCACCAACGTATTGCTGGCCTGATGGAGCATAGCTTTTGTCTGCATTTGAACTGCATGCGCTAAGCACAAGCAAAGCTAAAATTCCTACAATGAATAATATTTTTGTTGCATTCATTTTGTAACCTCCTAATATTTTGTTGTTAATAGCCTGATTGATATATAAATTTAGCGCTTGCCATTCAATTCCTGTTGAATGATTTGGTCAAACACTTCAAAAGGCTGAGCGCCAACAAGCGCAATTCCATTTATGAAAAAAGTAGGCGTGCCTGAAACACCATATTTTGTTGCATCAGTAATATCATTTTGAATTTCAGCAGATTTTTGGTTTGAGTCTAAACAGTTGTTAAATTTTTGCGTGTTTAACCCAATTTCTTTTGCGTATTTTTTCAAACTTGCAATATCTAAAGACTGCTGGTTTTGAAATAATTTATCATGATACTGCCAAAATTTTTCTTGATCTTTTGCACATTCTGAGGCTTGTGCTGCTTTTTGCGCAAACTCGTGAAATGGCAAGGGTGAATCCCTGTAAACGAATTTTACTTTTCCGGACTTGATATATTTTTCTTCAATTTGAGGCAAGGTATTTGTGAAAAACTTTTCACAAAAAGGGCATTCAAAATCACTGAATTCAACAATTGTTATTTGAGCATCATTTTTTCCCTTGAACGCATCATCATCAACACTAACTTCAATGCGTGAAGGCTGGCTTGGGGCATTATTTATAACGCCTGCAACATTTGCTGCAGTAATTTGACTGAGCTTATTTTGAATATTAAAATTTCCATATAAATTAAGCGCACCTAAAATCAAAGCAAATGCGACAAGACTGGCTAATAATTTTGTTTGTTCCATAACGACACCTCCTAAGTGTTACACCTTTTGTAAATTATTGTTACTTTACAAGTGTTGTAATGCATAGTTTAAAAAGTTTGTGAATTTGAATTTTGACTGTTTTAAAAAAGCACTTTTAGAAATAAACGAAATATTTTAAGAATGTATTTTTTAAGACTGCATTAACTCATTGAATCATCGAATCAATAATATTTTTTGCATTGCTTGAGCCAATTCTTGTTGCACCTGCATTTAAGAGTGCGATTGCATGCTTGGCAGTTGAGACGTTTCCTGAAGCCTTAACTCCAAAATTTTTGCCAATTGCAGTTCGAATTATTTTAATATCAGTTACAGAAACTCCTCTTGGGCCATATCCGCTGCAAGTTTTTATAAACTGCGCGCCTGATTCTCTGACAACTTTTGATGCAATAGCGATTTCTTCATTTGTTAAAAATCCAGTTTCAATAATTATTTTAACAGGAATTCCTTTTGCGCTATCAATAACGCCCTGAATGTCTTTTTTTACTGCTTCATAATTTTTTGATTTAAACAATCCAATATTCATAACAACATCAAGCTCATTCGCACCTGATCTTATTGCCTGCAATGACTCAAACATTTTTGTTTGCGTAGAAGTTGCGCCGAGCGGATAGCCAATTACCACTATTAATTTTGTTTGCGTACTTTTGAGCAACTGTTTTGCCAAAGCGGCATAGCACAAATTAACATCAAGCCCAAAAAATTTGTATTTTTTAGCATCTGAGCAAGCAGACCTGATTTTAGATTCTGTGGCACTCGCGCCTAAAACTGCAGAATCAATAAAACTTGCAAGCTGTTTTTTATCCATATCACTCAAGCTTTAGCGCTTTTTTAATCGCAGGACGGTTAAATCCCACAATAATTTGGTTGTCAATATCAATTACAGGAACGCCCATTTGACCTGACTTTTCGATCATTTCTTTTGAAGCATTGCTATTTCTTGAAACATCAATGTCTTCAAATTTAACATTGTTGTCTTTTAGAAATTCTTTAACTGAATGACAATACGGACAAGTAGGCGTAGAGTAAACTTTTACTTTATGTTTATTTGCGGCCATAAATTTTTACTGCCAGTGATCCTTGAGGCCTAAAGCTTTGTGCAGCCAGCACCAACCCGCAAAACTTTCAAGCAATGCGATTAACCCCACAATTAAAATAAGCCTTGTGCCCCAATCAAGTGATGCAAATTCAAGTAAATCATCTGGATCTTTAATTAGCCAAATACCAAGAACAAATCTAAAAATTCTATCTAACTTGCCTAAATTTTGATTCATACAAATCACCTCGATAATAAAATAAGATGAAATAAGAGTAAATAAAGCTTTCGACAACATTGGCAGCTTTGATGAGTAATTGAGAAAAATAAGTATTGATAATTAAGTCCTTCGGACATAGCGCTTCACTGCGTTCAAATATATAGTTGTCTATGCGGCAGAGCCGTTAATACTATCAAATCGCTGTTTTTAATTATTGCAACAATTAGCTTTATAATGTCTGTTTTTAACACAATTGAAATGACAAATATTGAAGATAAATTCAACGAAGCAAAAGGAATAATTCAAGAATGGGTTGACAAACAAGGGCATGAACGTTGTTGGTATTATCCTGATTTGTTCAGAAAACTTGCAGACATTTTTGAAGTGAAGGCAACAAAAAAACCTGCCCTTCCCCCAATAGAAGAATTCAAAAAAGGGTGTGAAAAATATCAACAAGAAGAATACAAAAAATAATTTTTGATTAATCTTTTCTTAGTTTTTTAATTAGAATATTAACAAGATCAGGCAAAGGCTCAAAATCTTGACATGCACTAACAAGCGGGTCCCCGGTGTGGGAAATGTATAATCTTGGTTTTTCTCCAAAAACAGTTTCTTGGCGAATTTCACTTGTTTTATACGGGCATTCAAAACATTGACCAATATCTAGATGAGCTGCGCAATCTGTTCCTTTTGGATTTTCTACTGTTTTAATGTGGTATTTACAAAACACTTCGTTTGACATAGTTCACCTCAAAACACTCGCGACAGACTTAAGATATTGCTTTACTTTTTTATGGTCAAGCAAATCATCATTTTTTTCACTTGTTATTTTATCTCGTAAGCCACCAACAGCATCAATGCAGAAATTTTTTGAGCCAACTTTTGAAATCATTTCGCTTAATCGCTCTTCAGTATTCCAAGCAGTAAAACCGCCAACAAAACCAACAATCCAGCCTGCAGGCCTTGAACTTAGCTCGTTATACAAATTAATTTGTGCATCAATGTTAAATATGCCTTGCCTGTTTTCTGGCAATTCGATTAACGCGTAATTTATACTGTTTCCATATGCACTAACTTTGTTAGCAATTTCTTTTACGCTCAAATTGTAATTTGGAATTTTGAGCGCGATTTTTATTCCAAACAATGAATTAATAATTGAAATTTGATTTGTTTCTTCAAAAGGCATATTGAGCTGAATTATATCACATAAATCTTCACAGCAATGCTCGCCAAACAATCTGGCTATTTGATTTGCAAGAGTTTTTGTGTCTTTTGTTTTGTAATGAATAACTCTTGAAATTCCTTGAGGTGTGCGTTCTAGAAGTGCATTAATTGTTTTTAAATCAGGAAAACGCCTATTGGAATTTACTCCTTTTAAAGTTTCATTAGATGTTAAAAATCCAATTGCAGGACTGTGCGAATTTATATTGGCATACAAATTCCCAAATTGCTTTGCAACATAATCAACCTCAGCAACACTTACAATTCCAGTTACGCCAACATAAGGTTTGTCCATAAACCAAACAGATTAAATAGTTATTTATTAATCTTTTGAAAAAAAATTATTGATAAAATCCTTTTTCAATCATGCATTTGCTCCAGTAAAGCAACTCAAGGCAATTATTTAACCTCTTTGGTTCAAATCCTTTATCTTTAACCCAAGCAGAAGAAATTTCAATAGATTTAATTCCGTCTTCTAAAGATATTGGCTTGCCCTGGCAATCATATACTTTTATGTTTTTCATTCTCTTTCTTTCAGAAGATTCAGATTCTTTAGTATTATAGAATATAAGCTGCGGGTGTTTTGGAATTCCAAGACGCAATTGCATAACATGAGTGAATTCTTCAGAGCCACCATTGCTAAACTCCCAGCCAGAACTCATGTGCATTTCTGTACATTTTTCAGCAATAATGCTCAGCCAAAGCGCTTGAAAATGCGCCTGCTCCCAATCCTGCCTTATTGGAACCATATCAGCAGGATACAAAACAGGAACTTGACGTCGCTCTTTTAAATCTTTAATTAAATTCCAACCTTGATTGTAATTATGAGAAATTGCGCTGTTTAATAAATCCTTTTTTGACAGCTCAGGATGCAAAATTGATTGTTCATAAAGATATTTGCCTGAAGTAATTGCCACACTCACATAAGCAAAATCGCCAGAATTTCGTATGCTCCGCAACACACGCATTATGTTATGAACAGTTGCAGTTTGAGGAGTATTTTTTGACCAAACTTCTGTCTTGTATTTATACCACAATGATTTGTCTTCTAATTTATCCTGCAATAGTTCTGCTTCCATATTTTTTAAAATAAAATTAGTGATTTATATATTCTTATACGTTTTAATATAGATAATATAGAAATTGTGATGATATAGAAATTGTAGTTGCGCATTACGCAAGTATTGCAAAATAGTAAAATACTTGTGAAATAGAGATAATTGGAATGAAAATATTGTTGAATTTTTTTAAATCAGTATTTCTGAAGTCTGTGAAGTGTGTGCTGCCTAAAATTGTGTGCGTAAAATAAATAGTGATAATTGTTTAATGTCGCATTATATTTTCTGCCAGCAGGATCCAATACGCTGCCATAAAAAATTCCAAGACCGCTTTGGTGCAAATGCGCTCGAAGATTATTGCCAAACCCTGCAGCCACTGGCTGTTCTAAAAAATCAATTGAAAATATTTTTTCGATTTCTTTTTCGTCTAAATGCCCAAAATCCATATTGAAAAATAACTCTTCAATACCATCAATAAAAATCAAAGGCATTCTTCTTTTTTTTTCGTCTTTTAAATCTTTTAAATTCGGCTCTTGTGCACATAGGCTTGCAAATTCAAACCTGTTTGGCGAATCTTTTGCCGCCATATCTTTAAACCACTTTTTTTCTTTGAGCGCATCATATTGCGCTTCGTATTTTAATTTTAAAATAGGCTCAAAAAAATCAAAAGGAGTTGTGATTTTTTTTGCATCATGCCAAGAACACAAAAATTGAGGGCTGTTTTTTGCCACATCATAAACTCCTTTTAGAACAGCAGACGCATCTTGTGGTTCTCCGTAAATTAGAACAGAATCAATTCTACCTTCAAAAAGGTCATCACAAAGAAATTTGATGTTTTTATCTATTCCGTTATTCATTTTTAACAACCTTGATGTTGTTATTTGTTTTTACTTTAAAATGTTGCGTGATTTTGCAATCTAGACTGCTAAACCAATACTTTTAAAAATAAATGCAAACTCGCTTCTCAGAGCGATCTCAATCGCAGCAGAGCTGTGGGGTTTTAGACCCAATTTTGTAATAAAACATTGCAAAACACTAAAAAAACAAAATATTTGAATTGAGGAGGAAAAAATGACAAAAAATATTGAAATTAAAGGATACGAGAGTTTAGCACCAAATTCTGTGTGGGGTAAAGATTCTGCAGATGTGACAGGACCAAACGGCGCACCAATGCAAACAAAAGAATTATTTGTTGCATTAAGATACGAAACACCATCACAAGAAGGTGTTTTTAATTTAATAGAACGCACTGCAAAAGATTACCTTGCAGGAAAGTATGAAGCTATTAAACCAACAGAAAAAGTAATTGCTGATGAAAGAGCACTTACGCAAATTTTTAGAAGATTTGAACAATCTGAATTAGAAGCAATAGCGTCAAGAAATAGTGATATATTTGAATATTTCAAAGGCCACTTTCCAAAAGATACTGACAAATCAGGCACTAAATATTTGCGAGTAACAACAGGAATTCTATCTTTAAAAACAGTAGAAACAATGCCTGCAGAATTAAAAGCATTAGGCGCACAAGCCTATGAGACAGTATTGCAGACTTCAGGAAAAAATAAAATGTCAATTAGAATAAAACTAGAATCAAATAATGCACTGCCTGAATGGTCAAGAATGAACTATTTGCTAACTGATGGCGTAACAGAAAGTAAAACATTGAGTGCAAGGCCACACGCAGCAGATTATACATTAGTTGAGAACAAAGTAATTGCAGTATATTCTGCTCTTGACTCTGCTCAAAAAGTTGAAAAATTACCAGACCTAAGCGATGCTATGAACTTGGCAGTTGCAGCTGTGACATTAAACCAAACACTAAAATGCTTAGAACAAAGTGCTGGCCAAATGATGGTAATTGGTCCTGATCAATTAGACGCAGTGTTTGGTCAATTATTAGGCAATTTGCCTGGCAAAAAAGGCCAAAAAAAACAGCAATAAATTTTTAATGATTTATTTTTTATTTTTTAATTCTTTTTAACAAAAATTTAATTTCTTAATGGACTGGCCGGGATTCCCTGAAGTGCAAAGCACAAAGGGTGCCAAAAAATTAGTGATTTTTTGAGCATGTTCAAATCACGGTAATTAATTTCTTAATGGACTGGCCGGGATTTGAACCCGGAGCCTCTCGCAAGCCAAGCGAGCGCGATACCGTTTCGCCACCAGCCCAAAGTGTATTTATCAATAAAAACTAACTTGATTTTTAAAATCTTTGATATTTTACAAAACGACAGAATATATTGGGCAAATTGTGTCGTTTTGTAACTAGTAAACGCCACTTTTTCGTCCTATTATTTATGGCGTTTACTATTTGCCCGTTATTTAACAAAATTCATTCAAAAATACTATTCAGGCTAAAAAAACACTTCCCATCTGAAGTGTGTTGCGCAAGTTTTGTTATTTTTGATTTTTTTGGATTTAATTTGTTCTCATGCAAGAAATCTGCGTGTTTTTTCGCTTCGTTTGAATCAATTATTGGGGTCACGTAAACTTCTTTGCCAACATATTTTGTGTGAAATCCTGCAATGAAACCATCTGGCACTATTTTGTCTTCTAATGCGCGAATAACATCAAGTCTTTTTTCAACTGATTCTAGTGGAATTAATTTTAATTGTTCGAATATTTCATTGTTTGTCGGAAAATTAAAAATGTATCTTTCTGTTGGTTTTAATTGGCGCATTGACACGACAGTAACTCCTGCGCCTGCTAACATTAAATAATTATTTGTGATTATTATGTCTTGCGGATTTTTTCTTGCAGCAAGAGCCACAAAATCACAATTTGCAAAATCATAATTTCCATTTACAACAAAAATTCCATTCTGGTTTTCAAACTCTGTGCCCAGCATTTTAAACAAAATACCTTGTATTTTTTCAAAAGGCGTGTTATCTTCTAATAATTTTTCAACAACACCAAAACCAAAAAAAGTTCTGTCTAGATTTGACTGGGCAATTGAGAGAAGACTTGTTTGCAAATTAGGTTCTTTGAGCACAAGCCCGCCAATTTGGCCCATTAAAATTTTGCCATCTTTTGTGAAATAAGTGCAGAGCAAATAATTTTTTGCAAGCCAGTCTTTGACTAGATCATGCTCCATTACTTCTGGCGCACAAGTGTGAGTTATGTATTCTGGCAAATCTGCTTCATTTTCAAATCTTGGCTTTTGCATTTTTTCAAATGCCGCGTTGTAAAATTCGTTGCCTTCATATAACTCTTTGATGTTCATAGGCTTTTTATTTTTGGGTAATTTATAAAACTGGTGTCTTTTTAAGCCAGTAATTGAGTGCTTTGTGATTTCTTGAAGTGTTCACATCTGCGCAAGAATTGTAGTGCCTAGGATTTTTTGCAATGTTTATGAAAACAACATCGTCTATTGTTTCTTTTAATTTGAGATATTTTAAATAATCTGCCATTTCTTGATCTTCTGCAGTATCACCCCTTACAACAAATTTTTTTTGGTTTGGATATTTTTTAATAATTTTTTCAACTGATTTTTTTTTGTCAAATTGTTCTGCCATAGCATCATTTGATTTTGTTGCAAGCAGATATGCATGCAAAACATCTTTGATGTTTCTGCTTACATAAATTTTCAAAGAATCTTTGAATAGTAAACCATAAAATTCTTCAATTCCGCAGTATAGCGTAGATTTTGCAAATTCTTGATTGTATTTGGCAGTTATTCTTGACAAATTTTGGTCATGTCGCAAAAATTTAGAAATAAATTCGCTTGCTATTTTTGATTCTGCGCTTTGATTATAAATTAAATAATTGCACCCAGCACAAGCAAGCCATGCCAAAAATTTAGGGTTTAAAAAATACTTCGGATCTTTTATAAAATCAAAAAACACTTGTTTTGCAGCAGAAGTATCTGTGCCATCAAGATCTGATAAAATAGTGTCTGCGGTTAGTATTCTTTTGACAAGCCCTGACTGGTTTGCTGAATCATCTACACCAACCCAGCCAAGCTCTTTAGTGGGTTCTATTATGTATTTCATAAATTAACCTTGAAACCTAAAATCTTTGAATTGACTAAAAGAAATATAATTAAGATAAGTTTCAAACTTGTGCTCTTCAACCAAGGTCTTTATTGTATCTGCATGACTGCCATTACATTGTTTTAATACTGTGCGATAATTTTTATCTTCAAAAGTCAGGCCACTCAACCCATACATGTGCAATTTGTGTGCATCGCCTGAAGCAAGCAATGCAAGCCCAAATTCTTTTGCATACGCTTCTGCTTGAACTGCGCTAAATATTTGAATAAGAATTTCAGTCCCATTCTTTTCAATTGCAATTGCGCCAGCTTTTACTGCTTTTTCCACTTCTTTTCTGCCATTAAAACCAATTCCTTGATAAAAACCAACATGATTTATAGCAACCCATCCACCATTATCAATTCCGAACTTTATTGCATCTTCTAAAGGTTGTTTAGGCTTCAGAATTTTTCCAGAATAGCCGTGAATGTTAATCTCGCCTTTATTGGTGTAATATTCAACAGAACGTAAAAGAACAAGCGATTTATTGCCAGAGTATATAGTTAGTGCTCTTTTGTCATGCTGAATTTCAACATCAAACTTTCTGTTTGTTTTACTATTTGAATTTAAATTATAAGTCCCATTCGCAATTTTGTTAAATGCATTAGAATTATGATGATCTGTTAAAGACCAAACAGTTATGCATTTATCAAATAATAATTCGATAATATCCGCCAAATTTGCACCATCAGAAAAATGTGAATGGCAATGCTGTTCAAATCTTACTCCTGCTTTTGGCTCTTGCATTCCAAAAAGCCAATGTGAGATTTCCTTTGACATTAGATAAGGGTGTTTTGCAGATTCTTTGATGAATCCAGATATTGCAGGCTTAAAATTTGGGTGATTGATTATTTTATTTATTTTTGGCAGTATCATGCAGAATGATTACTTTTTTTTATATTTATAAATATGGTGAATTATTGCACCAGATTTATAAATCACTTTCGTTATTATTGGCTAATTTTTGGAGGACAATAAAATGATGGAATCAGACATTCAAACTTATAGAATTAAAACACGATTAAATCAAAGATTAGTTAATTATGGTATGGACAAAAGAGTTTCTTTTAATGATTTGGCATTAGCAAAATTACAAGAAATAAGCAAGGGTGACCAATCACACGCAGAATTTTATGCAGGGTCAGCAATACTTGATGTGTTGCAAAATGGCAGAAATGAAGTTACTGTAAAAGATATTGAAAGCGTAAATTTGATGCAATCAATAGTGTTAATGCTCGGAGGAAAAGACAGTTGGGATGATATTAGGCATATTGCTCGTGTGCCAACACTCTTCCCAGAAGGAATAGCATTAAAAAGAATGCTTAGTAGTTTTGATGCATCAAGAACACACGGTGCAAACAACGCAATGGATACAAAAAAATTGCCGCCTTATGCACTAAAAGACCAAATTAAATATGGTGAGGATAAATATCTAGGAAAACAAGTAAAAATTCCATTAAGATTTCCTCCTGAAAAAAGTGAAATGAATGCAATATGTGCGCATTTTATTGAATTTGTAAGACTAAAAACAGGAATTGAGCAAAAAATTGAAGATAACACCCAAACAAGTTGGCCCGGAGATTCGTTTGGATTTAGATACAATATTTTAAATCCTTTGCCCGAAGGTAAAAAAGACACAGTTCTTGAGCGAATTTTAGCAGGCACTAATTACCGCGTGTTTGTTGAGCATAGTTTTGATAGTGGTGCAACTCGCTCTAATGCCGCAATTGTTGTAATTTCAAAAGAGTCTGGTTGCAAACATGATGAAAAATTACTTGAAGAGTATGCAGCATCGGCAAAAATATAGTGTCAAATAATTAATTTTATTTTAACTTCTTCTTTAATTTATTATTTTATTTTAATAACACTTCAAAATGTCTTTAAACCGCAAACATAATAAATAAGTGCTTCTGGCAAAGGGTTATGAACGTAAAAGATAACATTGTGGTTATTATTTTGCTTGCAATATTTGCAGGTGCATTATTGATTTTTGCGCCAGAATCCGAGCTTTCCAAAGAAATGCCTATTGGCACACAAATACACGCACATGCACTTTTAAATATCACAATTTGCGGCGTACACAAAGACTTGCCAAAACATAGTGAAAAAGAACATTACTTAGGGCTGCCTTTGCTGCACACACATGATGATAATATAATGCATATAGAGGGTGTTGTTGTTAAAAAAGAAGATGTTAATTTGGGCGCATTTTTTGATGCGATAAAAGTAAAATTTGATTCTGGCAAAATAATGAATGTTAAAAATGGAGATAAATGCGGCACAATGCCTGCAAAATTGAAAATGTTTGTAAATGGCAGGCCTTCTGAGCAGTTCAGAGAGTATATTCCTTTTTTTACAAACAATCCTAATAAACAAGTGATTAATTTGATTTTTGATTCATAAGGTTTTTATATGCCTTAATTTACAACGTTTGTAACATATTGGAGGTGTTAACAATGGCAGATGAAGAAGAAAATACAGAAATGAATGAAATGAATGAAATGGATTCTGAAGATATAGAGACTAAAACTATTAAAAAGAAACCCGCAGCAAAAAAAATTGTGAAAAAAACTGCAGGTAAAGATGTAAAAGAATTAAAAGTAAAAGAACATAAAGCAAGCAAAGTTATGGTTGAACATAAAGTTCGCGAGCAAAAACAAACAGATGAAATTACTGGTGCTGATGAGAATCAATCCATTTTTTCAGGAGGAGTTGTACTTGTACTTGCACTACTTGTTGGAATTTTATTCTACAATCAAATACTGCTTTTTGAATTATCAACATATGCAGGAGTTTCTGCACCAGTTGCGCTATCAAATGTTTTGCCAGGTGGGAGTATATCGTTATCTGAGAGTGAAAAAGTAAGCTATGGCCCAGCGTTACTTGCACAAGGCGAGCAACCAGCAATAGCAGGATATAGAACAAAAATGAAAGAATTTCCAACAGTGAGCGCAACTCCTAAAAAACCAAAAACGGGAGATGTTGTTCAAGATGCACTAAATAAAATTGTGCCAACAGGAACACCTGAATATGGCAAAGAAGCAGGAGTTAGCTTTGATGATCCAGTAAATTCACTTGCAAGACTAGGTGAACTTGAAAATATAGTGAGCCTAACACCAGAACAAGAGAAGAGATGGAATAAAATTATAGGATCATTTACTTGTGATTACTGCTGCGGAGCGCCACAACAGCCAACAATAATTAACAGATGCGGATGCGCACACGCTGCAGGCTGGAGAGGAATTGCAAAATTCCTTATAGGAAAATATGGAGACAAAATAACTGATGAACAAGTAATGGGTGAGATGACCAAATGGAAAGCGTTATGGTACCCAGGACCTACTGTTCAAAGATTTATACAAGAACAAGCAACTGGAAATGCAGGCGGAGCACCTGTAAAACTCGACCAACTGCCACAAATGGTTGGCGGATGTTAAATATTAACGGAGGATAAAAATGGAACAAAAAACACTAGTCGCAATTGTTTTAGGAGTACTTGTGCTAATTGCAGCAGTACAGGCATATCAGTTTAGCGAACTTAAATCAAAGCTATCTGGAGGAAGCACACAAGTAGTGGCAGCAGCATCTCCTGCAGGAGGAAGTGCACCACAACTACCAAGCAACCTGCAAAATTTGCCACAAATGGTTGGCGGATGTTAAGTTTGGCACACATTTAAATTATTATTTCTTTTTTTATTTATTATTATGAAATTAAAAAATATTGTTCTTGGCTTTTTTGCAACCATGCCACTTTGGATGCCAATTTGTACAGTAGTTGGAATTGCGTATTATGCCCATAAACAAAAGGTATATTTACAGACTCGTTTGAATGAAATTAGTCAAAAAATGGTTGTAGAATTAGCAACTCAACAGCAACTAAAAATAGGCATAACTCATTTTCCAAAACAATTTAGCGTTAGGTTATCTTGCTTGCACCAATTGGGGTTTAATGGACAATATGAACCAAATACTGATTTGATGACAATAGACTCATGCATTATTAGAAATGATAATGAAACACGCAGAGTAGTAAGCCATGAATTAGGCCATTTATATGTTGATGCGTTAAATGAAACAATAGGATTTGGAAATTGGCCAAATTTTTCAAATAAAAATTTTGCACAACAACAAGCAATACAATTAGTCTCAGAAGGAATAGGAGAATACTTTGAACGCAGCACTCACCCAAGAGAAGATAATTTTAAAGATGCAGATTGGCCAAAAAAAGTTGATGAGTTTAGTATCTTGCGCGTAAGATATGTGGGAGGGTTTCATTTAGTTAAACCAATAATTGATAGCCACAAAAAAGCAGGAATAGAATATTTAATTACAAATCCGCCTCAAGAAAAAGACTTGCTTGATTTGCCCGCATATCAAAGACGCGCATTAGAACAGCTAGAGGCAAAAAAATAATTAATTGATTTTACACCAAATGATTTAATAAATCGGATTTTGTAATAACGCCAATATATTTATTGTCTTTTTGAATAACAACAATCGGGTATTGAGTTAATAGTGCAGAAACAACATAAAGCTTTGTTTTTGTTGAAATAATTGGCGGAGACTCAAGCATGACATCTTTTGCGCGCAGATTTTGTAATTTTTCCAAATCAGTTTCTAAAAGACTGGATTCTGTGACCAAACCAATTACTTTGTTATTTTCTTCAACAAGAACTTGAGAAATTCCTGATTTTTTCATTATTTTAATTATTTCCTTCACAGGCTCAATTGGCTCAACAAAAACAATCTTATGATTCATTATTTCCTGGGCACATGGCTCTTTTGTATTTGCCATATCATTTATTGCCTGCTCAATTTTTAAAACATTAGAATAACTAGGATCAATTAAGCCAGATTCGATTTTGGCAACTAAAGACTGTGAAACATTTGCAAGCTTTGCAAACTTTTGCTGAGTAATTCTAAACTTGATTCTCATTTCTTTTAAGCGCATAATATCGAACATGAGTCTTAAGAGAATTGCAGGAGTATATAAATATTCGTATTAGAATTAACGTTATTATTCACATTCGAATATTTTAGTCATAATGTTTAAAAAGCAGAAAAGCTTACAACGTAAATATGTGGCCAATTGAAATAATCCAAAAACTCAATGGTGAACCATTGCAACAGTGTTTTACGTATAAGGACTTTTGTGCGGGTAGTGACTCTGCACAACTGCAAAATTCAACAGACAAAGCAGGCAGGCGTGCAATTATGAGAATTTTAGGCATGCTTGAAGAAATAGCGCCTTACGTTTCTACATGCACAAAATTCCAAGCGCCTTTTGAGACTAAATTTGATGCACAAGAAAATAGAATTTATGCTAATGCATTAAACGCATTTCAAAGAAAAGATGAACTTGCTTTTAAGAATGCACTAAGACAGTTAATACCCTCAGGAAACAGTCCTGGTGAACTTGAAATGATTGCAGAACAGCTAAGCGAAAGTGAACTTGTCCCAGAACTTTTCAGAATGAGCCTTATTTTAGGTGTTGCCGGGAAATATACTACGTTACCTAAAAAACCTGCAGAGTTTAGCAACAGAAATTACTGGTTTGATAGATTATTTCTTGATTGATTAGTTTCAAATTTTTTTATTTTAACTTTTCTTCAAATAGGCTCTTTATTAATACTGGGTCGCCTTTGCCTTTTGTTTTTGCCATCACTTGGCCGATTAAAAATTTTAGAGCTTTCTCAACTCCATTTTTAAAATCTGCAACAGCTTGAGGATTGCTTGTAATTACTTCATCACAAATGCTTCCCAGTGCTGATGCGTCATCAATTTTTTCTAAACCTTGATTTTTAACATATTCTTTTGGAGAAAATTTTTCTTTGACTAATTTTTCAATTATTTGCTGTCCAATTCTATCAGTTATACTTTTATTTTCGAGCAGAGTGAATAATTCTATTAGTTCATCTGCAGTTATTGGAGTTTCATTTAAAGGCTTATTTTCGAGATTTAATACTCTTAGCAATTCACGCCTAATCCATTTTGCTGCAATAATCGGGCTTGATTTTTTTGCAATTGTGTCAAATAATTGAGCAATTTGAAGATCATATGCAATTATTTTTGCATCAGCCTCGTCTATTTTGTAATCACGAATATACCTTTGCGCACGGCTTTGAGGCAATTCTGGGATTTGCTTTTTGACTTCATCAATAAAACTTTGCTCAAACGTAAAAAACGGCAAGTCAGGCTCTATTATGTAACCATAATCATCTTCTGTTTCTTTTGAGCGCATAGAATACGTGATTCCTTTGTTAGGATTCCAGCCTCTTGTTTCTTGTACAACATCTTGAGATTTTTGCCGCTCAACTTCGTAAAGCAATGCTGCTTCAATTTCTTTAAACCCAGTTACGTTTTTTATTTCAACTCTGGTAAAATTTTTTTCTTTAATTGAGATATTAACGTCAGCTTTGATTATGCTGTCACTCTCAAAAATTTGAAGATATGATAAAATATTTACGAGTTTATTCATAAACTCCCTTGCTTCTTTTGGACTTTCCAAATTTGGGTCTGTGACAATTTCGCATAAAGGATTTCCAGACCGATTATAATCAACCAAAACATTGCCTTGCTCGTGCACGAGCGCTGCAGGATCCTCTTCTAAATGAATTCGTTTAATATTGATGACTTTGCCAGAATCAAGAGTTATGTGGCCATTTCTACCAAGAGGGATTTCGTATTGCGTTATTTGATAGTTCTTTGACATATCGGGATAAAAATATGTTTTTCTTGAGAATGAAATTTTGCGGGAAAGCTCGCAGCCAAGAGCAAGAGCCAGTTTGACTCCAAATTCGAGCGCTTTTTTGTTTAATGTCGGCTTGCTTCCTGGATGACCAAGACAAACAGGACAAACAGAAGAATTAGGGTCAATAGATTTTCTTGAACATCCGCAAAATAATTTTGAAATAGTATTTAATTCAATGTGAACTTCAAGGCCAATTAGGATATCATTATTTTTGTTCATACGCGCGAGCAACCTCCAATAATTCAAGCTCTTCAAAATGATTACCAATTAACTGCAATCCGACAGGCAAATCTTTTATTTTATCACAAGGAATTGAAATGTGAGGAAGACCTGCAAGATTTGGGCCAACAGTTAAAATATCAGCCATATAATTTTGAAGAGGCGTTAATTCGTTTATTTCCTCAAATGTTGGCGGCAAAATTGGCATTGTTGGAGTTGCCAAAACATCACACTGCTTGAATGCGCTTTTGTATTCTTGAATTATTTTTGTTCTAGCCTTGGCTGCTTTGATGTAGTACGCATCTCTGTATCCTGCCATTCTAGCAAATGTGCCAAGCAAAATTCTTCTTTTTGCTTCAACACCAAAATTTTGAGTACGTATAGCTGAAAAATATTCATCAAACTTGCCTTTGAGTTCTGAATTTGCACCATATCTTAGGCCGCAATATTTGGCAAGATTTGTTGAAGCCTCACACATTGCTAAAATATAATATGCAGAAATTCCATATTGAAAAGTTGTTGGAAGAGAAATAGAAACTATTTGTGCACCTTTGTCTTCTAAACTTTTAATTGCAGCTCTTACCCTATCCGCAATTCTTGGCTCAACACCCTCACCAAATGCTTCTTTTACAATGCCTATTTTTAAATCGCGGACATTATTTTTAAATTCAATTGCATGAAAACTATTTTTGCTGCTAGTACTATCCTTTAAATCATTGCCACTAATTACTTCTAGCAACAACGCCGCATCTGAAACATTTTTTGCAATTGTTCCAATTTTATCAAGAGAATTTGCGTAGTCTATTAAGCCATATCTTGAAACCCTGCCATAAGTTGGACATAATCCAACAACACCACAAAATGCAGCAGGATTAACAATACTGCCTCCTGTGCTTTGCGCAATTGCCAAATGAGCAAAATTTGCTTTTTGAACAAGTCCTGCAGCACCACCAGAACTTCCGCCACAAACCCTTGATTTATCTATGGGGTTTAGCGGAATTTTAAAACCATTGCCTACATTTGTGCTAAAACCACCAAACCCAAATTCATCTTGCGCAGTCTTTCCTATAATAATTGCATCTTGCTTGCGACACTTTTCTACTGCTGTTGCATCAAATAGCGGAGTGTAGTCTTTAAGAATTGCACTTCCTGCTGATGACCTAACACCTTTAACACAAACACAATCTTTAACCGAGATTAAAACACCTGCAAGCTTTCCTGCGGCCCCTTTTCTTACTTTTTTATCAACAATTCTTGCTTGCTCTATTGCAGTCTCATCAAAAGCATTAAAATAATGATATTCATCATTGATTTTTTTGGCATCAGCTATTGCAGTTTCAACTGTTTTTAAAACATCAATTGAGCCTTCTTTTACTGCGCGCACAAAGTTTACAACGCTCATATTGCTTTTGGCCCCAGAAAATAATTATCTTTTTTGTGTGGTGTTTGAGATAATGCTTCTTCATTTGATAAACTGGGCTCTATTTTATCCTCTCTTGTGATATTTTTTATTTCAATTGGATGAAATGAAGGCTCAATATTTGCAGTATCTACTTTATCTAATTTTGAAAATATATCAAGAATTTCTTTTAATTGAGGAATTAGCTTTTCAATTTCATCATCTGAGAGGTTAAGTTTTGATTGATGCGCAACTTTTTTGATGAGCTCTTTTGTGATGTTCATAAGACTTATTTGATAAGCACTGATTTAAAATACTTGTGCAGAATTCTGCACAACATTTATAATATGTTCTTGATTTGAAAATTGTATGGCAGAATTAACTGATGAGCAAAAAGAATACAGCTTTCAAGTTTGGGAAATAAAGATCAGCACTATTGAGTATCGGGCGTTTGATATTTGCAAGAGTGTTATTGATGGCTATCAAAATAGGCTTGAAGCATATGAG
>ORJL011805718.1_pt1 | contig 18471 bp, 17 predicted proteins | sample 1779941 | NCBI WGS metagenome assembly ORJL01 (sample SAMEA104232317, study PRJEB22302) | groundwater metagenome | biome: forest; feature: aquifer; material: groundwater | place: USA | collected 2011-08-07 | depth 5.8 m | reverse complement strand
TTTCGTGATGAAACGCGTCCCAAAGCTGGTCTTTTGCGGGGAAAAGAATTTATCATGAAAGATCTTTATAGTTTTCACGCAACTAAAGAAGATTTTGATAAGTTTTACGAAATAGTTACCGAAGCTTATTTAAGGATTTTTAAAAGATGCGGGGTTGATGCTTTCCCGGTACAGGCTTCGGGAGGTGCGTTTACAAAAGATGTTACTCGTGAATTTATGATCAAGACGGATGCCGGAGAGGACATAACGCTTATTTGTGACCATTGTGGTTGGGCCGCAAATAAAGAGGTAGCTTCTAATTCGCGCAAGAAATGTCCAAATTGCAATGAAGAGATAAAGCAATATACTACCGTTGAAGCGGGACATGTTTTTCATTTGGGGACAAGATTTTCTGAAAAATTGGACGCTTATTTTATAGATGAGAACGGCGAAAAGAAACCCATAATTATGGGTTGTTATGGTCTTGGAACCACGCGTATTATGGCCTCAATAGTTGAAGTTAATAACGACAAAAAAGGCATTATTTGGCCCTGGGAAGTAGCTCCGTTTTCAGTCCATATACTGTCTTTGGGCTCGGATATAAAAGTAAAACAAGAAGCTCAAGCTCTGGAGGATTATTTACAAAAGGAGGGAATTGAGGTACTTTATGACGACAGAGACCTTTCTGCCGGGGAAAAATTCGCTGATGCCGATTTATTGGGTATTCCTTTAAGGGCTGTAATCAGCGAAAAAACACTTGCGCAAGGCATGGTAGAAATAAAATATCGTAAGGATGTTGAGGCGCGGCTGGTAACAAGAGGAGATTTGATAAACGCCGCTAAAACAAAGAATTAATTATGAGTTTATTTAAATTACTTAATCAGGATATCGGTATAGATTTGGGCACAGCAAATACTTTGGTATATGTGCGGGGTAAAGGCATAGTTATAAATGAACCTTCGGTTGTAGCAGTAAACAAGAAAACCAATCAAATTTTAGCTATAGGTAACGATGCTCGAAAAATGGTCGGCCGCACGCCTGCCCATATTGTTGCAACCCGGCCTTTGACCAAAGGAGTTATTTCTGACTTTGAAATTACTGAACAAATGTTAAGACATTTTTTTGACCGCGTACGAAATTACGCGCGTTTTCCATTTTCAAGACCTCGCGTGGTTATAGGCATTCCGTCGGGAGTAACCGAAGTCGAAAAAAGAGCTGTCGAAGACGCGGCTAAAAACGCAGGAGCGAGGCAGGTCTATTTGATTGAAGAGCCTATGGCAGCAGCTATAGGAGCCAGGTTGCCGGTGCAGGAGGCGGCAGGAAATATGATTGTCGATATAGGCGGCGGCACCACGGAAATTGCAGTTATTTCTTTGGGGGGTATTGTGGCCTTCCGTTCTTTACGCATAGCAGGAGATAAATTAAATGACGATATTATTCATTTTGCCCAGGAAGAAATGAAAATGGTTTTGGGTGAGAGAACCGCAGAAGAAATAAAAATTGCTACAGGTTCGGCTAAAGAATTGGAAGAGGCGCTAGTTACACCCATGCGCGGTCGGGACGTTTTAACCGGCTTGCCCAAAGAGATCATGATAAGTGATACGCATATCAGGAGAGCTCTTTCGCGATCGGTTTATACTATTGTTGAGGCTATTAAAAATACAATTGAGGAAACTCCACCGGAATTGGTTGCCGATATAATGAGTAAAGGAATTATTCTTGCCGGAGGCGGTTCATTACTCAGAAATCTTGATAAGCTTATAGCGCAGGAAACGTTAATGCCTGTATATGTTACTGAAGATCCGTTAACTTCTGTGGTGCGCGGTACCGGTATTGTTCTTGAAGATATTGATGGTTTGCATGAAATTTTGGTAAGCGCCGACAACGCGGCGATTCCGGCTTATTAGAAAACGTAATAAAAACCGTGTTTGATTATGAGAAATAAGAAAAACACGAAAACTATATTATTTTCGCTTGGTGCCATATTTTTTTTGGCACTTTTTTACATATCAGGGATAAGAAATATTATTGTGGGCGCGCTCAATAATGTTTTAGCTCCTATTATATCTCCGGTGATGGAAGCAACGACTTCACAAAACGATAAGATTAAAATATTTGAGGAGGAGAATAATACGCTTCGCCAAGAAAACACAGAGTTGAAGGATAAATTAGCCGTTACGCAAACTTTACTTAAGGATAAAGACGCGTTGAATCAGTATAAAGCAGATAAAAAGATACTTACAAAAATTCTTTGGTATAGCATTCTTCCCGGGAACAGAGTGGTTCATGTTAACAAAGGAAGCAAGGATCAAATTGAAGAAAATATGGCGGTCGTGTCGGCCGGAGGCATATTGGTGGGTAAAACCATTAATGTTTTAGATAATTCTTCGGATGTTTTGCTTATTGACGATCCGCGTTTCTCAATAAGCGTTCAGGTGGGCCCGCCCGGTCAGGAAGGCATAACCGGTTTACTTAACAGCAACCCCGACGGAACAATGTACATTTCAATGGTTGGAGTGGATGCTCATATTGAAGCGGGCACTGAAGTGCGTACTGCAGGACAGGGAGACGGCTTGCCGCGTAATTTACTGATAGGGCGCGTAAGTGAGGCATTTTTAAACGGCGCGGAACCGTTTTTAAACATAAAAATATTGCCGCTAATTGATATCAAAAAACAAGATTATATTTTTGTGATTGATGTTAATAATTAAATAATGATATTAATTTCTTTTTTTATTTTGATAACGCCCGTTTTCGACAGTTTTTTAGCTGCTAGTGATTTATCTTTTCCCTTAAATCTTTTTCGTATAACGCCTTTGGTGTTAGCTTCTGTTGCCGCCTATGACAGTAAGAAATTTTTTATACCGATTATTATTTCCGCTCTATTCTTTGCTGTTTTAAGTTATCCGAGTGATATGCCGGCTTTAGCGATCGCTTTGACAATTCCGCTGCTTTTTAGATTTAAGTATCATTTTTATTTTTTCTCTGAGCAATGGATCCGTCCGATTATTCTTGCGTTAGGTTTTTTCGTAGGTTATTTGATCTGGGTTATAAATAATATAAGCTGGAGCATAGTTGATTATAAATATTTTGGCATAGCTTTTTTAATCCAAGTCATTGGCAGTATAGTTATTGCCTTTATAGTTTTGAAGATTATAGATTTTTTCACAGCGTCTTATAGCAGATATGAAATACCAACGAACAGAATTTGAGGAAATATTTGCGGACGTTGCTTTTGAGTCGGGTAAGGAAAACTCTAAACTCGAAGTTCCTTTCAGCCGCAAAACGCCTTATATATTTTTGGCGTTTATTCTTTTACTATTTTCTTTTTTTTGGATAAGGACCGTATGGTTTGCTGTTTTTGAAGGCGAACAATGGTCTCTAATTGCCGCCCGTAATACCGAAAGAGTTTTTCCCATCTTAGCTCCACGAGGAATAATCTATGATCGATCCCTAGAAGCTTTAGTTGAAAATATTCCAACCTTTCGTATTGTTGTAGACCGTACTCGCATGCCAAAAGATAAAAATATTTTGGCGCGACAGCTTAGTGATATTGCAGGAAGTCTGAAGATCCCACAGTCAGAACTTGAAGCTAGTCTTGTAAAATCCGAGAACGAAACATATTTTGTTCTGGTTAGGGACGTAAAACAGGAAAATGCGGTTGAATTATCTATTATACAGACACAAAGCGATATATTTTGGATGAGCATAGAATCAGTACCCGAAAGAATATATAAAGACTCTACAGCTTTTGCGCATATCTTAGGTTATGCGGGCGAAGTTACAAAAGAAGATATAGGTACGCAATCAAAATATTTGCTTACAGAAGAAATAGGGAAAACGGGTATAGAAGCTTCTTTTGACAATATTTTGAGAGGCGTTACAGGGAAAAACATTTTTATTGTTGATTCAAGAGGTAAAACAGATAAAACATTTATTGAGCAGGAAGCAAAAAGCGGCAAAAACATTCGTCTAACCATAGACTCAAAACTTCAGAACGCATTATTTAAATCTTTAGCCCAAGAAACAAGGAAAGCAGGTGCCAAAAGCGCTGCTGCCGTGGCGTTGGATCCGCGGGATGGATCCGTCAGAGCTTTGGTAAGCTTTCCAAGCTACGATAACAATGCATTTTCTCAGGGAATAAGTTCAGAAGACTATTCTAAATTAATAGCGGATCCCGGAAAGCCGCTTTTAAATAAGGTTGTCAGCGGTTTATATCCTTCCGGCTCTATCATAAAACCTATTGTGGGCTTGGCAGCATTAACTGAAAAAGTTATTACCCCCCAAAGAAGAATATCTGATCCCGGATTTATAACGGTACAAAATATTTATGATCCGTCTATTATTTATACATATCGTGACTGGAAGGCACACGGCTCAACTAATTTTATAGAAGCTATTGCCGAGTCTTGCGATGTTTATTTCTATACTGTCGGCGGCGGATATGGGGATATTGCCGGTCTGGGAATTAATCGTTTAGCTAATTGGCTGGGTCAGTTTAATCTTGATAAAGAAACCGGTATTGATCTTCCAAGCGAGGTTAATGGTCTTATCCCTACTCCCGAGTGGAAAGAAAAAGAAAAGGGCGAGCCTTGGGTTTTGGGTAATACTTATCATTTATCAATAGGGCAGGGTGATTTACTTGTAACGCCCATTGAAATGGCGACAGCGATATCTGCGATTGCCAATGGAGGAAAAGTATATAAACCAAAGCTTGTTGAAAGTATTTTTGAGAATAAAGAATTAGAAAACAAGATAGAAAGCCAGATTGTCAGAAAAATAGATGCGCCGGAAGAAAACTTTACTTGGGTAAAACGCGGAATGCGGGCAGCTGTTAATTCTGCAGATGGAACAGCAAGAATGTTGCAAAACGTTAACGTTCCGGTCGCGGCAAAAACTGGGACAGCTCAAGTCGGTACAAAGAGAACTCACGCTTGGATTACGGCATTTGCTCCGTATGAAGATCCCGAACTTGTGGTGGTAGTGTTAATAGAGCACGGAGGAGAAGGAAGCGTTGCGGCCGCACCCGTAGCCAAGGCAGCATTTGATGCGTATTTTGACGATAAAGACGAATAAGATGCCACAGGCATTTTAATTTTGATATGTGCATGAAGTGATATTGACATAAGTTCTGCTTAACCCCACAATATTACAATTAAGTTGTTGAAACAGTTTTAATAATAATTCCAGATAATTACACTAAATACCTCCGATATAAGTCGGAGGCATTAATTAAATAAATATGCCAGCAAATTATATTACACGTGAAGGTCTTGAAAAATTAAAGCACGAACTTGAAGAACTTAAAACAACCAAACGCAAAGAAATAGCCGAGAAATTACAGCGTTCTATTGCTTTCGGGGATCTGTCTGAAAACGCCGAATATCAGGAGGCCAAAGAAGAACAGGCTTTTCTTGAGGGGCGAATTTCCGAACTAGAAGCTGCTGCTGAGTCGGCGATAATAATAGATACAAATTCAAATAGTCATGGCGTACGTGTTGTTTCATTGGGTTCCAAAGTTATTATTGAACCAACAAGTCCTTCCGGGCCCAAAGCAACTTTTGTTATTGTGGGTTCCGAAGAAGCTGCTCCTTCAGAGGGTCGTATTTCAAACGCTTCTCCGATAGGCATGGTTTTGTTGGGTCATAAAGAAGGGGAAGCGGTGTCGGCAAAGACCCCGGGAGGCGTCAGAAACTATAAGATTCTGAAGATAGAGTAATATTTAGGTTGTTTATTGGCGGCTCGATGTTGAATCGGGCCGTTTTTATATAAGTCATATTTGAGATATAATAAATTCATATCAAAGATCAAATATTAAATATCAAAATAGTTGTTATTCGCCTTAGGCGAATCTCTGAAATTTTGATTTTTGCATTTTAATTTTTTATTTAATTGTATGGCCCAACTTAATGAAATTATCAGCGAGCGCCGCAAAAAAAGGGATGCGTTGAAAGCGCAGGGAATTAACCCGTACCCCGCACAGGTAAAACGCTCGCATACAATTGCCGACGCAATAGATGGTTTTGATGCGTTATCCGATAAAAAGAAAAAAGTTCATTTGGCGGGCAGAATATTGTTGATGCGTCCTTACGGAGCCATTACGTTTATGAAGGTGGCGGACGGAACAGGCGAAATACAATTTCTTTTCCGTAAAGACGTTGTTTCGGAAAAAGATAAGGAGGTTCTTGCGAATTTAGATTTGGGAGATTTTGTATCTGGCGAAGGCTTATTAATGTTAAGCAAAAGCGGAGAAAAGACTTTGGAAGTTGAAAAGTTTGAATTTGTTGCAAAAGCTTTGCGGTCGCTGCCCGATAAATGGCACGGTATTGCCGACGTTGAAGAGCGATTTCGCAGACGTTATCTGGATCTGTTAATGAATAAAGAGGTTAAGGATCGTTTTACTCTCCGTTCCCGTGTTTTAAATATTATACGCGAACAATTTACCAAAGACGGGTTCTTGGAAGTTGAGACTCCAATTTTACAAAATGTTCCCGCGGGTGCCGCAGCCAAACCATTTCGCACGCATCTTAGCGCTTTGGATATACCTCTTTATTTGCGTATAGCGCCGGAACTTTATTTGAAAGAATTGTTGGTTGGCGGTTTTGATAAAGTTTTTGAAATGGGCAGACTTTTCAGGAATGAAGGCATGGATGCAACGCATAACCCCGAATTTACATCTGTTGAAGGATATTGGGCTTATCAAGATGCGCTGGGCTTAATGGAATATTTAGAGGAGTTCATAATTAATGTTTTGGATAAAAGTGATATTGGTCGCACAACAAAATTTCGAGGGCATACAATAGAATGGCAAGCTCCGATTCCAATAAAAACTTTTAATGAACTAGTTAAAACATACGCTAAAATAGATTTAGCAGAAGCTAATATTGAGACAATGGAAGAAGCTCTTGTTCGTGGCGGGCATGAAGTTCCCACGATAAAAACCGAAGGAGAACTTTGCGAGGCAATATTTAAAAAAATGTGTTTACCTAAGCTTATCCAGCCTGTTTTCGTTACCGAACATCCTTTGGCGCTTTCTCCTTTAGCAAAGAAGAAAGATGACTCTGAAGTTGCCGATAGATTCCAATTGGTTGTGGGCGGTATTGAAATAATCAATGCCTATAGTGAATTAAATGATCCGGAAGAACAGCGCGAGCGTTTTGAAAAGTCAGAAGAAGATATTGGTAAGGGTTCGTCCGAAGCGCAATTAGGGGATGAGGATTATGTTGAGGCGCTTGAATACGGCATGCCTCCCGCGGCAGGTTTTGGCATAGGCATTGATAGATTGATAATGTTGCTTACCGATTCGCATAATATCCGGGAAGTTATTTTATTCCCGACAATGCGGCCCAAAAAAGCAGGTGAATAGAGTAAGACATCTGCGTTATGCGACTACGCTTAAACGCAAATGTCTTTTTAAACGATAATTAAATGTAGGTTTACAAAATCGCACATAGAAAAATTAGTTTCTCAAGCTAAATAGCATTACCCTCAGAGACAGTTCTTTGGGGGTTTTTATATGTAGAGACGTTAAGGACAGCGCTTTAGATATTGACTTTTAGATATTTTAGTGGTATAATAGATGGTATCGCAAAGTTCTTTTTAAGTTGAACAATCCATGGAAAGGAGGGTTTTACGTGGCCAAGATGCATCGGGTTGAGCGCGCTCGGCTGCGTCTCACCCAAGCTTTTGAAACAGGCCGGGTGAAGAATCGTGTCCATGCCCATAAGACATGGCGCAAGCAGCGTGAGCTGCATAATCAGCTTTACGACAGGCTTTTGCGTGTCGTGACTGATCTGGGTATCAAAGTCCATACCCAGCAGGAATTTGAGCCTGTTCAGGATTATTCCGGGCAGACATGGAAGCCTGCTGGAACATGGAGCGGTTTGCGCCAAGGTATTCGCATTCGTGGCGAAGGCGACTTCCGTCTTCTTGCTCATGAATGGGCGCATGGAGCCGATGAGCTTCTTGCCAATGTCAGACACGGTGCGCATGCAGAGCTTGTTGCCTCGTGTGCAAGCTATCTGTTTTGCGTCGAGTATCTCGGCTATGGCGATCTTGCGCACACCGTGCATTACCCCACGCAGAGCTGGGGTGCCACCTTCGAAGATTTCCTGAAGCTTGAGGATTATATCATCGACGTTTATCGTCAGATGACCATTCTCTTTGCCATGGACAACAACAATTAAATAACAACCGAATAACACCCCCTGCAGACGTTAATGTTTGCAGGGGTTTAAATTTTACGTTATGCTTTTTTGGTATGCTCGATATTAAACTAATAAGAGAAAATCCGGATCTGGTAAAAGACGCCATTGCCAAAAAAGGCGTTAAAGTTGATTTGGAAAATATTTTGGTTTTGGACAAGCAAAAAAGAGAAATATTATCCGAAGTTGAACAATTGCGGGCGCGCCAGAAAAAAGAAGGCAGTGCGGATGCCCGTGAAGCAATGCAAGAAATAAAAAATGACATCAAGCAGAAAGAAGAGATATTGGATAAAATTGAAAATGAATTAGAAGTTCTTTTGCTTGAATTGCCAAACATTCCTTCAGCCGATGTTCCGGAAGGCAAAGACGAGAATGATAACGTGGTGGTGCGGGAGAAAGGAAATAAGAAAAATTTTTCATTTAAACCGCTTTCGTATATTGAATTAGCAGAAAAACATCAATTAATCGATACTGAGCGTGCCGCTAAAGTTTCCGGATCCCGCTTCGGTTATTTATTGCGTGAGGCCGCATTAATTGAAATGGCACTTGTGAGATATGCTTATGATCAACTTTTGGAAGAGAATTTTATACCGGTTATCCCGCCGGTTATGGTAAAGCCGGATGTTTATCGTGGTATGGGCCGCTTAACAAAAGCGCAGGAAGAAGAGAGATATTATTTGCCCGCGGATGATATATATCTAGTCGGAAGTTCTGAACATACTATTGGTCCTATGCACGCTGAGGAAGTAATTGATACAAAAATAATGCCTTTGCGCTATGTTGGTTTTTCAACATGCTTCAGGCGCGAAGCGGGTTCATACGGAAAAGATACTAAAGGAATTTTAAGGGTTCACCAATTCGATAAAGTTGAAATGTTTGTTTTTACAACTCCGGAACAGTCGTATGCGGAGCTGGAAAATTTAGTAAGTTTTCAGGAAAAATTATATACCGGATTGGGTATTCCGTATCGTATTGTTTCAATTTGTAAGGGTGATATGGGCTTTACGGATGCTAAACAGTATGACGTTGAAGCTTGGTTGCCGGGTCAAAATGACGGTTTGGGTCAATATAGAGAAACTCATTCGGCGTCCAATACCACTGATTTTCAAGCACGGGGCGAAAACATTAAATACCGTAACGTGGAAGGTAAATTGGAATATGTTCATATGCTTAACGCAACCGCCTTGGCGTTGGGCAGGACAATAATTGCTATACTTGAAAATTACCAGGAAGAAGACGGTTCAATAACAATGCCCGAGGCACTTGTGCCGTATGTGGGATTTGAAAAAATTCAATAATTATATTAAGGTTATAAAGCTATGTTAGGTTTAAATGATTTAACAAATGGAACAATTTTTGTCATGGATGAGGAACCATGGCAGGTAATGGATACGCAGTTTGTAAAAATGGCCCAAAGAACAGGTCACTTACAGGCCAAGATAAAAAACCTGAAAACGGGGGCGGTTCTTAACCGTTCTTTTAAGCAAGCCGATCGGTTTGAAGAAGCTGATTTGGAGACGATTAAATGTATTTTTGTTTTTAACCACAGGGACAGGTATGTATTTTCTGAGATAGCCAATCCTAAAAACCGTTTTGAATTTACCGAAGAACAGCTTGGCGAAAATAAATTTTATCTTAAACCAAGTCTTGAACTTACCGCAGTTCGTTTTGACGGAAACTTTATTGCAATCAATGTTCCTCCAAAGGTTGATCTGAAAGTAGTTGATGCGCCTCCGGGCGTAAAGGGAAATACTGCTTCAGGTGCCACTAAAATTGTTGTGTGTGAAACAGGTCTTAAGTTAACAGTTCCTTTGTTTATAGAACAGGACGAGATTGTAAGGGTTAGCACTAAAACAGGCGAGTATGTTGAAAGAGCAAAATAATGTTGTTTAAATCAAAAGAAAAATCCGGTTATGCCGGATTTTTTGTTTATTGGGTTTTTACAGGAAAGATCGTGTCTATTATTTTTTCTGCTTTGGTAGCAAAAAACGTTTTGATTTTGCCTAAGGTCTCTCTTGTTTTTATTGCGAGGAGATTTAGCGGAATCATTAGCCAAGAGGATATAAACTTAAGTGGTCGGCTGTGAAAAATCCGTGCTAAAATAAGGAAAAGAAGGCTTAAGGGAAGAATATAGAATACGCTTACAATCAGAGTAACCCAACCGCCTAACGCACCCAATGCCAGTACTCGTTTTTCGCGGCTGTTAAAAGGACGGTTATGTCTGATATACACAAGGCGGGTGAATACGAGCGCTAAGGGGCAGCTAAAAGGGATCCAGGCTAAAAGTATTAATGATAAGACAGTCCAATTTTCGATTATCGGGGTAGCAAGAAACTCTTGTACGAATTTTATCGCGTTTGAGACAAAAACAACCACATCAAGAATGGACATACCCTCTCCTAATTTCAACGAACCTTTTTAATGTTTTACAATGATTATAGGAAATATGCAACCCAGCTCTAATTTTATTAGTAAAATTAGAGCTGGGCGCAATCCAAATGACCACCAACAAATATAATTCAAAAAGTAGAATAGAAATATCACGGTCGGCGTTATTATCCAATATCGGTGCTATCAGTTCGTTACTGCCCGGAGACATCAGCATAATGGCTGTAATAAAAGCCAATGCATACGGTCATGGGTTAGCGCAAATAAATCTTCTTTTAAAAGGAAGCGAAGTTAAGTGGTTGGGAGTAGATTCTCTGGAAGAAGCATTAATAATATCTGAACAAGGAGCTGATCTGCCGATATTAATAATGGGTTATACTTTACATAAAGATTTAGTCGGCGTAGTTGAAAATAATTTCAGGCAAGTTGTATATGATATAGAAACGCTTAAGGTTATTGAAAGTGAAGCTAAGCGTTTAAATAAAAAAGCATATATACATCTGAAGATAGAAACAGGAACAAACCGCCAAGGCGTAAAACCTGAAGATTTAGAAAAATTTGCGATTTTTTTTATCGAGCATTCCAATGTTGTTTTGGAAGGAATTTATACTCATTTTGCGGATGTTGAGACGGGGAACGTAGAATTTGCCGTCGAACAATTGTCGGAATACAAAAAAGCAATTGATATATTTGCGGCAAAGAAAATTAGCATTCCCTGGCGTCACTCCGCAGCCACCTCCGCAATATTGTTATTGCCGGAGTCTCATTTTAATTTGGTCAGGTTGGGTATCGGACTTTATGGTTTATGGCCTTCAATGGAAGTAAAAGGAAAAAATGCGGATTTTGGTAAAAGAATCGAATTTAAGCCGGCTCTTCAATGGAAAACGTTTGTCGCGCAGATAAAAAACGTTAAGCGGGGTGAAGCTGTAGGTTATGGTTTGAGCGAGCGCTTAGCGCGGGATTCTAGGATAGCAGTTATTCCTCAAGGTTATGCGGACGGATATGATCGCAGACTTTCCTCAAACGGCAATGTATTAATCCGCGGACAAAGAGCGCGGGTTGTGGGTCGTATATGTATGAATATGTTTATGGTAGATATTACTGATATTGAAGACGTAAAGCAGGAAGACGAGGTAGTGTTGCTTGGAGTTCAGGGGAAAGAGGAAATAACAGCTGAGGAATTAGCTGAAAAATGCGGCACGATAAATTACGAAATAGTCTCAAGAATAAATCCGCTTATTCCGAGAATTGTCGTAGAATAATTATGGTCAGAGCCAAATATAGAAAATCAAAAAAGAAACCCTCGGCCTTAAGAAAAATATTATTCCGGCTTATATGGCCTATTTTTCTCGTAGGTTCTTTGGGTGCATTAGCTTTTTTCTTTTTTGGGACATCTCGTTTTGATCCTTCAGATATAAAAGTGGAAGGAGCGCGCCGTGTTAATGCCGAAGAAGTTATCGCCGTAGTCAAGCCGTTTTTTGAGGAAAAGCACTTAGGATTTTTTTCCGGTAATGTTTTTATCTTTAACCGTTCAGGCGCCGCATTACGTTTAACCGAATTTTTTCCCAGAATTTCCGAAGTTAGTTTTAAGATCAATATTCGTTCGCGGGAGTTAACCGTTATTATAAACGAACGCAACAAAGCCGCAGCTATTTGGTGCAGTGTTACGCCCCTGCCTGCTGATGCAAATGTTGATACCGAAAATCAAAGCAGTTGTTTTAATATAGACGAAGAAGCATTTGCTTTTGAAGAAGCATTGCAAACTCAGGGAACTTTACTTTTGACCATAAAAAATGAAAGAAGTAATCAGGAATTGAAGCAAATAGGCGAGCAAGTTATCGAAGAATCTTTTTTGAAAAATATGCTCTATATCAGGGATGTTCTCAAAGAGGTGTCGCACCTTGGTATATCTGCTGTTTTGCTAAAAGATCCCGATGAAGTCATAGCTCAGACACTGGAAAACTGGAATATTATTTTTGTTGATTCCCGCCCCATAGAGGATCAAGTTACAGCTTTACGTGAGATATTGAAATCACAGATACCGCCGGAAAAAAGAAAGCAACTGGATTATATAGATCTGCGGGTAGAAGAGAGGGCTTACTATAAGTACAGATAGGATTCCTTGATTATTTATTATATTCATGGTATAAAATAAATAATTATAATCCTTTAAAACCAAGAAGGAAGTAAAATGTTGAGACCGCCCCTACCCGGAGAGATCTGGCGGATAGACGCCTATCAGGCACATTGTTTGTTGGAAGCTTTAGAACGATTTACTGATTTTTTTCACGAAGAACTTTTGCTTTGGTTTTGGATTCAACAGCTTATTCATGACGCGGCTGCGTATGACCCTGCCGTCGGGCAAGATCTGCAGGCGGCGGTGTTAATTACTCCCACGGACAAGGATCCTGAATTTTTCGGACGCCTCATTGAAAAAGAACTGCAGCATTTGGGCTATCACGAAGGCACTTATAAAATGCCATGCGGACACGAAGCGCGTGAGCATGAAATATGTTTGTCTGATTGGAAAGACCGCCAGATTGAGACTGCTAAGAAATTTGCGTCGTCACGTGAAGCAGTTTCGCGTCTTCCGTTTGTCGACAAGATTTTCGGGCCTGGTCCCTATTTATCTGAAGATGACGCTGAGCGTATCATAGAAGAAGAAATTAGACAGTATATAATTAAGCGTAAAATGAGAGACGCGGAATCGCTTCGTCAGATCGAGGAGCTAAATCCTCCCGGATACGATCGTCAGCGATATATAAGCGCTCTTAATCGCGCATGTCAGGCCGGCGCTGAAGACGCCCGAACTCAACTTCGACAAATAATGGAAAAACATATCATTAAAGAATAACGGCAGGAAAAACAATCCCGCCGTTTTTTCTTTGGAATAATATGAAATAATTTTTATTGGGAAAAATTATAAACGTATATTGATCCACCGATAGCAGTTACGGGTTCATAATCGCTAAGCCAGCAATAGGAATCTCTCGGTTCATCAAAACCCTTTGTTGGTGTTGCGCAACCCTCAGATTTCATAGAAGTTGAGACCGCAAACCATCCGGTCGGCCTAGCTTTGCCCTGAGAAGGTTCCCAATGTTCAAATTTTTCACCAAGATAATATTGTGCAGGGGCAGTTCCGAAATAATGTAAATAAATTTTTTCTATATTATTGTTCTCTACGTATTCGGCCAGTCTTCGCAAGTCCTGTCCCCAGTCCAGATTTGAGTCAACAGCGATTTCCTGTCCGCCGCCTTTTAAACCAGCAAGTTCGTTATACCAGGCAATATAGTGAGGCCAGGCGATCAGCGCGCTTCCTATATACCAAATAAATAAAGGCAATATAAGTAAAAGTTTTATTCCTAATTTAGGATAATACTTAAAGAGATCCAATTTTTTATCCAACGACGCAAGTGAAGGAATATCTCCGGTTTTTAGCCATAAACTGATCCCATAAGATATTAATAATATTATAAAAGGTAAAATTGGCATCAGATGCCTAACGCCGATATTTAAATTGCTTAAAATTGAACTTGTTGAATATATCGCTATATAAAGCAACGAAGCAAAAACAATGAAACCTTGTGTCGTAACAGAAAACGAAGAGTTTTTTATTTTGTTAAACACGGCTGTGAAGCCCATCGTGATGGTTAACAGGGTCAGGATATGGAAAGGAATAGGAATCTTGAAAAAATACACAAGCGGAAAGTATGATTTCCATGCTATTCTTGCAACCTCGCCCATGAAGAAAGCCGTATTTCCTCCCACAGATCTTTGCATGACCATCATTAATCCGAGTAAGTATTCTGCTACAGGCCTCAAAACTGATATTTGGGTCATGGCGAGTACGGCGTTTACCATTTCGCGGGAGCCGAATGTGGCTAAAATATTAGTCGCGTCGCTCAATTGTCTATCCGGGGGATAATTCCATACGTGCCATATATAAACTACATATACCAATATATATCCGATTATTCCGATGGCTATTGTTCCTCCTATTATTCTTAAAAATTCTTTAATTACGGGGGTGCGATATTTATATACGGCTATCGGGAACCAAACAAAACAAAGTATCGCAAAATAAGGCACCAATAAAACATTTGAGAACTTAAATAATTGAGCTATACCAAAAACCAAACCCGCTATTAATAAGTTTTTTCTGCTTGGCTGTACAAAAAATTTAAGTAGGAAATAGGTTGCAATAAATGCGCCTAAAGCCGCAGGTACATCTGTAGTTACTAAGCGGCCGTGAGCTAAAATAACAGGGGAGAATGCATATAAAATTATGGCTACTAATCCGCCGGCGGCTCCTGCGAGTTCAAGACTGGCTCTGAAAACAAACCAACCCAAAATTATCGTCATGACCAAGGGCATGATGCGGGAGAGAAAAACCACTAAGTTTGCGTTGTTGCCGGCCCAAAAAATAAATTCTCTTCCGAAATCCCATTGGCCATTTATGTCTTCAGTCCAGGATTTATGTTCGACGGGCACTTTAAGATCTTTAACAAAAAGTAAAGGCAACGCGGCCAGATCCTTCATAAGCGGGGGGTGTTCCGGGTTAAGCCGCATATCTTTTTGGGTGAGATAAGTTATTCCGGAGCCGATATGCGGGTCCTCATCTACCGTTAAAGTGTCGCCGAACATGCTTGTGGCGCCCAATACGATCATTATTATCAGGGATATCATTGCTAAGCCTTTTGTTATTGCGGAGCTCATAGGATTTTATAATAAGTTATTTGTTCTTCTATTTTTTCAGTATATGGAAATTGTCTGTATAGTTCGCTTTCCGTGTTCGCGTCGTCCGGAGCCGTAAAAATGACAATTGCCGGCGCGTCTGAAGTAATTTCTATTTGGTTAAGCTGTTCGGGTTTTAAATAGTGGATATTGGGGCTTTCGGCAGTCATAAAACGTATGGTTGCGCTGGGTACCGGTATGCCATCAAGTTCAACTCCATACTCATTAATAATTATATACGTTTGCAACGGTTGTGCCGAGTCTATTCGGCCAGGATAGCTGTTAAGAAAATCGGCAATTCTTGAAAGATCTTCACGGAACGCATAAGGCAAATTTCCGTTTTGACCCCACACTATGAAATATTTATGAATATTTTCCGTAGTTATTAAGATAAGAATGATAAGTAATATAATATTTGCTTTGCGCGCCAATTTTGTGCTTACCGTAAGGCGTTGCCATAACCACGTTAATCCTACTGCCGAGAACATTATTACCGCGGGAATAGCTCCTATTGATCGCAACGCATGCGGCATACCTTCTCGGGTCAAAAAAGAAGGCATTAGCATGACTACAAACCAAGCTCCTATAAACACCAAAGGGAAACTTGAATTCAGGTTTTTTTGTTTTAGAGATTTTATTCCGGTTTTAAGCAATATTAATATTCCCAATAAAAATAATATTCCGGAAAGATATGTCAGCATGGAGGTACCCGCGGCATTGTGGCGCCAGTTCCAGTCGCCCAAAAAATTAAACATAATTGCTGTTTGTCCTAAGCTTATAGCTAACTGGACAAAAGGATTTTCTGCCGCGAACACAGAAATAGGGGAACTGCGGCTTGAAACGTCTTCCGGGTGCGTAAGAAAATATCCGAGTATCGGCAGAGCGGTGAGCGCCACGGTAATTCCAAGAATTATATATTGTGAAAAAAATTTCTTGAAACTTATCTCTTTTTTCAGGAACCAATGCGTACCATCAAAAATAAAAATAACCAATCCCAAAAGCGGCGCTAAGCGGAAACCGATATAAGAATAAAAGCCCAAACCCCACCAGAAGCCGGAAATAATAAATTCTTTGGTTTTTCTTGTGCGCAGAGCGCGAAGCAGGAATAAAGCGGCCAAAGAAAGTAAAAATGGCAGAGTTATAGCGCGGAATCCTATGCGGGAAAAATGGATATGCCAGGAATTAACAGCTAATAAAAATGCGCCCAGAAGCGCAAAATTTGTACTTGCTAAGTTTTCAAATATTTCTATTTTCTTAATATGCGCGGATAATTCTTTAAGCAAAAAATAAAAAATTAGAATAGTAAGAGTGCCGACCAATGCGCTAACCGCTCTCAAGGCCCATGGCGTTGTACCGAATACTTGTACAGATAAGGCTTGCAGATTTATGAAAAATCCTTCACGCCCGTTATTTTCTGGATAGAAAACCTTAAAATCAGCATTGTCTAAAACTTGTAGGGCGTTCACCCCATTTGCGGCTTCGTCAGGGTAAAGGCCGGGTGGAAGTTTATCTAATTGCCAGAAACGCAAAAAACCCGCCAAAGCAACAATCAAAAATAAAAGTAAAACGGTTTTATTCTTTATCATTTATACTGTAATTATATCTCAAAAACCGTTAATTGTCCTTTGTATATGGTATAATTACGTTATGGCAGACAGAATGCAATCGTTACAGCTTAAGAAAAAGGATTTAATAATTGTTGCTATTTTGGGCGAAATAGTCGGAGTTTTGGGTTACGCGATCGTAAATGCACAACCAACTTTAAGTGATCTGCTCATAAAATTTTTGCCGCAAGGCCTTTTAATGCCTTTGTTTGTTGTTGGCGTGCCATTAGCTGCTGTTTGCGCTTTGCTTATTGCCTATGTTTTGGCTAAAAAAGTCGCTCCTGTATTTTTTCAGATGGGTAAATTTGCCGCAGTGGGCTTTTCAAATACCGCGATTGATTGGGGTATTTTGAATATTATTCTTGTAGGGTTTGGTTTTCAGGTAGGCACAGCGCTTTATCCTGCCGGCAAGGCAATTTCTTTTGCGTTCGCAACGCTTAATTCTTTCGTTTGGAACAGATTTTGGTCATTTGAGAAAAAGGGAACAAGCAACTTAGGGAAAGAAGCGCTTCAATTTTATATTTTTACCGGGATAGGATTGGTTATAAATGTAATTGTGGCAACTATTATTGCGCGCATCAGTCCGGAATCTAAATTATGGGCAGGCGTGATAGCGCCGGCTTTGGCAACAGCTACTTCTATGGTTTGGAATTTTTTCGCGTATAAGTTTTTCGTGTTTCGTTTAAATACGCCCGCTCAAAAAGAAAACGTTCTGTAATAGGGCATTAGATATATGTTTTAAGCCGCAAATTGCGCGGTTGTTTTTATAATGTTGCTTGTACGACGATTACGCCGGTATATATAAGTATTGCGAAGAAAGCGGTGGAAATGAATGCGCCTGCGCATAGCGCTATCGCGGCTTTTTTGAACGGAATACCGAAAAGCATTGCCGCAACAGCACCGCTCCAGACGCCCGTCAGAGGAACCGGCGTGAGGACAAAAATAAAAAGCGCTATCGTGGCCCATTTCCAGTGGTGAAAGTCGTCTGAATGGCGTATGCGCGTCCGTTCAAATATCCACGTCAGAATTCTGTTTATAATGTGTGAACGATGTCGGGTTGTTTCCGCAAACCGTTCAAGGAATACGAGCGCGGCAAGTCCTCCAAGCACGTTCCCCAGCATTGCCAGGATAAATCCTTTCAGAAGAGAAAATTTAAAAACCGTGAGGGCAATAAGAACAGCGCCCTTGCCTTCGGTGATAGGCATACTACCAAGCGCTATTGTGAGTAATTCTAATGAGAATGGAGGCACGATGATTGTATAGTTAAAAAACAGTTTTTATAATATAATTAATTCCTTCAAGAACAAGTTTCCAAACAAAAGTAAATTGAATAGTGCCTAAAGCAGAACCTATTAACGCCGCAATGAGCGCATTTTTTTTAGGCACATTAAAAATAAAAGCTGCCGGGATGGCAAACCACATGCCGCCTACGGGTAACGGTAAAGCCAACATCGCAATGATACCAAATTCCTTTTTGCCTAAAAAGCGGTCTAATTTTATTTTGCCTGCTTTATCAAAAAAATGCTTAATGAAAGGGTGATGGTTCTCGAAATTGGCAAGAT
>ORJL011199709.1_pt1 | contig 18471 bp, 19 predicted proteins | sample 1779941 | NCBI WGS metagenome assembly ORJL01 (sample SAMEA104232317, study PRJEB22302) | groundwater metagenome | biome: forest; feature: aquifer; material: groundwater | place: USA | collected 2011-08-07 | depth 5.8 m | reverse complement strand
GGCCGGCGCCGGCGGCGGCCGCCCCGGACCGGAGCCGCTTCTGGAAGCGGGCGTAGCGCTCGACCGCCCGAAGCGCGGCCTCCTCGAAGGCGGCGCGGGCGGGGCCATCGAGCTTCAGGTGCTCGGCGGTGCGGGCGATTCCGCGCTCGGGCTCGACCACTTCGAGGAGCTCGCCCGGCGGGATGGCGGCGTCGCCGGCCGCGTCGACCGAACCGCCGCAGGAGCGCCGGTGGAATTCCAGCTCGGCGGCGCCGACGAGTTGGTGGCAGACGCGGCACCGGCCGGGTCCGACGCGTCCCTGCTGGAGCCGCGCGATCCAGAGCTCGAGCAGCTCCGGGCGGTGAAAGGCGACCACGTCCCAGGCCGACTTGCCCACGGAGCATTTGCCGCAGCGGCACGAGTGGCCGCCGCAGCCGCGGCAGCTGCAGGACGGGGTGACCTCGGCGTGGGTATGGAAGAGGAGCGCGTATCCGCCCGCGGGGATCGGGGCGGCGAGCCCGTCGGCCCGGGGCAGTTGCGCGGCGGCGACCGGCTGCCCGCGATTCCACGCCTCGGCGATCTCGATCCGGCCGTCGGCGGCCGCATGGACCGCGACTACCCAGTCCCGTTCCACTCCCTGCTCGAAGAGGGTGGACGCGCGTTCGATCGAGCCGCCGCCCACGTTCACGACGGGCAGCTCGAGGGCGGTCTTGGGACCGGAGCCGGAAGCGACGGCGACCGGTTCGGACACGGGATTCGGGCCCGGCGGCGGGGTCGGGTCGGCGAGCCAGAGGGGCGCGGAGAGGGCGAGGAGCGCCGCGGCGGCGACGGCGAGGCGAGCGGCCGGGCGGGTTCCGCGGTGCATGGGCGCGGCGGCGGCGTGCAGGAGCGCGGCTTCCCCGGCCGGATCGGGCACGGGGAGGGGCAGGCGCCCGGCGAGGTCCCACACGGCGCGGTCCGCGCGCGCGGCCCGGCGGCATTCCGCGCAGGCGGCGAGGTGGCGGCCGAGCGACTCGGAGTCGCGCGGAGCGAGGGCCTCGCTCAGCGATCGCGCCGCCAGGGCACGCACGTCGTCGCAGCGCAGGTCCATCTCACGCCTCCATCAAGAATGCGCGCAGCCGGTCCTTGAGGAACGCCAGCGCCTGTTGCATCCGCCACGCCACGGTCGCGGGAGCGATCTCCAGCAACTCCGCGATCCGTGCGTAGGTCCAACCTTGATAGCGCTGCAGCAGGAAGACTTCCCGAAGGTCGTCGGGCAGCGCGATCACCGCATGCTCGACCGCGCGCTCCAGTTCCCTCTGCTCCAGCGTGGGGCCCTCGGACGCGGGCCCGGTCTCCTTCTGTCCTCTCGCCAGCACCTCGCTGTGGCGCTCGCGAACCTGCTCGTGCTTCCGCCAGTTCGACCAGAGGTTCCGGCCGTATTTCAGCAGGAGTCCGCGCACCGCGTCGCTCGACCCGAGCCCGGCGGTCAGGTTCTCCTTGCGGTACTCCCAGAATCTCAGGAAGGCCTCCTGCATCAAATCCTCCGCCTGGTGGCTGCGGCCACGGCAGAGGTAGTGCAGGTACTGGAGCAAGGCTTCACGGTGTTCGCGATAGATCCGAGCGAGTTCCGCGGAACCGCCCGTCACCCCGGATCGCATCGACCCGGGCGTCGCCACCTTCATGGCCTCCTCCGGAGATTAGAATCAACTGCCCAGGCCGCTTCTCGAAGGAAATCTTGCGAGGATTCCCCAACGCCGCTGGACGACCGCCGACGTCCTCGCGCAAGATCAGCAAAAATAGCGGGTTGCGGGTGTGTCCTGGGCGTCAGCGAGGAGGCGTTTTTCTTTCCCGTTCGGGGTGCAGCACGCTGCGCCACTCGGTGTCGAGGTCGCCTGGGTCGGCCAGGCCTTCGAGCAGGGTGCGGCGCAGCGACTCGCGCAGCTTCTTGCGGACCGCGTGCAGGTGGTTGGTGACGTCGGTCACGTTGAGCTTCAGTTTCCTGGCCACCTCCTCATAGGTGGGAGGTTTGTCGGTCTTGATGAGGACGATCGATTCGAAGACCTGCCACTGGTGCTGCTTTCCCGCCGCGGTCAGTTCCTCGCGCAGGGAGGCGATCCCCTGGTCGAGCACGGTGGATCGCCAGGCGCGATCGAAGGCGTCCTCGGCGTCTTTGGCCGGATCGGACTCGTGCGCGACCGTCTCCTGGACCTCTTCGAAGGGGATGCGGACGCCGTCGCCGCCGCGCTTGAGCCGCCGTTCGTCGCGCTTGGCGTTGAGCAGGAAGTGCTTGAGGGTCGCCTTGAGGAAGGAGCGGAAGTTCCCCTTGCCCGGGTCGACGCTCTTGAGGAAGTCCTTCTCGATGAAAACGGTGAAAAACGCCTGGGTGAGGTCCTTGGCCTTATCCCCGTCGTGCGCCCACTGGAACAGGACGTAGGCGTAGACCGGCTTCCAGTAGCGGCGGATGAGCTCGTCGAGGGCCGTGCGATTGGCCGGGTGCTCCGGGTCGCGCGCCGAGAGGATCTGGCTCCACAGGGTCGCGGGGAAGCGGGCGTCGCCGCCGCCCATGCTGGTCATGTCTCGACCGGTCACGGCTTGTCTCCGAAGGGGAGCCAGCGGCGCCAGCCGGCCTCGGTGGCCGGGCGGGCGCGCGCATCGCGGATCGCCTCGGCGACCTCCGCGGCCGACGTGGGGCGGCGGGAGGGGATCTTCTCGAGGAGGCGGGCGACCAGGGACTCGACCGCGCGCGGGACCTCGGGGACGGTGCGCGAGAGCGGAGGCGCGGGCTTCTCGAGGAGCAGGCGCAGGGTCTCGGTGGGGTCTTCGCCCGCGAAGGGCATGTGGCCCGCGATCATGGTGTAGAGGGTGGCGCCGAGGGCGAAGAGGTCGGTGCGCGCGTCGACCGGGTCGCCGTTCACCTGCTCCGGGGCCATGAAGTAGAGGGTGCCGAGGCGGCGGCCCTTGGTGGTGAGGGAGCCCGGGGGGAGGAGGTGGCGCGCGAGTCCGAAGTCGGCGATCTTTACGGTGCCGGCGCGGTCGAGGAGGAGGTTGCCCGGCTTGATGTCGCGGTGGACGATGTCGAGGGCGTGGGCGGCGCCGAGCCCGGCGGCGATCTGTTCGGCGGCGTCGAGGGCGGCGAGGAACGGGAGTCGTTTCTCGCGCATGAGTTTTTGCGCGAGGGATTCCCCTTCGACCAACTCGAGGACGTGGAAGTGGGTGCCGTTCTCCGAGCCGGCGTCGAGGACGGCGACGACGTTGGGGTGGCGGACCTGGGCCGCAAGCCTGGCCTCGCGCAGGAAGCGCTCGACCAGCTTGGGGGAGGTCAGGAGCAAGGGGCGAAGGACCTTGACGGCGACGGTGGCTCCGTCGGTCTTGCGCACCGCGAGGTAGACTTCGCCCATGCCGCCCTTGCCGAGGAAGGAACGGATCTCGCAGCCGCCGACGGTGCTGCCGAGGGGCACGGCGGTCTCGGGGGGCGGCGGGTCCCCGCCGTCCTCGTCGAGGAAGCCGAGCACGCGGTCATGCTGGGCGCTGGAGAGGTCGGGAAACGGAAAATCGGCTGTGCTCACGGACGGACCGGCTCCCAAGGAGGACGACCTCAGGATTGTACCGGTCCGGCTCGTGGTTTTCCAGTCGAGTGCGGAAACAAATCTTGACAACTCGGCGCGGCCTTCGATAGAGAATGTCCATCCGGTGCCCTCCAGGACGATTCGCCCGCCAGGCCTGCCTTGCAGCTTCCCGACCTGCTCGGCGAGGCCGACCGGGCGGGCCGCGCGAAACTCTCCACGCCGACCGAGGTGCCCGCGCGCGTGGATCATGTGGGAAGCACAGCCATGGCGGGGGATGAGTCATGGATCACACGATTCTCGTGGTCGACGACGATTACGGCGTCCGTTCACTCCTGAGCGAGGTCCTGACGGACGCGGGATACCACGTCCTCACGGCCGCCGACGGGGAGGCGGGCCTGGCCAGCATCCGCTCGGGGGCAGTCGATCTGCTGATCCTGGACCTGAACCTCCCCCGCATGAGTGGTCTGGAGGTCTGCCGGCAGGTGCGCGAGCATCCCCTGTTGCGGACGCTGCCGGTGCTCATGCTCAGCATCCGGGACCGGGTCGAAGATCGGATCCTGGGACTGGAGACCGGGGCCGACGACTACCTGGTCAAGCCCTTCGACGTGTCGGAAGTCGTGGCTCGGGTCGCCGCGCTCCTGCGTCGCACGCAGCCGCAGGCCGGCGCCGCGAAAGTGCTGCGAACCGGGCAGATCCTGCTCGACCGCGACCGGCACCGGGTCACCTGCCATGGGCTGGTCGTGGACCTGACGGCGACGGAGTTTCGCTTGCTGGAAGCCTTCATGGAAAAGCCGGGACGCGTCTGGACGCGGGAGATGCTCACCGACCTCCGGTACGGCGAGAATGGGGCGGCCACGGACCGCTCGGTCGATGTGCACGTCGTGAACCTCCGGCGCAAGCTCGGTGGGTGCGGCGCCCAGATCGAGACGGTGCGGGGCGTGGGATACCGAGTCAACGAGTTGCCGCAGACGGAGTAGGGTCGGGGACGCAACGTCCTCGTCGAACCGGGCGCCGTCGCCCCGACCGCGCTCGCCGACCTCCTCCGCGCCCGCGGCCGGCGCGATCCTGCGGAATGCGGCGCGACGCTCGCCGATCCGACCCACCGAATGTTCGAGAATCTAACCTGACCCTCACGCCAAGCTAACGATGGGTATGTATGATTCGCCCAGAGAGTTCGGCCGGGATCGAACCGAATCGCGTGCGTCGTCTTCGGTCTCGAGGGGCGGTCGCCGTTGCGCTGCGTTTTCGCAGCACCAATAGTAGAGGAAGGCCCGCACCGCCATGGAGCAGATGCTGTCGGAAATCCTGCGCGCCCTGCCCCTTCCCTTCGCCGCCATCAGCCCTGAGGGCCGGATTCTCTTCGCGAGCCACGAGATGTTGCGATTGCCCGGCAGGATTCCGAAGGCGTCGCCGCCCGTCGATCTGGCCGATCTCCTCCCGAAGGAAGTGCTGGAGGTGATGAACCTGATCGAGTGCGTGCAGACCGCACTGATGAGCCGTCGGCAGATCGGTCCGGCCGAGGTCCGCTACCGTGCCCCGGGCGTCCACCGGATCTACCGGTGGTCGCTCACTCCGATCCAGCAGGCTTCCCAGGCCGCCGCCCTGCTGGTCCTCGAGGACATCACGGACGCCGCCGGCCTGCGTCGGACCTTCCAGAACCTGTGCGAGCTGAACGAGCAGGTAGTGGCCAGTTTCCCCACCGCCATCGGCGTGTTCAACGCCTGGGCGCGCCTCGAGCTGGTCAACCCACCGTTTGCCGAACTCATCGGGCTGACGCCCGCGGCCTGCCTCGGTCTCGAGCTGGGCCAGGTCCCCCAGCTCGCCCAGGTCATCCGCGCGCACGACACCTCACTCGCCGACCTGATGCGGGAAACGATGGGCGGCGCGGGACCGATCACGTGGCCGAATGTCCTCTGGCCCCGGAAGGGCGCGGAGGGAACCTGGTTCGATCTCATGCTCCTGCGGATCCGGCAGCGGGGAGACGAGGCGGACGGCGAGTCCGGGCGGCTCTTTCTCCTCATGCTGACCGATGTGAGCGACCGCCAGAAGGCCTTGGCCCTGCAGGAGCAGGTCCACCTCTCCGAGCGGCTCGTGGCCATCGGCCGGATGGTGGCGGGTGTGGCCCACGAGATCAACAACCCCCTCTGCGTCATTTCCGGCAACGCCCAATTCCTGTCCTCCGCCTTCGGGGCCCTGCCCTTCGACGGTCTCCGCACCGAGCACTGGCAGGAGATCGTGCCCTGCTTCGAGGCCATCGAGCGGGAGAGCGATCGTTGCTGCCAACTGGTGGCGTCCCTCCTCCAACACTCTCGCGCCGCGGCGCCGAACGGGTGCGTGCCGGAGCCGATCGGCCTGAAGCAACTCATCGTCGCCGTCCTCCGCAGCTGCGGCCAGACGCTCGCGCGACAGGAGATCCGGGTCGACCGGCGGCTGGATCCGCGCGACCCGGCGGTGGCGGGGCGGCCGCACGAGCTCCACCAGGTCCTGTTCAACATCATCACCAACGCGCAACAGGCGATGCCCGACGGCGGCGTACTGGCGATCGCGACGGGCCAGGATCATGAAGCGTCGTGGGTGTCGATCTCGGACAGCGGTCCGGGCATCGGGCAGGAGTGCCTGGAGCGGATCTTCGAACCGTTCTTCACCACGAAGCCCCCGGGAAAGGGCACCGGGTTGGGCCTTTTCATCGCCAACTCGATCGTGACCGGACTGGGCGGGAGGATCCACGTGCGAAGCGAGCGCGGTCAGGGGGCATGTCTCACGGTGCGTCTGCCCCGTGCCGGTGCGCCGGCGCGAGCGATCCAGGAGGTCTGACGTGGGCAAGGGTCGGCTCCTCGTAGTGGACGACGAGCCCGAGGTCCGCAGCCTGCTCGGTCGCGTCCTTCGGCACGCCGGATACGAAGTCGAGGTGGCCGCGGACGCGAGCGCCGCGCTCGGGCGCCTGAAGGATGCGCCGCCCTTCGACGTCGTGGTGGTCGACCTGATCATGCAGCCGATGGAGGGGTTGCCGATGGTCCGCGCGATCCGTGCCGCGAATCCAGCGCAACGGTTGTTCATGGTGAGCGGAAAACTCGTCGGAGCATCCGAGCGGCAGGAACTGGCCGCCCTGGGGATCCCGTTTTGTGCGAAGCCGTTTCGCAACAGCGACATCTTGCGGACCATCGAGCTCCTTCTGAAATAGGGGGAGATGGGCGTCGAATGGGCTCGGACCGTCGAAATACCGATCGCGAGGCATGAATCTTGCGAACGCTGATCCACGTTCCCATCGTGCACGCCCCGTCCGATCTGGGCTCGCTGGCCGATCGCGTCGCCTCGGCCTACAAGCGGGAAAAGGGCGCGCGGGCCTGGACCCGACATGTCCGGGCGGTGCTCGCGGCCTGGTCGGCGATCGAGCGCGCGATCGCGGGGCTGCACTTGGATCTGCGGCGGGTGACGCTCTTCCAGGACGGATTGCCGGTCTGTGGCAAGGAGTTCGAGATCGTCCGGGATCTCGCCGCCGCCGGCAGCCCGAACTATTGCCTGCTTTTGAAGTTGATGGAGGGTGGCGCCCGACTCGCCGGGACCGAGGATGGCGTGCTGGTCGTGCGCGAGGTCCTCCTGGCACGCGACGGGCTGAAACAGGGACGTATGCCCCGGCTGGGCGCGCCCGAGGACGTCTCGGCCGACGCGCAGGCCAACCTCATGGCGCGGGACCGGTTCATCGCCCGCAGGGTCGACGAGACCCTGCGCGTGGGAGAAACCGGGATCCTGTTCCTGGGTATGGCCCACGCGATCGATCCGTACTTGCCGAAGGACGTCCGGGTGGTCCAGTTGGAATTCCGCCTGCTTCCGTAGGGCGGCCCGGGACGCCGGGACGGCGTCGGAGAAGCGGTAGGTGGTGAGCGTGGAGACCCTCGAGGGTCCTCCGCCGACGGGGTTCGCGGCGGCAAGGGTACCGGCTCGGCCGGAGCATGTCCTCGTGGTGGAGGACCATCAGCCGATTTGGGACGTGATCGCGAAGGCCTGCCGGAACGAGCCGTGGGCGCTGCGGTTCGTGCCCTCCGGCGAGGAGGCGTTGGAAGAGGTCGCCCGGGGCGCCGGCGAGTTGGACGCGATGCTCGTGGACATCCGTCTCCCCGGCATGGATGGGGTCCAGGTTTTGCGAGAAGCGCACGAGCAGGAGCCGATCCTGCCCGTCGTCATGCTGAGCGCCCTCGGCGAGGCGGACATGGTGGTGCGATGCATGAAGAGCGGGGCGTACGACTACGTCACCAAACCGTTCCGCGACGAGGACCTCGTCGCGCGTCTGCGTCGTGCCATCAAGACCCGGGCGCTGCTCCGGGCGGCCGTCGGCCCCCGCTCTGACGGCGGGCTCCGGGAGCTCATGGGCCCGAGCCGGGCCATCGCCGGGCTGGGCGAGTTGCTGGGGCTGGTGAGCGTCACCGAGATGGCGGTCCTCATCGAGGGGGAGAGCGGGACGGGAAAGGAGATCCTGTCGCGACGGATCCATGACCTGAGCCCGCGCCGCGAGGGGCCGTTCATCCCGGTCGACTGCGGCGCAATCCCGGAGACGCTGCTGGAGAGCGAGCTTTTCGGATCGCGGAAGGGAAGCTTCACGGGGGCCACGATCGACCGCATCGGGAAGTTCCAGGCGGCCGACGGCGGAACCCTCTTCCTGGACGAGATCGGGAATTTTCCGCTCGACATGCAGGTCAAGCTGCTCAGGGCGCTCCAGGAGAAGGAGGTCACCCCGATCGGCGCCTACGCCCCGGTCCCGGTGAACGTCCGGATCGTGGCGGCGACGAACTGCTCGCTACGGAAAGCGGTGGACGACGGATCGTTCCGCCTGGACCTCTTCCACCGGATCGCGGAGTTCCCGATCCACGTCCCGCCTCTGCGGGAGCGGCTGGAAGACCTCGTCGATCTGGCTTTCCGGTTTCTGCGCGAGGCGGCCCTGGAGTTCGGCAAGCGCCTCGACGGGCTCAGTGTGGAGGCCATCCACGAGCTGATCCGCTACCCGTGGCCGGGGAACGCCCGGGAGCTGCGCAGCGTCATGCGTCGCTCGGCGCTCCTGGCCACGGCTCCCCAGGTCGAACGGCTCTCGGTGGGTTTGTCGGCCGCTCGGGACCGCGTTCGCTCGACCTGCGCCGCCGCCGGCGGGGTCACCATCGTCCGCGTCGAGGCGGTGATCCGGAACGAGACGATCCGCGAGGGTCGGGTGCCGTTCAAGGACATCCACGAGCGGGTCACCCGCGAGATCGACCGCGGGATCCTCGAACGGGTGCTGGCGGAGGTGGGTGGGAACCTGGGTCGCGCGGCCGAGGGGCTCGGCCTCGACTACAAGACTGTCCAAACCAAGACCAAGAAACTCGGCATTGTAAGGAGCGCCCGCCGTGAGCAAGAAAACGGACCGTGACGACCATGAAGAGAAGCCCACCGGCGGCCTGGGCGGGATGATCCGGGGGCTGGGAGATCTCCTCGAGAAGCTCGGCCAGGTCGCCGAGACCGGCGCCGAGATCCGCCGCGAGGGGAAGCTGGACGGGCTGGGCGGGAAGGAGGGGCTTCACGGCGTCTACGGCTTCACCTTCCGTGTCGGCGGCGCCGGCGCCGACCGCGTCCGCGTCGAGCCCTTCGGGAATCTACGAAAGAACGCCCAGGGCCGGACCACCGTGGCCGAGGAGCGCGAACCCCTGGTGGACGTCTTCGACGAGCCGACCCACGTGCTGGTCGTCGCGGAGATGCCGGGGGTGGAGGAAGCCGGCGTCAAGACCGAGCTGAACGGCGACGTCCTGGTGATCGCCGCCGAGGCGAAGGACCGCAAGTACCGGAAGGAGGTCCTCCTGCCGCGGCCCTTCGAGGCTGCCGCGATGTCGCGCGCGATCCGCAACGGGATGCTCGAGGTGCGCCTCGACAAGGGCACGGGCGGTCCGCGGAGCTGACTCGTTCGGGGGCATCATTGACCAGGGCACGGCGGCCCGCGTAAACAATTCAGTCCCGGGAATTGTCGCGGCGCGCGAGGATTTTCGCCGTTCCCGTTCCCGCACCCGACCATCGGGAACGGGAACGGGAACGGGTTTGGTTGCGGCCGTCCAGGCCGCGCTAAGTGACTCGTTCGGGGGCATCATTCGGAGTCAGGAACATGGTGGAAACGACCGAGGCGCGCGGTCGCGCCGCCCTTACGGCCTCAGAGGCGCTGCCGAAGGACGTCGGGCGCGGGATCGCCCGGATGGACCCGGAAGTCCTGACCTCGCTCGGACTGGGCGTCGGCGACCTGGTGGAGATCAGTGGCAAGCGCGCGGCGTACGCGCGCGCGATGCCGACCTATCCCGACCTGCGCGGCCGCGGGCTGCTCCAGATCGACGGCCTCACGCGGGAGAACGCGCGCTGCGGTCTGGGGGAAAAGGTGCGCCTGGTCGCGGCGCGGGCCGAGGCGGCGGCGCAGGTCGTCCTCCAGTCGCTCTCCCGGGAGGTCCTGCCGCGGGAGGAGCGGCACGTGGCCGGGCTGCTCGATGGCCTGCCGGTACAGGAGGGGGACCGGCTGCGCGCGACGCTCTTCGGCAGCCGCTGGATCGACTTCAAGGTGCGCTCGACCCGGCCGCAGGGCGTGGTCGTGATCCGTCCGACCACCCTGCTGCGGATGGAGGACGACCACGCGCCCACCCGCTCCGGTCCCGGCGTGACCTACGAGGACATCGGCGGCCTCGGACGCCACCTGGAACGGGTGCGCGAGATGATCGAGCTGCCCCTCAAGTACCCGCGGATCTTCGCCCGGCTCGGGATCGCGCCCCCCAAGGGCGTGCTCCTCTTTGGGCCTCCCGGCACCGGGAAGACCCTGATCGCGCGCGCCGTCGCCAACGAAACCGAGGCGACCTTCCACTCGATCAGCGGGCCCGAGATCATTCACAAGTTCTACGGGGAGTCCGAGGCGCACCTCCGGCAGATCTTCGAGGCGGCGGCGAAGAACCCGCCCGCGGTGATTTTCCTGGACGAGATCGACGCGATCGCGCCGAAGCGCGACAAGGTGGTCGGGGACGTCGAGAAGCGGGTGGTCGCCCAGCTCCTTGCCCTCATGGACGGACTCAGTCCGCGCGGGCAGGTCGTGGTCATCGGCGCCACCAATCTCCCCGACGCCCTCGACCCGGCCCTGCGTCGCCCGGGCCGCTTCGACCGGGAGATCGAGCTGCCGATCCCGGACCGCAACGGCCGCCGCCAGATCCTCGAGATCCACTCCCGCGGCATGCCGCTCGCCGAGGACGTGGACCTCGATCACCTCGCCGGCGTCAGCCACGGATTCGTCGGGGCCGACCTCGCGGCCTTGTGCCGGGAGGCCGCGATGAGTTGCCTGCGCTCGATCGTGCCGGACATCGACCTCGCCGCCGCCGACATCCCGGAGGAGAAGCTGCAGAGTCTCAGCGTGTGCATGGCCCATTTCCTGGAGGCCCTGCGACAGATCCAGCCCTCCGCCTTGCGCGAGGTCTTCACCGAGATCCCCGACGCTTCCTGGAAGGACGTGGGCGGCCTCGACCTGGAGAAACAAGCCCTCACCGAGGCGGTCCTCTGGCCGCTCCGGCACGGGCCGCGTTTCGCGGAGATGAAGATCGCCCCGCCCCGGGGAATCCTGCTCACGGGCCGGCCGGGGATGGGCAAGACGCTCCTCGCCCGGGCCCTGGCCGGCGAGAGCGGGGTCAACTTCATCTGCGTGCGCGGCCCGCAACTCCTGTCGATGTACGTCGGCGAGTCGGAGCGCGCGGTGCGCGAAGTCTTCCGCAAGGCGCGGCAGGCCGCCCCCTGCGTCCTCTTCTTCGATGAGATCGATTCCCTGCTCGCGCGCCGCGGCGACGACCCCGGGGATTCGCGCGTCGCCGAGCGGGTAGTGAGCCAGTTCCTCGTCGAGGCGGACGGCATCGAGGAGCTGCAGGGCGTCTTCATCCTGGGCGCCACCAGCCGCGCGGACCTCCTGGACCCGGCGGTCCTCCGGCCGGGCCGCTTCGACCGGACGATCGAGATCCGGCCCCCGAGCGCCCAGAGCCTGCGCGAGATCTACGCGATCCATACGCGTGGGAAGCCGCTCGCGGGGGACGTGGACCTCGGCGAGCTCGCCGCCGCGTCCTCGGGGATGACCGGGGCAGAGGTCGCGGGGGCCTGCCGCCAGGCGGCGTACGCCGCCATCCGACGGGCGATCCAGGCGGAGGGGCCGGATCCGGGCGAGAAGAGCGAGCCGGGCGAAAAGGCCGAACGGGCTGAGCCGGGCAAGCGCAGTGCGCCGCTGCTGGTGACGATGGCGGACTTCCGCGCGGCACTGGAAGAGCGCGGAGAGCCGTCATGAGCCGCCCGACCGCCTGGCCCGCCAACGGTGCGCCCGTCCCCGTCCACCCGGCCGCGTCGACCGGGGCGCCATCGGCGCGACTGTTCTACGTCTATGGCTTCGCCGCGGCCCCCCGGGCGTGGCAGCCGCCTTCGCTCCCCGGCGCTGGGGTCGAGGAGGACGCGCCGGTCGAATGGGTCCGCCACGGCGGGATCGCGGCGATCGTGACCCGCGTCCCGGCCGAGATCTACGAGGAGGGCCCGCTCGCCGAGCGCGTGCAGGATGCGTCGTGGCTTCTGCCGCGCGCCGAACGCCACAACCGCGTCCTCGCGGGCGTGCTCGAACACGCCTCGCCGATCCCCTGCCGATTCGGCTGCCTCTTCCGGGACGAAGCCGGCCTCTTGCGCGCGATCGACGCAAGCCGGGATGCCTTGCGGCGCGCCCTGCGGAGGCTCCGCGGCCGGGAGGAGTGGGCGGTCAAGGCCGGCGTCGCGGGGGACGATTCCGAGGGTGCGTCTCAGACCCCTGCGGGTGCGTCCAGGGGTCGCGCCGACGCGTCCCGCGGCACCGGTGCGTCCTGCGGCGCCGCCGCGGACGGGTCGGCGGCGGCGATGCCCGGAACGGCCTACCTCCTCGGCCGGATCGAGGACACGGAGCGGCGGCGCACGCGCTCGGCGACGGCGCGCGGACGCGCCGAGTCGATCCTGGCGGCCGCCGCGCGCCGGTCGGAGGAGGTCGCGCCCCTCCCCATTCGCGACCTGCCCGAGGCGCGCGCGGGGGATCTCTTCCTCAACCTGGCCTGTCTCGTCCGCCGCGACCGGGTCCGCCTCTTTCGCGCGGGCATGGCGCGCCTGGCCGCTCGCGAGGAAGAACACCACGTGACGTTGCGCTGGAGCGGCCCGTTCCCGCCGTACAACTTCGTGGGCCCGCTGTCGGACCCTCGCGAGGACCGGCGTTCGGGAGGCCATTCCCTAGGCGCGGAGCCTGATCGGGAGCCTACGCCCGATCGCTAACCGGATCTGAACGCCGCCGGGTTCGCGGCGCTCGCGTCGGTGACCCGGATCGTGCGCAGGAACGGGCTGCCCGCGGGGGGACAGGATTCTCGCCCTCCGAATCGCGCAGGGCACGCGCCATGCGATAGCAACCGAGTGCCGGCACCGGGCGGGTAACCCGGAGCATAGGGATCGGCATCGAGTTCCCATGAACGTTAGGAGAGTGGATATGGCAAAGGTCGCAAAGTCGACGGATTCGTCGAGCCTGGCCGAGGTCGTGGATCGGATCCTCGACAAGGGGATCGTGATCGACGCTTGGGTGAAGGTGTCCCTGGTCGGGATCGAGCTCCTGTCCATCGAGGCCCGGGTGGTGATCGCGTCGGTCGAGACCTACCTGAAGTATGCCGAGGCGATCGGCCTGACGGCGACGGCGGCGACACCCGCGTAAGCGGCCGGTCTTCCCGAGTGGCGGCGCCGGCGGGGACCGCACGTGCTCCCCGTCGGCGACTCGCCGGTCGAATTCACGGACGGTACCCTACGGATGAAAGGGACGAACATGGGCAAGTTCACGGACGGGTTGGGTCGGCTGGGGGACGATCTCGTGCGCGCGCGGGACCAGCGCGTCGAGGACTCCCGTCAGACCCTCGCCAAATTCGCCGGAGCTCGGGAGCGAGCGACCGCGGAGCTACGCACGCACCTCGAGAGCGGCGCGCAGCGTCGGGCCACAGAGGTGCGGAGTTTCCTCCTCGGCTGCCATGCCGAGCAGACTCGCCTCGCGCGGGACGACGCGCAGCGCCGGCGCGGGCGGGTGACGCAACTTCGGTGCGAGAGCGATTGCTTCGTGCAGGGAACGCGCCGCCGCCGCCTCGAAACGGGGATCGACGTCAAGAACCGACTGGTGCATTTCGTCACCGACATGCGCGGCGGGGTCGGCGACCTCCTGCGCATCTTCGCCGACGCTCGGGGCCGGTTCGCAGCCGACTACCGGTGCGGGGCGGGGCGGCTCCACCAGGCCCTGGCCACGAAGCGCGGGCAGCGGACGCGCGCGGTGAAGGGTACCACCCCCGGCGCGGGCGGAGCATCATCGGCCCCGGCTCGTGTGGCCGCGAAGGGCTCGGCGTCGCCCTCGGAAGCGCAGCCGAGGCATCCCTTCCAGAAGTAGCGCTGAAGCTGCGGGAGTAGGAGGCGGCCCCCCCTGGGGGTCGGAGGAGAGAAGGATGAGATCCCAGACGGTCGAGGCCGACTGCGCGTTTTGCCAGGGAAACGGCAAGGACCCGTTCGGGATCTTGTCCTACCTCTCCACCTGCTGCGTCTGCGGCGGGCGGGGCAGGGTCGATGTGCCGAGCCCGTCTACCCGGTGTGCTCATTGCCGCGGAAGCGGGGCGATCAAGACCTTGACCTGCACGACGTGCGGAGGCAAGGGTCTGGTTCCGGCGCCGCAAGGCGCGAGCCGGGCTTGTGCCGATTGTCAGGGGACCGGCGATGACGCATCCGCTTCGGCCATGGCATGTCTCCGATGCCGGGGGGCGGGATGGATCGCGAGTGCAGGAGGATCCCATCGGTGAGGCTTGACATGACGGGCGACAACGGATCCAAGGTGGCGGCGGGCCCGGTGAGGATACAGACGGACGGGGACACCATCCAACCGGTGCCCAGCGATGGATTCGTGACCACGCCTCACGTCCAGCAGATTACCGAGCGAGCGCTTGCGTATCTGGAGGTCGGTTACCCGGTCCATTTCGCCGGCCCTGCGGGAACGGGCAAGACGACACTGGCCTTCCACGTGGCGTCGAAAATCGGGCGGCCGGTGACGCTCATTCACGGCGATGAGGAGTTCGCCACCTCCGACCTGATCGGCGGCGACACAGGTTACCGCAAGACCAAAGTGGTCGACAATTTCATCCACTCGGTCCTCAAGACCGAGGAGGACATGAAGACGATGTGGGCGGACAACCGGCTCACAACCGCCTGCAAGAACGGCGACACCCTCATCTACGACGAGTTCACGCGCTCGCGCCCGGAGGCGAACAATGCGCTCTTGAGCGTCCTTGCAGAAAGGATTCTGAACCTGCCGAAGCTGCGGCAGTCGGGGGAGGGCTATATCGAGGTGCATCCGCAGTTTCGCGCGATCTTCACCTCCAATCCGGAGGAATATGCGGGGACCCACAAGACCCAGGACGCCCTCATGGATCGTTTGATCTCGATCCGGCTCGACCACTACGACCGGGATACCGAGGTGCAGATCATGATAGGCAAGTCGGGCCTACCCATGCCGGACGCGGAGACCATCGTTGACATCGTGAGGGAGTTGCGCGTCACCGGGGTCGACAATCATCGCCCGTCCATCCGCGCCTCCATCGCGATCGCCCGCGTTCTGGCCCACCGGCACGGCCGGGCCAGGCCCGACGATCCGACCTTCCAGTGGCTCATCCGGGACGTGCTGACGATGGGCGCGGCCAAGGTGACCCGCGCGGGCGAACCGCATGTGCAGGAGAAGCTCGACGAGGTGATTCGCCGGGTCTGCGGCTCTGGGCAACGAGCCCGCAGGAGATCGGCAACCGAGGGCCGAACGGCGCCCCGGGAATGAAGGAGCAGAACCATGAGCGTACCCACCCCAGCCCGTCGCAGGGGGCTGAACGACATCCGCACGGTGTCGTCCATGATCAGCGAGACCAGCAATCCGCAGCGAAAGTACCTCAAGCTCGCCATCCTTTCCATGGAGAGGGCCCGTCGGACGAAGGAATGCGAAAGCGCGCGGCAGTGCATTCACAAGATCGATGCCCGAGTGGCCGAGATCGATGCCGAACGGACGGAGCTTCTCAAATCCGCCCAGCAGGACTTTCTTCAGGAAGCGATCCCTCCGCAAGCGCGTGGGAGGGAGGCGGGTCGAGCGAACGATGCGCGCGGCCGAGTCCCGTCCGGGTTCAAGATCAAGTACTGAGGAGAGGGCAGAATGCTGGTCCTGAAGACGTCCGCCCATGTTCGGATGATGCGCCATCTCCGAACTTTCCGCTCCATTCCCAATAGCACGGGCGTATCCATGCATCATCTGGAGCGGACCCGCTTGCGGCTCGAAGAGGATCGGCTGCTGTCGAGGATGGCGCGTAGGGACTGGCTAGTAGGCGCCGCGGCGAGACACGCCGGGGAATTGTCGTCCGCGGACCCGGCCGGGCCAAGGCATGGAAGGGATACCCGATGACGGATTCAGGCAAGAGTTTCGCCCCGAGGCCTGCGATCGAGCATGCGCGCAAGGCGGTGATGGACTACCTGCTGGCCCTGCCGGAAGTGCGCGGCGTCGAAGTGACGAAACTCGCCCGACTGGACGCCGAGAAGGGGTCCTGGGAGGCGGAGGCGGAGGTTTCCCTTCCCAATGCCACGTTGAAGGGACTGAGGCTGCCCCTCGCGCGGGAAGTGTTGGAACAGAAGACCTATCTGGTCAGGCTGAGCGGAGATCTCCAAGTCGAGGCCTATGGACTCAGGGAGTCCGTGAGCGAGAGGGAGTAGATCGCCATGGAGAAACCGCAGGGTCGGTATGTCTATGCCATATCGTACTCAGGACCGAGTCCGGACCTCTCGGGGCTTCCCGGCGTGGCCGTGATCGGCGCGGACCCCGCCCCCGTCGAGGTCCATGCGGAGGGGCCGGTCGCGGCCATCGTCAGTCCCTTCGCAGGGCGGCAGGTGCGCCCTGAGCGCCGCAACCTCGCCGCCCACAACGGCGTCCTGCGCACCCTCATGACGGCCCGAGTCCCCTTCCTCCCCGTGGCATTCGGATGCGTGGCCCCCTCACGGAACAAACTCTCGCGGATGCTTGATGCCGCCCGGGACGAAGTCCTGGCCGATCTGGAGCGGCTGGCCGGACGGGTCGAGATGGGCCTCAAGGTCGTGTGGGACGTGCCGAACATCTTCGACTACTTCGTCTTCCACTACCCCGAGCTGGCCGAGCTGCGCGATCGGCTGCAGCGCAAGCGCGGCGGCCCCACGCGCGACGACCAGATCCAGCTCGGTCGCACCTTCGAGACCCTTCTCCAGGAGACCCGGGCCCGGCACGTCGCCTCGGTACAGCAGGCCTTGCGCGACTGCGTGCGGGAGTTCCGCGACGATCCGCCCCGCGACGAGAAGATGGTCATGAACCTCTCCTGCCTCGTCGATCGGGAGGGCGAGAAGGAATTTGCGCAGTCTGTCATCCATGCCGCCGCGCTCTTCGATGACCACTACACGTTCGACTACAACGGACCCTGGCCACCGTATCACTTCGTGGCGGCGACGCTCGAAGAGCCGGTGGCGGAAACCGTCCGCGGTCGGGAGTAGCCCCATGCTGCTGATCGACAACCTGCTGCTCGCCCCCGTCCAGGGCCTCATGTTCGTGTTCCGCGAAATCCACGGCGCCGTGGAGGCGGAGCGGCACGACACGCGGGGCGCGGTTCAGGATCTCCAGGAGCTCTACATGCGGCTCGAGACCGGCCGTATCACCGAGGAGGAATTCTCCCGGCACGAAGCCGGCCTCCTGGACCGCCTCGACCGGGCCGACGGCGGGGAGGGCGGGCCGTGATCGAGGACACGCTCCGGTGCGCGTCCCGGCGCACCTCTCTTGGGGACGCCCTGGACAAGCCGCTCGTCCTCGTGGGCGGAAAGGGGGGGGTCGGGAAGACCACGATCGCGACCGCCCTGGCGCTCTCAGCCGCGCGCCGGCACCCGGATCGCCTGGTGCGACTCCTCTCGACCGACCCGGCCCACTCGGTGCGCGACGCCCTGGGCGGGACGGTGGCCGAGCGCCGACTGCCCGCGAACCTCGAGGTGTGCGAGTTGGACGCCCCCCGCCTGTTCGAGGAGTTCCGGGGCCGCCACCGCGAAGGGATCCGCAAGATCGCGCTGCGCGGGACCTTCCTGGACGAGTCTGACCTGCAGAAGTTCCTCGACCTCGGACTCCCCGGCCTCGACGAGCTGGTCGCCCTGCAGGCGATCTCCGATACGGGCGAGGGCGGGGCGGCCGGGGCGGGGCCCCGCGAGCGGGCGGGGCCCGGCCGCGTCCGCCACCTCTTCGTCGATACCGCGCCGGCCGGCCACACGCTCCGGCTCCTGGCCTTGCCCGAGGTCATCGACCGGTGGCGCGCGGCCCTCGACCGCCTGATGGCGAAACACCGCGTGATGGCGCAGCTCTACGGGAAACGCATCGTGGCCGACGAGGCGGACCGACTCCTGGAGGAGATGCGACGGGTCTCCTCCGCCGTGCGCGGACTCCTTGCCGACGACGGGCTCGCGGTCTTCATTCCGGTGATGAATGCGGACCCGTTGTCCCTCTGGCAGACCGAACGGATCCTCGCCGCCATCGGGCGCCTCCGGGTGAACGTGCCATGCATCGTCTTGAATGGCGTGACCCCGAGAAACCCCGTTTGCCGCCGGTGCACCGCGCGTCGCGCCTACGAAGAGGTCTGGACCGTCCGCGCCCGGGAAGCGCTCGCGCCGGGTCTCCTCCAGGTCCCCTTTCTGCCCGAGCCGCCCGTCGGCATCGACGCTCTGACCGCCCTGGGCGATTTCCTCCACGACGGGAGCGGCGGCGACCCGGTCGGGGGAGACGCTCCCTCGCGCGCGTCGCCCCGTCCCTCGGCGGGCCCCGTCGCGGAGACCCGGCCCCTCCCCGAGACCGGCACCACGCTCCACCTCGTCTGCG